>Ga0307515_10020440_pt1 | contig 11810 bp, 1 predicted proteins | sample 17_EM_MG_FD_194513 | JGI IMG/M metagenome (GOLD analysis project Ga0307515, IMG submission 194513) | Populus trichocarpa ectomycorrhiza microbial communities from riparian zone in the Pacific Northwest, United States - 17_EM | ecosystem: Host-associated > Plants > Roots > Unclassified | place...
AAAATAGCTAAAACCCCTTTAGCCCTACCTAGGCTAATTAGAAGATTAAGCGCTAGAGGTAACTTTAAGATCTTCTCCTAAGCTAGAAATGCTAAAGGAATACACTAATATATCCAACTAAAGAACTAACTAAAACCCTCCTAGAAGACCACCAGCCTATAATTAGTATAGTAGTGGTATACAAACTGCTTATAAGCTAAGTAGGCCTACCCCTTTAAGTAATCTAAACTAACTACTAACTTAAGACCTAAGCCTCGTTGGGAAGCCTATACTAGCTACTAGTACTAACACTACCTCTATAGCAGGAGCTTCCCTAGGCCTAAGTTTAGAAGGTTAAGAGCCCTACACTAATCTCCTTTAAGATAGATATTAGGAAGCTATTATAAGGCTCTTAAAAGCTATGTAAGAGAAAGCTACTAATAAATATATTAGAACCCTCTAAGGGCAAATCTATATCTAATAGGGTTTAATTTAAGCTAGGTAAATTCTTTTATAACCTAGTTAAGGCTAAGGGCTTTTTAGAAGCTACTTAGTATTTACCTAAAAAGGTATAGAAGACTTAGAGAGCTACCTACGCTATAAATAGAAAAAGGATATAAACTAACTGGCTAAGGCCTTTAGTAGTTTAGAACTCTACTATAGACCTAACGCCCAACAGTTAGATGATTAGGTTTATAAGGTAGACAACTTCTTTAAGATACTAATAATATAAGATAATACTAAAGAGCATATACGCTAGATTATCAGAAAGATTAAAAACTAATTACTAAACTAGATTGCACTTAATCAGCTTAATAAAGAGCAAATTACTATATAGCTATAGCTATAAACCTTCTTAAAGAAATAGACTTAAGATCCGTATATTATATAATATAATAATATAGAGCTATTCTGGAATAGGATATAGCTTAATTGCTATAACTTCTGCTAGTTTATAAACTTTATAGAAACTTATACTTAATAGATAGATCTAGAGCCCTTTAAAAATAAGGACGGTAGTATTTATAAGAAGGAAAAGATTAGGTTTATCTAGGCTAAAATTAAGCTAGTAATTTATAATAAAATAAAGCGCGTAGGAGCCCTATTGCAGATTACTATATATATAGATTTCGAACGAGCAGTTCTAAATACTAAAGATATAGTAAGGAACTAGACCTCTTCTAGTAGAAAGCTAGGGGGTTACTAAAAGCGCAGGCACTCTAATAGTAACGTAGGGTAGACCTAACCTTTAAAGAAGCCGTTCTTAAAAAAAACTTTAAAAGGGTTAAAGTTAGGAGCCTTAAATAACGGAAAAGACTTTTAGGGTTAACCTAATACCCATCTAGCACCTTTACGGGAATACTCTAAAAAGTTAAGAAAAAACTCTAAAGGTAGATCCTATTAGAAAAATAAATAGGGTAATAACCGCACTAATATCTAAAAAAAAAGCCCTAGCTATAGACCTCTTTTAGCTATAACTAGGGCAAGATATAAAAGGAAAGACTCTCTATATTACTGTTAAGCTAGAAATAACACTCCTTATAGATAAGGTATATTAGTTCTAAGCACTATATAATAGCGGCGCCGAAATTAATCTTATATAATATAATTTAGTAAAAGAGTATAAACTTATCCTATTATAAAGGTAGCGGAAACCTATTATAGGCTTTCTAGATAAGTATTAGATTAAGCTATATAGTGCCTATAAGCTTATAGTATTAGTAGGTAATATACACAACCGCACTAAGGTGGTTAGCCCGTAACCCTTCTAGGCGGCTAACTTTATAGGTTATAACCTTATCCTTAGATACCCTTAGCTTACGGAAGTAGATCCTAAAATATACTTTAAGACTAGAGCCTTTAAATAGTGGAACGATAAAGATTTAAAAGGGCGTATATTACTAATAAGCTTAAAGGATATCCTAAAGAATATAGCCCTAGGTAAAATAGTATACGCTTTATACCTAAAGGAGTATTAGATCTAACCCCTATTTAATAGTAAGATAGGTATAAAGCCTAGTATAGGTAATAACCCCTTTATAACGGAGACCTTATAGGGAACTACCGGATAGATCGCGGAGATATTATAGAGAGGCGGCGATCTTAAGGATCTTATAAGATACTTTAACCGTTATAGGTTACTCTAGCTTAAGCAATATACGGAAAGTATACTATGGCATCTTAAGCGCTATATTAAGGATTTCTTTACCCTTTACTAGCTACTGTATAAAACGGTATAACGAATGGTAGTAACTATATATAAGTAACTACTATAGCACATAACGTTGCCCGCGAATATCCTAAGAGAGCTCTAAAACTTACCTAATAATAACGCGGAGGACAAACGTAACCCTAATTTGTTAAATATTCTAGTAGGCCTAAGGGACTTACTAAGGGTATTTTTGGGTAGGAGAGCTAAAGTCCTACCACAAAACTTAGAGTATAATTATATAATTAATCTAGAAGAAGGTAAATAACCGCTAAACCTTCCTATCTATAACCTCTTGCGTAAAGAGCTTAAAATCCTATAAGAGTACCTTAATAGGTTACTAAAAAAGGGGTGAATCCGGCCTAGTAAGTTACTAGTAGGCGTACCGATCCTCTTTATTCTAAAACTAGATAGAACTATAAGGCTATATATAGACTATTACGGTCTTAATAAGATTATAATTAAGAACCATTACCTACTACTACTAGTTAGTAAAATACTAGATTAACTATTTAGGGCGAAGATCTTTACAAAGTTAGATTTATAAGACGCCTACTATAGGCTCCGTATTAAAGAAGGGGATAAGTAAAAGACCGCTTTTAAGACCTAATACGGCCACTTTAAGTATCTAGTAATACCTTTTGGGCTAGCTAATACGCCTATAACATTCTAATTATATATTTATAGAGCCTTAGGGGGACTAGTTAACCGCATATGCATTATCTATTTAGATAATATCTTAATCTACTTAGAAGACGAGGATTAATATAAGCAACACGTCCGCGAAGTGCTAAAACGTTTAGATAATTAGGGCCTCTATACTAAGGCGTTAAAGTATATCTTTAATACTAAGCAGGTTAAGTTCCTAGGTTATATTATAACACCTATAAGTATAGTTATAGACCTAGTACGGGTATAAATAATCTAAAAGTAGCTGGAGCTAGAGAGCTATTAGAATATTTAAGTATTTCTAGGCTTTGCCAATTTCTATAGGCGTTTTATCTATAACTATTTAGATATTGCCTAATACCTATCCAACTATATTATAGAAGCTTTTTAAGATCTAACCTAAGAAGTAAAAAGCTTAAAGGCGGTAAGAAAGAAAATTAAGAAGGGACTAACCAAATAGTATAAGCTATGGTTATAGCCTAGAAAGGGTTAGAAGGCCTTTTAAGAACTTTATACAAAGTTTATAAAAGCTCTATTACTACAGTATTTTGACCTAGATTAGCTATTAATAATAATTACTAATATATTAAATTTTGCCCTTATTAATATTTTATTATAACCTAATAGGCATCCGGATGCTGTCTAGCTCTATTAAAGATTAGTAGTATTTTATAGTAGAAAATTCTAGGGACCTAAAGTTAGGTATTATACTTATAATAAGGAACTGCTGGCTATAGTTAACTACTTTAAATAGTAGTAACACTACCTTAAGCACGCAAGCTATACTACTTATATACTCTTAAATCACTATAATCTACGCTACTTTATAACTATAAAGGAGCTTATACTTTAATAAGCTAGATAGGTAAAGGAGCTTACGCGATTTAATTTTAAGATTAAATATAAGCTAGGGGAAAACAACCCTACTAATAGACTGTTATAACGACTAGACTATACTAAAGGCTTTAAAACAGGAGAAGGAAAATAGATAATAGATATCTTACTCCCTATATTATAGAATAAGCTCTAGGTATAGGATGCTTAAATACCTATAGCTCTATATACTAAGTCTTAGGTAGTGTAAGCCCTATTAGTTTTTACTAACATTCCGGCTAGTACCTGGTCCGTTACTAATAAGGGTCTAAATATACCTAGACAAGACGTCCCTAATATATTCTTAGAACCTAGTAATATACCATCCCTAATTACTAAGCTATCCCCTTAAACTAATAGTAAAGCCTTAGAGCAATCGGAACTCGGAGCCCTATAATAATTAAAGGACTTTAACCTTATAGCGGCCTTCCTAACATACGCGTATTAAAGAGTTGTAAGATCTATAGTACTATCTAGTCTTATACTTAGAGTAGTATAAAATAAAACAGCTTTTACCTAAGAACTATCTAAAAGGTTAATGGATCTTATCTATAAGGTATAACGGAGGGACGCTTCCTATGCTATCTTTAATGCGGAAGTAAACTAAAAGCGTAACGGAAAGGAAGCTACTAGGCGCTACTATTAGGAACTAGACCTATTGGACCTACTATATAAAGGTAGTAAGGTTTAGGTGCTATAAAAAGCAAATCTATAACAGGAGATTCTTATAAAGAATTATAATAACCCTTTAGGCGGCTACTATAGTTAAGCAAAGACAGTAGAATTACTTTAGCGCAAATACTATTAGCTAAGGCTTAATTAGGAAGTAAAGGAGTATATTAGCTATTATAAGAAGTATTAAGTATATAAGATCCGCAGGCACAAGCTATGGGGTCTACTTAAATTAGTTCCCCCCGCTAGTAAGCTATAGCAATATTATGCTATAGACTTTATCACAGATCTCCCGCTATTTAAAGATAGCTAAGGATAAATATATAATTCGGTCCTTATACTTATTAATAGGTTTTTAAAGTACGTTTAATACCTTCCCGTTAATAAGATAATTAATATATAAGCGCTAGCCAACCTAATTAAGGAGAAATACTTTTTTAAAGTAGATTAGCTGCACTCTATTATTACTAATAGGGGCAGCGTCTTTATAAGCTAGTACTGGTCGGACCTATACTTTTATTTAAAGATAGACCACTATTATAGTATAGCTTTCCATTTATAAATAGATAGGCAAATAAAACACTAGAACTAGAAACTAAAGTCTTACCTACAAATATATTTAAACTACTAGTAAGACAATTAGTGTAAGCTACTTCCGTATACGGAGTATACTTGTAATTTAAAGGAATATATATTATATAAGTATACACTAATCCAGATTACCTATAGCGTTAAATTATTTAGGTTTAATAGTATACCCGACGATTACTAGCTAAGTCTATATAATTAGTTATAGGATTCTACCAGGAAGTTTAAGGATATCTATTAAAGAGTATAAGGATACCTTTAGAAATAGGAGGAGTAATAGAAGTATGTAAAGCAGAGCCTATAAGATGCCTAAGAGTAGTAGAGACTTTAGTATAACCGCAAGCACTAAAATAAGCATTTTAGAGTAGGCGATGAGGTTCTATTACGTTTAATAAATATTAAAACCTATTAACTATTAAAAAAGCTTAATATAAGATACCTAGGTCCCTTTTAAGTTAAGGAACAAATTAGCAAGCTAGCCTATTGTTTCCAGCTACCCCTATCTATGGCCTATATATATTTAGTGTTTTACATAAACCTACTAGAGCTATGGCATAGACTACTGTTAAAAAAGAACTTTTGTCTAGGCCTAATTAAACACCCTAAGGTAGTGGGCGAGCGGTATAAGGTTAAAGCTATATTATACTATAAGTCTGTTAAGAACAAGCTTTAATTTAAAGTTAAATGGCTAGGCTAGCCCGCTAAGGACTCTATATAGGAACTAGAGGATTACCTTAATTATTGCGAAGATATTCTAAAAGAATATTAGGACCAAGGTTTATAATCTATAAGTTATAGAAAGCGCTCTAATACTACGGTGTTATCGTAACCTATAAAGAAAGCTTGTAGTAGGCTATAAAAGGCCCTAAAGAGTAAATAGGTTAAATCGGATATAGTACAGATAAGCTCCGGAAACTATAGGGATAGGGCTATAGCCTAAGGTAAGATGGGTCCTTAGCCTTTTCTCGTATATAGCATAGAGTTGATAGGGCATTTTGCTAGAATTGCATTCCTATTTATTAATTTATATTAGGAATATAGTTCCTAAGGCTTCTAAGCCCTTTCTAAAAGCCTTACGAGACCTTTTTAAGCACCTAATTGAGGTCCTTAATTGCTACTATATATAAGAACAAATCCTAAAAGTCTAAACCACAAATGCCTAATCTAAAAAGCCACTATGCCTTATTATTATCAGGAGTAGGATTAGTATCTATTAGGCTATTAAGTGATGGCTAATAAGAATGGGATCTAGACCCCTTAGTAGGGGTATAAGTAGGCATAAAAATAGGGGTAGGATAATGAGGTATAGCTAAAGCAGAGATCCTTAAACGCTTAATACTAATATTAGGTCTAAACTAATACCAATAAAGCTCTTATAGCGTAAGCTTATAGTTAATAAAGATACGCTTAAGCCTAGAAGGAATAGAGATATTAGCTAGCTAGTACAGTCTAGAACTACTAAGACCTTGCTATAGCAACTATTAGTTACCTATCCGCTAGGTACCCGAAGGGTAACCTACCTAATACCGCATTATATTATACTTTTTTAAAACTTAACGCGTATACGCGAACTTCTTCCTATAGTAGACAGCGACCTTCTTCTTATTACCCCCATCCCGCACCCTATCCTTAGTATACTAACCTTACTCTTATATTAGACATTACTAGCTAGCTTACTAGGAATTATAGGCGGTATAGATGGCTATAGCATAGTCTCGAATTTAACTAAGACGTTTAGTATTAGCGCTGGAATAAGATAAAGCCTGGGCGATATAGTAGTCAAAAATATTAAAGGATTATTACTACTTATGCCTAGGCTATTAAAGCTTAAAGTTAGTAATAATAATCTATTAAGGATAAAAAAGCTTACCTTAATATAACTGCCGCTCTTAGTATGTATATATTAATTATAAGGACTAAAGGTATCAGATTTAACGTAGTGCGTCTTATTATAAGCCTTTAAAATCCTATTATTAGATTTCTGGTCTTTTAAAGACGTGTAGGTAAAATTATTTAGGTAGGACCAGCACTAGTTACGGGTTAGCGGGGGTTAGGGTTCTATGTGTAAAGGTAGGGCTAGGATACACTATAGAATTTACTTAAAAGAGTAGTTAGTAGGAGAACAAAGAGGTATATTAAATTAATGATAAAAAAGAAGAAAATCTTAATAATATATTAAAGATACGTCTAAATTAGATAAAGGTTAATAAGGGGAAGTAAGGTATTAAGGAAAAGGATTAAGCTCGATAAGTAAAGTGTCTTTATACTTTACTGTCTAATACCCTTTTAGTAAATAGCCGCAACCTTGCTAATATAACTCCGTTATAATAGCGCTATTTAAAAGGAAGGAAACACGCGTATAAGTTATTTAACTATTACTTCCTTACAAAAACTAACTACGCGGTTAAGGGAAGGCAGTTAAGACGTTAAATTAAAGACGTATATAGGTTAAATTAGACCTAAAATAATACTATAGTATTAAAGAACAACGTTATAGACGTTCTTAATAATTGTATAATAGCTATAATTGCTATCGCGAAATGTCCCTATTTGCTAGGTAGTAGAGCTACGCCAAATATACGGCATAGGACTACTAGATTTAAAAGTATATATACTAAATCTTAAGGGATAAGTCTCTTTAACTAACTAATTAATACCTTAACCGTATCTAATAGCCTAAGGGCAAATATAGGAGTAATGCGTTAGTAACGTAGAGGATTATAAGAAAAGGATTATAAGAAAGGATTATAGACTATATTTTAGTAGTTAAAGACGACGGCAAGCTAAGGCTTTGTACGTTAAATCCTATACTAAAAGGGTTTACGGAACTATACTAGAACACTAAATTGCCTATAATACTTGTAATTAATTATAAACCGGCATAAAGGCTTAGAAGTAGAGTTGTATAAAAATCCCTATATTAGCCTAGGTAGTTACTAGCATACTTTTAGCAGGCTTTTAATAGGTCTTCTGGCAATCCTTACATCTTTTCTCTAGTTAAGTTTTTTCCTTATTAAGGTTTTTTAGGAGTTTAAAGTAGGGGTTAGATAGATAGATAATATATAGCGGTATACTAACATCTCTCTAATATCTCTCCGAACCCCTTCTAGGACAAGCCCTTATAATCTCCCTACCGTAAGGTAATAGCGATTAGGGCCTGACCGTAAGAAGGGGGGGAGTAATATAAGGGATATTATTGCGGACACCTTAGGATGCCCTTAGGATAACCCCCGGACGCCCCTTAAATAGTTACTAGTTACGTGCTAGAGGCATGTGCCCGTAGTATATAGTCTCTACAATTTTAGAGGCCTTACCTCCTTAAGGATTCGTCTCTCTTACTAATCTATCCTGTTCCAATCGTGTCCTTATAGCCCCCTATTTATAAGATCCCCTTATAGTAAGGTTCTAAAGCGTATAATATATTAAAATATTATAAAGTAAGTATTTCTAGATCTAATTATTATATAACGGCTTCTATTTTTATATATAAAATGCCTAAAGTTTTATACTTTTATAAAAGCATTAAATTAAAAAGCTGTAATGGCGCTGTGGCACGCTATCTGCCAAATTCTGCCAAATTCTGCCGACCTATAATTGGCTCGCCTATTACTAGCACCTTGGCAGCTGCCCCTATATATTTATTTACTTTAGTTCTAGCGACCCCCTTTTTCCTTCTCTTTAGCTTAGTATTTTTGTAATACAGCATTCTACAAGCTTTAGTTTAGAGGCATTTATACAAGCCATAATATTATACTAAGCTTACCCTATACTACCTGGGAAGGCCTTAATAATATCCTACCCTAAAAAAACTTCGTCTGTAACGACGCGTTAACGCGCTATACTTAGACATAAAAAAACTCTACGCTGCCTAGGAAGGCCTTAATAATATCTTACTTTATAAGCTAGATAGGACTAAACCTATACCCCCAGAATTAAAACTGAAGCATATAATACTAATAAACCTTAGGAAGCTAATAATGGCACCTAAAGCAAGCTTATTTAAGAGAGCTGCCTTTACCTAAAAGGAACTTAAGATCTAATTAGGATTAGAAATTAAAGATAATAATAACGTTATAGACGTACGCGAGTAGATTCGCGCCCTTACGGCTAGCTAAAAAGCTAATTGTCTTAAAGTAAAAAATATATAATAAACTCTATAAGAGATCCTAAAAAGCCTTACGGCCCTATAAAATAGCCTAGCTTCCCCTTCTTAAAGCCCTAGCTAACCTATTTACTTTACTAAATATGATATACTAGGGGGTATAGATATAATAATAAAGTAATTAAAGTTTATTAAGCTCCTTAACCCCTAACCCCTATCTAATAGGATAAACCTTACCGTTAAGAATTAGAGAATCTAAGTACAAGGCAAACTCCGTGTTAACTATAACTACTTTCCCTCTAAAGAAGCTAAAATACTTTACCTCTTTAGTTAAACTATAGGAGATACCTAATATTACCTTTAAGCTAAATTTAAGGATAACTCCCTTACTCGTTTTATATCTATTAGTGAAATGCTATAGAATTTAGCCGCTATATATATAAACCCGAATAAAGCATAAAACGTATATTATAACTATAATTGCTTAATAATAAAGTTAAACTAATCCTTTATTAAGTTTTAGACTTAATTTTTATACCTAGTAGGTAAAGGCTAGGTTCCCCTTAAGAATTACTATTTGGACCTATATAATAAGCTAACGGTTTAACTATAAGAGAAGATTATAGTAGCTTTAGACGACCTATTAACCTACTAAAGACTTACAGCCTAATATTTATTACTTAACTTAGAACTAAAGCGAATTAATACCCGTTATAATTAATAAAAAAGGGCTTATCTATCTATCGCAGTTACGTAAGGGGATATTGATTTTAACCGTATAATTGGGAGACGCAGGGCTATAAGGTCACTCTAGGGCTAGTTCTTAGCGGTTTTGCTAGTACCTAGCACTTAAATCTGCTAAGGATTTGCCCTAAAGTAACCAGATGTCCCTAACCGCAAGCCTATGGCTACAAAGCTATCTAACTGTGGTAGTCGCACTAAGGCGGGTTCTTAGCGGTTTTGCTAGTTCCTAGCACCTGCTAAAGAATTGCCTTAAAGCGCTATCTTCATATAATGCATACTAAGTAAAAGGGATGGTGGGTGGGAAAAGCGAATTAGCCACGTAGTGACTGCGTTTGATATTCGCGAATGTTACAGGAGGTCTTAGCATTGTGCGTTGCTGAGGTAGACACTGCCAAGTAATATATAGACGCTAGTATCTATCTATTGCAGTCACGTAAGGGGATATTAATTTTAACTGTATAATTGGGAGACGCAGGGCTATAAGGTCACTTTAGGGCTAGTTCTTAGCAGTTTTACTAGTACCTAGCACTTAAATCTGCTAAGGATTTGCCCTAAAGTAACCAGATGTCCCCAAGCGAAGCTCCTGCGCCCAACAAGACATTACCGCATTCTGCTGTATTCTGCCATATTCTGCCATATTCTGCCATATTCTGCCACATTACCGCATTCTGCCATATTCTGCCACATTACCGCATTCTGCCATATTCTGCCACCTTACCGCATTCTGCTATATTCTGCCGCGTTGTCGCATTTTGCTATATTCTGTAAACCCTGACTTATAAGCCAACCAATTAGGATTTTCCATGCCCGGCATGGAAAATCGCTATTGGCTCGCTTACCACTAGCGCCTTAGCGGCAATCTTAATATCTAGCTAGCGATCCTTACGCTAAGAGCGGTATACTACGCTGGAAGTAAGAGTTAAGGCGACGGAGGTTGGTGGTCTTAGTCCTAATATATAGGCGAAAGGCTTCTGATAACTACCGACCTAGTTGCTAAATTTGCTAATGTAAACACCCTAAATCTTCAGCGAACTGGGCAGCGCCCTAGCGGAAGGAGTAGTTTAAGTAGCTACTTAGGTTAATTCCAGCGGCTACTAAGTGGGAGGAAAGGATCTTATAAACCCCTAGAGAGGTAAAGAGTTTTCTATTAAGACTAAATAAGGGGGAGTTAAGGGGTTAGGGGTCCCTATTAAACAGTTTTATTATAATAGCGACTAGGCATAATAGGCCGCCTACCGCCGTAATGGCGATATCGACGCCCTAGTGTTGCTTATCGGCTTTGCTCTATTTAAGGTAGAATATTATCCTACTAGGCGTAAAGGTAATATCGCGTCAGGTAGCCTTTTTCGCTAGGAAAGTTATTTAGTTCTTAAGATCTGCTATAGTATACATAATCTCGCCTATCCGTAGAAATCTAGCAAATGTAAGGGTAAATGCGGCATTAGTGTTAATATCTAGTAGCAATGGGCTGTGTGTTACTACCTCGGCTAAAATATCCCTAGTAATGGGCTGCTTATCCTTCTTTACTAAGGGAGAGATAGCGGCTGCTTCGGCGAGTAATTGGTGAACTATAGGATCCTTAAATGCCGCAATTAAGATACTGTAGTCTACGTGACGCAAGCGAATTACGGAGATGTAGGCTCGTAAGGTTTCGGCCTTAAGCCTACCTATCTATAGCTAGGAGGTACCGAACGCGCGGCAGGCAATCTATTCGCCTAGTTCACGCGGCTTAGCTAGGTAGGGAGAGACTCCTTTAAGTACATAGTATAACTCCCAGCTGTTAACTGCTGAGGAGTAGTTCCTATGGGTCGCTGGCGTAAGGCCGTGCCAGAGAAGGAGCGCGTAGAGGTTAGATGGCGCGTTAATGTTATCCTTAAAGTTTATAGGCGGTTATAAGTAGTCTATTAGGTTTACGGCACCTAGTTAAAAACTTATTAGCTTTAGTAGTAGTAAATTAAGGGCCTAGTATAGGCA
>Ga0307515_10020441_pt1 | contig 11809 bp, 5 predicted proteins | sample 17_EM_MG_FD_194513 | JGI IMG/M metagenome (GOLD analysis project Ga0307515, IMG submission 194513) | Populus trichocarpa ectomycorrhiza microbial communities from riparian zone in the Pacific Northwest, United States - 17_EM | ecosystem: Host-associated > Plants > Roots > Unclassified | place...
ATTAGGAAACTAGTTTGTCTTTCCTCTCTTCTTCTCTCTTCTTTCGTATACTTTTTAATTGTTGGAACTAAGTGAATTAAATTGTTCAGAAAAAAAACAAATTAAGTTCATGTAAGAAAAAAAAAATTGTTTCAAAGATTAAGGGAATTAGTTTAACACTTGATCTGCTGTGGGAGTGATTAATTTTTTTATTAATATAAAAAAATTAAATTAAATGGAGATTGACTCGATATGATCCGATTGATTTGTCAAGTCTAAATGTAACTTAGACAACTAGTAAGAATATAATTTGATTTAAAAAATTTCAAGGTGACATTATTTTTTTAATATTAAGATGGTAGCCTATTGGATCAACTCGGATGAAATTGGATTAACTTATCAAATTCACAACCTGAGAAATTACACTATGTTAACTGCATAAAAAACAAATTAAAATAAATTATAAAACACAATTCTTAATAACTCAATATTAAATGATGAAATTGAAAAAAATTAATTAAAAAATAACAAAAAAAAGCTACCCAAAATTAACCGGAGTTAACTTGTCAATTCAACAACTTGAGTCATAAAACTAGAATAACTCCTTGAAAAGTCATTTAAAACAAGTTATAAAATTATATTATCAATCAATCCAATGTTAAAGTATGAAAATAAAAAAAAAAGACACAAAAAATAACCAAAGTCAACCTAAGTTAACCCGTCAAATTCATGATCCGAGTCATGAAACTGGGATAACCTCATAAAAATCAAACTGAAAAAACAACTCGAATAAACCATGGTTATCTTGTTAAATTTGCAACCCAAGTCATAAAACTAAGATAACCTCATATAAAGAAAATTGAAACAAATTATGAAGCACAATTCTCAATCAACTTATTGTTGAAGGATGAAATTGAAAAAAATAATTCAATATAACAAAAGGACATAATAAAATGACTTGAGTAAACTTGGGTTAAACCGCAAAACTCGTGATTCGAGTCATGAGACCAAGATAACCTAACAGAAAGTAAAATAAAACAAATCATGAAGCTTAAATCATAATCAATCTAATATTAAAGTATATTAAAAAAACAATTAAAAAATAAAAAAATCAAGTCAACAAGGTTATCCTGTTTTACTTGCAGCATGAAGTCATAAGACTAGAATAACTATATAGAAAACAAATTATAATAAATTAAGAAGTTCAATCTATAATAAAATAAATTTTAAAAAATAAAAAAATATTATTGAATGAATAATGTTTGTGATATATGGTTTACCTACAAGTTTAATTACTCCCAACGGGTCACACTCTAATTTATTTTATGTGAGAAACTCAAATCTAACATAATTTATTTTAAAATATTATAATGAAACAATGAATTTCATATATTTTTTTCAAATTTATTATTTTTTTCATTAGGTGATGTTTGAATTTCTTAAATGAGGGTGTTTTCATCGGTTTGCATGAAATTATCTAATAAAAAGATAGATTGGTTAATTTTTAATAAATTAGGTGATGATTGAATTTCTTGAATGAGGGTATTTTCATCTGTTTGTATGAAATTATTTATTAAAAAGATAGAATAAGAACATATTGAAAGTAATTAGACTTATAGGAATAGATTGAAGACTCTTGGCCGAAAACGTAGGGATAGGTTGAGCTAATTCCCTGAAAAATTATTCCACTAACCAATGATTTCATTTTTGTGTGCAATTAACCATTAGTTTAATTAAAAAAAAACTTATTAGTGTTAAATAACCGTCTTAATCTAAAAAATAAACAATTTATATCTACATATAATAATAAAATGATAGCAATTCACAAAAAATATCATGGTAAATTTTTTTTTTATTAACGTGGGTGTTCGAGTTAGCTTGTGCACACCTCAATTAATCTCATAGGCCCTGAAGTTAACAAACATATAAGTCTCTAGTGACTCTAAAGTTTGTGGGACTCAAACCGGTGACCTGTAGAGAGCAAATTTAGAGTTTGACCAGTTGAGATCCACCTCTAAAAAAATATTGTAAATTTTTATTTTTTTTGATACGCGGACAAATCATGTGCAATGGATCTATTATTTGACACATAAAAATTTCAAAGTGAGATAGGCCTCTTATTCTATGTTTTAATATATATAAAATAAAACTTTAATGAAGCTTTTTCGAGAGAGAAAAAAAAACAAAAAAAAACTTTAGATCAAGATTTCCTATAATATATCTGTTTTTTAATGTTTTCATTTAAATTAACTAAGAATTCATATTATAAGCTCTGATTTAAGATGCATATTGAATATTTCTGTTAAGAAGCGAAACTAGAAAAAAGACAAGGAAATTGTATACATGCTTAATCAATTCTTATCATATAAAAATTATAATAATATAATAGTAGAATTATGTGTCGTTTGCATCCTTTTTTTTAATTAAACCATTTACTAGCAAAATGATGAAATCATGTAATACAATTTAAAAATATTTTAAAAAATTGAATATGTATAAAAATATAGAATATATTACATGCTAAATGATGTAACTCATTAAGTTGTGAGAAAATATATAAATAGACAACTTTGTATTTATAATGGTTTTGAATTTAATGATAAGTAAAATTAATTATGAAATAAATCACAGTTAATTTACTCAACTACAAATTAAAAAAAAAAAGACGACAATTGAATACCTACCTTTAATAATTGAGTTGGGATTTTATTAAAAATCTAAATCTAAAAATGAGTATTTATTTCTCAACTCCATATTTTACTATTTTATTTATTTATCTCATACGGGATATATTTAGTAATAGATTATAATAATTTCTTATCTCTCAATAAAAGAAAAAAATAGTAGATGTGGAAATCCATAGCATCATCAATCCATAGATACGGTAGTGATCCTGAGTCAAATCCTTTTTGAATAGTTTCTGTGATTTTTAATTTCTAAATGACTCCTCTTTTATTTATTTATTTAATTAAAAAAAACTCAATTTCTTTAATAATTATCACCGTGGTCTATAATATGGAAAGATAACATGTTAGCATATCAACGCCAGATGGCCTGCTTGATCAATAAATCAACCTCACAATTAATAAGTTAATATGTCAATATATTTGTTTACACGACAAACAATATATTAATTTATAACTTAATAATATAGAGTACGTAAAGTTAAACTAATTAAATATCTCTCTCTGTATATATTGCAAAAAAATCTATAATCATTAAAGTGGTAAAAAATTAAATAATTTGCCTCTTTATATTTTTTTATTTAATTAATATTATATATTATAAATAAAATTATAATTGTAGTTGTTTTTAGAGTATTTTTTTTATTTAAAAATATATTAAAATATTTTTATATATCATAAACTTATGATTTTTTTTTAAAATAAATAAAATTTAATTTTTTTTTAAAATATTTTTAAAACGCAAGCATATCCTCTTTTCTTCCTCAGGACACAGCACAGGCGCACAGCACATTGCACTTTTCACTTTCGTATTATAACTTGTTATCATAGTTAGGAGAAGCGTAGCAAAAATAGAGAGAGAGAGAGAGAGAATGGAAGCAAAGTTAGGGAAGGCGTTCGAGTCCATCACCAACTTCTTCACCGGCGCTGACCAGATCCCCTGGTGCGATCGCGACATCGTCGCTGTATGTCATTCCTCTTTTTTTTTTTTTCCTTTTCCTCTCAATAAGTATCTTTGCAATATTGGGTTTTATCTTTTGGGTAGCAATTCATATTTTATTTTTTTAAATAACACTTTTTAGCAGCTACTTACTTAGATTTGGGAATTTTTAAGTTTCATGATTTATTAGAGTTTAGCTATGGTTGCAGAATAGCTATAGATTGGTTGATTATTACCAGTGCTGACCCATCGAGGTTTATTAAGTAGCAGTACTGTAATGTCTTGAAAAGGAATCATTTAAACCTAGTAATGATTCTCTTCTTATGTACACTTTATCTGTGACTGTTTTGGGTTTCCTTTTTTCGAGATCGATTTTCGTCCTTCAACCTGTCAAGTTTCTAGATGATCTCAAAATTATAAAAGATTAAAAGATGCATGGAGTTTTCAATGTTTTAACTTGATCCATTCTTCATTTCGTGGCTTTATGAGGAAAAAAGGAGGAAAAAAAAGATAACTACTGATGTGGGATAAATAAGAAAGATTTACAAACACAAACATCTGCGTGTTGCTAGCAATGTATGGCCAGTCATGTATGGAAACCGCTTCTACTCCTTGCATGGTTTTAGCCTTTGGATTCCGGAGGCGATTGTTTTGTAACTGCTATTTAGTTTTTGTCAAAAGTTAATGATATATCAGGGCTTTGGGCATGGTATTCTTTTTGCTCCAGACTTTTGTAACATTCATATGACATGTCATTCTTGATTGTATTATTGTTTGTTGTTCTCTTTTCTTATTCTTTTCACTGATGCATCCATAGGGATGTGAGCAAGAGGTTCATGAAGCTGAAAAAGGTCCTTCTGATGAGTTTAAGAATGAATGCATCATGCGTTTGTCGTGGGCTCTTGTTCACTCAAGACAGACAGAAGATGTACATAGAGGCATAGCTATGCTTGAGTGTAAGCAAAAATACAAAACCATCTCTCTTTCTCTCTCTACACACGCACACATCCATGGTTTTCCCTCTGTTACTAATACTCACTTTTGCAGCTTCACTGGGCAGCACTACCAGCCCTTTGAAACTGAGAGAGAAGCTTTATCTTCTAGCTGTGGGTTATTATAGAAGTGGTGACTATTCAAGAAGTAGGGAGCTGGTGGAAGACTGTTTGAAGGTTTAGTATCCACATTTCTTATTCGTTGTTTCTTTTGAATTATTGTGGAAAGATTTTTCCTTCTACGTAATGTTGTTTCCTCATAATTCATAACCTCATTCAAGTATTATGAATGTATTGCCTTGTCATAGTGCATTTTGTAGATATGGTTCATCTAAAATGATGTTCTGCCCTGAAGCTGCATGGTCATTGAGAAGCCAAATGTGTGATTTAAGGTCATATGTTGTATGCTATTCTATCTTAGTTTCTTATGCTTTGTGACTGAATCGCAAGGGCATGATCATTTTATAGATTGAGCCCGAATGGAGACAGGCACAATCCCTCAAGAAAGCAATTGAAGACCGGATCAAGAAAGGTAACAATTAATGTTGGTGATACTGCTTGTATTATTCATGTGAACTGAATGGATGGAGCTTCTGAATTATTGTCCTTTATTTTTGGTTTGTTTGTAGATGGTGTGATAGGCATAGGAATTGCTGCTACTGCTGTTGGACTGGTTGCTGGTGGGATTGCTGCAGCATTTGCACGTAGGAATTGATGCGACCTTTGATAATCACAGATATGCACGAGGAATACACTTGATGACGTACTTGGTGCAGAAACCAAAACTAAATTGTGGTTTAATACATGCTTACTTGTTCCTTTCGTTACATGAAAGAACTTAAGAGGTTGGTTTTTTTATAACACAATTTTCTTGTAAGATAGTTACCATCAACGTGTATACTTTCGGATTTATCTGAGAATTGCTCCCTCCTTCTTCATTTTTACGGTTGTCTTTGGTCATCAGTCCTACTCTTTCCAAGAGACATGGATGTGTTCATAACTTGCATTAACTTAGAGGCAGTTTTTGTGGTTGTGGTTTGAAAAAAATAAATTTTAAAAAAGTATGATTAGCTGTGATTGTTTGGATTTAGATACGTGTTTAATAAAAATTATGGTTGAAGTTTATATGTAATAAAAAACATGTATAAAATATTTGATAGTTGTGTTTGGGAGTGTGGTTGCGATTGCGGTTGCTTTTTAAAATGTTTTTTACTTGGAAAAGAATTAAAATAATATTTTTTTATTTTAAAAAAATTATTTTTGATATCAGCGCATCAAAATAATCTGAAAACATAAAAAAATATTAATTTGAAGTAAAGAAAAAAATAAATTTTTTTTTTTTTAAAAGCGCTTTTGAAACTCAAAAACAAACAGGGTTACGAATTTTTATGAAATTTAGTTAAAAAAACATGTAAAAATTGTTGTATAAAAGTTGCATTTCAAACTCATTTTTTTAGTGAGTTCCGTAATATAAAACAGTTATCAAATATCTTTCTGTGTTTGTTTCACTGTGACGAATGAGCCAGCGAAAAAACAAACGAGCCTTATTCTGCTTGTAGTTCAACTGTAGCTATCAAAAATCATTTTGCCAGGGTAATGTCAGCTCCTTCTGCCCTGGAAATGCAGCAGCATGCTGGAACCTAATTCAAAAGAAGCATGAAGGTGACTAGTTGCTGTCGGAGAGGCCGTGCAGGTGGGGTATGTAATGTTACAGGCGTTACCAATCTCAGTCACAATGCAACAAGCTCAGGGCAGCCGTTCATGTCTTCTCGAGCCCCTGAGTACATCAATTTGTGCACTGTCAAAACCTCGAGAAGCAGAGTTCGTGCTGGATTACCAAAAATTATTTAATAGACAATAAAAATAAAATAAAAAACTGAAATTTCCCTATGATTTTTTAAGCTGTCGGCAGATTGTCAGTCTTTGCGCGATTAGTACAACTCTTGATTGCTTCATCAAATTCAATAATTAATGCTTGTAATTTTTTGTTCTTTTTTAATGGTCTCAAGGCCAGGGAAATTCTTGAGGCCTCCTTCCGAACACCGAAAGCAATTCTACTCTCCAGTTTGACTAAAACAGACTATCCACACGAGAATTTTACGTTATGAAAGATAAGCACATCCTATATCTATCTATCATGTGAAACCTCACAAGAAAAATGCTACAACAGGAAAGACAGGAATTCTTTCGATGAGTTCTATGCCCACAGGAAACGGATATACTAAGGCAGTGACTGGAGAATCTGTGGACCTGAAACCATCACTGGAGGCGAACTGCCCGTTAATTTGTACTTTTGTGGCAATTCTATTTTTAACGTTACCATTCCAGAAGCCAGAAAATGACACGAACCATCGTGAAAGATATACAGTTGCGTTGTTCTCACCACTGCCCAGAAGTACTGTCTATATCCAGTATCATCTCAGACTCCATTTCGTTCTTAGAAATTTGTATTTAACTAACACGTCATAAAGCTTTATGAGCTTGGAACAACGTACGTAGGATTGAAGGGGAAAAATCTTTCTTTTATTCAATACATTATTTACATGAATAAGAAGATATATATAACAGATTGTATAACCATAACGAAAATTTCCAATTATGGCTATAAATTTATGGGCTTAATTAGCTAATGAATATATTGTTGATTTTCCTCCTATAATCTCGCGGAAAACAACTCATGCCAACACTTCCCCTCAAGTTGGTGCATATATATCTCGGATACCCAACTTGCCAAGTGAGTTGTAGAAACTTTTGCTACATACAACTTTTGTAAGTATGTCTGCCAACTGGTCTTCGAATTTAACAAACGGAAATCGAATTATCATGGCCTCAAGATTTTGTTTGATGAAGTGTCGGTATACTTCCACATGTTTGGTCCGATCATGCTGGACTGGATTGTGAGAAATATCAATTGCAACTTTGTTATCACAAAATAGGTTCATTTCTCCCTTAAGAGCAAGGCCAATTTCAGTTAATAGTCTTCGAAGCCAGAGAAGTTAACAAAGGCCTTTAGTCATCCCACGAAACTCAGCTTCAGCACTTGATATTGCTACCACCTTTTGCTTCTTACTTCTCCAGGTAACTAGGTTTCCTCCAACCAATGTGAAATAGCCTGAAGTCGATTTTCTATCAGAGATATTTCCTGCCCAGTCAGCATATGTGTAACCTTCCACTCGTAAGTGATTGTTTCTTGTAAACATAAGTCCTTTTCCAGGAGAGAACTTTAGGTATCTGAGAATCCGAATCACTGCATTCATATGATCTTCACTCGGACAGTGCATGAATTGGCTTACCACACTTACTGCATAAGTGATGTCCGGCCGTGTATGAGAGAGATAAATCAATTTTCCTACTATTCTCTGATACCTTCCTTTATCTGTTGGCACTTGGTCTGGGTATTCTCCTAGTCTGTGATTTTGAATTATCGGTGTATCTGCAGGTTTACAATCCAGTAATCCTACTTCTGATAATAAATCCAGGATATATTTTCGTTGGGAAAGGAATATGCCATGTTTTGACCTAGCAACTTCAATTCCCAGAAAATATTTGAGTCCTCCTAGATTTTTCATCTCAAATTCTGTGGCCAATTGCTCTTGAAGTCTTGCTATTTCCTCTGAGTCATCTCCTGTAATGATCATATCATCTACATATACTATCAAAGTTGTTACCTTACCCAGGTGATGTTTTAAGAATAAAGTATGATCCGAGTTGCTTTGTTGGAAGCCATATTTCCTCATTGCTGAGTTTAAGCGCCCAAACCATGCTCTAGGAGACTGCTTCAGGCCGTATAAAGTTCTTTGTAGTTTGCACACGATCTTAGCTTCAGAGTTTGCCATATATCCTGGAGGGACATCCATGTAGATTTCTTCTTCAAGATCTCCATGTAAAAACGCATTTTTAACATCAAACTGGTGTAATGGCCAATCAAGATTTGCTGCGAGAGATAGTAGAACTCTGACAGTACTCAATTTTGCAACAGGTGAGAATGTTTCTTGATAATCTATGCCATAGGTTTGCGTATAGCCCTTTGCCACTAGCCTTGCTTTGTACCTTTCAACTGACCCATCGGCTTTGTACTTGATGGAGAATACCCACTTACATCCCACTGTTTTTTGACCTTCTGGTAGAGAAATAAGAGTCCACGTTTTATTTTTTAGTAAAGCTTCCATTTCCTCCTTCATAGCTTGGATCCACCTGGAGTCATTCAACGCTTCGTCAACACTCGTGGGAATATGATGTGAGGAGAGTTCATTCACAAAATTCTTGAGAGGTTCAGACAGTTTCTTTGTCGAAACATAATTGGCAATTGGATATCTTGATCTTTGATCCTCTAGTTCTGGAGAATATATGTTTGGTGGTTTTCCTCGATTTTGCCTGAAAGGTAACTCATAGCCAACAAGGGTATCCATATCATCAGGAATGTGAGGTGGGATAGGAGAGCTTACCTCAATGATATTCTCAGGAGATGGGTCATTGGATACTGAAGAGTGGGGGGGTACTATTACTGCTTCTGGAGATATTACTTCAGCTTCCGGAGATATCAACTCTTGATTAGATTCCTGATTGATAATAGGCTGAGTTTCTGGTGATGCCAACTGTAGATTAGATTCCTGATTGATAATAGGCTGAGTTGTATTTGGGGTCGTATCAGTGTCTTTGAACCAGTCAAATGTCAACCAATTCATTTCTTCTACTTGTGTCTCCCCCTGAAGAGAAGAATTGGATGCAGCAGGAGAGTAGAAAGTGTCAGATTCAAGGAACGAGACATCCATAGTCACATATGTGTGCCTAGTAACTGGGTCATAGCATCGGTACCCCTTTTGATGTGTAGCATATCCCAAAAAAAGACAACGAATGGCACAAGGATCAAGTTTCGTGCGTTGATTCTTGTGGAGGTGAACATAAGCAACACAACCAAAGATGCGTGGCGGAAGCATCAATATTGTGGGTAATGACACATAGGTTGACAAGACCTGTAGCGGAGTCTTAAACTCAAGAACTTTTGAAGGCATGCGATTAATGAGATGGACAGCCGTGGCAACAGCATCACCCCAGTAGTGGTTAGGTACGTGAGCTCCAAGTAACAGAGCTCGAGCAGTTTCAAGAATGTGGCGATTCTTGCGTTCTGCAATACCATTTTGTTGCGGAGTCTGGGGGCATGAGGTCTCATGAATTAGTCCATAGTGGTGGAAATAATTACGAAACTGTTGATTCACATACTCGCCACCATTGTCTGATCGAAGCTTTTGGAGCTTAGCTGCGAACTGAGTCTGAATCATTCTATGAAATGATTTAAATACATGAAAAACCTCATTTTTATGTTTCAACAGATAAATCCAAGTCATCCGAGTACAGTCATCAACAAATATCACAAACCAACGAAAACCAGACAGAGTAGATTTTGGGGAAGGACCCTATACGTCAGAGTGAATCAAAGCAAAAGGAATATCACTCTTATTCATACTCAATGGATAAGTAACTCGATGACTTTTAGCTAAAATGCATGTCTCACATTTAATATCCAAATTTGACAAACCCGGAAATAAATCAGGAAACACATGTTGCAAATATCCAAACGACGGGTGGCCTAACCGACGGTGCCAGAGTAAAATTTGTTTCATTTTGAGGTCGCTTGAATGATGCATGTGATGTGCTCGTCCAATACTGATATCTTCCATATAATAGAGCCCCCCCCTCTCAGTACCACGCCCAATAATCTCCTTGGTAAGAATATCCTGAATAAGGCAAAACATAGGGTAAATGAGCACAACACAGTTCAAGGCTTTAGTAATCTGACTCACGGACAATAGCTTGTGAGATAAAGAAGGCACAAGTAATGTATGAGACAATGATAGGGCTGGTGATATCATTACTGTCCCAGCCCCTGTTACCGAAGAAATGTCTCCATTAGCATTTGCAATGCTAGTTCGCCTTGGAGGGGATTGCTGGGAGAAATCACTGGCATCAAAAGTCATGTGGTCTGTTGCTCCTGAATCAAGTATCCAGTCATTGCAGTCAGCTTCCTGATTAGAACCAAGTAGAGCATTACCTGAGTGTGGGTCTGCTGCAGCTACTGCAGCTTGTCCAGTGGTACCACCAACAATTTTAGATGCTGGAATAAGGGACAGATGTGGTTCTGCTGCTGTTGCCACTGCAGCATGTCCTATGTTGCCACCATTTCCATCACGGCGCTTCCGAGCCTGAAGCTCATGCCACCAATCAGGATATCCATGAAGTTTGAAAAAAGTCTCATGAGTATGTTTTGCTCCCCCACAGTGAGAGCATTTAGTGCTATCAGAGGTGGCTCGGGATTTAGAGTTGGAAACAGATTTGCCACCATGAAAAGAAAGAGAATGTGAGCTATGTTTGAAACTTTTGGATGCCAAGCCTGCTCCAGGTAGATCATCAATGCCTGTGGTCATCACTGCTTGACGAAGAGCTTCCCTCCTAACATGTGCATAGGCTTGCTCCACTGTTGGGAATGGCTTTATCTGCAAAACATCACACCTGATATGATCTAAATGGTCATCAAGACCATCCAAGAATATATATACTCGTTCTTCTTGAATAAGAGAATTGTAATGTTGAATATCTGTTGGGCATTCCATCGGGTTTGGACGACGAAAGTCGATTTCGCGCTAGAGACCTTGGAGTTCGTTATAGAACTTTTCCAGTGAACCGCCAGCTTGTTTAAGACATGTCACACGTCGTCGGAGGTCATACACCTGGGAGGTGTCACTGCCATCAAAGTATGTAGTAGCAATTGCATCCCACACCAATTTAGTTGTAGGGAAGCGGATGAAATTACTGACAAGAGAGGGATGCATGGAATTTATCAGCCACCCTTTAACAATTGCGTTGTCAGTACGCCATCGTCGAAAACTAGAATCTGTTTGAGGAGGTTGAGATAAGTTGCCATTTATATATCCCAGTTTGTCCTTGCCTGAGATATACATCTCAACCACCTGGGACCAAAGTGCATAGTTGGTGCCATCCAACTTGATGCTGATTGGTGCAGTTGCACCATCAGAAGTCTGGGTTGGGGTTGAAGTTTTGTTCAAAACTTCAGTCATTTTCGTAGTTAATTCGGCTAGGATGGAGGAAGATAGAGATTCCTCAGTTTGGGGTTCAGTATCAGCCATGGAAGGAGACAAGAAGGATTGGTAGGATACTAAAAAGAATCGGTATGCTCTGATACCATGACAGAATGGGGG
>Ga0307515_10020442_pt1 | contig 11808 bp, 6 predicted proteins | sample 17_EM_MG_FD_194513 | JGI IMG/M metagenome (GOLD analysis project Ga0307515, IMG submission 194513) | Populus trichocarpa ectomycorrhiza microbial communities from riparian zone in the Pacific Northwest, United States - 17_EM | ecosystem: Host-associated > Plants > Roots > Unclassified | place...
TGGAAGGACCTCACCGACTCGGTCAACGCGATGGGCACCAACCTCACCGCGCAGGTCCGAAACATCGCCGAGGTGACCACGGCGGTCGCGCGCGGCGACCTGTCGCGCAAGATCACCGTCGACGTCAAGGGCGAGATCCTCGAGCTCAAGAACACGATCAACACCATGGTCGACCAGCTGCGGTCGTTCGCGTCCGAGGTGACCCGCGTCGCCCGCGAGGTCGGCACCGAGGGCAAGCTCGGCGGCCAGGCCGACGTGCCCGGCGTCGCCGGCACCTGGAAGGACCTCACCGACTCGGTCAACTTCATGGCGGCGAACCTGACCAACCAGGTCCGCGGCATCGTCCGCGTCGTCACCGCGGTGGCCAACGGCAACCTGCGCCAGAAGCTCACCGTCGAGGCCAAGGGCGAGGTCGCGGCGCTCGCCGAGACCATCAACAACATGACCGACACGCTGGCGACGTTCGCCGAGCAGGTCACCAACGTGGCGCGCGAGGTCGGGGTCGACGGCCGGCTCGGCGGCCAGGCCAACGTGCCCGGCGCCGCCGGCACCTGGAAGGACCTGACCGGCAACGTCAACCTGCTCGCCGCCAACCTGACCAACCAGGTCCGCGCGATCGCCGACGTCGCCACCGCGGTCACCAAGGGCGACCTGACCCGGTCGATCCAGGTCGAGGCCCGCGGCGAGGTCGCCGAGCTCAAGGACAACATCAACACGATGATCGACAACCTGCGCGGGACCACCGACCGCAACCAGGAGCAGGACTGGCTCAAGACCAACCTCGCCAAGTTCACCCGCATGCTCCAGGGCCAGCGCGATCTGGTGACCGTGGGCCGGATGCTGCTGTCCGAGCTCGCGCCGCTGGTCGACGCCCAGCACGGCACGGTCTACCAGATGGAGCGCCAGGACCCGGGCGAGGTCGGCGAGGTCGTGGCCGGCCCGCGGCTGCTCCGCCTGCTCGCCGCCTACGCCCGCGACGAGGACCAGCCCGAGCGGATCGCGCTGGGCGTCGGCCTCGTCGGCCAGGCCGCCGCGGAGAAGCAGCGCATCCTGCTCAGCGACATCCCGCCCAGCTACGCGCGGATCCACTCGAGCCTGGGCGGCGCGCCGCCGACCAGCGTGGTCGTCCTGCCGGTGTTGTTCGAGGGCGAGACCATGGCGGTGATCGAGCTCGCCGCGCTGCGGCCGTTCACCAACACCCACCTGGCGTTCCTCGATCAGCTGACCCAGTCGATCGGCGTCGTGCTCAACACGATCGAGGCGACGATGCGGACCGAGAATCTGCTGCAGCAGAGCCAGCAGCTGACCGCCGAGCTCCAGACCCGGCAGATCGAGCTGCAGCAGACCAACGAGGAGCTGGCGTCCAAGGCCAAGCAGCTCGCCGAGCAGAACGCCGAGGTCGAGCGCAAGAACAAGGAGGTCGAGCAGGCGCGCCGCGCGCTGGAGGAGAAGGCCGCCGAGCTCGCGCTCACCTCCAAGTACAAGTCCGAGTTCCTCGCCAACATGTCGCACGAGCTGCGCACGCCGCTCAACTCGATCCTGATCCTCGGCCAGCAGCTCGCCGACAACGTCGGCGGTAACCTCACCGGCAAGCAGATCGACTTCGCCCGGAACATCCACTCGGCGGGCACCGATCTACTGACCCTGATCAACGACATCCTCGACCTGTCCAAGATCGAGTCCGGCACCGTGACGGTCGAGCCCGAGGAGATCACGTTCGGCTCGCTGCGCGACACCGTGCACCGCACGTTCCATCACCTCGCCGAGACCCGCTCGCTGGCGTTCAACGTCGAGATCGATCCGACGCTGCCGCGCAACATGACCAGCGATCCCAAGCGGCTGCAGCAGATCCTGAAGAACCTCCTGTCCAACGCGTTCAAGTTCACGTCGCAGGGCTTCGTGACCATGTCGGTGCGCCACGTGACGTCGGGCTGGACGCCGGATCACCCGGTGCTCGGCGCCGCGGGGACCGCCGTGGCGTTCATGGTGACCGACACCGGCATCGGCATCGCGCCCGAGAAGCAGAAGCTGATCTTCGAGGCGTTCCAGCAGGCCGACGCCGGCACCAGCCGCAAGTACGGCGGCACCGGCCTGGGCCTGGCGATCAGCCGCGAGCTGGCCAACCTGCTCGGCGGCGAGATCAAGCTGACCAGCAAGCCGGGCAGCGGCAGCACGTTCACGCTGTACCTGCCGATCACGTACACCGGCCCCGCGCAGCGCATGCTGCTGCCGGGCAGCGGGGCCCACGCGCCCCAGCTCGTGATGCCGGTGCTCACGATCGCCAAGACCGAGGAGGCCGTCACCGACGACCGCGAGGCCATCGCGGACGGCGACAACGTGCTGCTGATCTGCGAGGACGATCCGCACTACGCGCGGATCCTCTTGGGGATCGCGCGCGGCCGCGGGTTCAAGGGCCTGGTCGCCAACCGCGGCCAGCAGGCGCTGGCGCTGGCACGCGAGTTCATGCCCACCGCGATCACGCTGGATGTCTTCCTGCCCGACATGCTGGGCTGGACGGTGCTCAACAACCTCAAGCTCGATCCGCGGACCCGGCACATCCCGGTCCAGATCTTGTCGGTCGAGGAGGAGCGCCAGCACGGGCTGTCGCACGGCGCGTTCTCGTACCTGGTCAAGCCCGCGACCACCGGCGAGCTCGAGGGCGCGCTCGACAAGCTCAAGGCCTACGTCGCGCCCCACACCAAGCGCCTGCTCGTGATCGAGGACAACGATCGCGAGCGCGACAGCATCGTGGAGCTGCTCGGCGCAGGCGACATCGAGATCGTCACGGCCGCGACCGGCGCCGACGCGCTGGCCGCGCTGCGAAGCGCACCGATCGACTGCTGCGTGGTCGACCTGCGGCTCCCCGACATGAGCGGTTTCGAGCTCCTCGAGCTCTTGCAAGCCGACGACGCGCTCCGTAGCATTCCTGTGGTCGTGTTCACCGGCAAGGAGCTCAGCGGCGAGGAGGAGGCCCGGCTGCGCACGGTCGCCAAGAGCATCGTGCTCAAGGACGTCCAGTCGCCCGAGCGGCTGCTCGACGAGACCTCGCTGTTCCTGCACCGCGTGATCGAGGACCTGCCCGAGGCCAAGCGCAAGATGATCGAGCGGCTCCATGGCTCGACCGAGGCGCTGCACGGGCGCAAGGTGCTGGTCGTCGACGACGACGCCCGCAACATCTTCGCGCTGGCGACCGTGCTCGAGAACCGCGACATGGAGGTGATCAGCGCGATGAACGGCCGCCAGGCGATCGAGCTGATCGAGACCACACCAGATCTCAGCGTGGTGCTGATGGATATCATGATGCCCGAGATGGATGGCTACGAGACCATGCGCGAGATCCGCAAGGACCCGCGGTTCAGGACCCTGCCGATCCTGGCGCTGACCGCCAAGGCGATGAAGGGCGATCGCGAGAAGTGCCTGCAGGCGGGCGCCTCGGACTACATCGCCAAGCCGGTCAATACCGATCAACTGCTGTCGCTGCTCCGCGTCTGGCTGTATCGCTAGGACCCCCAGGATGGCCGACCTCATCAACATCCTCCTGGTCGACGACGAGGCCCGCAACCTCGACGCGCTCGAGGCGATCCTCGACGATCCGAGCTACCGCCTGCTCCGGGCCGGCGACGCGGACTCCGCGCTGCGCGAGCTGCTCCAGAACGACGTGGCGGCGATCGTGCTCGACATCAAGATGCCCGGGGTCAGCGGCTTCGAGCTCGCGAGCCTGATCAAGGGCATGAAGAAGTTCCGCCAGATCCCGATCGTGTTCCTCACCGCGTACCTGCTCGAGGACGAGGACGTCCTGGCGGGCTACGGCGCGGGCGCGGTCGACTACCTGACCAAGCCGATCAAGCCCCAGATCCTGCGCCACAAGATCGCGGTGTTCGCCGATCTGTTCCGCAAGACCCGCGCGCTGGCCGAGCTCAACGACACGCTCGAGGAGCGGGTGGCGCAGCGCACCGAGGCGCTCGAGCGCTCGGAGTCCGCGCTGCGCGACGCCAGCCGCCAGAAGGACCAGTTCCTCGCCACGCTCGCCCACGAGCTGCGCAACCCGCTCGCGCCGCTGCGCACCGGGCTCGATATCCTGATGCAGGGCGACGGCAGCGGGGGCCCGCCGCCCCAGCGCGTGCTCGCGGCGATGAACCGCCAGCTCGACCACATGGTCCGGCTGATCGACGACCTGCTCGACGTGTCGCGGATCAGCCGCGGCGTGCTCGAGCTGCGCCGCGAGCCCTCCGACCTGGCGTCGATCGTCAAGCACGCGATCGAGTCGGCGCGGCCGTTCCTCGAGAAGAAGCAGCAGTCCGTGGCGTTCGACAGCCCGGCCGCGGTGCGCGCCGAGGTCGATCCGACCCGGGTCGCGCAGATCGTCGGCAACCTGTTGCACAACGCGTCCAAGTTCTCGCCCGTGGCCAGCCGGATCGAGGTCGAGCTCGCCGGCAGCGGCGACTGCGCGATCATCCGCGTGACCGATCACGGCATCGGCATCCCGACCTCGGAGATCAACCGCGCGTTCGACATGTTCGCCCAGATCCGCGGCACGCCCTCGGTCGGCGGCAGCGGCCTGGGCATCGGCCTGTCGCTCGCCCGCCGGCTCGCCGAGCTCCACGGCGGTACGCTGGTCGCGTTCAGCGAGGGCGAGGGCCGCGGCAGCACGTTCACCCTGACGCTCAAGCGCACCGACGTTCCCCGGTCGACCGGGCCGGTCGACGTCACCAAGCTGCCCGGCTGGAGCGCCACGAGCGCGCTGGCCATCGTGGTGATCGAGGACAACGACGACGCGGCCGACACCCTCGCGATGTGGCTCGAGACCATGGGCCACTCGGTCAAGATCGCGCGCACCGGCCCCGAGGGCCTCGACCTGGTGCGCGAGTCCCGGCCCCAGCTCGTGCTGTGCGACGTCGGGCTGCCCGGCATGGACGGGGTCGAGGTCTGCCGCCGGGTCAAGGCGCTGGCCGCGCCGGGCCCGGTGATGGTCGCGCTGACCGGCTGGGGCATGGAGGCCGATCGGATGCGGACCCGCGAGGCCGGCTTCGATCACCACCTGGTCAAGCCGGTCGCGCCCGACAAGCTGCGCGAGATCCTGCACACCGTGCAGACCGCGGCGGGGTCGTAGCCAGGCTCAGCGGCCGGCGGCCACGGCGCGCTGCTCCTCGGCCTTGTACTGGTAGTAGCGCTCGAGGACCATCTTCAGGTACTGCCGGGTGTAGGAGTACGGGGGCACGGTGTAGCCGTACTTGGCCAGCGAGCCGAGGCCGGCGTGGTAGCCGGCGATGGTCAGGACCAGGTCGCCATCGACCCGGTTGGCGAGCCAGCGCAACAGTCGCGTCCCGGTCATGATGTTGGTCCGCGGGTCGAAGATGTCGCCCTGCGCGCCCATGTCGATCTCGACCTGGGGGTGGACCTGCATCAGGCCCTTGCAGTCCATCGACGACACCACCCGGGTGTCGTAGTCGCTCTCGACCTTGATCACGGCGCGGATCAGCGGCACCGGGATGCGGTAGAGCTGGGAGGCCTCCAGGATGAACGAGTCGTAGCGGTGGAACCGCTCGGGGGAGGTGTCGGTGGCGGAGACCTTGTCGCAGCGCTCGCAGCTGCCGCGCCGGGCGCTCGCCTTCGAGCCGAAATCGGGCTCCGACGACAGGACTTTCTTCCACTTGCCGCCCGAGGGCTTGAGGTTGGTGAAGTGCGCGACGCCGTCGGCGTCGGTCCATGAATAGACGTCGGCGCGCGCTGCAACGCTGGCCCCCAGCACGAGCATCACAGCGATCCAGCGCGGCACGGTGAAATCGTAGCCCGCCCACACAGGGAGCGCAAAAGCTGTATGGTCGCATCACGCATGGCGGAGCCGCTCGAGACCGACTACCTGGTGATCGGATCTGGCATCGCGGGGCTCAACTTCGCGCTGCTCGCCGCCGAGCACGGCCGCGTGGTCGTGATCACCAAGAAGCAGCCCGACGACACCAACACCAACTGGGCGCAGGGCGGGGTCGCCGCCGTGCTGTCGCCGGCCGACAGCTTCGAGCAGCACATCGAGGACACCCTCGCCGCCGGCGACGGGCTGTGCGATCGCGACGTCGTCGAGCTGTGCGTCACCGAGGGCCCGGCGCAGGTCCAGCGCCTGCTCGACGTCGGCGTGCGGCTGGCGCGGACCCCGGGCGGCGAGCTCGACCTCGGCCGCGAGGGCGCGCACACCCAGAACCGCGTCGTGCACTGGCAGGACGTCACCGGCCAGGAGATCCAGCGCGCGCTGCTCGAGGCGATCCGCCGGTCGTCGAACATCACGGTGCTCGACGACCACATCGCGGTCGACCTCCTGTCGATGGCCAAGTACGGCGGCGACCCGGCGTGCTTCGGGGCCTACGTGCTCGACCGGCGCCGCGGCGAGGTCAAGACCATCCTGGCGCGCGCGACCGTGCTCGCCACCGGCGGCACCGGCAAGGTCTACGTCTACACCTCGAACCCCGACGTCGCGACCGGCGACGGGATCGCGATGGCCTACCGGCTCGGCGCGGCGTGCTGCGACCTCGAGTTCGTCCAGTTCCACCCCACGGTGCTGTTCCACCCCCACGCCCGCAACTTCCTCCTGACCGAGGCGATGCGCGGCGAGGGCGGCGTGCTCCGGCTCGCGACCGGCGAGACCTTCATGGAGCACTACCACCCGATGAAGTCGCTGGCGTCGCGCGACATCGTCGCCCGCGCGATCGACAACGAGCTCAAGAAGTCGGGCGCCGACTCGGTGTTCCTCGACATGACCCAGCTCGACGCCGGGTTCGTCCGCGGCCGGTTCCCCAACATCTACCAGCGCTGCCTGGGCCTGGGCATCGACATCACCAAGCAGCCGATCCCGGTGGTGCCCGCGGCGCACTACATGTGCGGCGGGGTCAAGACCGATCACGACGCGCGGACCACGATCACCGGGCTGTACGCGATCGGCGAGTGCGCGTTCACCGGCCTGCACGGCGCCAACCGCCTGGCGTCGAACTCGCTGCTCGAGGGCATGGTGTACTCGACGCGCGCCGCCGCCGCGGTCCGCGAGGCGCCGCGGCTCCGGCCCTCGGTGGTCGCGCCGTGGTCGTCCGGCGACGCCACCGACTCCAACGACGCGATCGTCGTGACCCTCAACTGGGACGAGATCCGCCGGTTCATGTGGTCGTACCTGGGCATCGTGCGGTCGGACAAGCGGATCGAGCGCGCGCGCCGGCGCATCGAGATCCTGCGCGACGAGATCCGCGAGTACTACATCGACTTCAAGATCACCAGCGACCTGATCGAGCTGCGCAACCTCGCGCTGGTCGCCCACCTGATCATCGAGAGCGCGCGGCGGCGCAAGGAGTCGCGCGGCCTGCACTCCACCCTCGACTACCCGAACAAGCTGCCCGAGGCGCGCCACACCGAGGTCCAGCTGACCGACGGCCCGCGCGGCTGACCCGCCGTGGACGACGCGTCCCTCGCCGAGCTCGCCCGGCGGCTGTCGTCGGTTCGCGGCGTCGTCGCGGTGGTGCTCGGCGGCAGCCGGGCGCGCGGCACGCACCGCCCCGACTCCGACTTCGACCTCGGGCTGTACTACCGGGGCGCGCTCGACGTCGCCGCGCTGCGCGCCCTGGCCGCCGAGGTCACCGGCCAGCCGACCGAGGTGACCGAGCCGGGCGGCTGGGGACCGTGGGTCGACGGCGGCGCGTGGCTGGCGTTGCCGGGGGGCCGCGTCGACTGGATCTACCGCGACCTCGACCGCGTCCACCGGATCTGGAATGACTGCCAGCACGGCCGCTACGAGATCGGATTCCAGGTCGGCCATCCGCTGGGCTACTACTCGCACACCTATGCTGGCGAGGCGGCGATCTGCCGGATCCTGGACGACGCCACCGGCGAGCTCGCCGCGCTGCAGGCCCAGACCCGGCAGTATCCGGCGGCGCTCGGCGACGCGCTGGTCGGCGGGCTATGGGAGGCCGGGTTCTGCGCGCAGGGCGCCCGCTACGGCGCGGCCGGCGCCGATCCGGCCTACGCCGCCGCCTGCCTGTTCCGCGCGATCGGCGTGGTCTGCCACGCGATGCACGGCCACGCCCGGCGGTGGCTGATCCAGGAGAAGGCGATGGTCGCCGCCACCGGCCGGCTGGGCATCGCCGTCCCCGACTTCGCCGAGCGGGCCCACGCGGTGTTCGCGTCGCTCGGCCACGCTCCGGACCAGATCGCGCACGCCGTGTCCCGCGCCGAGGCGCTGATCGACCAGGTCCGTGCCGCGATCCAGCGCACAGCAGAGTGACGCGCCCGACATCAATTCGACATCACCCGGGCCGCCCGGTCACCGCGGGGGATGAATCTTGTCGTACGGTGGATCGTCCGTTACAGACCGGAGGATTGTCCATGATCAGAGTCGCTCTCGTGTGGGTCGCCGCGCTCGCTGTCATTCCGAGTCTCCCCAGCCTCACGCTCGCCGACAAGGGCTTCACCGGCAGAGGCGGCGGCGGGACGTGGGACTGCAAGTCCGATCCGGTCGTCAACATCAATCACGGCGGCGGGACCTACACGTTCCAGGGATCGTGCAAATCGATCAACCTCAACGGCGGCAAGAGCACGCTCACGATCGAGAGTACCGATCAGCTCAACGTCACCGGGGCATCCAACACGATCACCGTGGGGGAGGTCGACCAGATCAACCTGGTCGGCGCCAACAACACGATCACGTGGAAGAAGGCCAAGCACGGCGACAAGCCGGTCGTCAGCACGGTCGGCGCGAACAACAAGATCGAGAACGGTGGTGGCGGCGCCGCCGCCGCCGAGAAGCCGGCCGCGGACAAGCCCGCCGCCAAGGACAAGCCCCGCGACCGCAGCGCGATCGATTGCGCCAAGCAGCCCAACCAGTCGATCGACGCCGGCGATGGCACGCTGGTCTACATCGGCGCGTGCGACCGGATCGTGATCAACGGCGGCGAGAACCGGCTGACGGTCGAGAGCGTCAAGCAGCTCGTCATCAACGGCAGCGAGAACGTGGTCGACGTCGGCGCGGTCGACGCCATCCAGATCAACGGCGACGAGAACAAGGTGAACTACAAGAAGGGCCTGTCGGGCGCCAAGCCGCGGATCACCTCGCTCGGCGGCCACAACGTGGCCACCCAGGTGAAGTAGCCGCTCCGGGCGTCAGCCCTGGCCGGCCAGCGCAGCATCCCGGCGCCGGTCGTCACCACTCACCCGTTCGATGCCCCCGGACGGCCGCACGCGCAGCGCGCCCGCCGCGCCCAGGACCGGCAGCCGGATCGTGAACGTCGTGCCCTTGCCGACCTCGGTGATGAACGTGAGCGTGCCGCCGTGCTTCTCGGCGACCACCGAGCGCGCGATCGAGAGGCCCTGGCCGGTGCCGCGGTCGACGTCCTTGGTCGTGAAGAACGGATCGAAGATCCGATCGCGGATCGCCTCGGGGATCCCCGAGCCGGTATCGGACACCGCGATCAGGACGTGGTCGCCGTCGCGGCGGGTCTGGATCCCGATCCGGCCCCGGGCGAGCCCGTCGGGGTGGACATCGGCGATCGCGTGGGCCGCGTTGACGATCAGGTTGAGCACCACCTGGTTGATCTCACCGGCGTGGCAGTGCACCAGCGGGAGCTCGCCCAGGTCGGTGTCGACGTCGGCGATGTACTTGTACTCGTGGTGCGCGATCGTCAGCGTGCTCAGGATCCCCTGGTTGAGGTCGACCTCGCCCAGATCCTGACCAGGGTGGGCGAACGTCTTCATCGACCGGACGATCGCGGCGACCCGGGCGAGGCCGTCGAGCGCGAGGCCGAGCGCGCCGGGGATCTCGGCCATGGCGTAGTCGAGATCGGCGCTCTGCGCCGCGAGCTCGGCATCGCGGGCAGCTGCCTGCGCCGAGCCGCCGGACGTCACCGCGTGCACCACCGCCTGGTACTTGCCGATCAGCCCGATCAGATCGGCGCTCGCCTCCGACACGAACCGGATGCTGTCGCTGACGAACTGCACCGGCGTGTTGATCTCGTGAGCGACCCCGGCCGCGAGCCGGCCGACCGCCTCCAGCTTCTGGGCCTGGCGGAGCTCGACCTCGGCCTTCTCGCGCGCGGCCATCTCGGTCTTGAGCACCGAGTTGGCCTCGAACAGCCGCATCGTGCGCTCGGTGACCCGCCGCTCGAGCGCGTGGTTGAGCGCGGCGAGCGACTCGCTCATCGCCGCGCGCTCCGCGGCGGTGCGCTCGAGCCGATCGATCATCTCGTTGATCGACACGGCGAGGCTGCCGACCTCATCGCGCTGCTGCTGCGGGATCCGCGCGATCCGGGTCACGTCGCCCTGGCGCGCGACGTTGCGGACCACCTCGGCCATCGATCCGAGCCCCCGGGTGATGCTGGTCGCCAGCAGCACCGCGCTGATCACCGCGAACACCACGATCGCGACGGAGCACATCACCACCGGCGCGATCATCTCGTGGACCGAGATGCCCGAGGCCCGGGCGCTGAACGCGAAGCTCCCGACGTAGGTCGTCGGCGCCAGCGCGACCAGCACGCCGAACGCCACGAGCCGGCGGCGCAGCGGCGCGGCCGGCGTGCGCAGCGTGGTCCCGCGCTCGCGCGCCAGCATCGAGACCTGCAGCGCACCCGGCGCGGTGAGCCAGGTGGCGATCGCGCTGGCGAGCGGATACGGCCCGGTGACCGTCGTGCACAGAAACAGCACGCCGGCCTCGACGCAGGTGACCGGGCGGACCGACAGCAGGACCGCGAACGCGAACGTCCACTGGAGCGTCCACAGCCGCGCCACCCGGGTCGGAAACCGGTACAGCGCCTCGCCCGCTGCCGCGACGGTCGCGTCGCTGACCGCGCCGGCGCATTGCTCGCGGTGCCAGCGCCGGAGCGGCGCGAGCAGCCGCATCAGCCAGACGAAGAACACCGCGGTGAACGGCAGCCCCAGGACCACGTACCAGGCCAGGGCGGCCTCGCGCTCGGAGGCGGTGCGGGCCGCCGCGAGGTCGAGGTAGTTGTATCCGACGAGGACCTTGAACAGGATCTCGATCGCCACGAACGCAAGCAGCACCCGCCGAGGCAATGAGGCGCGCGTGCGGTCCACACTGCGTGAATCGCTCGCGAGGGCGAAATCTGTAGCGGGAGTGTCGCGAGGTGTACGGCGCGCTCCTCCGCTGGATCCACTATAACCCAAGCATTTCTCGCATCTTACATGCGGGGCAATGTGCCTCGGGGCCGTCCCGGCGGCCCTCGTCGTCGCTGCGGGGCGGGCCGCCAGTGCCTCGTCACACTGAACGAGTCAACCCGCGTTCACAGCGCCCGACGAGGCGACCAGCCTGCCACCACTTGCGGCCTCGGCGGCGCGGGTTGCGCCCCTCGCGGCGCTGGCATCGGCCTCGCAGTAGCTCCGGGCATACTCACGCTGCCGGATCTTGACGGACGGCCACGCAGTGTGGGGGGCCACCGAGGCATGCTGCCTCGGTGGCTTTGCTTTTTTGGCGGGGTGCTAGTGTCAAGGCGATGGCTTCGCGCTGGCTCGGTGTCGTCCTCGTGGTCGCGGCCTGCGGAGCCGCGACCGGTCCGTCGTCGCCCGCCGCCGACGGCGTCCGCGCCTACGTCCGCGCGCTGCGCGACAACAACCCGCGGCAGGCCTACGCGCTGCTCTCGGCGGACGCCCGCAAGGACGTCAGCTTCGACGAGTTCGCGCTGGCCTGGAAGCAGAGCGACAAGGAGCGGACCTGGCAGATCCGCGTCCTCGAGGACAGCCTCAAGGGCAACCCCGACGTCGGCGAGCGCGCGCTGATCAGCTTCTCCGACGGCAAGCTCGTGCAGCTCGAGCGCGAGGGCAAGACCT
>Ga0307515_10020443_pt1 | contig 11808 bp, 4 predicted proteins | sample 17_EM_MG_FD_194513 | JGI IMG/M metagenome (GOLD analysis project Ga0307515, IMG submission 194513) | Populus trichocarpa ectomycorrhiza microbial communities from riparian zone in the Pacific Northwest, United States - 17_EM | ecosystem: Host-associated > Plants > Roots > Unclassified | place...
TTAAATTATTATTTTTCTATATTGTTTATTCTCTCAAAAATGTTATAGACTTCTTACTTGGTGCTTCATTCCGAGTGATTTTTTTTTAAGTAAAGAAAAGCATGCAGCATTGGTAATGTTTTTTAATTTACAGGGAAAATTTCGATTATAAACCTAAAATTTAATTTATTTGAAATTAAATATTTTTCAATTATCAAGACGATAATATATTTGATCAAATTATATCACCTCGAGTTATTCTGTCGAACCCACAACTTAAACCAAATAAAAATATAAACAAATGAATTATTAAAATATTTATTTGATTAAGATTAAAACGGTATTAATCAAATACTATTCATATAATAAATTCTTCCATTTCAATCCAATATAATTTGAAAATAAAATATTTTGAATAAAGATGACAATGATACCCACGAGTCAAGTTTTTTTTTTATATCCATAACCTACACATTATCCATGGGGTATAAAATTTAAATATTCATACCTTATTTATCAGGTTTTGAATATTCATATGGGTATCCATTATCCAACCATTATTTATTATTCAACTAATATATATTGGAAGTGTTTGTGTGTGTGTTTTGGATTCAAAAAAGATATAAATATTGTACATATATATCTATATAATACAAATAAGTATATTGGGTTAAGTTCGAGTTGGGTTTCAGGTTGAGTTTGACAATATTTATATCTTATTCATTGCTCATCGGGTAAGGTAACTATCCAAAAAATCTACTTATTCAGGTTGGTATCCATTGGGTTTAGATTAAATTGTCATCCATACCTAAAAATCTATTTGTCTATCCATTTTTACCTAAAAACACCCTAGAACCTCAATAAATCAATCTCTTAACTCAGTAAACTCCTAAATCAGTTCAAAAACACAAAATAAAATAAATCTCTCTCGAGCTCAATATACTTTTGCATGCAATATGAATGCTAAAAATCACTATCATTGAACTTATTTTGTCAAATGAAACCATTTAACACTAAGTTTAGTCGTTTTGGTTATTGTGATTGTGACAACCGATAACTTTTTCTCTACTCTCCTTTTTTTCCCAGTAAGTTTCTCTTTTTTTCTTTCTTGCTCAGATACTAAAAAAAAAAAAGAAGCTTTAGGACCAAAATAAAAATTATCAAGAATTTAAGATTGGTTGTCTTTTCTTATCTTTTTATATTTTAGTCCTCTAACTTTTAATTTAATATACTTACCATAATTCCAAACTTGATTTTATCTAATTAGACTATTGAAGGATTCAATTGAAATTAAAAATAAAAATTTTGAAAGATATATCATACTACACTTGACTTGTTAGGAAAAACATTGAGTTTAGATGATGTTGTCTTAAAAGATGAAACCACACAGACAGGTGGAAGTCAATTCACTCGTAGTCGCATAAGACATAGATAAGCTCAAATGTATTATTATATTATGTATAATTATATTTGTTATCTTTTAGTTAAGAGTTATTTTTATTATTATTACAATGCAATATTGTTTTAGCTAATTATCATGTTGATTTTAAAGTTGTCTTACATATTATATATTTTTATACTTATTTTATATAAGCATGATTTAAAATCGTTAATTAACAGATAAACATGTGAATATATTATTTAAAATTTAAAATTATCCATTAATAATATAAAAAATACATATAAATAAAAACAATTTTAAAAACACACACACATTAATCTAGGATTATAATTAATAAATAAAATTGATGATAAAATATCACAACTGCTAATATTATTATTATTATTATTATTATTATTATTATTATTAGCAGTTGCTAAATAAAATTGTATTTTTCAACAACAATTGAGTTAAAATATATTATTTTCTAAATAATTTTATTTTGTTTGCTGTATCTTAATTTTTTTGTTTTTTGTTTTTTTTTTTTATGAAATTATGCTAGTTGATATGAGACTCATTGTAAAGTTAGATCTGTCTTGTCCTCGTGCCGAATGATTTGTCGGTTCTCCATAAACATGTCAAACATGTTAATAGCCTTGCACAAAAGGATAAAATATCATTTTGTGGCAGATAAGGATCATCAAGTTATCATCAGCCAATGATCTCTGCTGTAATGAAAAGCACTCTTCATCCCATCTTCTTCCTCTCAATATATGTAAACACATGATGTCTAGTCTCAGATTCGAGTTATGTAGTTACTTATATAATAGCCACTGGAGACTTACATGATCATTAACTTCAGGATCTGTAGGATTAGTCGAAGTGCGCGCAAGCTGGCCCGGACACCCACATTAAACTAAAAAAAAAAATATAAACACATGAAAGATCTGGCAAATATAAAATAGAATGATCATCAAGTTATATTATTATAAGAATCTCAAATTTTTCTAACATAAAAAAATTTATATCTCGGCAGAATTTTTAGTAACGAAATTAACAAAATACAAGCATTTTAAACAACCATTTTAAATCGAATTTCCATAAACAATTTATTATTAGTATTATTATTTTTAGATTAAATACATAATAATTAAAAATAAATTTATTAAAATTTAAACAAAAAATCATAATAATATTTAAAAATTATATCAAAACTAAAAACTTTTTAGTGAATTCAGTAAATTTTGTTTGGAGTGTAAAAACTCAAATAAAATAAAAAAAACTTTTAAAGGACCTGGCCTACACACACTTAGGTAATACTACTAGTTTAACCAAGTTTTCTCCAATGATTTTCCTTGATTGATTTTGAAATTTTGAATGTTAGGGAATGTCATCGGGCACACAATAATATGGATTGGGCCATTGAGGCTATTGCCTGGTTTGGATCTGGAGACAATTAACTAGTTTTGCAAATTGTGCCGTGTGCCTTAGTCGCTACTATATCCACCATTTGGGCCGGAACGGAAACTAAACCCAGTTATAATTGCTCTTTCCGGCAGGAAATGGTCAGATAACATCCAAGAGACGACATCCCTTCCTCTACATAATTTTCAGCCTGGTCGATTCATTGTCAATTTGGCAATGCGAGTGGGCATATGGAGATATGAAGTTATGAATTACGGCATCAGTTGAAGAGGGTTGTTCTACAACTTGAAAGTATTAATCCCAAGCTTGATCATGATGCCTCTAGAGAGTACCCTTCCTACATGAATCACATTTGGTGTTTTACTATTCAATGCACCTGTGCTACGCTGTGGTAGGATTAGAAGTTATTTTCAAACATTAGGTGTTTGTGTCGTAGATGCACTTTACAATATCATGTTTTCTTTTTTATTTAGAGATAATATTATTTATTTCTTGATACAAGTTTTTTTCTAATATTTCAAACATAAGGCGTTTGTGTCTTCTTATCTTTTCAGTGTATAATGTTGAGACCTAACAAATCTTATGCTTTAATTTGAGGATTTAGGTGGAGGTCTAATTTTTGTAGTTGTAGTGCATTTGATGAGGTAAGAACATGTGAATCTGAATAGCTTGATTCTCTAACCTTCGCTTTTCCTAGTCATCAATACAGCTCGTGCCTTCTCCTCAAAGCAATACCTCGCCTTTATAATACCATTTTCACCATGATTATTGCCATCGTCTCACAGAGTGCGAATTGAGAGACTCGCACGGCAAGGAAAGCAAGGGAGAAGATGTCGGATTGGGGGCCGGTATTTGTGGCGGTGGTGCTATTTATACTCTTAACACCAGGTTTGCTGATTCAGATGCCGGGTCATCACCGATTCATAGAATTTGGCAACTTCAAGACTAGCGGAGTTTCCATACTGGTTCACTCCATCCTCTACTTCGCTCTCATTTGCATCTTCTTGCTTGCTGTTGGTGTCCACATGTATGTTGGTTCATAGACCTCGATTGCGGATCTGCTTTTGACACAGAGATGTGACGCCTATAACATGTTGTAATAAATCTGCTCTTTTTTTTTTGGGTTTTTGTTTTAAGTAGATGTTCTTTTAACTTGATTCGTGTGGCAAATATTTGTACTTAATCCATTGAAAAGATGTAATGGAGTTCTATGTGTGCTTTGTGATTGCAAGTTGGAATTCCTAACTGAATCAATTACAGACGAGCCTGGATATACTCGCAATAGGCACCAAGTTCAGCGTTACCTGTCACTCTTTAAGTTTTGCTAGTGAATAGTGATTTCATAAACTTGAAAGAGAAGCAGAAAATTAGGTTGAAGATGCAAGGGGGTAGGAATTTTAGTCAGGGTTAAATCAGGGAAAAAATCTCAGAGAAAACTAAAATATAAAATTTTCTAGATTTATGGCTAAAAATATAAATTGTTGAAGGAGTTGAAAAAAAACCTCCTTACAGGAGCCGGAGCCGGAGCCCCTGCCAGCCCTCCTGGTTCCGCCACCATGAAGATGACTAGGGGTAACTTGAATGAGAGTGGATTGAAAGGGTTGGAGGATTTGCAATCTTTGCACAAACACGATTATTGGATAGAGACTCTGAAGGAGAGAGACTGAAGGATCACCTGGCTAGAAACGATATAGGAACATACCAATTTTTTTTCATGCCACGTGTTGTTTATATTTAACAAAAAACTAAATCACTGTAACACATTCATAAAAAATAAAAATAAAAACACTAAATCACTGTAACACATTCATAAAACAATATTTATTCAACAATACTTTGTTTTTTATATTTTTCAATGTCATCTCTCCAACTAAAATATAACTCATTTTTTTTTTTTTATGATAGGAAGCAATTGTTTTCATAAGTTGAGGTGTGTGGAATAGCTAGAACTAACATGTAGATGTTTGTTAGATGACATGTACATTGAACTGACCCGCATGAATTGTATACGGAGAGATCACATGTGTCTATGAAAATGCTCATATGACAATTGTGTAAGTGATTCTTAAACTTGAGATCACTAAGTTATCCTATACAGATAATATTATGCTTTGATTCTGACTACATGTTGTTCTGATCAAGGGTGATAAACAGGTAAATATATATTGAGTATATCATGAACTATATGAAGGTATTTGAGTGATCAATAGATGATTAATCATTCTATGTGAATTAGGAAAAGTGTTCCACTGTTATCGAATAAATATTGATTGTGAAATCCTTGCGCAAGGTGAACTAAAATTTAAAAAGAGTTTTAAATCTTATTAAAATAATCAATGACTATAGTGTTGATATAAACATACTTCATATTATAATGTCTAAATCAAAACATTTATGATGAATGTATAATGATTACATAAAGAAATTGATCACTAAAAGGTTAAGTCAAACCACATATGACTTTGCTAATATTTAAGGGATCTTAACACAATACTAGATGATGCACTTGGTCTTGAAATATAAATCAATCAATTATTGAATTGATATTAATTAAATTATTTAATTTATTTAATTCTATTTTCATCATTATTATAATTTATATTTGAACCAACTTATTAGGAATCTAATGAGTTACAGATATTAAAAACCATTGTTCATTAATTAAATTGAGATGATTAATCAAGTGTGACATAATTGTAAATAAGTTTTAGAAATTGAAGATTAAAATGTAATTAATACAATGGACTACAATTCTAGACTTAGAAAAATCAAGTAGGGACTTAAATGAATAAATTTCTAAAATTATCTTGAAATAATATATGTAATATTATTCAAGAGAAAAATTGATTTTTATTTATTTATAGAATTATTATTATTTTCTTATAAATAGAATATTATGCCTTATTTTTTTTTAAGTAAGAACTGGTGTGATTAAGTAGAGAAGTATGTTACAAAGCATACAGTGTGTGAGAGAGTTGTACAAATATTACAGAACATACGGTACAATTGAAAATACAATAAAAGAGCTAGTATTCAAAGGTATAACAATCTTTCTCTTTAGAATTTTAAGATATTTTTTATTGATGGTTCGTGATAAAGTAGTTGGATGATTTGTAATATGCGACAACATAATTTTAAAAAATAATATTGAAGAAAAAAAAAATCAGATTTTCAGATAATTTTCACTTAAACCTTCACTACTCTAAATTGTCTGATAGTATTCTTATGACTCTTGGAATTTTTTTTTTATATCATTTGTGCTGTGTCTAATTCAGAAAACCCCACATAACCTACCTACCAGTTCTAGGATCAAGCTGATGATTCTGTTAAATGGAGATCAAACTGGTATGGTTGCAGAGAACCAGAGAGTGCGTTTTCAGCATCATGTTTTCTTAGTCAAAAAGTGCTTCAAAATGTCAAATTAATTCCCTCTTGGCCACTTCCATTTTGTCGAGATCTACAATCACCATTTTCTAATGAAAAGGTAATCTTGACTTGACTATAGTAATTTTGCAGTAATTAAGCTGCTCTTGCTTTCCTACAGAATAATCATGATGCTGAACACCATCCTGCACACAAGTAATCTCTCTTTTTTTTTCAATTCAAAGAGCTGGCAGAGATGGCTACAGGCATAAGAACAAAAGAAACCACAGAGATTCTGTACCCCTTGGCAAAATTCAGATTTCATATGGTGCACGACATGATGCTAATTAAAAAGAGAAGAGCAACCTGATTTTATAATCCTAGTAGAGCAGAAAGAGAACTAAAACACCGCCGGCAGACTAGACATAAAGGTGGACGTGAAGAATAACGAGAAACAGAACAAGAAGCAGACCGTAGATAACCAAATGAACAAATATGGCAGCTAGACTCGTCTTCATATTCATGAAATCAAGGGGTCGTTCCTTCCCTGGCATTTGAAAGACCAAACCTGGTGACAGGAACGCAAACAAAGCAGCAGCTATGAGAGAAGCAGCCCAGTCGTTCATCCTAAGCGTCAAGAAATCTCCCAACCTTCCTTCTTTTGAGCTCTTGGTGCCTCAACTCTTAAGAGTAGGAGGAGCTAGGGGAATTAAGCAAAGGTTAAAGGCTTTGGTTGCTATAATAATGTACATGCTCCTTGCAGCTCCTCGAGAGGGGCAATGGGGTCCTTGCTTTAGGGAATAGGATTCCCATGAACTTAGGGCATGGATTATCCTTTCAATCACCCACTTTGTAAGCTTTTTTGAACTAGTTGCTGGATAAGGGAGAGCATCATTTTCTATTGATGTCAAGGCTGATTGTAATCAATGGCAGGACCAAGTGGCAGTATGGTTACCCGCACCATCACCGTTCATTACAGTACTAGAATTCCACTAGGTTACAAGCTTTTCTAAAAGAAGCTTACCTTGAGGAATAATCAAAGCGTGTGTAGGTCCATTCTCTTGCTTCGACCGAGGTGGTCATTATTTCAACCTTTCGGCTGTTTTTAAAAGAATGTTTGATATTAAAAATTATTAAATTTATGTTTTTTTTAATAATTTTAATATATTAATATTAAAAATAAAATAATATAGTTAAAAAACACCCATAATTCTTTTCATTATCTTCTAATGCATATTACCTCAAAAATTGTTTACTTTATCGGTGGTTTGATGGCTTTTATTCCACCTTTTAGGATATTTTTTGAGATTAACAATCTTTAATGCTATATTTATGTAAAAATAAGAATATAAATTTGATCGTTAAAAAATATATTTATTAAAAGGAACATCAACAAATTCTAAACAGAACTAATTTTACCATTTAAAAATATATAAAAATATCCAAATAAAAAAAAAACAATCTTCAATGCCATTGATTATCTATATTTAAGTTATAAACAGGTGAAATGCCCTACCTTTAAGTGCGGTTTAAACTATTGATTTACGTAATTGGAAGTAACCACCTAGAAATCGGGCTTGGTCTTTTCTTTTGAAGATTCCTTACCTCCTAAAAAATATCCACCAATCTTTTATATATATATATATATATATATATATATATAAAGGAGGAGACAGTCGTTCGTTCTTGTTTGACGTGCACCAACCCAAAGACCCACACTGTTTTTCTTGTTATTTAACTAAGCTGTGCTCGTTATTTAGGGCTTGATAAGTTTGTAAATTCTAGCATTTGATTCTCATATTGAGATAAGAAAAAACAAAAATAATGAGAGAGAGGAGAGATGTCATTTTGTAATATAAGATTTTATCTTTAGATTATATTAAAATAAACTTATTTTATATTTATTTCTTTAATCAATTATATTATTATTTTTTCTCATCTAATAAACAACAAGATTCTCATTTAACAAAGGCTTGGAAGTTGGAAGCACGTCGGCTTATAACCAAAGACCACAATGTTCCCTTCAAGTTCCCATACCCCAAGTGTCAAAATGAAAGCTTGATAGAGAGAGAGAAAAAACTCTTCACTTCCATCCTTGTCGCCATAGCCTCGCCTTCAAGATAAGCTTTTAACCTAGTTACCTCCTCTCTTAAAAACTACAAAAGAACCGAAAATCCCCATAATTGTATTTTTTTTCTTTATCCTTTGGAGCTACATAAAATGGCAGACTGGGGGCCAGTGTTGATAGGGGTGGTGCTGTTTGTGTTGCTTACACCAGGTCTTTTGTTTCAGTTACCAGGTAACAGCAAACAAGTGGAGTTTGGGAGTTTGAAGACGAATGGCATGGCTGTAGCTGTGCATACTCTCATCTTTTTCGCTGTCTATGCTGTTCTCATCTTGGCTGTTCATGTTCACATCTATACTGGCTGATTACTCATATTGTACTGGTAAGCTTGTTTGACAAAGTTGTTGCTGGATGGTGGAGATCTCTTTATGCTTGTGCCCATTTTTTCCCTCTCGTTTTTATTTTGTTTTTCTTTCTTTCTTGGTGGGAAAAGAAAGATGGTCATTTATAGTTGTGGATCATGATTTAATAGAACCTTGGCTGCTAATTTGAATCAGAGAAATGGAGCACTGATGTTTTAGTACTGGATTGGCGGACCAGTGCTGTCATTTCCACATTAGTGGGACCCGCTGTTAAGTAGTAGGTATGGAAGGTGAAAGATTCATCTTAGTCAGTTCATAGAAATCCTCTATCGTTTTGTTGTTGCGGAGATTTCAAGTTTAAAGGCTCATAATTAGCATCTTAAGGCTCAATAAAGACTATGGCAACAGTTTAAATGCTCGAGGGTTCTTGTTAAAGAAAAAAAGTAAAGGGGAATGCTAGATGGTGCTGTTGTATTTGGTGCCCAGCTAGAATATGTATTATTCATTAACAGAACCCATCACTTTATTCTATGATATATTGAGACATAAATAATCAATAGGACAAAGAGGAACATTACTAGTATCAAGCATCATGTCAACCATGCTAAAAAAACCTCAAGGTTTCGCATTTAAAACTATACTGAACACGAGGCAAAGAAGATTAGGAAACAGTAATGCTAATACAGAAGAAAAGAAAGAAGAAACTCATGTATAAGAAGGAAATGGAAGAAAACAATAGTATATAGAACTATAAAAGTGGCCTTCGCCTAGGCTGTTTCTGATTGATTACTCATTCCCACTTAAAGAAGGGAATTTTCTAATCAGTTGGCATGTATGTGAACACCTATTGCGATGATCAGGATGGTGATTATGCAAAAGTATATAACAGCATGAACTAGAATGGAAATCCCACTTGTGTACATGTTCCCAAATTCTACTACTCTTGTTCTTGCTGGTAGCTGGAACAATAGCCCTGGTGACAGGACAATGAACAAAACCACTGCAACAACAACCGGTCCCCAATCGGCTTTCATCTCTCTCAACGTGGATTGAGGTTTAAAACTTCAGAGTATTGCTTGAAGCTGGTTTGGTCACAAAAGATAATGATGTGGGTTTAAATATGGAGGAGGACGAATAAGTCTAATTTTCTTGGTGACGAAGGAGGTGGGGATGCGAAACTTATTGAGAAAGAAGAGAGTTGGGTTATGAAGGGAGGAAAGGTATGCTTTTGTAGTGGGTTTTCTTTATGAAGTCGAAAAGAAACAAGTTTTCTTTCACCGCCACCTAATAATTGCTCCCTTATAGGCTTCTTTTTGCCTGCTTTACAGATTGATGAAGATAAGCCTTGGAAAACAAACATAAAATATACAATCAGACAGGCAGGTGCATGTGTAAAGGTCTTGAAATGCTTGGTTGTCTCGTTTATCTTTCTTATGCAAGACATGCAGCAGTCTCCTTGATCGCTATTCTGAAGCTTCCTTTGCATGACTCCAGCCGTTGGTGTTATGGCTTTGTCTTTGACACTTCGGGTAGGCAGAGACAGAAGGAACAAGTGTGAATAGGCTCTGAAGTACATATATAATTGGTCTCTCCTTTCAGTTACAGACAAAAATACCTATCAATATCTACGCATTTCAGCAAAAAAATGATGATAATCCAATTTTTTTTTTTTTTTTAAGCCAGTAGACCATGTTATTAAGACATCAATTTGAAAACCAAATTGATGAAAAGAGATACAGCTTGCTACATAATATCAGAAGCAGAAAAAACATAAGATGACTAGCAACCAACGCACAAAACACAAGGGAACAGCACACCTACAGAATCGCAAGACCTATAGCCAAAACGGAAGAAGAAAAACCGAGCATTCATGACAGACTAAGAACCCCATCACAAAACAAAATGATATCGAAAAGACAAGCCACAAAATCGGATGACCTGCTAACACCTTGAATAGTCACCACCAAAAGAAAGCAGGACAGAGGGGCAGACAGGGAGAAAGGCAACAACCAGAACTGATCAAGAGAAAACCAGCAAAAAAACAAGCATCCAAACAACAAAGAAGCCTCTTGCAACTACCAGAACTCCTCAACCCTTAACATTGAGTTGCTAATGAGATTCGGAATGCTCTTTAGATTATCTCTCAATTTGTCCTCCAAGAAAGTCTATCATAGCATCATCCCCACTAGTAGATCGGTTTAAGAAAACAGGGCAAGCTCCTCAGATTAACGTGTTAGAAGTTGATGAGAATGCCTAGGCCTGAAATCGATCCGTTGAACACAAGCTTTTGAACATGGTGTAGCATACTGTGCATTATTCTAATCGAACAAGGGCCTTTTCCAGATGAAATGCAACCAATTCCATGTTTCTAATGCCCGCTAAAAAATAATGCCCGCTAAAAAATAGTTTCATTTAGATAAAAAATGAATTCTTATAAAATTAATTATTATTTTTTATATTTAATAATGACATAAAAAATAAGCTGACACTACTAGAAATTCGCTAAATACCAACGGATTTACCGACGGAATATTTCTGTCGGTAATTTGAGGTCGAAATTACCGACGGACACTTTTCCGTGCGTAATTCAGTCGGTAACTACCGACGAACTATTTTCCGTCCGTAATTCAGTCGGCAACTACCGACAGACATTTTCCGTCGGTAGTTACCAACTGAATTACGGACGGAAAAGTTTCCGAATTAAAAAAAAGGACGGGTCGCTGACGTGGAGGTTTTGGCGGGTTATTTTGTTTCCGACGGATTCAAAACGACAGCCCGTACAGTGACGTGACCGGTTCGCTGTTTAAATTGCCGACGGACTCACCGAGGGATTTGAAATGGCAGATCCGTACGGTGACGTGTCTATGTTTCCGTCAGAATCACCGACGTAATCACCGACGGAATGACCGTCGGTGAAACCGTCGGAAAAAGTTAATATATGACAGCTCTGGCGACCCTCTCCTCCCCTATTTCTCCTTCTTCTTCCTAATCCCAACTCTCCCCATTTGCAAACAACCAGCCCCCCCTCCCCCCCCAAAAATAAATCTTCCTCATATCAGCACAACAAGTTATATTTCTTGAAGTTTTGTGGTCACAACATCCGTGTTCTGATTTACTAACGGATTTTATCAATTTTTGTAAGTAATTCTATCTTTTAAAATTTTAACATTTAATTAAATGTCAATTTTATTGTTTTTTTAGTATATGTATTTTGGTAGTAGATGTACATGTTT
>Ga0307515_10020444_pt1 | contig 11808 bp, 12 predicted proteins | sample 17_EM_MG_FD_194513 | JGI IMG/M metagenome (GOLD analysis project Ga0307515, IMG submission 194513) | Populus trichocarpa ectomycorrhiza microbial communities from riparian zone in the Pacific Northwest, United States - 17_EM | ecosystem: Host-associated > Plants > Roots > Unclassified | place...
ACTAAATACATTTTGCTGATGTGCAGGCCGTAATGGAGCGAGTTTGAAGATGCACTGGGAGGCCATATTCAAGCCAGATTGGAGATACACTTCGAGGCCGTGATCGAGTGACCTTGGAGGCCGTAGTTGACCAAGTTTGGAGATGCACTTGGAGGCCGTGATCGTGCGAACATGCAGGCCGTAATCAAACGAGTTTGGAGATACACTTGGATGCTGTAATCAAGCGAGTTAGGAGATGCACTGGGAGGCCATGATCGTGGGAGTTTGGAGATACACTTGGAGGCTGTGATTGTGTGAACTTGGAGGCCATAATTGAGCGAGTTTGAAGATACACTTGGAAGCTGTAATTGAGCAGGTTTGGAGATGCACTAGGAGGCCGTGATTGTGGGGGTTTGGAGATGCTCTTGGAGGCTGTGGACGTGCAAACTTGGAGGCCGTAATCGAGCGAGTTTGGATGAGTACTTACAGGTGGACGATGGCCGGCGCACCAGGTGCTGAGACTCTATTGTTCAGTTAGTTAACTCGTAAGCATGGTGATGTGACAAGCTGCCTTTACTCTTGAGCTGTCAGGGAGAGCTGGCTGATGGCGGTCGATCGTGTAGGGCGGCATGCCGGAAGCTGAAGCTACATTCAGGGGTTATTTCTTAATCATGCGAATGAAGGGAAGACAAACAATCTTACGTGGATGCTGTACTCGGTGTAAACTTATAATCATGACATGGAGAGATAGAGAGAGATGACTGAACTTTGTATTCCTCAATAATAGTAGAGTTGTGGACGAGGAAGAGAGAGATGGGGATGATGATGAGAACAATGTGGAGGATACGAGCGGATATGAAAAATCAGCTGTACGATATGCCTGATAGGGTTGGGAAGACCTCTTATCGCTGTAATTCCAGACCGGATCGGGACTCGTCCCTGCTGTATCAGGGATGGTAAATTGACTCGCACACCAAATTCTCTTAAGTCCCAGATTCTCATGATGATTTCCCCCCTCTCCTCTCATCTCTCTCTTTCTCATCCTGAAGTGTACCATCACCTAAGAACACGAAGTTAAGTCATCGCTCACTAACTCTCCATGCCATGATCAAGAGTTAACACCAAGTACAGCATACACCAAGTACAGCATACACGGAGTACAGCATACACTGAGTACTGCATACACCGCGTACTACATCATCTCAAGATCGACTGTCTCTCACTCCCAGCCAGTCTCTCATCTCTCGGCAGACTATGTTTGTACTCGATTCTCTACATTCCCACAATTACAAGTAGACCATTGAATACAGTCTCAGCTCCCGTCGCGCCTCCCTCCCGAACTACTGTCTACAGATTGACCGCCTCTAAGTACTGCTTCAATCTCACTCGATCACGGCCTCCAAGTGCATCTCCAAACTCACTCGATCATAGTCTCCAAGTGTCTCTCTTAACTCGCCCGATTACGGCCTCCAAGATCGCACGATCACGGCCTCCAAGTGTATCTGTAAACCCGCACTACTACGGCCTCCCTGTTCGCACCATCACAGCCTCCAAGTGAATCTCTAAACTCACACGATAACGGCCTCCCAGTTCCCACGATCATGGCCGCCAGGTGTATCTCTAAACTCGCATGATTACGGCCTCCAAGTTGGCACGATCACGACCTCCAAGGCATCTCCAAACTTGCTCAATCACAGCCTCCAAGTGCATCATTAAGGAGCGATGGTGGGTGTACGGAAATACAGGGGGAACCGAGGTGGAAAGAGTGACGGGCAGTCTATATTCTGCAGACTCCGGTGTAGATTGACATCATCTCATCTCCATCTCATCTTATCATACAATGAAAATACACACTCTTTCTTTCCCAACTTTTGGTCTCACTCGCTCTTTCTGCGATGTGGATCCTCAACGCTGGGTAGTATCATGTCTTCTCAAGTGATTCTTACACTCCTTGAAGTGGAACCGATCTTTCTCATGAATTTCTTTTGGATGTCGGGAGAGGTGCGGCAGAGTGTTGATGGTGGGCTCTCTGACTTCTAGCTCCATCGTTTCACCCCAACGGCCTGCAAGTAGTGCATCTCTGAAAGTTCTCTCAATGGGCGTCTCCTGGTGCTCCTCCAATTATGCTCCAGTACCATCTGTGGCCAGATTGACCGTATGTATATAAAGAGAGAGAGTTCAATAATGCATGCCATATTATGATGTAGCGAATCTTGTGACTGTAACAAAGATGAATATGACAAGAAGAAATGCCTTGTGATTATGTAAGAACCACTGCTGTGCAAATACGGCATCAAGACTCCTGCAGAGCTGCGCAGCAGTCTGGGCTTCTCTCGAAGTATCCGACAGAGGTGCGCAGCAGTCTCAGCTTCTCTCTGTTAGGGGTTATCTCCTGACAGCGGTAATGATACATGTTATCCCAGCAAGTATACATGACTACCATTCGGAAGTGGATACCATTGGTCATAGTACAAAACACCTGCATGCGTAGGGAAACATGATATTAGTCAGACGGCCTTTAGCGGGGTTACATCTGAGCCGTATGTAATGATTTGATAAGAGCAGACTTATCAAGCGGACTAGGAAATCCGCAATTGTGTTGCCTAGCTGGGATGTGAAAAACCATCAGCGGTGCGCATGATTATACATTACACCTACTATAACTTGATAGCGGGACAACGCATCATGACGACGGAAAGTCAGGTGTGCAGCACGCGTTATGCAATATGCGATTAAGTGGGATCGTCGTACCTTATCTCGAAGAGATAGGGATGATGCGCGCACTCCCCGGATAACAGAAGTCTGTATCCTAAGCCTGCAGTGTGTGAGGGATTATTGGCATTGGCTGAAGATAAGAGGCCAGAAGCAACCCTGCTCATAATTTTTGAGTTAGTATGCATCGCAACCCCAAGAGGGTGTCATGATCTACGTTGGCAGAGTATCGGTGGGTCGCCGAGCAAATCTCTGACGCGAAGCTGAATAGCCAAATTGGTATGGTGAGGCATTAATAACTTCAAGTTATTATTATATTGCGATAAAGCGCTGATCGGATCATATGCCGACAGTCGTTCCAACTACTGAATAAACGATAAGCAAGATGTCTAAGTTGAAGTTATGAGTTAGCATAAGTTGCGTTTGATATCTTGCAGGATGGAAACTGCATGAACACGATAACCATAGGGAACTCGTGGCGGAGACCAGGACAGTATCCCAAGGACGCTATCAAACAATACTGTTGTCATAGTCGTGGAAGTAGCGGCCAAACATTAGCCACGAAAGACTATAAAAGACTCACATTGTTCCGGCAATGAAAAGAACAAGCTCTAGCAGCGAACAGTCAGATACCTACCAGCGGAAGAAGACCTTTATTTATTATTGAGTTTTTATGATACCTATACCTATACCTATTATTATATAAAATATACTAGCATAAGTACGGCAGCACCGTACCGTCAAGTATCCCTTACGCTTAAACGAATGACAATTACTTTCGAGAACGAATCCGACGTCATCTTCTACGCCCTTGAGAAGATCATATCTTATGCCAGAAGAACTCAGCAGATTTTTGTGGCTCATTGCGTCTGGTGGCTTGCTTCGATTATCGGCCTCGAATCTGGATTGGTTGTTCATATCGACAATCTTCGGAAGTGCGAACCTTCAGCGACATTAGTGAAGAGTGTCGGAATCATTCATCCTGATAGAAATCAGCAAATTCTATCCGAGAGAGTGATCTCGTCAACCCCTAGGGATCTTATGGAAGATTCACGAATCGATCAAGTATTGGAATCTGCCGAGAAGTGTATATCTTCAAGTAGAAGACTTAGAGATACTTGGCAGAGAAACCGGATTATTCCAATACCCCAATCCAAGAATCAGCTTAAGAAGGCTAGGAAAGTTAAGCGTCTTCAGGAAGAAAATTGGAAGAACGAAGTCGAGAGAAATAAGCGACTCCAGAAAATAAGGGATCAGGTTATAACGAACCTTAGCCAAGAATAGGATCTAGGGCCGTACCTAAGTATTACACTTAATATCGAAGTACCCCCCTAACACTCTCGAAGTCTCCTGCAGATCTGTGCAGAGGTCTCAGGAGGTCCGAAATTCGACTATTCCATAAGTCAAATTTCATAGCATCCTGAGAATGCTCTTGCAGAGTCTGAGAGCACTTTGCTTAGCTCCAGGGGGGTCTGGGAGCATCTGGAAGTACTTAGCTGCACAGGCGAGGTCACCCGGAGTGTCTGGGAGGATTCTGTGTGGTTTCCGGACCGAATTACATTGTGCTGACGAACCCGACATTCATTACCCTCCCCGCGACTGCAATCCACCATTGCCTGTCAGCCTGGAAAACGGGCGAGTTCAGGGTCCCGCCAGAGTTTGGTCCAGGAGGTGAAGCCCAATGTAAGTGCGATACAAGGAACATTAATCACGTGGTTAATAATACATGCACAGATGTATATCACCATTATGACACGGATTTTCATTGTTCCTCGCCAGAGATTCGAGCCAAAACGATAGACCATATCCGCATCATGATTTGCCAAAGGATCCACTCAACTGGGACGGACCCAGCGATGGCACAACCTCACAACGATCAGAGGAGCATTGATGAGGACTTCCTTGATTATGTCCCGGAGGAGCTGATAGAGCACGTCAGGAAAAACATATTCTGTTATGTGTAATGTACCACAGACTATATAGCCTACCGTAACCTCCCGTAACACCAATAACACCAAATACTGCAAAACACCCCAGAGCGGCTGTTTTCGGTAACCCACAATAATGCACCTGTAATTTACTGATAGCATAACTGAATTCTTACTGTAATGCAACTGTAGCACATGTATTATATACTGCAATTTATGGATTATACTATATATTCAAGAGTTACTTATTTATTTACTACTCTGACAAGCGTACACTCTGACTCTCATGACTCCAACAAGCTCACTCCCACAACTCTGACATGCTCACTCTAACAACTCTGACATACTCGCTCCCACTCCAACTCTGACATACTCACTTTCACCACTGATCTGCTTTGTCTCACTGCTCTGACATGCTCACTCTCACCTCTCTGACAATGTGGCTTCGCTGGGAGCAAGGTGGTAGCAGTGGATCTGGCTTCGCTGGGAGGAAGCTGGTAGCGGTGGAATGATCACTCTCACCTCACTGACCATCTGGCTTCGCTGGGAGAAAGCTGGTAGCAGTGGATCTGGCTTCGCCGGAATCGAGCTGGTACTAGCGGTGGAATGCTCACTCTCACCTCTCTGACAATCTGGCTTCGCTGGGAGCAAGCTGTTAGCAGTGGATCTGGCTTCGCTGGAAGCAAGCTGGCGGTGGTGAAATGCTCACTCTCACCTCTCTGACAATCTGGCTTCGCTGGGAGCAAGCCGTTAGCGGTGGATCTGGCTTTGCTGGTAGCAGTGGATCTGGCTTCGCTGGAAGCAAGCAGGCAGCAGTAGAATGCTCACTCTCACCTCTCTGACAATCTGGCATCGCTGCGAGCAAGCTGTTAGCGGTGGATCTGGCTTCGCTGGTAGCAATGGATCTGGCTTCACTGGGAGCAATGGATCTGGCTTCGCTGGGAGCATGCTGGTAGCGGTGGAATGCTCACTCTCACCTCTCTGACAATCTGCCTTCGCTGGGAGCAAGCAGTTAGCGGTGGATGTGACTTCGCTGGTAGCAGTGGATCTGGCATCGCTGGGAGCAAGATGGTAGCAGTGGAATGCTCACTCTCACCTCTCTGACAATCTGGCTTCGCTGGGAGCAAGCTGGTTTCAGTGGATCTGGCTTCGCAGGTAAGGGTGAAACTAGCTTCGCTGGTAGCAGTGGATCTGGCTTCGCTGGGAGCAAGCTGGTAGCAGCAGATCGGGCTTCGCTGGTAGGGGTGGAAGTCGCTTCGCTGGGAGCAAGCTGGTAGCGGCGGATCGGGCTTCGCTGGTAGCAGGGTGTTACATACAGTTCGTGGAAGAATATCCGAAGAGTAAAATACCTGATGCTTGTGATTGTTATGGTGGTGATGGTGATGGTGGTGATGGTGATGGTGGTAATGGTTATGGTGCTGGAGGTGATGGCGGTGATGGTAATGGTGGTGGAGATGACAATTGAGAAAAGGGGTTGATGGAATGCATGCAGTATGAGAAATTTGCTTTATTCTGTAATTCGATATTACATACTGTAACACCCGCATAACATTCTCGTAACTCCTCTCTAATGGCCAAAGTACAGGGTAGGCAGTTATAATCTATAGAAAGCAACCGTAACACAGCGGTAACAGGGATAATATATGTTGGTTACGGTTGCACCAAAGGTTTTCCCGACGCAGCCCAACAATTCTTTTAATCATCTCAGCAGCTTTGTTGCTGCTATTGAACCTAGCATGGGATTCTCATGTGTTCTGCCTATGGGTGGGTCTGCCATCGCCAGCAGCAGCCAGGCCGTCCCCTGCAGCAACAGCAACAGCACCAGCAATGACATCACCAAAATCACCAGCATTGAGATTACGGGATTAGTCGGTGGGAGTACAATTGTAGAGGGTGCGATGTTCCTTGGAGGTTAGGAATGGTTTCAGTGATCGGATTTAGGATTTCCTTTGTATGCTATTTTATGCTTGGTTTGGTTGATATATCATCATAATAGTAGTAAATGTAATTGTTACGGAGGTGATTAACCATTAGTAACTTTACTCCTCCAGTAAGTACCAGGTACACGGCCGTGGATCCTATTCTTCAATTCCATTACTCCGATATATTCCTATCGATTATAGAATTTCCGATTTCCTTAAGACATTGAAGTCGACCCTTCTCTGCTAACCTTTTGGCCTCCTTCAAATTAAGCACCTTGTGTGCTTTCTTTCATTGCATCTTCGACTGAGGTAAAGTATTGACTCGTCCAGCTTTGGTCCTATTCAAAGGATCCCTAACATAGCTTTCCCTCTCATGAATGGAACGTTCAACAAAAAGCTCTGCCGAGTCTAAAACTTTATCTGCTCGTTCTTCCGTATTGGATACAACCTCAACCGAACCACTTCTTGCTCTTGCTCAATCCGGATGGTGATGACCCGATGTAGTATTATATCTCGATTCTATCTGGGCGTCGTGGAGAATCATCAATACTCCTCATACTGAAATATTGGATCGTTTCTCGAGAATATCGATATGGATACTGAATCCCTGTTGTAGTCCGATAATTGATGACATCCACCAAATGTTTTCGGCCAAGAAGATGTATTGATTATCTCTGGCGTAGGATGAAATCTTTTCTAAAGTATATATGATAACATCATTGTCATTCCCGAAGGCATCAGCAAAAAATATTTCCGTCCGGGTGGAATGGCTCCGTCGGAGTGGATGCGCTCCATCAGAGCCATCAGAGACACCCCGGTGGCGGATTACTTCTCACCCGGTCTCAATACCACGCGTCGCGTTGCATATTGCCCTCCAATCGCTGTTTCACCAGTTTTTCTCCCTCCGTCGGTCTCCTATTTTAAACGAACACTCCGGCATTCAGGCCATCTGTGACCATACGTCAGAATGGGTTCATTGGGTACACGCATGCATCTGGATTGCGATGGGTGATGTTGTGAAAATCTCTCCTCGCGTTCCTTCTACCTGTGTGCAAAATGCAATTCTTTCTTTACTGATTATACACATCATTCCAAGTCGCCAGATCTATGTGGCTATTGACAATCCATCGCTCGTTCCGTTCGTCTCCTATTTTACTACAAGTAGCTATCTCTGGAATTATGTGCACGCAGCCGACGATGTTTCCCACACTGACAACTTACAAAGCAATTGCTGCCGGTGCTTTTCTCACCTGTACAAATTTCGAGTCGGGATCCAAGTTACCCGAGTTATCAGGTATTGTGCTGAGCGCCAGGGCTAACCAGTACTCAACGAAAGCTCCATCCTCATTTTGGAGCTTGATTTTGAATAGTCATTGCACATCAGCAAAAAGTGATATTGGATTCCGAAAATGGACCCCACGCACCGATCCTTCTCCACATTCTCCACAAATAATCCGAGCGACTTATTTGCAATCTTCCACCATGCTTCGAAGCGTTCAATGATGTGATCGCGTCGTCGGGACATCTCAAAACGTGTTTAGTCATTTAAGCTAATTTATTGCACTTGTTTCTTTCACGTTGGTCATCTAGATTTTAAACGTTTCGACGGATTTTTGAACTATTCCATTGATTTCGAGAATATTCTTAACTATTTAATCCCTTGAGACATCAATTATACACAAGCTTGCACAACTCCCATTACAACAATTAAGACACCCAGAGGAAACACAGCAGATTTCTATATATCGCTGCAACGATTACTTCAAGCATCGAGTCAAATAATCTACATGTAAAACAAATTGAAAGCATTCAAGTCAATCGGGTTGCTCAAGTACCACCACAAGCTATCTGGCTGCAGCATCAGCAGAAGACGGTGTACAGCTCCTTGGATCGCGCTTACAGGGACGATATAAGTGGTTCCGACGCCGAAAAGAGGCTTACGACGGTAGCTTCCATCATGCAAGGGTTGCATCGGAGGTTGATGCATCTCCTCGACAATCACCATACCAGCAGTCTGACGTATCGGCACTGTTGCAAACGTCTGAACAAAGGCCAGAAGCCCATTAGCGCTCGATTCAGCATCCTCGACGACGAAAAGACTGTTCAACCGTGTGGGAATGAGTCCCGCAATCAACTTAAAGTGGCTATCCGGACTCGTCCCCATCCAGAGAAGCACTGTATCATTTCTTGGTGGCTTATGCTTTCTCCACCTTGTGGACCCAGTGCAACGAACCATATGAACTGCTTGCTCATCGCATTGAAAAGACGTCACCGGAATCGCTACTGCGTTGTACCGAATGAATTTTGCATCGTTGAGACGACAGAAATACCGATCGCGATCGACATAGTCTGTGAAGTCGGCAAATCTCTTGAAACAGCAAGCAATGTGATTCTGTAGCTCCCCTGTTGGCATTGCACACCACTCGGCCAAGTCATCAAGGGTCTTGATTTCTGGTTGCGGGTTTTTCATCATTCGCTTGATAGGCGCTTTGGTTAGAAGCATATCATTGTTGTGACGTTGTTTTGCAGCGTTTGAATTCAGCTCTCGATACTGAAACACCTCATTTCGGGCTGTCGTTCGCAAAATCTGGAAGGCAGCCTCATGGTGATTGGATTGTTGGTACGCTTGTTTAAGATCCATCATTGCTTTTTCTGGGAGTTCAGAGCTTACATTTAAGAGGTTGCCAAGCTGGCGGATATGGTCAGAGAGGTGGTTCAGGAGATGCATCTTCACAAAGTTGAAATCCGATTCATCGACAAGATGTTGTGCAATTTCTGACTCGATCCACATTTTATCTTCATCAACGTGACCACGCTTTGCAGCTGCAGAAAGATTGTTCCAAGCGGGGTCACTCTCCCGTTCCTCCTGTTTGTCCAAAGTAAGCTGCTTTTTCAAGGCTTCCGAGACCTTCTTTGTAGATTTACTGGCACGGAATCGACTGAAAACATCCTTCTGAAGATGAAACTGCTCCAGATAATTCTCCATGTACTCGATCGTGGCCTCAGTATGGTACCGGTACTGTGCCATCAGGTGAAAATACACTAAGTTCTTAACGCCCAAAAGGGCTCTGTGAAGGGAATCGTTTGGCTTGCCAAAGGGTTTAAAAGAGTTGCCACGAAAACTGGAACAATCACATGCCCAAGTGCTTTCATCTCCTTACCACTCCATTGCGTCACCTGGCTATATGGCTTGTTGAATTGAGCGAAGCCAGGATATGGAGGCATCATTGCCCAGAGCTGGTTGAATTTGTCGATCCTGGAATGTTGTTTGAGGAAGGACGTTACCCAGTCCATCAAATGCTTAAGCATACCGAGATAGACGGTATGAAGAATATCGGGTATGATAATAGTCGTCGGAGAGATCCATCTCATATTCCAGAAGACGCCTTCTGAGGTTCCAACCGCTCGATCTTCCAGATATTGTCTTGCTTCCCGTCTCTCCGTCTTATCACCCTGAGTCGCAAGTATCATTTTTTGGAAGTATAGCCGATAGTTTCTCAATTGCCACGACGATGAATTCCCTTCTCCAAACAACGATTTCGGTGCTTTGCACACAGGGCAACGGGGCTGCTTGATTGAATGCAAGTGAATGTTTTCGAAGTAGTCAGCCGTCCATGCACAGATGACAGGATAACATTGCCGCATCCGACCGTCTGCACAAAGCATAAGCTTTCCAGTGTTGAAAAGCGCGTCAAGAGGACAAAAAATAAGCTCGAAGATCTTCCTTAAAACCTCTCGATTGTGGATTTGTTGTTCCTTCACGGCAGTTGTTTTTCCATGTCCTTTAAAGTAATATTTTGGAGGAACAGGCAGAAGGGCAACAAGGATGGTTTCAAGATTTGAAGGTTTTGATCTAATTGTCGAGTCGATGTTTCCGAGACTCAAATATACTGGCCATTCATTCTTGTCGCCCGAATAGTTTGTAAGATGTGTCTGGTCTGAACTGCCGAATCAAGTGACAATAGTACCTCCAAGCGGCCGCCGTAGCTAATGAAGCGGCCAAAATCATTGTAGCTATGACGAAATTCAACTAACGTACCTGTTCATTCCACCACCAGTCGCTTGATTTCACCTCTGAGTAGATACGGTCCTGAGCATCATTGAGTTCCTTTGCTGGTGCATACGACATATGTTCCCTGAACGCAGGCTGTTGCATGAGGAACTCAATGCATTCAACAGGATTGAGGTAGAAGAAACGTGTGTAATCATCGTCACGAAGGTTGTTTGAATCGGCCAGACGATTGTAACTCACTTTGCCGGATTTCCAAGAGTCGATGCCCATTGCGTAGGACATTTCGTTCATCCTTTTGAATAAAGTGTGGGACGAAGTGAAGTTGCTGACGGTTGCCATCGTAGGGTTCCTGAAAAGTTCGTTGATAGCAGCTCTGCTCAAGTTGAGCTTGACGCACCAGTGTGCTAATCGATACTCCTCCGCGCGAGAAAACGGTGACCATAGATCAATTTCGACATCGAAGACATCGAAATACTCGTTACTAATAGGCTTGCCGGCTAGACAGTTGTCCAAGTGTGGAGTACCACAAATACGTGTCCAAACTGGAGGTTGCTCTGGATCGATACACGCATTCTCGCTGTCGGCTTCTGTATCGCTGCAATCATCATCGGAAGGGTGAGAAAAAGGGTCGTGATGCAGTTCATGAACGAATGGAAGTAGAATACTATCGTGCTCAATCGCAAAACCATCATCTGGCAGTTGTTCAGCTGATACCTATACTATCCTTTCTGTGTGGTCGCGACGGAGGTGGGTGATGTAAGCGCCGATGTAGGAGTATGTCTTCGAGCAGTAAAGACACTGTGGACAAAGATCCATGTTTCGTTAGCTAAATGAACTGTCACAACAACGATAAGAAGCGTCTCGACGGTCTTTTACCTACTAACACCATTACAAGCTGGCTGTCCTCGGAAGAGGCCGCACCGCGATTTACATTTTCCAAAAAGGGGTCCTACCACTCTCGTAGGATTTCTCTCATCCTCAGGCTTCACACGTTTGCAAAGTGTTTACTCGCTCTCTCAATTTCAACATCCCTTGGATCTTGAAAAGCATACCGCATCTGCATTCAGCTCATCACGGCGATTGTTTTGCACCCTCACAAGACCCTCCTACGCCCATTGCCTGATTTATGGTTGTCACTTTATGTTAAGTTCGTACCTTACATGAACCGTGCATTCTCCTTAGATACTGACTCAGCAACGTCATCGCAGGGTACAAGAACTAGAGCAAGGACAAACGAGTGAGATATGACTGCAGA
>Ga0307515_10020445_pt1 | contig 11807 bp, 9 predicted proteins | sample 17_EM_MG_FD_194513 | JGI IMG/M metagenome (GOLD analysis project Ga0307515, IMG submission 194513) | Populus trichocarpa ectomycorrhiza microbial communities from riparian zone in the Pacific Northwest, United States - 17_EM | ecosystem: Host-associated > Plants > Roots > Unclassified | place...
TGCATAACCAAAAAAGAAGTGTTTAGGGCCCACTTGGTAGTGTGGCGTGGTGCGGTTGAAACTGTGTTTTCCACCAATCATAATTTTAAAAGTGTTTGGTTAATCAACACACACCTCGGTTTTGCATGGGTCCTACTAAAAACTCTCTTGAAACCTTGGTTAAGAAAAGCTACAATTTTGTAGCTTTTCTTAAACCTACATTTTCAAACTGTAATCCCAAAAACTACCATAATGCTAAACACACACCAACCCCACCCTTCCATCCAAACATGGTGTTAATAAATTTTCACAACCCCTCCATTCCTCTACCAAATTAGTTAGGCTAATTTCATATCCCATAAAAAGTTGCATTGATACTCCTGGATTAGATATCAATAAACCAAATATGCTGCGTCATTGATAACAGACGCACACACTGCCATGTTTTTGCTCCAAATCATGATGTGGGAGTTCACTGGTTACATATGTTTTTCGCCTGTTTGGTAGTAGTCTCATAGCACATCTTTTCTAAAGTGTGCATTTGTTTTTTTCCGTGATCACAGGTATGCTGGAGAAGTAAGATTGATAATACACTATGCAAATGCCAATGTAAGCTATCTCTATGGTGCTGTTATAACTTACAATTACATATACTGAAAGAGCTCTTATCTTTTATGAAGATATTTTGATTGGTGGAAGCTGAATAACTGTGTATTATTTCTTGCAGAAAGCAGCAGCAGGCTATGCTCCTTCAGCACCACAATATGGAGCCCCTGTTCCTCAAGTCTCATATTACTCTGCACCACCACCAGCGCATGGAGCTCCTTATGGACAACCATCGACAGCATACACAGGCTCATCTCCTTATCCATCATACCCTCCTAGTTCAGCTTATCCACCATCAGCGTATCCCCCACCACCAGCTGCAACTTATCCTCCTGCACCGTATCCGGCAACTTCAGCATATCCTCCACAACCATATCCACCTCCACCTCAAGCTTCACCCTACTATCCTCCAGGTAACTGAACGGTTCATTTTTGTACTTAGAGACTGATATTCTTTCTGGTAATAATGTTAAAATAATCATTTTGACTCCTTTCTTTTTTCCCTCCAGGCCCGTTTCCTGGAATCTATCCTCCACCACCGTACTAAAGTGATGCTTCAGGATGTCCAGTGTGAAGAAGCTACAAGTAGAATGAACTGCTTTGTAAAGAACACTAGGTTTTAGTGATGCTAGGTTTTTCCTCCACCCTGAGGAGTTCATTATATTTCTTGACCAAGTATTTTCCATGGATATATCTCACTTTGCAAGATAATTTTATTACTCGTTGTATGCTTTCTTGGGCTGTTAATGACCAGCTGTCGCAGCGTGTTTCAGTAATGTAAAGAGTTCAGTGTGCTTTCATTCAGAGACTGTTTTGGATCTTCCTGCTGCTATGCTCGTGCTCCAACTTTAGTTTTCATCATCTGTATGTTATTCCTCCCACACGCACACAGATGAACACTCATGCACACAAACACAAACACAGAGATACATACCCGCTCCAGGGATCTTGCTCTTGACAAACAACAGGCTAGAGCCAACCCATCAATGCGAAGGTAAGACCATGGTAATGTTTGATTAACAGTTCAGATCGTCTCATGTAAAAAGGATATTTAGTCATCTGTAAGACAAGAGGATACCAGTTATCGCCCTTGTGGGTTGAGCTTTATTTGAAAGCCTTGGATTAGTGCCCTTTCAAATTAAGATCTCAGCTGATGCATTTCGGATTGCAGTAACCCTAACGTCACCAAGCTTTAGGCACCCCAAGTATCTCTTTTGATACTTGGAATGCGATTAATTATCCATCACCAAAAGCTTACAGCAAGGACTTCGTTTTTTAAAAAAAAGAAGAGGAAAACCCAAAATCTTGACAGACGGGCTTGCAATTTGTTGCAGGATAAGCATTGACAGGGTCAGACTTCTGAGCCAGTGTCTAAGAATATTACTGGTTTTAACTTTAATCAAAATATTAGGTGAGTGGTTGCTTTCACTCTTGAAGTACAGTATGAGTAGGTGCTTTCTCTGTTGATTTAAAGTATAAATCTTTATCGTTATAGCTCATCATTTTTACCTTTGCATTGATGGGATAGGTTAACTAGAAGCACTTGGTTCAAGGGATGCATGCGTTCATTGGCCTGTCTTTCGGTTAGAATCTCTAGTATTAATCCCACGTCCTCTTCCAGCATTTGATCATAATCATCACCCATTAACTTAATCGATCGAGATCTTCCAACATCATTAATTATGAGCACTTGTAAATCATTGGCTTTGCGCTGGGCCTGGAATATACAATGTCACAGTCCTGATGTATCTGATATCATTGGATTTTCAAAAAAAAATTAGTCTTTTTTTTTAATGTTTTTGAATCTGTTTTAATATTAAAAATAATTTTTAAAAAATAAAAAATATTATCTTAATATATTTTTAAATAAAAAATATTTTAAAAATTAACCATTATAATGCTTCTAAACACACATACGCGCGTAGTGGCTGCCATGTGACTAGTTATTCGAGGATGAGTCAAAGGTGCCAGGTTCAACTGGGCACTTTATTAAGCAGTTGTGTGATGGACGCGTACACAGTTTTCTGGGGTCACAGGCAAAGTGAGACATCATTGGTGAGCTTGAAAGGTTTTAGTTATAGTGGATGACAAATTAACCTCTCTCTGACTAGTGAGCGCTTTGTGGTTTGATTTTTGAATCTTTAAAGCAGCCATTGTGAACGAAACACAATAAAAATAGAAACCAGCCACAGTCACCAAAAAGCTGGAGGTGCTTGGAAAGCATGGTGCTATGTCAACAACAGATCAAATTAACGTTTTCATTTTGATTCTCTAAAAGCTGATTTAATCGCAATGGTGGATTATTATTAGACCTAATCTTTCATAAATGCCCTGGCTATATTATGATGTCGACAGCCATGGAACCAAGTACTGATTCGGACTTGGCTCGGTGGTTAAAGTTGGCATTCACCTTGTTTATGTCCCCATTAATTGAAATGTACTTGTGAAATTATAGTCTACAAGGAGAGAATGCTATAATTTACTAAAATTTGCCACGATATTACCATTTTTTCCTCTCAAAAAACAACGATAACACCGGAACTCCCAGAAGCCCTGCCATGGTGGATTGATTCTCAATACTCGAGATATCATTTGGTGAGTGGGAATAGTGTTGCTTAGAACCAAATATTGGAGAGCTACACTCGGTGCTAAAGATTGTTAATTTTGACTATCAACAAGGATGATATTACAGCTAATTCATGATGCTTATGATGAAAAGGTGGAGTGCGATTTGCTGACGAATAACAGTGCATCGACTCTTGCCAAGACGGGCGAGATTACGACCATGAAATTTCCTCCCTCGACTCCTTGATTTCAAGATTAATGCCACTAGTAAAAGAGAATCTACATGGAAGTGGGACTCGAGCCATATTTTTTTGCATCATTGCAAGTGGATGCTTGAAATAGATCCAAGATGCAAGCTACCAAAATTATTCTGGGGAAGAGTACTAAATGTTATCATGTGTGGTGCTGTCTCGGAAGTTAACTTCTGTCTACATACGAGAAGAAGAAGTCTTGGAAGTTCCTCGGTGTTAACTTCTGTAAGGTCAATAATCCCTTTTGTCCACCACGTTGTTTAATAATTTTACATGTTTAGGTACATTTAAAAAAGAAGATGAATTTACTTCCCAAGAAATGTAAATCGAGATGCGGAAATTGTTCAAACACATGATCATGCTCTTCGATTCTTAAGAATATAGTGTGGAAAAATGCCCGCTGGTTCGAACTGTTGATAGTCTCTCAACAGTCACCCACTGCGTGGAAAAATGGGAATGAGACCAATTATGTTGACCGTGACAATGGTGGCATGATTCATCTGCTTGGTTGAGATTAAAATTATAATTTCTTATTAATCGAGGAGATTTAGTGGAGTTAGCTGAAGCATATGCATCGTGAGGGAAACTTTGAATGTATGATTGGTGCCGCGATGTAATTGCCTTACGGAAATATATTTACATCACAAAAATATTAATTTATATTTTCTTTGAATATTTTTATATCAAAATAAAAAAAAAATCTAAAATCATTAAAAAAAATAAATTAATGATTTTTCAACACGTATGCGTTTTACAAAATATTAAAACATTAATATATTTTAATTTTTATGTAGTCATTCCGATCTCATAACCTGAGTTACAAGTCTTACGGGTTAGCCGTGTTGACTCGAATAATTTCTTTATCTTTTTTCAATTTATTTATTTTTTGTCAACTTCATCTTTTAACATGGAGTTGATCGAGAATTAAGCTTTATAATTTTATTTTATTTTTGCTTTTTATGGAGCTATTATGATGTCATGATCCAGGAAACAAGTTTTGCGGGTTAACTAGGTTGATTTTAGTTTTTTTTTGTCCTTCTTTAAATTGAATGTTTTTTTTTCAATTTCATCATTTAACATTAGATTGGTTAAGAATTAGACTTTATAATTTTCTTTTAATTTGCTTTCTATGGAGTTATCTGGTCTCCTAATTTGAGTTTGGTAGGTTAACTTAGATTGACTCTGGTTATTATTTTGTCCTTTTTTTTTCAATTCAATCATTCAATATTGAGTTTGTTGGGAATTGAGTTTTATAATATTTTTTAATTTGCTTTTCATGGGTTTATCACAGTCTTATGATATGGGTCGCGAGTTAGGCCAGTTGACTCGGGTTTTCTTTGTCCTTTTTTTAGTTGATTTATTTTTCAATTTCATCCTTCAATATTAGGTTGATTGGAAATCATGCTTTATAATTTGCTTTAGTTTGCATTATATGAAGTTATCATGGTCACATGACTCGGGTTATGAGTTTGGTCGATTGACTTGATCCAAGTTTGACAGGTTAACCTGGGTTGTTTCAACTCATTTTTTTAGTTGAATTTTGTTTTTAATTTCATTCATTAACATTAGGTTAATTGAGAATTGAGTTTCATAATTTTTTTGACTTGCTTTTTATCTCATGACTTGGGTAGCGGCTTTGACAAGTTAGCCCATATTAATCTGGAATGTTGTCATTTTAATATTTTAGAAAAGATGTTGTCTTGATTTATTTTTAGTCAAATTATATATTTTTTTATGATTGTCTAAGTTATTTGTTAATCTAACAAATCGACTAAATCATGTCAGGTTAATCACAAGTATAATTTAATTTTTTTATTGCTTGAAATATAAGCTAAGGTAACAGTAAGTCTAGTAACAGCACTTACATGATTACATTAAACAGGGGGGAGATTTTGATTCCATTGACACCCACAAAATCTTTTATAGTACATTTGCAATATTACCTGTCTTTACTGTGTCAGCAGAGAAAAAAAAAAGAGTTGATCTTACATAATTGATGCCAAAAAGAAGTCAAAACAAATAAAAAGCTGAAGTGAAAAATAGGAAGAGGCCAAGAGAGGGTGAACTTTTGAGTGCATGCCAAATTGCCAATTACCCAAGAAAGAGGAGGGTACACCTTATCATGGTGGTTCTAAGGCTGTCACTGGCCGCACCGCAGACGACCAGACACCATCAAATTTAATGACTTTTCTTTTTCTGTTTTTTCTCAGTCCAGATTTTTATTTTTTTACTTTTAAATTCGGTGACCAAGATGTGAGTGAGAGTCAGCTTCTTTCTTTTATTTTTTTTTGCGTGTTGTTCACCACACGCAGTTAAAGACAGTGAATCTAACGGACAGGTAAGCTAGTTGACTTCATGTCCTGGGTTGGTGTCGAGTGGAAAAGGAATGTGTGAATCCGCGTGGATGGAAAGTGCTCTGGCTTGTTCGTTCTCTTGCATGGCTTGTCTTTTGGGATTTCTCTTCCTCAGCCCACCTAGCAAAACAGAAGATTTCGAGTCCAAAATCTTATCGTGATTTGTTTTCCCTTTTCCTTTCCCTTTGTTTTTTCTTTCTTCTTAAATTCCCCCTTTAAAATCGATGGTGATAGGGCTGAGTATTACCTTGCTTTACTGTGAATATCAATCTATAAAAACAATATCCATAATTATTGTTAAACAAATCATAAATTGAGAATATGTGAATTAATACAATCTAGAAATATATAAAAAATAATTTTCCAAGCACCCTATCACTCACATAGCGGGTCGAAAACTCTAATACCAAGACCAAAATCCCTGCGTGTCGCTCTATCTTTCTCAATTCTAGAGCAGCGAAGAGCTCGGTGGCTTTAAATAGGTTGGTCTAAGAGGTTCCGGCTTGATTTGTGTGCCGTTTCGCACATTTTCTGCTCGCCAAACAGGACACACCGAAAGCACAAAAAGGAAAAAAATAAAAAGACTTTCAAACCAAACCCAAACACCTACCTTTATGTTATACTATTATATATTGCCACATTAAGAAAAAAGAAAAACAGAAAACAAAAAGAGACAAGCGTGAAACCCACCCTGTTAAAAATCAACCCCTCCCTTTCGTTTTCTTTCTCTCCTCTCTTCCATCCTCTCTTCACTCCCTGGCTGCCACTCTCTCTATCTTGCACCACCACAGAGAAAAAAGACCCTCGAGAAAAAGAAGAGAGAGGGGGAGAGGGACAATGGGTTCTTATTTGTGTATTGAATAGTGTACCAAAACCTCTTCTTCTTGGAGGAAGATGGCGATACCAAAACAACAAGAACTGGAACAAAATGAATTAAACTCACAACAAGAACAAAACGCTTCATTCCTGCTAGATGCACTCTACTGTGAAGAGGGGAGATGGGAAGATGAATCAGAAGAAGAGGTTTTGCAAGAGAGTACTTTTGTGAATGATCTTTTTCCACTTTCATTGCTTGAACAAGATTTGTTCTGGGAAGATGAGGAACTTCTCTCACTCTTCTCTAAAGAACAAGAACAGCAAGCTTCTGTTAGTGTCAACAATGTAGCAGACGATCCTTTTCTTTCCAGGGCTCGTCAAGAAGCCGTGGAGTGGATGCTTAAGGTCATTGCTCATTATGGATTTTCAGCTCTCACATCAATCTTGGCTTTCAATTATCTTGATAGGTTTCTTTCTGGCCCTTGTTATCAAAGAGATAGTAGGCCTTGGATGATCCAGCTTGTGGCTGTCACTTGTCTTTCTTTGGCTGCCAAAGTTGAAGAGACTCATGTTCCTTTTCTCTTAGACCTGCAAGTATGTTCGTTGTTGTTGTTGTTGTTGTTATCACTTCTTGATTCTAAGATTGTCACTCAAGGGTTTTCTTTCTGTTCTGTTTTAGGTGGAGGACACAAAATATGTGTTTGAGGCCAAAACCATTCAAAGAATGGAGCTCTTAGTACTTTCAACACTGAAATGGAAGATGCACCCAGTGACTCCACTGTCATTTCTTGATCATATCATCAGGAGGCTTGGGTTGAAGACCCATGTTCATTGGGAGTTTCTGAGGAGATGTGAGCATCTCCTTCTCTCTGTTGTCTCTGGTAAGTAAAGCATAGCTGTCTTCGAAATCTCATCTTGACTTTAATTTAGAATCTTCGATAAGAACAAAGTGTAAAGAAAGATTCCTTCTTTAGTTTTACTTTTGGTTCCTCATCGTATGATTTACGTTTAGTGTCTTATGCTTCTTTAATTTTCGTTGTTGTAGATTCAAGATCTGTCAGTTATCTTCCTTCTGTATTAGCCACTGCTACAATGATGCATGTTATAGACCAAGTTGAGACCTTCAATCCCATTGACTACCAGAACCAGCTTCTTGATGTTCTCAAAATAACCAAGGTTCGTATATCTTGACATTATTCATTATTTTTGTCTTGTATTTAAGGCCTTAATACGGCCACATTTTGTACTCATATTATTGCGCATGACATTAATGTCTCAACAACTGCATTTGTTTGTTAACAGGAAAAAGTAAATGGATGTTACGGTCTGATTCTGGAGCTATCAAGGAACCGAACCATTGCCAATAACAAGTCTCAAAAGAGAAAGTTTGAGCCCATGCCTAGCAGCCCTAGTGGCGTAATTGGTGCTGTTTTTAGCTCTGACAGCTCAAACGATTCTTGGGCTGTGCAAGGGTCATCAGTCTCTTCGTCACCAGAACCTCTCTTTAAGAAGAGCAGAACCCAGGACAAATGGGTCTTTGCGGACATCGTTAGCAGCCCACCTTCATCTCTCTCTCTCTCTCTACCCATCTCTTTCTCTAAAAATCTGCCATAGTAATATTCTTACTATGTTAATTAGCTCTCTCTTTAAATTGCCTCCCATCTTGACAATTCCAAAGTTCCCCACCATAGATATGCATCATGAGAGGGTGGCCATTTAAAGAAGAGGGGCAAGAGAGTCATCTCCCTTATTAATGTCTCTTGCGCATGCTCTTCTTCCTTTTCATGTACAAGTCTCTTTGAGAGCATACTTTATATGGACATGTTGATATTATATTCATAAAATAAACTCAAAATCATTTTTGTTCGTTCGTGTTTATATTCACTTGTTTGCTTCTATTGCTGAGATATGAATTAAATTTTGCTTCAAATTGAGATGGAACTAAGGAATTAGATTATTCTTCTTCTGTATAATCCAAGATCTTGTTACGAAAAAACTTCAACTCTAAGGGCAGAATGACACGTAGGTGTGTTCTGTGGGTCAGATACAAATTAACTTAGTTGCATTAATACTAGTACTGGATGTGTAAACTACCATCACTAGATGATTAAGGATAAATAATTGTTAGATAGAGATCATGGTTTTGTCTGTTTGCATGTGAAGAGAGGAGCAGCTTGTCGGCCAGTGGGTTAATGGGGCTTGGTTTTCGGGAGAGACTTCGATTGGGAGGGTTTTGACCACGCAAGAAGAGCCAACCTTCCTTTTGTAGTCGAGTGTGACCGTAATTCCCTCTCCCTCTCTCTCCCTCTCAACTCAATAACCTAATCCCCAACTAAACAAACACCATCCATTGATCTTAGATTTTCTGTATCTTTTTTGTTCAAAGTGCTGTTCGTATGGTGGTGTCCTGTTACCAGGGGCCATAGACTAACAGAGACTTCTTTCTTTCCCTGTTCACCCAAAGAGGAGCCTGAGTAAAACCACGAAGCTTGCATGGATATGGAAGGTTGGGTTTATGCCAAATATTCGACGATCACCATTTGCATCAGCAAGGATATCTCTTTGCAGAACCACCAAACTCTGTTATATATAATTGTATAGGTGAGAAAAATATTGTGTTATAGCTATTTATATCGCTAGTGAATTTCATGAGATGAAAAACATAAAAATAAAAATTTATTCCTATAAATTAACACTACAATTTCGCAATTATAACACAATTTTAAACACTACAACATTTTTAATTTCATAAGGATTTCAAACATGCTGCCTCGTAGGATTTTTTTTATTTTTATTTTCCTTGTAATTGCCATAGGCACGTAACCTTATTAGTAGGTGGATGCGTGGTGTTAGAAGCTCGAGATTTTGAAGGGAAAATCTAAGCATACTATACTAGCTTTTCATGCTGCGTGGGCAAATGGGCAAGACTGCAAATATATGTAGGCCAATGCGTGTCACTGTCGTTAGAAAAAGTCTCCAGTATAATATTTATAGGCAGTCTTATCATATCTAGCTAGATGTTCCCTCCATTGCCAAATCTTGTTGGCTCGATAGTTGAATGACTTTCCCATTCAAGAGATAATCAACAACATAAACTTGTTTAAAGAGTAACTAATGTCTGGATTATTAACCAGATATAGTAATTACTAGCACGCTGTAAAAGCATTATTGTCTTTCTTTCTTCTTTTTTTGAAAAAAAAAAGAAGGTATGTTCTCTCATTATCTTATGCTCAATAATATCGAATTCCTGATTGGTCAATTAAGTACTAACGCGTACTATAACGCTAGCATCGATAAAACGACAATCAAAAGAATGCTCATTAGTGCTTTTCCCTCCCCTTTAAACAATAGAGTTACTTAGCATAGCTTTGGTAGAGACTAATCTTTTCTTGATCCTCTCCTTTATGGGTTGTTATCAATGGGATTAGACTGAGTTCTAGGTTAAAGTAGTGTATCACAAAAGTTGGGAATACCCACTACGCTATAAAGTGTACGTATACTTCTTGGTCGCCCTTCCTAAATTGCACGATGCCCTATTTTAGTGGACTCTAAATACAGGACATGCTCACCCCTTTTGGTACCTCTTTTGCTTTTTTTTCTTTAGTTTCCCCCCTTCCTTTTTTCACGTGTTGCACGCTAGCGTTATTTATGTTAATCTATGCAGTGCATGCCAGCCACCCGCGTCGAAAAATGTTAATCCACAAAATATGATGCAAGACTATCGTCATGAATAATTGTACAGTAGGTTACTGTGTATTGTGGTAACATCCTTAAATTAGATTTTTAAAAAGTGTTTTCTTGATTTTTTTTTTTGGTTTATCTGTTTTGATCACCAGGGTATGGATAAAGCTTCCCACACCAATATTAACAATTAAGTATGTACATCTCTTTGAAAAACAAAATGCATAATTTTATCTTGGTTAAAAACTGCGCTTTATAGCAGTTATAATCTATTTTTAGGTTATTCCTTAAAATTTATTTTTTAAAATAAAAAATAAAAAATAATAGTAAGAGAACTGACATTGTGGCAAAAGCTAGCTGAAGAAGATCCTAGGTATATACAGAAAAATCAGGTTGAATTTTTGGACAAATTTGGAGCATAATTATATGTAGATTTAAGGTCAAATTAAATGATTATTAGACGAATCTGCATAAAAATTAAGTTCAGTGACATAATTAAATTTTTAATAGGCCAATTTGATTTAATCATGGGCCAAATTAAGAATTTAATTATGTTTAAGAATTGATTTGGGTCAAATTAAAGAATTTAATTAAATGCAAGAACTTAATTATACTTTAAACGGGTCATATTAATTTTATTTGGGACTTAATTGATGAAAACTTAAGTTTGGGAGCTCAATTTGAGCTTAATTGAGAAGATTGAATTTTTAGAGGACCAAACTTAATTTTTATAAAGTCAATTGGTTCAAATTAGGGCTAAAATTGCAAGAAAATTGAAAGTTTAGGGTCAATTAGGGGCTAAATTGAAGAAATTTACAACCTAAAACCTTTTTGAAAAAGGCACCGAACTCTGGTGACTAAATTAATCGAAATCAAGGGTGAAATTGAATAGATTTGAAAGTTTAATAGTCAATTGAGAGTCAATTTATATAAATCCAAAATCAGGGATCAAAATGAAAAATGCACTAAAATTCAGGGCTAATGTTAAAGTTTGGCAGATGTAAAATTGCATAAAATTCAAAGTTCTAGGTCAATCAGGAGTGCAATTCAAGGAATCAAAAATTGAAGGACTAAATTGAATTTTGGTCAAATTCCTAAATTAAAACCCTAAAATCCAAAATGACACCATTTCATTTAACTGAAACGGTGCGTTTTGTCCAAAACGGCTATGTTTTTTACCCAAACAGTAAAAAAAAATAGGAACTAGATGACATGTCGTTTGGTTATTGCTCATCATCTTTTATTTTTTTGCCAAAAAAGTTGTCCGGGTGACTACTTTTCAAGGGCATTTAATGCTTCTTCCCTTCACCAAACTTAACAAAACATACACCACTATGATGACCAGACATTTGACTATATCCCGGTATGGTTCGTTCCAGTTGATTGACACTACAGCGACCGTGACACTGGCCCAAGAGGGCAACTCAAGCAGCCTTTAACTGCCAAAATTTGACAGTTCATGATGACCAATTTGAGCCAATGGTTGAGATCCTTCGGGGTTGAATCAAGAGCCAAGATTTGTCCCCAATAAAGATAAAATGTTCATGTAAATAGG
>Ga0307515_10020446_pt1 | contig 11807 bp, 6 predicted proteins | sample 17_EM_MG_FD_194513 | JGI IMG/M metagenome (GOLD analysis project Ga0307515, IMG submission 194513) | Populus trichocarpa ectomycorrhiza microbial communities from riparian zone in the Pacific Northwest, United States - 17_EM | ecosystem: Host-associated > Plants > Roots > Unclassified | place...
TTTTTAATATTCATGATCAAATAAATAATTTGATTGAATATCTCGGAGAGTTGTTAACTTAGAAGCGTGTATGATGGTTTCAGTGGTCAAATCTGGTTATTTGCTGTCTAACTTGATCTGCAGTAGTATTTTTTTTTCACATGGTGTAGCGCTGTAGATAAATAATGATTGGATTTGATTGATTGTTTGTGTTTTTTCTTTTCTTTCTCTTTTCTAACAATTAAAATGCATAATTGTCCTTTTTATTTATTGTTTGTTAAATCATACATGTTTACTATACCCAAGGCACTTGGGTCTGACATGGTTGCAAAACTCAAGCACCTTTAGTCTAGCATGATTGCCAAACCAACACACCTTGGTCTGGCATGGTTTGCCAGACCCAAACGCTTGGGTCTAGCAACTACGTCAGACCAGCTCGTCTGGGTAAAAAAATTTAAAATTTTTCAAAAGCATGATTGAATTGTAAAAACAAACACTGTCTCATTCAAGCAGGATTTTTTATTCATATGCAGTAGAATTTAATTGCAAATTTTTTTTTTGTTTATGAAACTTATTTTATAAATTTGTTATATTTGAAGAGGAAAGAATAAAAAAAAAATACTAAGTTCTAAGTGATTTATTTCAAGTCTTCAAAAATAAACTTTTTTTTTTATATGCATTATGGATGCAAATATTAATTTTATGTTTCCATCCAAATGTTGAACATTTTTTTAAAGGGTTCATGCTTTTTTAAATTTGAGATGTTGTTGCATAATCTAATTGTCAAAGTTTGTTACAAGTAGAGTTTATTCTATATTATAACTATTCATATATACAAAAATTTAAAATATATGATTATAAGAGAAAACTTTTAAATTGATACATTATGTTATAGGAAAAGAAAATATTGTATATGTAAAAGACTTATTGTTCCTTTGATTATCTTAATTTTTGTAATTTTGTAGATAATTTCTTCACTAAAATTAGAGATTAATAAAAAAAAATTGAGTGAATTTTAGGGATGCGTGTAGTTAATATCCCAAAATACAAAAAAAAAATACAAAAAAAGATAAAAATATATATGATTAAAAAGACAAAGATAAAAATACAAAATAAATATATTTTTAAAACAACTATGAATAAATTTCTTTATTTTTTTTTAAAATACAGGCAAGACTACAGAACCAAAACCAATAAATCTAACGTGGCTGTCGGACCTAAAATACAAGTTTCACACACAAAATCAGAAACATTGTAGTTTAAAAATAATTTTGGAAATAAATGTTTTTATTGACAACCCGATTCCATAGCAGACAAACACTTATTGAAGTAGACGTCATCGATGTAATATAGCCCCTCTCTCTTAGCACCACACCCACCAATCTTTTTGCTGCTGATATCCTGAAAAAGACAAGAACATGAATACATGAATACTATAAAACTTAATTCCTTTGCCGATGCATTGAAAGAAGATTATTGAATAGAAAAGGAACTAATAATGTTTGGTCTGGTCATAAAGTAGCAGTTAAAGCAATAGTTCCAGATCTAGCGACCAGCATAGAAACACTGTTGACATTGTTAACATGAGAACAAAGAGGTGGTTTTGGAAATGAGTTTGTATAAAGAATATCACTTCTGACATGGTAGTATATATCATCCAATCTTGACAGAATGTATACACACATTTTCTTTATCAATCTCCTTCTTTCGTGTTCTACGATCATTTTCTTCATCAATCTTGACAAGAATATAGATCCATATTGTGTTGCTGAATTTTTTGACTCAATCATATTGATAAAAGATAGTCAAATCAGAGAAATACAGTAGTAATGCGACAACAAATGGCATGAAGATTATAGTTCTACAAACAAGCAACAGTGCAATGCAACGAAACAATAGTGAGGATAACAGAAAATTCAGCTAGAACAGCAGCGAAAACAATAGCAATATCATAGCAAAATAAAAGTAAAAATTGTAACAAAACAGCGGCAATAAAAGGCTGAAACAACAACAACAGTAAAAGAGTGTTTATGTAATTCAAGTTAGCAAAAGTCTTGTAAGGATAAAATCCAGCAACAATCTGGACGATAGGAGCAGCAACAAGACAAAGATAACAGGTTCTTTACTGCTCTGATACCGTGTTAAAACTGATGCATTCTTACTTAAGATTAAACGCAGGGAATATATTCATTGTAATGTCGTATCATCAGTAATGTTCCAATACTAATGATCTTCCACTTGCGTTGCATGATTCACAGGGACTAGGCTTGTTGACATTGGCAGCCACGCTAACATCTGACAGTGTTCATGACTTTCAAAACATCAAAGATGCCATGTTAAGTGCTCCTTCTCAGTTTCAAGTAACATTGTTCTTCTTCTCTATATATCTAGTAGCATTTGGTCAAGGTGGGCACAAGCCCTGTGCTCTGGCATTTGGAGCTGATCAATTTGATGGACAGAATCCAAAGGAGAGTAAAGCTAAAAGCTCATTTTTCAATTGGTGGTACTTTTACTCATCAGTTGGTGTTAACTTAACTCTCGTCGTGATGGTCTACATCCAAGATAACCTCAGTTGGGCCCTTGGATTTGGAATCCCTTGTATCGTGATGACGACGACCCTGCTTATTCTCTTGCTTGGAAGCAGAACTTACAGGTATAGTGTCAATGGGAATGAGAAAAATCCATTTATGAGAATTGGTCGGGTGATTCATAGAGCAATTAGAAACCGACACACAACTCCTCCTTCAGCTATGCCTGGTGAAGAGGATGCTTGCCAGTGGCATCAAAGTCACGAGCAATTCAAGTAAGAAAAATAATCTTGTTCGTTTTTTAAGAATTGAAATGAAGTGGAGGTGACATAACTTCAGCAAAAAGGAAGCTTTTACATTAAGATGAGGAGGATTTATTACTGATTTTGTGGTTCATAGAAAATTTATTAAATGGAACAACTCTTCAATACTTCTCTTGATTGAAGTCTCTTTTAAGTTCTAACACAGCAGCTTCTGTTGTGGAAGGTTCCTCAACAAAGCGTTGCTTGCACCAGATGGTTCATTGGTAGATCAAAATGTGTGCAGTGTCAGTGATGTAGAAGACACAAAAGCGTTGGTGAAACTTGTCCCAATATGGATCACAAGTTTGGCTTATGCAACTGTGTTTGCACAGACCACAACTTTCTTCACAAAGCAAGGAGCTACGCTGGACAGAACAATTGTCTCAGGCTTCAAAATTCCAGCTGCTTCACTTCAAATCTTCATTGGGTTTGCCATCATTCTGTTTATCCCAGTATACGACCGCATTGTTGTCCCTATAGCACGAGGTCTAACCCGGAAACCTTCTGGCATTACAATGCTTCAAAGAATTGGAACAGGAATGGTTTTCTCAGCAATTTCCATGGTAACTGCAGCTCTTGTTGAAAGGAAAAGACTTGAAACTGCCAAAGAGCATGGGCTGGTTGATCTTCCAAATGTGACAGTTCCGATGAGTATTTGGTGGTTGGTTCCTCAGTATATCCTATGCGGTATTGCTGATGTGCTCACCATTGTTGGACTTCAAGAGTTTTGCTATGATCAGGTCCCAAAGGAACTAAGGAGTCTGGGTATCTCACTCTACCTCAGTATCCTAGGAGTAGGAAACTTTTTAAGTAGCTTTCTTGTCTCTGTCATTGATGAAGCAACAAGTGGAGATGGTCAAGAGAGCTGGTTCGCCAGCAATCTCAACAGGGCACACCTTGATTATTTCTATTGGCTGCTTGCTGGTCTTAGTGCAGTGGGATTCATAGCCTACTTGTATTTTGCAAGATCATACATTTATAGCAGGGGAAACACAATTTAGATTTATTCTTTTACCTTTATTGCCAAACAGTTTCAAGAAGTGCTATAATTCCTTCTTGCTATTTATAGTTAATTAAATTTTCCCCTCTTAATGTATAAAATCTCTTTCCCATAATTTTTCTAATTTTTTCATTCTTTAATTTATTTCTCTTTTCCTCCTTTGCATGTTTTCCCCTATTATTTTTTTAGTTCCTTCTTCTTTCTTTCTTCCCCATTCACTCCAAATAAATTATTTAAAGGAATAAAACTAAAATGAAATATTATTTTAAAGGAATAAAACTCGAATATAATCTCAATTATTTTATTATAATTGATTTTAAGCAACCAAAAGAAAAGAGTTGTATAGAAAAGTCCAGGTACCTGGACTGATCAGACCAACAAAAAGAAAGCCGGGCGGCACAATGAAACCATAATACTATTGAGTATAATTGAAAAATTTAGAAGTTAATTAGTTAGATTTTGAATTTGTTTTTTAATAATTATGAGTTTAAATCTTTTCAGAGTTATTGGAGGTTCACATAGTCATTAATTTTAGAACCTGTAAAATTAGTCGAGGTACATATAAACTGACCGAACATCTATATTAATAAAAAAAATTAAATTCGAAGGCCAGAAGAAAATATTTATGATTTTGAGGGAGGAAATGGAGAGTCTGGTTTTAACAAAATGAAACCTAATTATCCTTTTCTCCATGAAATGAAAAGGGAAGAAGAAAAGGTCACTGTAATGCGCACTTATGCAAGTAGTAAAACGCCATTGACAGAGACTTGAGAACCCAAAGGAAATCTAAACGAAGAAAACGACGTGCGTGAGCTGACTGAAAAGCATACGAATATAGAATGACGGCAAACACAAGCAAATGAAAGTGTCAAAACTCTATATGGATGGTAAAAGGGGAATACAAGTCCTGCTTGCTGCATCGAGAGTGTGGATACAGACCACAAAAGGCCACCGAAACTCCGTTCAGATGGCACCACAGGCCGGCCGTTTTGTACATCCAAATCCAGTGGATGGAAATCCGCTGGTTTTTCATCGTGGGTAACTTTACAATATTGACTGACATATAATATGATTCTGATGTTTACTGTGTGATTGATTTCATCAGTCAATTAAAGCAGCTGACTTCAGACAATCTATGGGTGCCTTTTGAGTTGGTTTTTTCTTTTCTTTTTTCTTTTCAGTAAAAAAGGTTGTTTGCAATTGAGTTTCAGATAATTTTTTACAAGAAAATTGATTTTTTTTTTAATTTTTTTATTGTTTTATTTTGATGAGTTGGTTTTAAAAATAATTTTTTTAATTATATTTTTAAATAAAAAATATTTTAAAAAACAATCATTACCATAATTTTTAGCATTCATTTAATGCAAATTTCTTATTTATAATATATTTTTATCTTAAATTCTTTTTGAAAAAAAATAAAAATTAATTTAACTAGTTAGAAGTTGAGTTTATTTTCTAGAAATCATCAATAAAAATTTTATAAATCTTAAAATTATTAAAAATTATATAATTATTAACTTTAGTATTTACCAAATAAATTAAGAAACAGATAAACTGATTTAGACATGGCATTAATTAAAAAAAAAAGTTGAATATAGGTGTGTCCTTTTGTCGTAAAGAGGGCTGATAATTAATTATTTGAGGGTTGACTTCAAGTAAGTGAGACTTGTGGGGGGAGGGTAAGTTTGTTGTACGAGTTTGACATTGAATTCCGACAAGTTTGAAAAGAAATGAGATGTAAAATATGATTACAAGAAGTCAAATTCAATAAAAAAAAAAGTATTCATATTTAATTTTAACCCATGTTAACCCAATTCAATTTTTTTACTACATGACAATCAAAATTTCTTGATTTAATTTTAACCCAATTCAATTTTTTTACCCATAATTTTGATAACCATCACATAATAAAGAAAGAAAAATGTTTATTAAATTGATGTGCCAACATATAAATTATAAAATGCGAGTCTCATAAGCCTTAATTAATTAGCCCTCATGAAGAAGGAAAAAGCAGGGAGGATAGTAATAAGGAAGCACTATATGCATATTAGTATTTTAAGAAATTCGTTTTGGTAGTGGGAAAAACAGGAGGAAAAGAAAAAAGAATTTTTATTTTTTAAAATAGCAGTTTTTTATAAACAAATTTGACAAAAATAGCATAAATTCAAATTTTTTTTGAAATAGTATGGTGTAATGGGTTATGATATTGAAAATAACACAACCTAGTAGATTTTTTGTTCCTAATAATGCAAATTTTTTTTAATAACACAAATTTATCTAGTTTTTTGATTGATTTGATTCACTTGTAAGTTTTTTTCCAAAAAAAGATTGTACTATTAAAATCAATGCAATTTAATAGATTGTGTTTACAACTACTCTACCTTTTAAATTTATGTTTTATTTGGGAGTGTGGTTACAGATATTTTTAAAGTGTTTTTCACTTGGAAATATATTAAAATAATATTTTTTATTTTTAAAAAAATTATTTTTGATATTAGTGCATCAAAATGATTTGATAATACTAATAAATATTAATTTAAAATAAAAAAAATTAAATATTTTTAAAATACAAAAATAAACAGAAAGTTAGTTATTTATCTAAACAAATGTGTTTGTTTTCAGATATTTTAGAGATGCTATTTAAAAAAAATACACCAAATTTATTGTGAAGTACAATGGTAGGTCCCAATTTGCAATTATGGAAACTTAGAAAATGGCAGCTTATGGAGACTAAGAAACAAATGGCAGCAAAATTGGGTCAACTGGAAGATTTTTTATCAGGTAAATAGTTATCATGTGGCTTGCTTATAAGCAGCTAGCTAACTAGCTGACAATTTACTATACCTTATCTCTCAAATATTTACTCGGACACAGAGAGGAATAGCATGCACTCCTACCCGTCTAATGGAAGCAGCAGAAGGCACTGTTAATGGCTCCGTCGACTACAAAGGCAACCCAGTTCACCGATCCGCCTCAGGTGGCTGGAGATCAGCCTCTTTCATCATAGGTACGTCCGTGTATCAAGAATTTCATCATATGAGCTGAAGCTTCTGATGAAACATGGTGATTGAATCTTGCAGTTCTTGTGTGTGTGTGTAGCTGTGGAAGTTGCAGAGAGGTTTGCATATTATGGGATATCTTCGAACCTTATAACGTACTTGACGGGTCCTCTTGGTCAGTCCACGGCCAGTGCCGCCGTCAATGTGAATACTTGGTCTGGCACGGCCACGTTGCTGCCTCTTTTAGGAGCCTTTGTTGCCGACTCTTTTCTTGGCCGTTACCGGACTATTATTGCCGCTTCTCTCATCTACATCTTGGTCAGCCTCCTCACTCTCATCTCTCCTTTTTTTTTTTTTTTACCGTAGGTTACTTTTCTTAATCCCAGAAGACAGTATTAGGACATGATTGGTCATCTTTACGGCGAGTTCGAATCAACCGATATAATTTTATTCATATCAAATAACGAGCGGTTAATTTATTTTCATTTATGGAGGTTTGAACGAGAGGTTAGTTGCTTTCACTATGGTAATTTTAGATTAAATTTTGATATATGAAGAATTTTGAGACATTTATTTGCGGATACAGAATTCTTAATCATTCTTTGGCTGTACAAATGTATACATAGCAGGGAAATTATGCAGCAAGAAAAGATAATCTTGCACATAATTTCTCTCATAAATCTTGTTAAGATTATATACTAATAATAAAAACACAATCATATCTAAATTAAATAACAAATAAACTATGTTAGGCAATAATATAATAATAAATGATAGAATATCTGCAATATCTTCAACAATATCTGCAGTATAACTGCATTATCTTGATCAATAATATATTTAAAATTGTATTTAATTAGTATTTCATAATAGAAAATATATATTTTAAAAAATAAAAATGTGTTTGCTTAATTAAAAAGATAGAGAGATAATTACATAAAATAAATTAAGTTTATGTTATTTTAAAATAAAAATATAAAAAAATATATTCTTTCTATATTATTAGTTTCGTATTTTCTGTTACAAACAACTATAATAATTGATACATGGTAAATTTTGGTGTTGTTTGGAATTGTTTTTTAAATGATATTTTAAAAAATAATTTTTTTATTTAAAATCATTAATGTACTGATTTTAAAAATAATTTTTTAAAAAATTAATTGTTTTTTATTTTAATATATTTTTAAATAAAAAATATTTTAAGAAATAATTATTTCATACTCTTAAACACCAATCACGCTAGAGTTGAACTCGTTAGTCGCGTTTAATATAATCGAGGTGATAATAGGCCAGTGGATTTTCCATGCGTATCATTCGTGTCTTCTGTCCATAAAGAGGTAAATGACATGATGGGCGTCCACTTCTCTTATTCTCTCTCTCTTTTTTTCCGGCCGAGTAGACAGCGGAGTGACATGTTGTCACGGATGAGAATTTCATTCGATACGACCCGTAGGGTTTGAGGTCTTGTATCATTTGGATCTGATTCACGGGCACTTGGATCATCATTTAATCGGACTCAATATTTCTACTATTTCTTTTAATAAAAAATATATAGTTATTATGAAGCTTATAAACCAAGAAGGAGCTAAAAGTATACTTAAATGCTAAGATAAAATAAAGAATAGAAAATGTAAAATATTCTATTTTAAAAAATAAATCAATGGAAAAAAAATAAATCGAATAAATTCAAGGAGATGTTCATTTTATGCATGGTCGTCTTATAACTGTTAAGTTCCTATACTAATCATAATCCACCTGAATTGGGTGATTCACAGGGACTAGGCTTGTTGACACTTGCAGCCAAGCTAACATCTGTTAACCTTCATGACTGTCGAAGCACCAAGGATGCTACGTTATGTGCTCCTCCTCGGTTTCAAGTAATACTGTTCTTCTTCTCTGTATATCTAGTAGCAGTTGGTCAAGGCGGGCACAAGCCATGCGTTCAGGCATTTGGAGGTGATCAGTTTGATGGGCAAGATCCGAAGGAGAGCAAAGCCAAGAGCTCATTTTTCAATTGGTGGTATTTCGCCATATCAGTTGGCATCACCGTAACACTCATCGTGCTGGTCTACATCCAAGATAACCTCAGCTGGGCCCTGGGATTTGGAATCCCTTGTATTGTGTTGGTAGCTGCCCTGCTTGTTTTCTTGCTTGGAAGCAGAACTTACAGGTATAGTGCCAAAGAGAACGGGAAAAATCCATTCATGAGAATTGGCCGAGTGATTGTTAGAGCGATTAGGAACCGGCACAACACTCCTTCGGCTATGCCTAGTGAAGAGGATGCTTGCCTGTGGGATCGATGTTCGGAACAATTCAAGTAAGAGGAATAAGTTTTTCTTTAATGACTAGAAAATGTATTGATCACTAGAACAAGCATTCAGCACCTCTCCATTTAAAGGCTGTTATGAATTCTAACACAGCTAGCTTCTCCTATTTTAAAGGTTCCTCAACAAAGCGTTGCTTGCACCAGATGGTTCATTGGAAGATCAAAATGTGTGCAGTGTCAATGATGTAGAAGACACAAAAGCGTTGCTGAAACTTGTCCCAATATGGATCACAAGTTTGGCTTATGCAATTGCGTTTGCACAGACCTCAACTTTCTTCACAAAGCAAGGGGCTACGCTGGACAGAAAAATTGCCTCAGGCTTCAAAGTTCCAGCTGCTTCTCTTCAAACCTTCATTGGGTTTGCCATCATGATCTTTATTCCAGTGTACGACCGCATTGTTGTCCCTATATCACGAGGTCTAACCCGGAAACCTTCTGGCATCACAATGCTTCAAAGAATTGGAACAGGAATGGTTTTCTCTGCGATTTCCATGGTAACTGCAGCTCTTGTTGAAATGAAAAGACTTGAAACCGCCAAAGATCATGGGCTGGTGGACCTTCCAAAAGTGACAGTCCCAATGAGTATTTGGTGGTTGGTTCCTCAGTATATCCTATGCGGTGTTGCTGATGTGCTCACCATTGTTGGACTTCAAGAATTTTGCTATGATCAGGTCCCAAAGGAACTAAGGAGTCTGGGTATCGCACTCTACCTCAGTATCTTTGGAATAGGAAGCTTTTTAAGCACCTTTCTTATCTCTACCATCAATAAAGCAACAAGTGGAGATGGTCAAGAGAGCTGGTTCGCCAACAATCTCAACAGGGCGCACCTTGATTATTTCTATTGGCTGCTTGCTGGTCTTAGTGCTTTGGGATTCTCTGCCTACTTGTACTTTGCTAGATCATACGTTTATAACAGGGAAAGAGCAATTTAGATTTATTCTCTCGCCGTTACTGCCAATCGGTAAACAAAAAGAGATTTCGAAAAGATCATTATTATTTAAAGGGAAAAGAAAGAATTGAAGATTCATCTGAGCTATGTGGATTTGTTTTTTTACTGTATTTAGTATTGTGATAGCTATAGTTTGAAAAAAATTATTTTAGTTGAGGTTGGTTTGAAAAAATAGATGTTTGGTTAAAACTGTGGTTGAAATCGAGGTTAAACAAAAAGTAGTTTAATGTGTTAGGTTAAGAATACTTTTGAAATTGAGGTTATAAAATAATTTAAAAATATATATATTAATATTGATAGTTTTTAATTTAAATATTATAGATTTAACTATTGCTATTACATCATGAAATAAATAATATTTTATATAAAATATTTTTTATTGTTCCATTAAAATATCTACAATTCCATCACGTATGAAATACATCCGACAAGGACTACAATTTTTTTGGTTTCTTAAGCGCGCAATAACATCAGGTAAAATATAATCAGGAACAAAATTGGGATTGCGATTAAATTCTGCAAATGTTACGTTATCAAGCGATCTCTGTCTAATTTATGTAGTGTCATTGAATAATGTTAAACACTAGTTTTTCAAATAAAACACAATTAAAAAATAAAAAAATAACTTTTATTTTACTGGGTCGGACCTAGTTCAATGCATTTTAAGCTTTGAACCGGAACTGGTCTGGTCGGAACCGGTCCGACTGGAACAGTATAGCTGGCTAATTAAGCTGCACTGTTCATGCACTGCTCATACTATTTCTTAATATTATTTCTAAGGTTTAGAAAATTTAACTCTTATTCATGGAAAATCTCTTTTTTTTTTTCCCTTGAAACGACGCCGTTTTGTTTCCTGAAATTCTAATATTTAGCAATTTGACCCTTATTCATGAAAAATCCCTTTTTTTTATTATTCTTTTCCTGTGTGAATTACAATTATACTCCTCTATATTTTAGTGCCATTTACAGAATATTTTTTTGGTTTCTAATTATTCAATTCAATTCTTGATTGACTCTTAAATTTTTAATTTTTTTAAAATTATTCCTGAAAAAATCAATTAAACTCTCTATAGTTGAATTTCTTGCCATTTTGCTTCAAATCAACTTGTAAACTTTGGTATTTCTTTAATTAAATCCTTGATTTCATTAATTAAGTTAATTTCAAGTTTCATTAAATCCCAAAACTTGTCAATTCTTCAATTAAGCTCCCGATTCATTAATTAAACTAATTCAAAGTTTAATTAAGCTCCCAAACTTATTAATTGTCTCAATTTCTACCAAAATTGATTTTCAAATTTATAATTCGATCCTTAATAATCCTCAAATTTATACTGTCTTGACCTAAATTTCAATTCATTCTTCATTCATTTCAGTTTTTTTATTTCCTTTATTTTTTCATTTTTCATGATTTTTTTATTTTAAAAAATAAAAAATTAGGTTTAATAAAATAAAATAATATTATTTCATTCACCAATTAGATTTTCATTAATTTCATAAAGTAGTTGGAAACAAAACCTAAAACTTAACTTGTGAGGAGGAGACAATTAGCTAGCAATCAAACAAATCAAACAAGTTTATAGTAATCTGAAATCAAATCAATTTATATAAACTATAAGGTTTAATTGAATAATCGATCATAAAACCGAAAGATCAATTAAGTTTTGAACAACTGCAGTGAAATCAAATGGTAAACCTTTGAGTTTACTTAATTCAGAAATAAATAA
>Ga0307515_10020447_pt1 | contig 11807 bp, 12 predicted proteins | sample 17_EM_MG_FD_194513 | JGI IMG/M metagenome (GOLD analysis project Ga0307515, IMG submission 194513) | Populus trichocarpa ectomycorrhiza microbial communities from riparian zone in the Pacific Northwest, United States - 17_EM | ecosystem: Host-associated > Plants > Roots > Unclassified | place...
GTTGACGGCCACGTTCGAACCTACGACCTGAGAAAGGGCGAGCTGCGGTCTGACTTCATCGGAAGTACGTCTTCGTTCCCACTGCTGTGCCTCCCCAGAACCGTTTTCCGACGCAACTGCGATCTATTAGACCCCGTAACTGCGGTAGTACCGACGAAAGACCACCAGTCATACCTGGTCACGACTCTCGACTCCCACGTTCGCTTGATGGACGGGTCTACGGGGAAGCTACTAAATGACTTCAAAGGCCACGTCAACACTTCTTATCGATGTCGAGCATGTTTCGGCTTTAATGAAGCTAGCGTTATCTGCGGAGACGAAAACGGTGCTTTCTGGGCTTGGGACCTCCTTGACGTGAGCATTCAAGTTTCTCTTTGAACGAAGGCCCATTCCCACCCGGATCACTTTCTAATTGACATTTTTTTCTTGTTGATGATGATGATGATGATGATGAAATTAGGCGACCGTCTTGCAACCGAACCCGCCCCCGAGGGTTCACGATAAGGTAATCACCTGGACCAAGCACCACCCCATCGAAGCCGGAGAGATGATCACCGCCAGCGCGGATGGTACAATCAAAGTCTGGTCTCACCCAAAATGACGAAATTCGTACGAATTTTCCTCCCCTTTCCCTCACCGACTCCCCATTCGCCCAATCAAATATGAGATCACATCTCAGATCGAAGATCGCGCATGTACTTACAAGAGAATTATGATGCATCCAGAGAAGGATAAGCAAGATCGAAATTCGCCTTTGTTGTAGATCAGGGAAGCTTTACACCTAATAATGAGCAGTGGGCGCTGAGGGGATCTACCTTCATAAATCTGATCAGTTCACGAGCACCATCCGTAGCATTCTTCTTCAGTTGAGTTGCAAAGTCGTGAGAGGAGAAACCTCTTGACGCCACAACCCCAGAGATGTGTAGTAAAACAGAGAAGAATCCGCGCATCGCGAGGTAATCCAATATTAGCAAAGGAGCCACAATCTAATCCCAGGATTCATCGGAGCAGGAACGGATCTCCCGCGGAAAGATTGCCCTAGATCCTAAATTAACGGCCGGAGGCCGTGTCACAGCCCTGGAAACGACCAGTTCAGTAAAACCACATTCACACTGTTCGCGTTCGGGCGCGCATGTGTGCCACGCCCAGTACACTCTATGTTCTGGTACATTTCCAGATAACCTGCACGCGAACTACCAACTGCGGCGCGGCAATTCTCGGCACGTGGGCGGCTTTTTGGTCGCGGTTCAAATGGGTAGGCTTTAATACTTGGATTCCAAGTGCACTCTCTATCGCCTCTACATTGATCATCGACCCCAATTCCATTGCGCCCATGCGGTGCACCTTTGATTGTCACTTGCAAACGAAGATAGGATGGGTTACTAAGCTCCGATTTTTGAATTCGACCAGACCCTGAGACACAGGAAATCACCCCCAGGGCGGCAATATTGTATTTTCCGGATTAGACGGCAGAGGAAGTAAATACACGTACATAGCCAAGATAGACAGACACGATATTTATCGAAAGAAATAGCACTATAATTTTATATACGATCCAACAACATCAAGATGGGATTCACAACGCAATGGACCGGCTGCACAGCAGAGCTTTCAAGGGGAGGAAGGCACCGGAAAAGTAACCAATCAAGGTGGGCGTAGGGGAATATTGTTTCATGCGTCTCAAACGATCATGAACTGGGGCTGCCACGAGGCCTTGGACACGTGGTCAAGCCTGACCAAGAGAAGGTCCTTAACGTTGACGGAATTAAGTGATATCGCCTCTTCGCTGAGGGAGTCCATCCCGTCGAGTTTGGCTTTCCCCTTCTGGAACGGCGCCCATTACGTCAAAATCGCGCAATGCTGTGGACAGGGAGGTATTTACCTTCAAGAAGGCCAGTAGCTTTTTGGCCACTTCATGTGCCAGTTTCTCTTTCGGGATGGGGTGTGGAACCTTTCTAGAGTCCCTGGTCTTGACCTGATGCGATGAAATGAGTAGGAGAATGTATTGAGGCGGCATGTAACTCACTTGGCAAGTCCATGATTCATAGCCTTCAAACTAATTGAATGAACGGTCAACGCGTGTCCTGTTCATCCTCAGAACGCTTTGAAATAACCAACCTCAAAACGAAGTGAGATGGCTGTGCCATAAGGTAACATCGGGTCTTCACGTCCTACAAGATTCTTGAAGTTCTTGTCTATGGCGTCTTTCATCGGGAACCCGGGACCGGAGTATGTGTCAAAGTAGATGGACGAGTCTGGCTTGAAATTTCGAATGCCACGGCTACGGCGGCCGTTGGCGTAACGCCTTTGCGGAACGAGGCGGTTTAACGATCGTCGCTACTCGAGCCCTTAGTTAACAGCCACAGCTCACAAAAAGAAGTCACCGACGATATCGAAGGTGGGAGTCACAGGAGCAATCGCATTGCGATCCTCATCGTGGTTCATATGGAAGGTGGGCGGGAATGTAGCGACAACGCTGACGCTTTGGTCGAATTGGTTCTGGACACCAAAAGCCCACAGTGCTCCGATAGTGTCGGGTATGAAGTCTAGAATATCTGGTGATCAGAATAACGATAAAGCAACGCTACCTTAATGGAACTCACCCTGTGTCTGGGGCTGTGAGTAAAAGGTGTTGTGCCCTGGCCATGGGACGACAACGTTGTGACCCTTTCTCACGACCATTAGAACTCGAGGCATGACGCAAAGTGGTGGGGGCGACGTACATCGGACGAATGCGGTGCCCAGGGTTGCAGAATGCTGACCGGGGCGCCTGGCGGTTCAATCCACTGCCTCGTGTCCATTGGTCGAGCGAGGGGGGGAAGGACAAGGATAGCTGAGCCCAAAGTCCCCTATATACACCAATCCCAACAAATATCTGCATATCGTGCATGCGAACGCGTTTTTTTGGTGACACGATTGGGGCTGACAATCGCCTTCATATGATGATACGTCGCGACGGTCGAGATACCCGGGAGATAGAAAGTTCCAAGCGGAAAGGGAAAGTAGAAGAGGACTCTGCATAGTCACCGGTTCGACCGTAACGGTTGATCGAACCGTTCACCGCTCATAGGCCCTTCGGAGAAAAACGAGAGAAAAGCGGTGTGGTACGAGGTCTCGTTATCCAGGGCTGTCACCCCAAACGTCTGTCGACCTGCTGGCTGCAGCATGGATCTGCCGAGTGATCTGATCACATGATATCCTGGGGTGTCATAGGAGCAGGAACTTGATCCAGACAATTGAAGGGGGACGCTAACACGATGCTACTGGGATCATGAATGCCGTGACTGAATAGGATTATGCCACAAACCACGCACACCGCGCGTGTTCCAAGAATAAAGGCCACAGACTAGTACGCCACACCCCACGAGGCCGCAATCATTGTAGATTGGAATTAGGAAACCACGGAAGGGAAGTGAGAGGTGATCGATGGGAGTTGGGTCGAAGGTTGTGTGGGCAGCAGGGCGGTGGTGTCTATGACTCCGTCGGATCAAAATCGGGCGTTCCAGTGAGGCGGCAACGAAACACACGGTCTCTGGGATAGTCACGATTTGTTAACTTAAAGGACTAGACGAATAGCTGTGTTAAATGCCAGGAGGTCCCAGGAAGCCGTATTCAGAAATGCGTAATATCAGAAACTATTCGGTGGCCCGGAATTCGGCCTGCCACGAGCCTTTCGAAACGTGCACCAACTTGACCAACACGAGGTCCTTGACTTCAATGAAACCTGGCCCGACCTTCCATCTCTCACTTCCGGGTGTAATGGGTTCGTTGACGCTATCCTGAAACAAGCGCGTCAAGTTGGAAAATGAAGAATAGAAAACGGTCGTAGACGTACTTGAATGAAATTTTGGACCTTCTTTGCGACTTCGATTGCTAACTTGGCTTTGGTTATTGGCTTTGGGTCTCTCCTCCAATCCTTGGTCTTGATCTGTTTGGTCCAGGACTTGTAGCCAAGCCACTAGAAATCGGGTCGAATCAACTACATTCCTTCCGATATGCTGGAACGTAACTTACCTCGAGACGCAGGGATATCGCTGGCCCTGTGTAATTAGCGAACATAGGATCGTCCCTTCCAACGAGAAGATCAAAATTCTCATTCATAACATCGGTCAACGCGATCCCAACCCCTCCAGCGCGACTGGTAAATGTAATCGGGTTCTCCGGTGAGAACTGATCAAAGTAGTTCTGCCGGTGGTGTGGGACGTATGATCGCTGAGGGACAAGGACCTCACTCCGTCCCCTACTATTGTTTGGCATCTGGATCTGGGTCATAGACGTATTCCCATGCTGAAATAATCTCAGCAAATTGCCCTGCTTTCTATGGCTTAAAAACGTACCGAGAAAATAGGGGGGGCCGCATGACTGATATGTTGGGGAGGCCACGAAGAAGATCGATGAAATTCTGCGCCAGGGGGGTGATGTCCCTGACTCCACTGCGCATTAACTCCAGACTGAAGATAAACTTCGCGGGCCTGGGTAAACCAAATCTTGAATAATGTGCACAACCAAAGGACCACCCCCACTCACGTTTTGTCCGGAAGCATAAGGAATTGGTATGGCACTTTGTGTGTGTTGGTGATAACCAGAGCCGTGCCCTTGCTGGTATTGGTGAGCCGGGCCATAGTGACCGGGATTGGACGTCCCGGTGAGGTAGTAATTCGACGACGTATCGATCGAGGCCGAGGGGCGATAGGCTAAATTGTAGGGATGCGCTAGTTCTTGATTGGCATTGGTAGAGTCGGGGAGCGCCTAGGACATATCACGGATGAGCATATCAAACAGAAATATCTGGCACGACATCATACTCACGGGTAGCTCAGCAAACCTCTGTTGACTCCCCGGAGACGGTTGGAATGAACGTCGGCGAACGTTCGAGTAATCCTCAGTACCGTCGTAGAGGTTGTTGTGTTGAGAAGACATGCCGTGGAACTCGTGGACTTTAGAAATTTGGTGGGTGCAAAAGATTCGTCCTTGGTGGGTACATATAGCCCCATAGATGCGAATAAGAGGAAAAGTACAACTACAGATGCTGAGCAAGGGCAAAGTAGAGTTGATTCTTCGAAAACATGCGGGCAACATGATGAGGCTACAGGAACATCACCTCGACGAGGTGGCGAGGATAAGAGGGTCCCCGTTGGAGCGTTTCCGTCATTCCAGGACCAAGAATTATATGCATTGTTCGCTCATTTGTTGGCCTGGTGTCCGAGAAGGGACACCGCAACGTACAGAGTGGTACAGGTTTGTGGCTCGTGGGTGCCGTGTGTGAGTGGCTGTTCCGGAGTGGCGATGACCTGGAGGATCGGAAAGAACGTTGGTATGCGGGTTTTCGCCATCCCTGTAGGATTCCTGTGACGCAGGCTAGGTGCAATTCACCAAACTGGCGTCGCAAGTTGCGAAACGATGAGCATGAGATTGAAGTGGTTTGCGGAGTCAGAAGACCCCTCAACGGCGACGTCACGTGCATTCAGCCTGCGGAGTTCTGTTGACCCCGGTGCCCACGACAGCTTACTCGACTCTGTGCCGGCGGTGAGGCATAGAGTCCGCTGTCCTAGCTTTGAAGATAACTGGAAACCAGGGTATGCTTTGTTGTTTAACTTCGGGCCCGGGACTCGCGGCTGATATCGACCTAAAGCCCGTTGCCCACTTTCAACGAGGAAGTCACCGTGGGCGCTCCGAGTTGGGTTTGCTCGGAATCATCTCATCTTAGAGAGAGAGGGATGAATCAATGATGCTTGACCGGAAGCATATGCCTGTACAACACGTACAACACATACGACCTATCGCACTGGTGGGTTGGATTATGTAGATACAAATGGGGTAAGTACAAGATTAAGTCCAGTGCAAGACTGTAACATACGAGGAATAGCATTTCCGGATGAACGAAAGCATGCGTCGTGACAGAAATAAAATAATAAATCGAGTGGAAGGCGGGACGCGCGAGGAAGCGGGAGAACATCTAAACGTTGACGTAGAAGTGTGGTTGCCACGAACCCTTCGAAACGTGCTCGAGAGCCACCAGCGTAATCTGGTCGATAGTGATATGTCCGGCGCCGAGTCTCCACTTCTCACCATGCGGATCTACGGGCTCATTCTCCATTTCCTGGTAATATTACAATAACCCTCAGCCCCTCAATACTCGCGAGGACGATCGGAAGGATGACATACCTGAATAAACAAGCTAAGAGACTTTGAGATATCCGTTGCAAGCTTTGCTCGTGTGATTGGGCGGCGCGTCTTTCGCCAATCATTCGTTTTGATCTGTTGGGGAAGCAGCGTGGTGAATCTTCTATTCAAGTTCAAGAAGACAAAAAGATAACGTACCTGACGGCTCCAAGACTTGTAGCCGGGCCACTGTCAAACGCGTCAGCCGACGCGACAAACGTGTGACGAAGTAAAGGGCTCACCTCGAATCGAAGGGCAACGGACGAGCCTGACTCTTCAAACATGGGATCATCCCTCCCCACAAGATTGTGATATCTCTTGTTCATCGCATCCTTGACAGCGATCCCACGTTGGGTATTCCCTGTCAGATCGAAGAGGATGGACGTTTGAAGAGTGGCATCATCTACGTATTGTCCCTTCGTCTTAGAGTGTGGAGGAGGGTATGGTCGGTGCGGCACGGGCTGCAGTTGCGACCCGGCCCGCCGGGCTGTGCTGGACGGCACTGCCGAGGTCGATGCTCTCCTGGGCAGCTCAGGAACCGGAGAAGGGGTCTGGATCGCTGGGTACTGAACCCAGGGTTCACTGAACCGGTGTGGCCTCACAACGTGATGATCTACCTGCGTATATGTCGGTTAAAGGCGGATAAAAAGGATAGATGGACAATGTACGGACTCCGAAATCCATGACAGGAGATGAATTGCTCTGAAGGGCCTCGTAGTGGGGTGACATCGGGATGTAATTGTTGTCCAGAGCTGGCGGTATTCTTAGGTCATCGTATGGGTACTGGCCCAGACCCGAGTGGTGTGGCGTAGGGGACGTGCCAGAGTACAAAAGCATGGGCATCGTGTCCATATTCATCGGAGGGGCGTAGACCTGGTCCGAACGACCATGGCGCAGTGAATTAATCGCACCCTCAGGCATCTAAGCGAGTGGACCTGAGCTCCAACCGACAAAGATTGGATAATTGGAGGCTCCCACCTTCGGGTATTGGTCGAGCGCGGGACCGTTATGCGTGAAGGGGTCGTGGTCAGCCAACCTTGACTGATGGGGATAGCGAGACTGGAGTTGATAGGGTTCCATGGTCAACTATGACGGAGGCTTGGGAGCGATGCGGAAGCAAAGGAGGTCGAGGATGCGTCCTGTGTCACTGTTTATATGGAGAAAGTGAATGCAGAGTCATTCGCCGGGGAAGTTAAACATTTGGTCCAATAAGATTCGCGCTATCGTGATTTAATAAGCCTCAAAAACTCAGTTAAAACACGAGACAGCTCTCATGTGCTACGGTTGGCGTCCATCATACCTGTGAGTTATACCCTGGGAAGTCCGCTGCGCCGGGGCGGGTCCATAACAAAACTTATGGAATCGAAGGCAACCGCGTGCAATCTCGGAACGGCTGAAAGAGATACATTAATCCCATTACTCGTTACCTGAAAGCGGTGCCTTGCTGCACAGAAGCGGATTGGCAAGTATTTTGTCAATCATCGAAGAGTTAAAGCACACTGATGATGATCAGTTGTTCAACTCTCCATGGGGGGCGTTTCAGCCGGACTCGGATGCGATGATGTCCGAAATGTCACGCTTCGTGAACTTTGTCCCAGGGCGCCGTAGCTTCCGATTTTCCCACCGAGGTTCCCCCGCCTGGAAACCGAGAGTAAAGGCACCACGCGCGCCCGCGTCATAGATGGCAACGAGGTGATTAGTGTGGTATACAGGCACCTCCCAAACGCAGATCAATACCGGTGGGAAAAAAGAGCGAATGGGAGCGGAGTCTTCCGCAGCGCAGACGTATACCCCAGTCTGGAAATTGCCTCCGCATTTCATTCACACTAATCTGACATACTCACTAGAGGAAAAGTGTCCCGGAATTCCGGATTTGCACATAGGGGGATCACTGAATAGATTTTACGAGTAATCATTCCTCTGACCAAGATCTTCACACACACAACTCGGTTCATGCGTACTCGACCTCGCAAACATGGCAAATGGTCCCCCGGTCAGAGGCGTAAATTATAACGAGCATAACCGAACAAGCCCAACGTGGTGCAGTACAAAAATCATCAAACTCGAAGGAACAACGGGGTCGTCGCAAAAAACAAACTAGCCTAAATCACAAACAGGAGGGGTTGGGACTGGTTTCATCCCGAGAGCAAACCGATGCGAGGCTGCCAAGATCCTCTGGAAACGTTATCCAGCGCGACAAGGACTAAACGATCAATTCCAATAAATTCAGGACCGACGCCGACACTCCAATCTGAGCATTCCCGATCAGGGTATTTGCCGGCCTGCACCTCCTTCCCACGAACATGTCAGCTGGGTGGACAGTCCTGGAAGAAACGCATACAACTTACCCGTATAAATCGTTCTAAGCACTTGGTCACCTCTGTCGCGAGCTTTTCCAGGCTGATCCTCTGTGGGCTCTTCTTCCAGTCATTGAGCCGGATCTGATAACAGAGAAGAGTCGGTGGGAGTCAATAGCGAGGGTAAGAGCGATCTGACCTTACGAGACCAAGAAGGGTACCCAGGCCACTGCGGAACTATCAGTCATCAATTAGCGTCGCAGTCAGCAATAGAACGGACCTCGAGGCGTAGCATTATAACGCTGGGTCTGCCGACAAATACCTGATCATCTCTTCCTTCTAATCCGGCGTAGCTCTTCCGGATAGCATCCCGAGCGGAGATGCCTAATTGGCCATTTACCTTGAAAATAATCGGCTTATATTTCTCGCGATCTCCCATCCTTGCGTATGGTCTCTGAGGGATCACAGACATCTGGATTTTTGGAGAGAAAGATGGATCGCTATTGGGTAGACCGCCTCCAAATCTCGAATGCTGTGTCGATGAATTCTGAGAACGATCAAGCGTTAAGTACCGCCACCAAGCCGACATCTCACAACGTACGTGGTTCTGGTTGGCGATCAGAGATGGTCCCTGGGATTCACTTCGCGGTAATTGGGTATGATTTGACTGGGTGTTTTCAATTGTCAATACGAGGCGGGCCGCGCAATGTGGTGAGTAAGGCGGCTGAATCGAGGGTTCGCTAATTTGTGAGAAAGCCGTCCCGCCGCTAACAGAATTTGGATCTTGTGTGAAGGTTTCGCGTGTGTAAACGCCCCAGGACCACGGCGAAAACTCAGAGTTAATCGGAGGTGGGAATCGACCGACGTTGGATGATAAACTATCCGACGCCGCCGGCGAGTTGTACATTCCATCGGTCCAAGGTGACACTGGTGCGACAAAAACACGGAAGGGATCCGTTTCATGGATGGATCCTGGCACGTGAACCGGATCCGGGTTATCCACAAGCGGACCCCATTCGTGGCCGCGCTGCTGGACGTTCGCAGCGTCACAATGGGTGAAAGATGAATGGAAGATGTCTCGCGCAGGAGTTCTTCGACCGTATAACGCGGAGTGATGTTGTTGGAGGTCGGAGGAACGTGATCCTTCCGCGACATATGTAACGGGCGCACTATCCTGGATCCGGCAGTGGGTTTGTCAATACAAAACGAGGAAAAACGTGGAACGTAGAACAAATCGAACCAGTATTAGCGTAGGATGGAATGATTCTGGCCCGCAGTCCTCATCGTAGCGGTCCTGATCCGACGCATAGTCCCCGGCTGGGTCTCTCGAGAGATCGCCCGACGAGACCATTCACGAGCGTACTGTTGGGCTGCCAAAACCTTCACCCCTAAGGGTTTTTATAACATATCTTCTCTCTGCACATGAGCACACAAGCACAGGCGCAAGGGCCCAGAGTCGACCCTAACGTGTCCATTGTGGGTGCGGCTGCCAGGCAAAATCAATGTGCAAACACGTGATCTAGATACGAGATAAGGCTTAGAGCGAGTTTGTCGCAGCATTCTATGGTTTCCTTCCACCACAAAGCTCTAAAATCTCCATTAACTATGGGTTGCGGGAATCCTGTGGGTGGCCATGTTGAGGCTGAGCTCATATCCGCATGCGGACCTGAACGTGTAAACCTCGTGCGCGCTTGCACGCGTCCCATCACCCACCCACTTCTCGCCTGAGTAACGTGTTTCAGTGATTTCAGGATTAAGTTGTACTTACACGGTCCTAATCACACTCCCAGGTTCAACGCTTTGCCTGAGTCGCAATTAATTGATATGACGCGTCCTGTGGGCTGTGTCAAGTCCATCACCAATACAGAATTCCACAAAGATCCGCCAGAGTTTTCACCCCAATCACCTCGAACGTGTAGTCCCACCTCTTTAGCCTCCCTCGATCCCCCGCCAAGAGATCCAATGAATGCTCCCATGTTCGGTGCATGCGATAAGGGGAGGGAGGGTATAGTTCACTGTCAAAATGGGGTGGGCAGTCTTCGGGGCCCGCGCGCTCCGAAACACAGTTCAACCCCCAGCGCATCGTTTCCGAACTCTGATAAATTACCTGCAGGTAATTTCATAGAATCCATGACTCGTGTGGCCGTCCGTGAGCCGAGCCAAGTCGACAGGACCCTCCACGATAGGTTTGGCCGGAGGTAGAACCTTTCTTGAGTCCCCGTTATTTCATCATGAGGTACGGTACCTTTATGGCGGTGACTCGTTAAGGAGATCTACATCAACGAGTGGGGTCGTTGAATTGATCAAGGTCAGGACCAGCCTGTGCAAAGATAGGCGCCAACCCCCTGTGGAGTGCGAGTCGTACTTCCTCCAGGACTGAAGGAAGATTCGAAGTAGGGCGAGGCACAATAACCTTCCCAGGAACTAGGGGGGGATCACAGGTCCGGCCGACCGCCGAATCGGGGAGGGGGATTTACGCTATGAGGAAAACTCAAAGAGCTGCGTGCTGCTTGCACAGACGTGCCTAGGCTTCCCGCGTCCTGAGTTATCCAAGATGGATCTCCAGATTCCGTTGAAACTACTGCGGAGGCGGACGCGGTTTTTCCCAGGCGTGTTGGGACGAGAGGGAATCGCAGCAGGGGCTTAGTCCGCATGAGCAAATGATCGTCCGCCGTGAGCGGAGGATGGAATAATACCTCACGAGAGGGCGCGAGCTGGAAAGGAACAAGTGGTAACTCATCAACGTTCCGAGCGTACCTGTTTCCCTGAAAGATGAGTAGACGATTACAAAGCACAGCTGTATTGAAGGCTGCCATTGTTGTGAAGCTAGAAGGACCAGGAAAAGCAATGCTATTGGGTGTTTCTCCGTCGAGGTATGTGCCCGATCTTCCCACCATCGTAAGGTTCTCGGAAGATGTAGAATTTTGAGAGTGTGGAAATGAGTGACATCCAGCGCCCGTTGAACCCAACTGCCACCACAGCGCGGTTTCACGATCCGCATGCAGAAGCCCGACGATCGTGGCACAAGTAGTTGACGCCAAATGTCAAACTCCGATCGTATGCAGGATTGGCGACGGTCCTCTTATTCTCCACTATCTTAGGGATCGAACATACACAAGTGAAGGTCATTTCGATGATATCTCACTTCCCTGCTTGCATTACTTGGGGCTGACTAACTCGGGCGCGACAACGAACACAAGACCTGAGATTCTTGTGCAATTAACCCATTCAGATTCGGTTCGCAACGACAGATCGGGTACAAAAGAGTCGAACAGCCCGAGCCCATGGGTTCCCTTTAACATTTGTCTTGCATCACCGGTTTCATAGTATGCGCTTCAGGTTCAGCGT
>Ga0307515_10020448_pt1 | contig 11807 bp, 11 predicted proteins | sample 17_EM_MG_FD_194513 | JGI IMG/M metagenome (GOLD analysis project Ga0307515, IMG submission 194513) | Populus trichocarpa ectomycorrhiza microbial communities from riparian zone in the Pacific Northwest, United States - 17_EM | ecosystem: Host-associated > Plants > Roots > Unclassified | place...
GGATCTGTTTATGCATAGTTCATGTATAGAACACTTTGTGATCAAAGCAAAACTCATGGACTTAAATGAACTTGAATTGATTGGGGTTACCCAGTGGAAGGCATCTTCCCAGTTGCCAATATGCTTGCTCTAGCCACAGAAACAATAGAGACTCACCCAGACTTTGATCACTGGGAGCTGGCCAAGAGATGATCTAACAAATTTGAATTCTAGGAGTATGTTAGAGCCATATACATCTGGAAGCATAGGAGCTGCTAAAAATGACAACTTTGGGTTGGCTGGGCTGGAGATCTATCTGGGCGCCTCCAAAGGGCGGCGAAGCCGCCAGCGACCTTGTATATACCACGTATATGTAACTCTGCGCGGAGCTAGATCTAACATACGTCACGTGGAAGCGAGTCATAGTCCACGCATATATCTGTGCGCAGTAAATATTCGATATCTTCGCAAGATTATGAGCATATAAGTGGGTGGAAATAAGAGAGGTCTATAGAATGCTATATGTGGGGTTTTGGAGGATGCCGGTTTACGAGATCAAGCAAAACGATCTAAAATCAAGGTGATTCTATATAGCATTTTTCTCCTTCAAGGTTGGTTGGGTCTTACGATCACGTGGCAAAATTCATAACCTTTTCATGCGATGACTAGAAATGTTACAAACCAAACCCTCTTCTCTCTAATCTCGAATGTCAACTCGTCGATGTGAACCGCAGTACTCTACGTACACGTCGGACATGAAACCATCCCATCGTAATGTGAATATGCGACGCAAAGATACCAACGAGACGAAAAAATATCCCACAGAAAAGCAGACGGGAACGTGAAAGAATGATCCTAACTGACCACTTAGAAATACTTCACCAATAGCTGGAGATACTATTCCCTTACCACTACTTAGCAACGCATAGTCGCGACCAACTCTGCAGCGGCTTGCGCATCAATCGATTCCGGGGCTAAGAAAAGCGCACCAAGGTTCGGCTGACTTTTAATGCTCTCAAAGCATTCAGCGGCCGTTGAATGGATCGGAGTAGGGACGAGATAATGAAGGAAGACTGAAATCGCGGGCCCAGTCGAGTCCTCAATCCAGCGAAAGTCGTTCCCGAATTTTCGGAAGATCCGTACCGTATCCTGATCCAACAAAGGACCACCAGAAAGCTCCGAAACCGGTATCGATGTTTCGGCGGTAGAGCCCTGACCAGCGGCAGCGGGTTTACCCAATAATTGGGGCAGTGTTGTGGCTTCCGTCTCATTTTGCCGATAGTCCCAATAGCGCTCTGTCAAATGGAAAAGCAAACGCTGGAAGATGATGTACTCCTTTCGGCTTGCCCCAGTGCTGACTTGCAGGTCTTCCGCCGCGCGGATCATGACTACGAAACCTTCAAGAGGATATATGAGGAAGGAGCAGCTCATTTTTTGAACATCCGAAAGGCTCTGCGATAGTACCAAAGGAAATGACAACGGCATCGCCGAGTCAATAGATGACGCGCGCAGGTCCGCCGGAAGTGATAAATTTCGAAGGACATTATCGATCGTCCACTGGAGGGCACTCAAGAGCTGAGCTGAGTCACCGAAGTTGCTTGATTTTGCCATATCCATTGAAGAGTAAAGCATAGCAAGGAATACAGCCTCGATATCGGACCGAGCGAACCGTTCTTCGAGGGTAATATTAATGTTTTCAACCCAGAGAGATCTATTGATGTCGTAATTGACGAGAGGAAGAGCACCAACAATTTGCTCTCCAAATGCTGACCGATGACGGACCACGAAGTATGAACATGCCTCGCAACATACAAAGGGTGCGATGACATGCGTTTCGGGAAAATTGCCCATCGTGAGTGGATATGCCAACTTAGACTGACTCCGGGAAGCTGGGAAACCTGCTGTCCTAAGCTCCGTGGGGGGCATCATTAGGAGGAGAGCCAATGGACGAACAGTGCCCTCACATAATCTACACTGTCCAGCGCACCCATCAAATGGATCTGTGGTCTTGAATCCTGGCGTGTACAAAAGGTTGGGCTGGCGGGAGGGAGCACCTCGTTCCAAAGGCGACACGGGCCAGATGTTAGAACAAGGGGAATCAGGGTTACGTAATGGCTTCAATTCCTTCAAACGCGTTATGCTGTCCTCGACGATCTCGTTTCGTCTATCGACAAACCGAGAAGTGTTGGCAAGAGCCTGTGAATTTGCCGCATGTGCCTCTCTGAGCTGTTGCCGGAATTTCTTTAGGTTGTTAGAAGTTTTTGCAGCCATTATTTCTGCAAGAAGCCGTTTTGTCAATTTAAACGCCGTCGAGTTGATATCTAGTCTCTCCATATAGACGGGATCATCTGATTGGACTTTTTGAGCTGACACCCATTTCGCAACGCGGTCGCTCTGACCTCGCGTAGCTGCTGAGAGGAGGACAGATTTGAGATTGTCATCATTATTAAGGATATCGTTAACTTCTGTTGCATCTAAGCGGTTGGAGTACAAATCTTCAAGATTGACCACTCTTCCGTCCTGGAGTCCCAATGAACCTTGTTCAAGCTTTCGAGGGGCTGGAACATAGAATCGAGCCAGATCACGGTAGGACATTTGGGGTAAATGCCCCCAAGGAGTGTCTTCATTTAAGATTGGATTGTCGCATTCTCGCGGAATGAAGACGTTGAAGCAACCTTTGCACTGCAAAATTCGTAGCCTGCCGGTAGAAACATCGTGGAACAGAAACAAGCAGTCCGGTGCCGCGGCAAAGACCGATAGTCCCACAGATATGTTGCACTCCACTGGACGGGCGGGCATCCGTCCAAAGAGAACGATAACACATGCTGTCCCATGAAGGCCTTCATTTTCAATACCAAGGGCAAAATCTTGGATTAAGCCATGCTCGATCAGCCCATCCGTGAGTAAGAACCAAAAAGGTGATCGGAGGAGAGTATGTCTGAAGTTGGGATTCGTGTTGAGCACAGTAGGATCTGTACCGCCACCGGAGGAAAGGGTGTATATTTCAGAGGGGCTGATGACCGGATGCGATTTATGGTTCCAAGGCAGGATATGCGTGCGCAGCTTCGCTTCATCTGAGAACTGGTCACAGATAGTGCGGACTGCCGAAATTTCTTCAGATAAGACCTTTCCTTGGGTGCTGCCTGATATGTCTACTGCAATTGACGCACCGGACTCTGAAAATGGTATTCTATTGGGGAATGAAGCTGCTAACGAACGCGGAGAAAATTGGCGCTCTTCCACGTGCACCTGGGTCGGAGTAGTAGCTAGCTCCTTCACGTGCACCTGGGTCAAACTATTTCGCCAGGGTAGGAATCCTATAGCAAGACATAACTCAGTGCTGGTTTAAAACGGGTCTTCACAGATTGAGCTTTTCTTACGCTTTCCCATGCTCCCTAGTAATCTGCGCGAAGGTGACCGGATAGGAGAGGTGGAGTTCGGTCCTGGGGGAGGAGTAGGATAGTCCATGGGTTATGAGAGCTAGAGCTTGAATTCGAAGGTGCGAAAGGTCAATAATATTGGGAATAGAGATGCTATATACGAAGGCAACAGTGTTGACAGGGATGAATTCGGAGCCGCACGTTACAGCTAGCACAGCCTCGGATTGGCATCACTCCGCGGGCGTTATGGTCCCCAATTCATTTGTGTGCAGACAGTTTTCTTTTTTTACCAGGCAGACATATCAAAGCCTTCTGTGCGCAATCGTACTGGGGCTGAGCATACATGTTTTACTGCGGCCAGCTCCAAAAATCGCAAAGCTCTCTATTGGTATTTGCTACTATTAAAACTGACAATGTTAAGACTGTCCTGGCCAAGAACCAGAAAGTAAATGGTGCGATATAGAGTACAACCTACTAGTCCGGGCATTTTCCAGCGATGTCAGTGGCCAGAACCCAATGTCTGACATAAATATCCACTAAAAAATGTTATCAGCACCCTATTTTCCGACGGCGGTCCAGTTGGTCAGTAGCGGGGACGTCCAAATCATCAAGTACACAACCGGGTAATGGGGTCACGTGAACTTTGGAGGCACATGATATTGCCCGTGCTTGTTCCTCTTCGCTCATCCTACTCTGAAATTTTATTACAGTCGAAGTGAATTGTATTTTGTGTCGCCCGAACTAAGTCGAAGGTTTTTGCACACAAGTAGGCTGCCGCCACTATCATTTACCGAGACAGAAGCGCATCAAAATCTCCAACATGAACCGACAGACCTTCCTGTGCGCATTTTTCATTTTTTATCGCTAGGATCTTTAGCTTTTAATTCGACATTTCTCCTAGTCTCGTTCCCAGGAACGAGACATCAAGGTAACAACGGTCTGACACCTAATTAGTAGTTGACGTAGTTGCATATCGTTCACTATAAGTCGCTATCCGTCATACATATACACGCTATAGAGGCTATGCACAGGGTGTGGTTACATCAGTCTATCAGCCCCAAATGTCCAGCGTTCTCTCTAACACCACATCTACCGCTGCTTTTCCTGTCGCTCACACAAGTCGTCAATCACCCGGATTCTACAACTGTTGTCGATATCAAGCGCATAATACAAGTGTTCGAACGTTCGGGTTAGATCATTAAGTATGCAGCATCGCATAATCATTACCAGTAACAGGTTCTAAAACTAACTTACCTTCGAAATGGCTGAAGTAGCTGGTACCGCTGTTGGCGTTGTGTCTTTGGGGCTAGTGATTGAATATTCTTGACTTCATCAGGGATGTCTACCATGCGAATGAGGATATTGAACGGCGGAAAACAACAATCAATGATGTTAAACTATTCTCGACGGTCATGTATCTGCTTTCTCCTTGGCTAGGATTTGCTATCGGAATTTCTATCAAACTTCATTCCACCATGTAGGAAACCTCAACCAATCTGCCCATCAAACGATATATACCTTATGGACACAAGTCATTCGAGCTTTGTCAACAGGGAAACCTGAAAGCAGTCCAAAACTGCTTCGAGAGAAACATCAGACCAGAACTGTCTCGCCAAAAATGTACCCTGCTTCCCCTTCTCCTGTGTATTGATTAATCTTCTTGTATTGCGGTGAAATTCATTCAAGATTTGTGATGTTCCTGGGTGTCCAGTTTATGTTTGCGCTTACGAGCAACGGAAATTAGTCTCCAGTTTGTATGATGAGCGGACTCGCTGGATCTGTGCATCTCCTTCTAAGTAGCGTAAATATTCTATACTTCGCTGTGGTAGAAAGTCTTAGGTAGATAGAGGGCGTTGTTGCATATATAGATCGCCGCCCTTGGTAAAGCTTACAAGCTGATAGAGATCATGGTATCAAGTTGAGTGCGCATGCATGCGTACAAGGCATACTCTGAATGTCGTATATAAGAGCATACAAGCTCCCACGTAGATAGACTCTATTAAAAACTAAGCTTCTCTATCTTACTATTGTAGCAGGGCGGCCAGAATTATTTATGAGTGATTAATTATGATCCTCTGCAAACGTAAACCATACAGCTATGCCAACGCCATATCATTCATTCACACGTGCATGCTCGTCGACACAGTTGATGTAATGCCATCTCGTAATGCCTGAACTTGTCCATCACACCATTATCCTCTTGGCCCTTCACGCAGATAAATTTAAACACGCCATCCTACCCTGCAACTGCTCCTCGTCCCCTTCATTTGCAGCTGCAGAAAAGTAGGATCCTTAACGTATTTATGGCAAGATTTTCTCCTAATAAAACCAACTCTGCGTGCCTTAATAATTTCCGATTTGCGCATATCCGATACGTACATAATTGCAACTGTACTAGAAGCTCTAACTGAGCCCACTATTATACTCTCCCACCTATCCAGATACATCGAGCTGTTATATCCGGAAACCACCCATCAATCCTGTGTACCGACACAACAGTGGTCACAGCGCGAGCGCGTACCAAAGTAGAGTGAGTGATAAACAGTGAATCACAAAACTCGGACGGGCTCGAACACAAAAAGCTGCTAAGCTCAATGATTCATAAACGAGACCAGAATATAAACCAAAGGTCTCATCCTGGTATGTGTCCTACTATGCCAAAACCACGGAGGTACATACCTGGAACCCTCGCGTGATATACTGTGATCCCACACCGGTGAAAAGTATAGAGTAAATTCATTCTGCTATGAATACCCATTACGGAAGAAGACACAAGGAAAACAGGCGGACAATATCCTCTAAAGAGTGTGTAATCAAGTCGTAGTTCATAAAATCGTCAATATGCATGCTTAGCAGTAATAACACCAAAAGAAAGCCCGATCCAGCCGATGCAAATCTGTCGTCGTCATATATCATGGTCATCAGTTTAAAAAAACGCCCTTCAAACGCCCTCCAAAGACCAAGGGAAAAAAAAACGGTCCCAAATTAGATAACACTCCTCGCCTCTTCATCCCAGAACACCTCCATTCTCACGACTGCATCCGGGAAGATAATATCAATCACCATCATCTCACTCGTCTTGACCACCTCGTGGACTCTAAGTGGCGCCTCCTTCTTCCCAGCCGCTGCTGGCTTGTTGCTATTATTCTCCGCTTTCTTCTTCCTCAGTCCAGACCGAAGTCTGAAACCTCTGCACTGCATTATCTCACCCTTTTTATTAACATCGCTCAGCTTCCCCGAGAACACTGCGTCTCCGAGCGATAGACCCTCAGAATAGTTTCCCGCGAGGTAGATGGTATATTCAGTCTCCAGCTTCTCCACCACTTTCACCGGTGGTTTTGGTGAGTCAAGCCAGTGTGCTTGTTTAGTTTTGACCGGGGAGCTTGGAGGAGTAGCATGGCGCTCGATGGTTAGGTTGAGGGCGCCGAGTGGGGTGCGAGGACGGGGAGAATTCGTAGTGGCGCGGAATTTCCCCTTCTCGAGGCGACGTTTCTCACGTGCTTCTGGGGTGGGAGTCGGAGGTATGGAGGTACTCGTTGCCGAAGTAGTGGCGGTTCGCGTATCGGTCGACTTGACGGTGGTGGGAGTGCTTACGTCTGTGCTTTTGGCCTTGCTTTGCGACGAGTTTGGGGTAGACGGGCCGTGGGGGTTCTGGGGAGGGGAAGGGGTACGGTCACGGCCTTTAGAGATCTGGACGTCCATTGAAGCGACACCTGTTGCTGCTCCATCGACTGTTGATGAGCTTCCGGTCGGATCTGTCAGGGTGGCAGGGATGGCTGAGTGCCGTTTTTCCTTTGTCCTAGTTTCTTTCGACTTTTTGCTCCTCATCGAAGCGGGTCCTTGGACAGCTGCATCGAGGTGTCTTGGAGTGTTCCTCCTTGTTGATGTCGGCGAAGTGGGTTGAGCGAATAATGAGACGCCGCCTACTTCTTCGGGTGGACTAAGTGGCACACGCAATATTGAGGGTCGCGACCCAGGTATTGGCGTCGAAATCCTCGAGTGGCGGACAGATGGTGACAGTGGGGTTTTTTTCGGAGATTGCGGTCCGGAAACAGTCCAGTCCTGTACCTTCTGTACGGACTGTTGAGGTGCGGCGGCTGGTAGGTCGGACATGCGAGCTTTCGTCCGTGATGTCACGGCTCCAGATGTATTCTCTTTTCCAGATCCGATGGCGCTGCGATGCTTTTTTGATCCCCGTAGACGAAGAGAAGCGTTGAGGTTCGAAAATGATTGCGCGGCTAGTACCGGGGTTGTGGGGATGCTTGCGCTGTTTCGTCGGGCCGTTCCTTCCTTCTGACTCAGGGAAATGGTGCAGGAGTCCTCTAGGAGTGATGTCATCTGCTGTACAACTTGTTTGTATCGATCAACATCTGTCGACGAACTGCAAACAATCGTAGGAACGGTCCAGCGGGGGTATAGGTTCTGGGAAGACTTCGAAACAGCGAATCTTCCGTGTCGTTCCAAGAATAGGTTGCAGAGATAGCACGTCTTTTTGCTGGATCCAATGAATTTCGGTGGGTTGATGGAAGGGTTCTCTTCATAAAACTTGACCAGTTGAATCTCGGCATGGATGCTGGGGCGGCTCAAATAGAGCTCTTCATACTGGGTCAGCAGCTTGGGGCCCGGGAGACCAGTGAGCGTCTTCAATTTCTGATTGGCCTCTTCAGTCGACGTTCCACAAAGATGCGATGCAAGTGTGGCCAGTCCCGTGTCCGAATGCTCTGGCAAAGCGAAGGATTCCCGCACTGGCGGAGAGATAGTCTGGATCTCTATAGTGCGGAAGGCATCAGGGTGTTTCTTTGCATGAGACACCAAGGAGTAGCTGGCAGACTTATATTGTCCGAGCGTATCAATCGTTTGTACCAACTGTTTCCGGATCTCGATACTGTTCAGAAATGTTCTGAAGTTCTAGTTTCCGTCAGTTCGAAGCACCTCAACACAGAAACAATGTTTGCATACCCTTGACCTTCGGGCTACATAGCACGTGTCCAGCAGCCTTTCGACTTCGTCCCTAGAATTGCTACCGCCATCCTTATTCACTACATCCTGGCACTGGTCATATATCTTCGCGAGCAAGGCGCCCGTATCTGCCTGCCCGGAATCCGTCTGCGTGGTAACGGCCGAGAGCAACGACAATTCCGAATTTGCGCGCGAGGCATTGTAAGCGAGCCTCTTTTTCTGGGCCAGCGCCTCTCGAAACAGCTCGTGTAAGGATTTTGACGCTCGTTTAAATTTCTGCTTCAGATCCTTGACGATTTTCGGAGCCTCAAGATCCAATACTTTCTGCCACACTGTTTCTCGCGATTTCCGATCGCTCTGGCCTGTATAGTGTTAGCGGTGATGTGAGACGGCATTGTCTGTAAGGCTGGCTCACCTTCGGCCATAGCTGCCGCTTCCAACTCTTTGCAGATCTCGTTTAACCCATCCACGATTCCCCGTGGTACACCTTCATTCAGATCACCGTCGTTCATTGCCAGCCTGAAGGTCATCCCACCACCTTTCCGTTCCTCAATACACACAGCTGATATAAACTCTTGTCTCGAATCTGCAGCCGCAAGAAATGCAAAATTATCCGCCACCTCCCGCTCTGCCTTTCCGGGTAGCAGCCGCCATCCAGGTAGCTTTTCATGTTCCCATTCCTTCAGTTTGGTAGCGCGGTCGATTGGCTCGCTAGGAATGGTGGGAAACAGTGACTGCAGTGCGACTAGCTCCACAAATCGAGACCGACTCTCGGGAGCCCATGAGAATACATTTGCAACCGGAGGGGATGGAGGAGGACGAGGAGGGGACTTTCGAACAGACGAGCGCCGCCGTGGACGTGATTCTGGCGAAACTGGAGCTGGAGTCGACATTCTGTACAATTGATTGAACCCGGACTGTGCTTTTGGCTATCGAGTGCAGTTCGTTCGAAGCACCAGTGCAGCAGCTCTGGAAGAGAGAAGCGAACGAAAGAAAATCGTGCAAAAAGAAGAGAAGGGAAGAAGAAAAAATAGGTTCACTGGGCAGAAGGTCGCGTCAGATAATAAATATCCCAGAACTCGCAAGGAACGGACCAGGCAGACAAGATGTCTTACTTGATATATTTAAAAAGGGCTGCGGCGGGGCGGGAAGTGCAACAGTAGCTGAAGCTGTAATACCGGTGCACCCCGCGTACTGTACATGTGGCGGCTGCAGGTTCATGCAAAGCATGTGTACTTAGGTAGGTACAGTACATTGCCCCCTGCTTCCGCCATGTACCACACCGTGTACCGTATCAATTGACTGTAATGCCCTGCGAGTGCATGTCTGGCTCTCATTTCCTACCGGATTGACTACTGCATTGCTATCCAGAGATATCCAGAGACCACGATCACGGCCACGTCAGTCGGTACGAAGATACTCGAATGAGCATTCATGATTAGTGGCAATTGCACGCCGCAATCCGTCACCTACTAAATTGCTACCTAGGTAGTTAGCAATTGTATAGTTCTCTGCAACCCCGCCGTTTTGGTATTAGGAAAGCGGAATTCCATTACGATACCATGTTGGACGAAACCGCGACAAAAAAGGGATACAGAGTGACGTTGAGCGTTCAGAGAAGTAGTTAACCGAAAACGAAATAGCGTCGGATATAACGAAAAGGAGGCAGCTGTCGGAAGGTTCGATTGCAACTGAATTGAGTCCACGTATTCGATATCCTCCCCACGATGGCGGTTTGTTGACATGATTCGCAACAGCGTTACACTTCTAGTTCGCATAAAGATTTCCCGATTCAACCCTATTCCACTGCTCCCATTGACCTCTCAACACCCGCCAACTGTTAAACCGCACCCCACAGTTTCATATTACCGTACTTGGCGACCATATGGCAGTATTTCACGAGGAAGAAAGACGGGACGAACTGATTGCATGCATGGGTTGGGATAAGGATCGTGCCCGAATATCGTCAGTGAGATCGGGATGCAGGTGAAGTTCGCTGGCTGGTGGGATACGAAAGCTGGTTGCTATTATGGTGTTAGGTGCACGTAATGTTAACTTTTAACGTTAAAAGAGACAACACAGCAAGTAATGACGATGTTTGGAGTTGTTGATAGTGTGCTACAAATGAAGAGACGTTGGTACCTATAATACTTGGATGTTTGATATGGCTGACGGTACAGTACTACGGCTCCAGAGTCCTTCCTCCGGATATCGATTAGTGGTCAAGCGACACCAGGAGTAAGCAATACCTTTTATTCGTCTGGTGCTCTAATTCGTTCTGCAAGTCCGGGGCACATTATCATCTGCATGTCCCACAACCATCATTTTACCACATGCCGTCTATCGACCAATAGTCTTACCGCAGCTCCTTGCGAGCTTTGGAAACGAAACTATCCCCGCACGAAGTCCTCTCTGTGTAATATTTACAATGACGACTGCAGCAGTGCGTCTGCTGCTCCGTTCATGCATGCATCTTCCCGTATCACCGTCTAGAAACGGAACATTGGACATTGGTTCCCCGGCCTATAATGCGGGATTTCGAGGTTTTTGTTTCCATCCGCTAAATCACCACGGCGGGATTGGTACGGATGGCTTCTGAACATTGTACCAGTTGCGTTCCGGCCGACTAACGAACCTAATCCAAGTTGTTCCCATCTGCGAGGGCTGCTGTTGTCGGCCCACGGACTTGCTGCGGGTTTAACCCTCGGCACACGACATGTGTGACTGAATATCACAGGATTCTCTGCTCTCGTGCCCAGACTTTTCGCCTCGCTCGCAAGCTTCCTGCCATCGCGCCTGCGCGGAAATAATTGCAGGGGCTTGGCAAGCGAGGTCAAGGATTCTCTTTCTCTAAATATCTTGAACCAAAGGAGTAAACGAACCCCCCTCCCTAGCCACACCACAAATCGGCATTCCGACCACCTTCCTAGCCTCCCTCCGCAATTCTGAGCTTGTCACGCAGGGGATACGTAGGTTGTAATACATACACTACATTTTGTGCTGTCTCATCCACAACAGCAGGAGCCAAAGGGGAGGTGAGGGCGAGGGAAGAATGAAGGGTAATTTGCGCTCGAGTGACACTCCATGCGCCTCAAGTTGTAGTCAGGAATGAAATATTAACGGCTTGCTTGTAGAATCATCTAGCGTAAAGGCAGGAAACGATGGTTGAAGTAGGTAGTCTATCAGACCAATTTAGGGTGGAACTGATGAACGTGCGCAGCATAAATCCAACAATCTCCAGAAATCATACCCATACATCCGATCCTAATGTTACAATCAGTGCGACATCGTCGCTCCTCCCATCTCCATGATGGCCTCAAAAATTCAAAAACAATGGGAATAAAAGCTGCCATAATAAAACCACACACCCCACTATAAGTCAAGGAAAACAATCCTACAAACCCCAAGCGAATGAGCCAAATCAACAATGAACAAAACCAACCCTACAAGACCCAATAACGAAATAATATAAATAGACAAACGGGAAAG
>Ga0307515_10020449_pt1 | contig 11807 bp, 3 predicted proteins | sample 17_EM_MG_FD_194513 | JGI IMG/M metagenome (GOLD analysis project Ga0307515, IMG submission 194513) | Populus trichocarpa ectomycorrhiza microbial communities from riparian zone in the Pacific Northwest, United States - 17_EM | ecosystem: Host-associated > Plants > Roots > Unclassified | place...
TTCTTACTAGTTTATAATTACTTTAACTTTTTTTAGGTCTATTTATATGCCGTTTATAGAAATAAGAAGCCTAAGGTATAGGACTTCTATTTTATAGAATTCGCATTTATTTATATCTAATTATAGACTAGCTTCTTATAGAGCTTATAGAATAAGGTTAACGTATTTCAAATATTTAGTTAGGTTATTACTATATATTAGAATATTGTTAATATAAGCAGTACAGAAGATATCCAGGTAAGGACGTAGGGTATTATTTATATAATATTAAAATAAGCTTAGAGCATTTATGAGGCCAAATAGCGTTACTAAGTATTTAAATAATCTATACTAAGTATAAAATACAGTAAGCTATTTACCTCCTTTTGCTATATGGAGGCGGTTAAATGTAGAGATAATATTAAGCTTCGTATAGTAGCGCGCCTTACTTAGTTAGTTTAGTATCTCCTATATTAACGGGATCGGATATTAAATCTTAATAGTAATGGCGTTAAGAGCTTAGTAGTTTATATAGAAGCGTAAACTGCTACTAGGTTTCTTAATAAAGATTACTAATACGGTTATAGGCGACGAGCTTACTCTAATAAATTCTTTACTTAGGTTCTTATCTAAATACTTTTATAGCACTTAAAGTTTATTTTAGAACATCCTATATAGGGGTCTAAATCTAGGCTGCTTTCCTTCTTTAAGTACAATCTTATAGTTATACAATCGGTATTCCGGTAGCTTATTAGCTTCCTTTTATAAAAATACCTCTAGGCGGTTATAGTACTCTACTAGTACCTTTATAGTAGGGTTAGTGTGCTTCTTTAGTGCTAAGGCCTTCTTAATATCAGCTATAGTAACAGCGAAGATCGTATATTCAAGTTTTTTAGCGAGTTATATAAGCGGGGTAGCTCCAATTATATAGATATCCAGGGTGCCGAGCTTGCTTGGATTGTCTATAGTTTCTTATTTAGGTTTAGGTTCAGTATTAGGTATAAAGTTAATATTAGATTTAGGTTTGGGTTCTTTAAGGATCCTTTTTATAGTATAATACTAGTCCTTCTAGTATTTTTGTATATTAAGCTTAAGCTTCTGCTTAGCTTGGGGCGGTGTAGTACTTAGTAATAACTTATAGAATTTAGTGGAGTTTTCGGATCCTTAGTGGATATTAGTAGAATTCTTATATTAGTAGAATTTAGTAAAATTCTTACGCTGGTGGAATCTGGTGGATTCCTTAGGCATAAAGTAAACATTAGTGGAAATCTTATATTAGTAGAATTTAGTAAAATTCCTAGGTTAGTAGAACCTGGTAGATTCCTTAAGTATAGAGTAGATAGTTATAGAAATTTTAGACTGATGGATCCTAGTAGATTTTTTAGATTTTAGTTCTAAGTCTAAGCAGTAAGTTATAAGGCACTTCTGCTTATAACGGGAGGCAGTAAATAGAAGCTTAAGGTTGTCTTAATTAATAGTTACCTTATATAGCTTTATTTAGGGTTATTTAAGAATTACTAGGTAACCCAAAGTAGTAATAAAAAGCCTAATTAATTCTTTGTGGTTTAGGTATTAGAGTCTTAGGTATACTACGTAAGTAATTTAGCCTAAGACTATACGTTTACCATTAAATCCAAATACGTTAATATGCCGGTTAAGGGGGGTTAGGGTAAAACCATTATCTTACGCGAAGATTTTATTAATAAATCCTATACTACTAGCTCCTATATTAATTAGGACTTAAGTATTAGCCTATTAATTGTTTTGCTAAAGATAATAGTTAATAGTTATACTATAATCCTAAGAGTTAGAGTTCGTGACATCTAAAGCATTTAACGAGATCCTAAGGCAGAGCCGTCCTAGAGAGCAACTTAACTCTAAAATATACCTTTTAGTGGTAAGCGGGAAGGGGTTCCTATAGAACGTTAGTTATAGCTTCGCCCTTATAAGTGGTGCTTACTAAATATAGGGCTGGAACTAGGTAAAAATCGGGGATAGTAACCAGAAGATTGATACGGTAAATAGTTACTAGTATTAGCCGTTTATAAATTATATTTAGGTATAGGGGCAAAGCAGTAGTTAGAGAGGTAGGAGTTACTTCTATATTTAAAGTAGAGGCCTAGCTTAATGCGTTATTCTTATTTAGAGGACCCTAATAAGGCGTATCTTAGGGTCCCAGTATTAATATCTATAGCGTTAAGGTGCTTAAGCTAAGATAACTTAGTAGACGTTTATGGAGCTATTATATTGTATTAAGGAGCGTATTTTGGTATCAGACGTAGTATATTATTATACCGTTTATTAATAACGTTTATACAGGCATTAAGGGCTCTTAGTAGGTCTACGCCTATTAGGGAGGTTTTTAGTTTAAGGCTTAAGGATTTAATAAGGCTATTAACCAGTATAGAGTTGTTCCAGCTAGTTTCCTTTACATAATAGTTAAATTTAGAGAAGTATATTAGGAAACTTTTCATTCCTTAGGCTATATAGTTTATTTTCCTCTAGGTAGTAGCTTAGCGGTTTAGGTTACCGTATATAGCTTTAAGAAGTACAACTAGGCTTTATACTAAGTTCGGCTAATAAGGTTTAATAAGGTTAGCTACCTCTCCTCCTAGTTAACTTAGGGCGTAACAGAGTTAGTTAGCTTTAGTTAGATAGCAGTTAGTATTACTAGTTAGCTTATTTTTAAGCTAGCTTAGAAATAATTAGAGCTCTTATCGTTTACCAGTAAATATTAAAGGGTTAGGTAATTATTTGGATTATTATAGTGCAGTAGTTAGTTTAGGAAGAATAGCTGTTATAGGTTTAGGGCTTATATCTTATATATTTATCTCCAGAGATAGTATTTAGTCTTAAGGCCCTAATATAGGCATCTTAAGAGTGCGGATTTCTTCTTAGAGGTCCTTAATTAGTTACCAGTATCGTGCTTCTTATTCAGCTTATTATTAATTTAAAGTAGCTTAGTTTTGTATAAGAGCGTCTATAAAAGACTTTTATATCTCTATTAGTTATTTTTAAAGTGCGGATATAATGCCGGCGGCCGTTATAGGAGTTTTGGGTTTATTCTGTATGTTAATAGTAGTATAGGTAGTTAACGTAACGTAGTATTACGGAGTAAGTATAATCGGCAATAATATATAGAAAGGTAGATATTATTAAGCTATATATATAAACTATATAAGGAGGTTAAGACGTTATATAAGGAAAGAAGGTAGAAAAATGGGAAGAAAGGGCATATATTGTTAACTTAGTTGCTTAGTTAATATATATATAGGGCAGAATAGGGTTTAGGTCGTAGTCCTAGTAGAACTTAGTAGAATTTGGTAGAACTTAGCAAAATATAGCAGAATACCGTAGATTGCCGTTAAATTGCCGTTTTACGATTAGTCTCTAATTGCTAAGTCGGTGGAAATAGGTAGACGTGTGCAAGGTGTTACGGGGGTGTCCCGTGACATCCTTAAAGAAAACAATAATTAGGAAAGTAGAAAAGTATTTTATTAAGCGTTTAAATATAGCGGTATTAGACACTATAAGTACGCCTATAAGGATATGCTTTATATATACTCCGTATATAATAGGGTTAAACTTAAATCTATTAACAACCTTTAAAAGTATAGTAGTCGTCTATACCAGGAAGATATTAATAAAAGGCTAAAGTAAAGCATAGAGAAGTAAGCATCGTCTATATATAATAGGCATATGCTTATAATATACAGCTACTACTATAGTATTCTACAATTATAGCGGCAGTATATCTACCCTAGTATATAAAAACGTATATGTAGTAAAAGCAAACTAATAATATTTTATTGGTATGGAGTAAGTATATAGCTAGCGTATGCGAGATATATGCTAACTATATACAGCTAAAGTTTATTAGTTGTTCTAGTAGTAGTAATACTAAACTATAGTATACTACTTAGCCTTTATTACCAACAACTGCCTAGGTAAATATTTAATACCTTTATCTACTTATTAAATATAGAGTTTAGAAACTTAAACGAGAATATACCTATATTAGATATATAACATTAAAGTAAAAATATTGTAGTAGGTAATATATATATTATGTATACGCTATATATATATTAAGTATATATAGGTTTTAACCACCCCTAAGGTTAAGGTAGAGTAGTAGGCCGAACATATAGTACACGGTTAAATTACTATATTCCTATTAATATGGCACGGTATCCTTACATTTGCCATATTACGCGGAATTCTTATATATATTATAACATCTATAATAAGGAGTTATTAGGTATAGTTATAGCACTTAAGAAATAAAAGCATTCTTATAAGGTATAGAGAAACTATTTATAGTTAAGATGGATTATAAAAACCTAACGGGGTTCCTAATAATAAAAGAACTTAATTAAAGATAAGTTAGATGGGCGGAAATGCTTACGGAATACTATTTTAAGATTTAGTATACTAAGGGCACTAAGAATACAAAGGTAGATATACTAAGTAGAAAGGCTAAATTATAAAATAATAAGAAGCTATTAGAAGCAATATTACATAAAGATAGTAATAGGTTAATTAGATATAATTATTCTAAGATTATAATAACTTAAGAGTATAAGCTACTAGAAAGTAATTAAATAAAAAGGATCTAAGAAGCGTAATTTAAGGACTTAGAAATGGACTAGTACGAGTAGAGAATAAATATATATATCCTAAGAGGAATAGTAAAAGCATTTATTAAAATTTTCTATAAGGGAATAATATAGGGACACAACGGAGCTACGGGCTTAGTGTTAAGACCTTAGAAAGAATATATTATTTATAAAATTTAGGGCTTAGCAAGAAAAGTTATAAAGAAATATCTAAATTGCTAAAGAAATAAGCTAATAAGGTATAAGCTATATGGGAAGCTATAGCCTATTAAAGTACTAGAACGTCTATAGAAGATAATATTATAGAACTTTATTATAAAGTTGCTAAAGTTAAGAGATCCTATTACTAGATAGGAGTATAATATAATTCTTATAATAGTGGATAAGTTAACTAAATAAGGCTACTTTATAGTATGTATAGAAGAAATCTTAGCAGAAGATATTGCTAGAATCTATATTAAGGAAGTATTCGCGAAATATGGAGTATTAAGTAAAATTATATTAGATAGAGATCTAAGATTTATAGCAGTATTTTAGGAGGTATTCTTAGCAGAATAAGGGGTTAGAGCAGTAATTTCCACTATATATTATCTACAGATAGATAAATAAACGGAAAGATTAAATTAGACACTAAAGCAGTATCTAAAACATTATATTAATTACGCGTAGAATAATTAGGTATTGTTATTACTAGTTATACAGTTTATATATAATATAACACTATAGGAAGGTATAGGGATATTACTATTTTAGGCGAATTATAGATATAGGCCTAAAATATTATTATTACTAAGATAAGTAAAGAAAATAAGTAGAATAGCTAAGTAGAGAATAAAGACTCTAATAAATCTTTATAAGGACCTCTATTTGATAGTAAAGTTAGTATAATAAAAGATAAAAAAAGTACTATAATACTAAGAGATCTAAGGGACTAGATCTTAAGGAGGGGGATAAAGTATAGCTATTATATAAAAATTTTACAAGTTAATAACTAAGTAAGAAGTTAAACCATATTAGACTAGGACCATTTAAAATTATAGTTAAGATTTTAGAAGTTATATATAGACTTAACTTACTAGCGAAGATAAAGATCTACCCTATATAGTATATCGCGATACTAGAGCTTTTTTTTATTTTTATTTTTTATATCCATTATATTATACTACGTACAATACTACGTATATAGCCTCTAGGCTATAGCGCTATAGTTCTATATACATAAATCCTTTCTAGGCAGCTTAATATATACTAGTAGCTATGTCCTAGTAGTTTATAAACCTCTAAACTAGAGGTTTACCGTTTCCTAGTGAATTACTAGGCTACGGCAACTATTAGGTAGTATTAAAACAGTAAAAAAACGGTAAGGAAAACGGTAAAAGAGTCCTAACGCCTGCCCCTATACTTTTTATAGTTTATTTCTGTCCTTTTACTTACTACTGTCTATTTACTAGGAGTTTAGTAAGAGTTACCTCCTTCTAAAGGTCCTGCTTCCATTAGCCACTTTCTAGTAGCTATTTTCGTCCTACTTAAAAATAGAAAAAGCGCCTTTCTTCCTTTCTCTGTACAAAAGAGCTTCTCTAGGGAGAGAGAAGAGTTTAGTTGTTTTTGCTTTTCTTTTCTTTCTTCCTAGTATAGTTTACATTCTAGTAATAGGTGCTTAGGAGTCTGTATAGCGCTACAGTCCTTAAAGCATTTACCTTCTTTATCTATCCTAATTGTCCTAAAGAAGGACTTAAAGAAGCCTTTTCCTAGTTTTAGTTGAATGAAGGCTAATTAGAGCCTTTTAGGATATTTATCCTTAAGGGCTTTAAAAGAAAAGGAGTAGTTTCCTCTAGAGATCCTAGTATAGTATTTTCCTTTATTTTTATTTATTGCCAATTATTTTTCCACTGTCCTAGTATCTTTTCTCTTGCTGCTCTCCCTATATAGGCTAGGGATGTATAAGAAGATCGTACTTTTTTTTCTAGAAAAGCCCTTTTTAGCTAGCTTATCTGCTATTTTATTTTTATAGATTCCTAAGTAGCTAGGAACCAAATAGAAGTTAATAGAGATACCCTTACTAGCTAGATAGGAGCAGCTTTACGTAATTTTAAAGACTAGTTCTTGCCCCCCTATAAAAGAATTAAGCTATAATCTTTTAATAGCTGCTTGGCTATCTATAAAGATATAGACTTGTTTCTCTTCTAGTCTTTATTATTTTAGATATTTTAGGGCCCTATAGACTGTATAAAGTTCTGCGTCCATAATTTCTATATAAGGCCCTAGATTCTAATTTATTGCGTATTTAATCCTATTTCTCTCCCCTATTTTACATACGGCTGCTGTACTTAATTTGCCATCTTTAAAGCTATCTGTATAGTATATATCTACTAAATCCCATTTTAGGGATTCCTGTAGATTTTCTACTAGTCTTAAATATTCTTGTGCAGCTTCTTCTTTACTACCTCTAGAGATAGAAAAGAATGCAGAAATAGGGGGAGACTACGGTTTTTGCCACTTTAGAGAGATTCTCTCTATTTTCCAATTTTGAATTAGTTGCTGGACTCTAGAGGCTAGAAATAGTAGTTGAGTTTTTGGCTGTAGAAGGTGCCTTATAGTAGAGTTTTTAAGGCTAGGACTAGAACTAGAACTAGCTAGTTCATCCCTATCTTTGTTAATCTCTTCTATATAGCCCTTCTTAACTGCGTGGTTTTCTTTAAATTTTAGGATTTTTAATGCATAGCTATTGCAAAGCTTTTTAAATCTAATTCTAGGAGGAGGAATAGAAGCCTCGATTTCTATAGCTTGGGTAGGAGATCCTTTAAACGCTCCTAAGACCAGTTTTAGGGCCTTATTTTATAGAGATTGGTACCTAGCTAGTAGGTAGTCTCTAGATTTGCTTTTCCACCAGCATTGTATTCTATAGTCTGCTATAGTAGTAATGTAAGCTATATAGAGCTGCCGTAGGGCTTGTAGAGATAGACCTCTTTATATATTGCCTAGTCTTCTAATTAAATAGAAGGCTGTTTTTGCTTTAGAGATTTTTATTTCTATATATTGTTTAAAAGTAAGCTTAGAGTTTAGAAATACCCCTAGCCACCTAACTAGGGGTTTAGGGGGTATTTCTATATCTCCTAGCTTTAGCCCTTCTTCTATAGTAGTGCGTTTACTATAGAAGTGTATAAGCTCTGTTTTGCTAATATTAAAACTAATAGCGGCTTCTTTAGCTCTAGACATTAGCTTTTGCGCCATTCCCTCTAGCTTTTTATAATTAGATTTGGCTGAATTTAAAGTAACTGTAATTGCAAAGTCGTCTATATAGCTAAGGGGATAGGCTCCTTCTGTTTTTAGGCTGCAGATATTACGTATATATAGTAGAAATAAGATAGGGGATATAGGCGAACCCTGTGGTATCCCTGTTTCTATTTCTACTTTTTTTTATATTTGCCTATTAAAGCAAAGCTGTAGCTTTCTATTGCTAAGGAAGGTAGCTACCTATTGTATAAACGCTATAGGTAGTCTTAGTTCCTTACAGATAGATAGAAGCTGGTTCGTAGAGATATAGTTAAGGGCTCCTTTTACGTCTAGGAATAGCGTAGTAGCTATCCTTTGTCTACCTTTTTTCCTATTATTTTTAGACTGGATATTATTTAGAAGTAGTAAAACTGCGTCCATTACGGACTGCTATCTTCTTCCTCCTAGTTGCGAGTCTTGAAGTAAGCTAGTAGTACTAGCTAGATATCCTAATCTAGTAGTAAAGATCTTCTCTAAGGTCTTTTCCAGGCAGTTTAGAAAGGAGATAGGTCTATAGGACTTTAGTAAAGAGTAGTCCTCCTTATTTACTTTAGGGAGAATAACTCCTCAAGCCTCTCTCTAGATTTTTAGTTAATAGCCTAGGGTAAATAGAATCCTATAGATTCTATATAAAAGATCTTCTATAATAGGGTAGGCCTTTTATAGGATTGTAAAGGATAACTTATCTAGCCCTAGAGCTTTTTTATTAGAGCTAGAGAAGATTGCTTATTTAACTTCCGTTTTCTCTAGTTCTAGCCATTCCTAATTACTATCTATAGTATAGTTCTTCCACTCTATAGAGCTAGTAGAAGAAGGGGGTTTAGGAAATAGAGTAGTAATAAAAGCTTTACACTGTTTGTTAAAGCCTTCTACTAGTCTTATAGTCCTATCCTTGCTATAACGGAACCTTGTAGGAAGTACTACGATGGGCTTATTAATGGGCTAGGTGTATAGGTAATGCAAATAAAGTCAACAACGTAATAATAACTGGTGGAGTGGTTGCCTAACAGATTAACTCTAATTGTATTTTAAGAATCACTATAAGGAAGGAACTATCTAGGTAGGGACTATAGTCCTTTAAATACACGACCGTACTCCTAAGAAATCTTTCTTATACGTGATGTACGTGTTATACGTAAGGTACGTAAGTTCCTCTTATTCCTCTTGTTTAATACATAGCATGTTATGTAACCTTGGCTACTATTCCTCGTCACATAGTTCTACCGGCTCCATCCTAGACCGTGCCCTTATTAACTAACTAGCTTCTTCTAACTCTTCTTTAAGTAGTTATAATACCGTACTTAAAGCGTCCGTAATACTATCTCCCTCCTTTCTATCTTTGTCCTTAAAGATCCCTAATATCTTTAAGTTGTTTACTAGAGGTGTAATGTCCGTCTAATTAATTTGGTTAATATTGTTACTTATTATACCTAAAGATTCTTCTTCTTTATACGCGCAACGTTGTGCTCGCACTGTTGCTGCTATACTATCACTTAGTGAAATTATACCATCTCCGTGTTCTTGTTGTGCGAAAGAGGGGTTAGTTTATGTTACGCTAGCGAGTCCCTTATCTTGGCAACCTTTCTCTTATTTAGAGTGCACTAAAGCAAACATTCGCTCCTCTTGTGACGTTTGTTCTACCTCTAACGCTAAGTATACGCGTCCTATAACCCTTAGTAGTCTTTAAGTTCCCTAAGTAATTTGTTATAGAGTCTCGTGTTTAAACTGTTACTGTAAAGCTAGACGGTAACCTGGCGTAGGCCTTTACTAAGCTTAAGCGTTCTTAAAATACGGAATAAAAGGCCCTAGATACTCGCATCGCGGCGTTTACTCGGCTGCTTTATCTTAAGAAAGTGCGTAAGAAGGTCTGTTTTAAGGAGTGGAAACTTATAGAACAAGATCTGCAGGAACTTAGTAATAAGAGAACCGACTCTCTTCCTATAAAGGGAATAACTTTAAATAGTTCGGCAGTCGCTCTTCCTAGGTCCCCCTTAGGTAACTCGTTTTTTAGTAATCCTTCTTTATTAATATTACCTAACCTATTTTCTTCTAATACTCCTATACCTTTCCTATAGCATTCTTTAAATTCTCTAGTAGCTCCTAGGTAGTCTTAGTATAGCCTATCTACTTAACCTTATACTATATTTTATTGTTAATGTCCTTATAGCTAACAATCTTTAAAACTTGCTATTTATCTTCTTCCTATTCTCTATACGTGTCTGCCTTATAAACTAGTGGCTTAATATTCCCGTATATTAGCTCTATTATTATAATATGCTATATAGGGTAGGTTTTTATCTTAGCTAGTAGGTTTAATTTAAACGTAACCGGTAAAATCCTTTATATAATTTTAAAAGGTCCTAGTCTAACGTAGTCTAATTTCTTACTTAGTTGTTAACTCTTAAAATTTTTATATAGTAGCTATACTTTATCTCCCTCCTTAAGATCTAGTCCCTTAGATCTCTTAGCATTATAGTACCTTTTTATTCTCTATTATACTGTCTTAGCTATTTCCATAAGGTCTGCATAAAGATTTATTAAAGTCTCCATTCTTTGCTTAGCTATACTACTCGTCTTCTTTACTTAATATAGTAATAACGATATTCTTAGCTCGTATCCATAATTTGCCTTAAATGGTAACGTACCTATTCCTTCTTATAGTGTTGCATTATATACAAACTATATAACTAGTAATAATAATACCCAATTATTCTACGCGTGATTAATATAATATCTTAGATACTGCTCTAGTATCTAATTTAATCTTTCCGTTTAACCGTCTGTCTGCGGATAATATACGGTAGAAGTTACTGCTCTAACTCCTTATTCCGCTAAGAATACCTCCTAAAATACTGCTATAAATCTTAGATCTTTATCCGATATAATTTTACCTAGTACTCTATATCTTATAAACACTTCTTTAACATAGATTTTAGCGATATCCTCCGCTAAGATTTCTTCTGTACACGCTATAAAGTATCCCCACTTTATAAGCTTATCTACTATTACTAAAATTATATCGTAATCTTATCTGGTAATAGGATCTCTTAATTTTAGCAACTTTATAATAAAGTCCTATAATATAACCTCCTATGGTCTCTCTAGTATTTTAACTGGTTATAGCCCTCCGTATAGCCTATACCTCGTTAGCTTATTCCTTTAGTAATTTAGACACTCTCTAGTAACCCTTCTAGCTATTCTCTAGATTCCGTTGATAATATACTCCTCTTAAAGTCTTAACACTAAGCCTATAGCTCCGTTATGTCCTTAGGTTATTCCTTTATAGAAATCTTCCATAAAATGTTTTGCTATACTTCTTGGGATGTATATAGCTTCTCAATTTTCATATATATCCGTCTATAGATCTTCTAGCTATGCCTCTAGAATTCTTTCTGCCTAAAAGCTTTCTAGTGTCTTATAGACTCTTTCTAACTCATCTTCTTAAGTTACTGCGATTTTTAGATAATTATACCTGATCAGTCCATCTATATCTTTTCGTAGTAAAGCCCCTAATGGCTTCTTATCATTTTATAGTTTAGCCTTTTGACTTAACGCATCGGCTTACGTATTATCTATGCCCTTAGTATACTAAATCTTAAAATAATATTCTATAAGCATCTCTGCCCATCTAACCTATCTTTAATTAAGTTCCTTCGTCGTTAGGAATCCTATTAGGTTCTTATAATCCGTCTTAACTATAAATAGTTTCTCTATACCTTGCAAGAATGCTCTCTATTTCTTTAATACTGCAACTATACCTAACAACTCTTTATTATAGATATTATAGTTTAGTTCTAGTAGTGTTATCTTCCAACTATAGTATGCTACTGGGCCCGCGAAGCCCTACTGCACGCGTCCACGTCGCCGCGGGTGGAAACATCATCGGGAATTCGTTCCTCATGATGGCTAAGTGCAGAGGCGATGGTAGGGAGCCGT
>Ga0307515_10020450_pt1 | contig 11807 bp, 8 predicted proteins | sample 17_EM_MG_FD_194513 | JGI IMG/M metagenome (GOLD analysis project Ga0307515, IMG submission 194513) | Populus trichocarpa ectomycorrhiza microbial communities from riparian zone in the Pacific Northwest, United States - 17_EM | ecosystem: Host-associated > Plants > Roots > Unclassified | place...
AGCGCAGTGACGGCAGCTGCACAACGTCTTCGAGGACCGCAGTCTCGCAGCGAGGAGCAGAGATGAGAGCGACAGTAGATACCGTCTCCTTGGAGGCCGGAGATGTCGTCGGGGGTGCGAAATTGGAGTAATGGGGATTGTCGATGATGGAACCTGGTCAATGATGCAGGCTCGCTCTCTTGCGCGCTCCAAAATAGTTCGCTTACGAGCAAGAAGGGGGGTCTGAGGTTCAACATCAACGTCCAGTCAGTACTCCGAATGCGCTTTAATTTGATATTGGCAAGAATGCCGTGTAGGATTGAGTGCCGCGGGGTTTTAACATAATATGTACAAAGAAAGGAGGCTCTCCTCTCAAATTTTCAAGTCTACAATCACATCCACGCTGCTCGCCACCACAGTTCATTGAGCCAGCCGGTACCCCTGACCAGAAAAGAACATGAGGTCTCAGTGGAGAGTGCAGGGCTCAACCGGCGCCATGCTGGTTTAGGCAACGGCTATTGTTTCATCAAAGGGAGAGGATCGGGACGTGATTTTAAAGTTCTTTGTAATCTGGAGGAAAACTCAAACTTTATTGAGAGGATATATTCCTTCTGTTTATCTGAGGATCTGGATTCTGGGTGCTGGAACTCTGAAGCTGGAGATGCGTCGCATGCCGCATTGAGCCTGTGGGTGCTCCGATTGCATCGTGCTTCGTGACAAGGAAAAGTTCCAGGTGACCACCACGCACCCCTCCTAAACATGACGATCCTCCAGGATTCGCAGAGTGCATAAGCAGAGAATAGACATAAAAATAAAAAACCTCAGCAGAGCTTCAGATACTTCCCCTGTAGGCTCAGCGAGACGACAAACTGCACCATCCCAAAGATTACACTACATGGGGCACACAACCCGTCACAACGGAATCGCTTGTGGCGTGGTGGCATGCTGTTGTGTGAGATGGAATGGCATAAGGATAGGAGTTCCATGGGCGCTATGCTCTCTACTGTCCATCAGTAGGTAAGTCTCCGTCACAACAGTTTGAATCGGGAAACGGCCGCAGCTGCGTCAATTGGGATGCCCGGGAGAGGAAACGTCTCAGAATCCGATGATTGTGCAACGCAGACATCACGATCGGCCTTTGTGCAGCCTTCTGCGACCTGATCAGCAGCAAGTGCGTTGGTACCTGGTGCTGAAGGAATCTGGCGGTACCAAAAGCATCATTGGGAGATGCAATTGGCCATGGCCTGCGGAAGTTGACCAGTAAATACTGTGGGCGCCTAGAATATCCATGACAAGGTACAACGTTCGACGCGAGTGCAGCCATACAAAGCCAATGAATCTCCTCAGGGTGAGGGCTGGCTCTCATCTCGTCTGATCTGATGCGAAGTCTCACCTACAGCTGCAGCACCAGAGGCGGTCGAAAAAGGGTGAAGGCGTCTTTGACTTTGCGGTCGGTGAAGTCGGTCTGTTTCTACGCACACAGATATGCACGGCGATAGGGGAGCGTCTGGAATCTCTTGGATGGAGCAACTGTGGGGCTGGTCCCAATTAGGCATCGCGCCTTCGGCCCAGGGTGGCCTCGCTTCGGCGGCCGGGACTCCTCTTGGCTGGCTCTTGTTGGCGTTGAGGCTCCCTCGAGCCGGTCATGACAAGCTCGTGACATCTTTGTGCCGCAGCTCCAAGACCTAGATCGGTGCACACTGGTGAATTCGGATGCGAATGCCTCTTGCTCAACTTCGACTGCCCACACCCCGCGCATGCAATTCAGCATCATCTGCAGCCTCTGAATTCCCGTGACATCCGCTCCAAGTTGTTCCCAGTGAGTAATGCCCAGCAAAAGCAACCTCCGTGCAGGGGAGAACTTTCTCGTATTGGCCGACGAAAGCGAAGTGTTTGCCTGACTGACCATGCCAGACCGAAGCTTCCCACCGCCACACCGACTATTGAAGACCCTCGAAGACAATCCGCTATCGATACCGGGCGCATCGAAACCCCTCCGAAGACAAACACATGAGCAACCCCGTGATTTGAGCAGGGCGGCATCTCCGCAGCTATGACGATGACCGCAGTCGCAGTCCAGCAGCATGCAGCTCACCGCCAGCAATATAGCCCGCGACATTCGCCTCACTCCTCAAACGTGTCGTCCGCGTATCAGTCGCGACCCGAAAGCTATAGCTCCTCGAGTGCTGCGCAGATTCCGCCACAAGAGTCGCCTCTGCTAAATGGAGGTTCAAGGGCTATGAATTCGCGGCCAGCTGTGAGCAATGATCCAGTACCGGCGGTCAATGGAAGTAGATCGTCTGCTGGAGAGCCATCCGCTTCAGGAGGAAGAACACAACCAAATGCGGGCGACGCCGCAGACAAAGGCAAGCACCGCGCGTACTTGCAAGCACGTCCAACATCGGCTCCAAATGGCGCAGGAGAGACTTCTCCAGATGAATCAGAACCAGACAGAAAAAGACATAGACCAAAGCCTTTACTCCAGAGGTCAAGGAGTGATATCGGACCAAGAGGTGAAGATCAGGAATCGCAGACGGACGATGAGATCCAGGACTGGGGTGCGAGACATGGATTTGAAGACCATTATGCTTCCGAAGAATATGTGTCGCAGTTGGCAAACGTGAGTCGCTCTTTCCTTTCATCTGAACTTCCTTGAGGCGCGGCCAGTTTAGCCAAGCTCTGGCCACGTCTAGCTTCACCTTTGCATCCCCGTTTCCTGGTTACTTTTGGATATAAACAATGCCATCTTCCTCTGTTTAACCCCTACGATGTACGAAACTCTCCCTACTTTCGATGGCACCCTTGAGAGGGCATATTCTTCTGATGAAGAGAACCTCGACGTCTGGGAAAGCCTTGGTGGCACTTGCGGGATTATTCTGCAAGGCCATACCAATCGCCTGACGGGAGATCGCACTCGCAGCCAGCTCCTCGTTTGCTTGTCTTCTTGGAATGCTTGCTGGGGAGGGATATATGCAGAAAATGCTGACCAACTCAATCAGAACTGGTACATGTACTTCACCGACAAGCGACATGAGACCACAGGAAACCCGAAATCCGTTGGCTACGAACTTCAAGATTGGCGAATGAAGGATCGGCTAAAAACAGTTTCCGCTGCCTTAGCGATATGTCTGAACATAGGAGTTGAGCCTCCGGATCAGTTGAAGACGACCCCTGGAGCGAAACTCGAAGCTTGGCAAGATCCAACAAACCCCCCTGTACAAAAGGCTCTTGAAATTATCGGAAAGTCGCTCCAAAATCAATACGAGACCCTCGCTATACGAACAAGATACAAGCAATATTTGGATCCCTCGGTTGAGGAGACCAAGAAATTCTGCCAGTCGCTCCGAAGAAATGCAAAGGAGGAGAGAGTCTTGTTTCATTACAATGGCCATGGAGTTCCGAAACCTACCGCCTCTGGCGAGATCTGGGTCTTCAACAAGAATTACACACAGTACATCCCAGTCTCACTCTACGATCTCCAATCCTGGCTCGGAGCGCCGACGTTCTATGTCTGGGACTGTTCTGACGCTGGCAATATTCTGAATAACTTCCACCGGTTCGTCGAAAAGCACGAACAGGAGGAAGTAGACCAAAGCGCCAAAGACCCAAATTACATCTCTCAACCATATAAACCTTACATTCATTTGGCAGCTTGCGGAGTGAAGGAGAACCTCCCTACAAATCCCTTGCTGCCAGCAGATGTATTTACATCATGTCTTACTACACCCATTGAGATGGCCCTCTGGTTCTTCGTCTTACAAAATCCATTGCCCTCACAAATCACGCCAGAGAGAGCGAAGAAGCTTCCAGGGCGGTTGCAGGAGAGAAGGACACCACTTGGAGAGCTGAATTGGATATTTACTGCCATCACCGACACAATCGCATGGACCACTCTGCCCCGCCCACTATTCCGAAAGTTCTTCCGACAAGACCTGATGGTCGCAGCACTCTTCCGAAACTTCCTCCTCTCGCAACGAATTATGTCTGCTTACAATTGCCATCCTCAATCATTTCCCGAGCTTCCCGACACTCATCAACACCCTCTTTGGGAGAGTTGGGATCTGGCCGTGGAGATGGCTCTTGCGCAATTGCCTCAACTGGAAGAGAAAGAAGCTGGAATCCGCCCTGACTACGAGTTCCAAAACTCAAGTTTTTTTACGGAGCAGCTCACAGCCTTTGAGGTTTATCTTACTCAAGGCGCTGTCACACATAAAGCTCCCGATCAGCTGCCAGTTGTTCTCCAAGTCCTTCTAAGTCAGCAGCACAGAGTTAGAGCTTTGATATTGCTGGGCAAGTTCTTGGATATGGGCCCTTGGGCCGTCAACCTTGCTTTGAGCATCGGTATCTTCCCTTATGTTCTAAAGCTACTCCAATCGGCTGCGAATGAACTGAAGCCGGTCATGGTTTTCATCTGGACCCGAGTGTTGGCTGTTGACCTTACTTGCCAAACCGACCTACTGAAGTAAGTACATCGACCACCACCCTCAATCATTATTTTCCTATTCTAGAATATATATAGTATGCCGTTGGCGATGCCGACTCATTCATTTGTGGCTACTGACTTCGTGAGTGACAGGGATAGTGGATACATGTACTTCGCCGTCATCTTAAAGCCCACAGAGGGGCTCCCGGTCGTCGACAGTCTTGAGCACAAGGCTATGTGTGCCTTTATTTTAGCCAGACTTTGTGATGGTTACAAACAAGGCCAGACTGTATGCAATCAGTCAGAAATCATGACCTATTGTTTGGTTCATCTCCAGAATGCCGAAAATCCACTCTTGCGACAATGGGCGTGTCTCTGTATCAGTCAGTTATGGAAGGATCTTCCGGATGCAAAATGGCGAGGTATTAGAGAAAATGCGCCGTCAAAGCTCGCATTTCTGGTTCGGGATGTCTGCTGCGAAGTCCGGGCTGCAATGCTTTATGCTATGACCACATTCTTGGGAATCCAGGATTTGACCGATGAGGTGGCCCGGATCGAAGAGAACATATCGTGGACCGTCATGGAGATGGCGAACGACGGAAATGCCATGGTACGAAAAGAGCTTCTGGTCTACTTCTCCAAGTTCATTCAGCGATACGAGAACAAGTTCTTGGTGGCAGCTTACGAGCAATTGCAAGAGGAGCGCGAGTACCGGCAATTCCCGCCAGCTGATGATGGAAATGACCACAAGATGGGCCTGCATTATGCCCGCATGGAAAATCGCAACCTCGACGGCACGATCAAAGCTACATCTCATGGCGTGGCCCATAATTCGATATTCGCAGCCGTTTGGAAGCATGTTCTCATCATGGCTGTCGATCCACATCCCGAGGTTCAGCGCAATGCAACCATAATCATCGATTGTATCCACAGCTCTTTGCTCCAATCTCCGCTTGGTGGCCATGCCCAGAATATCATTGACGACATCAATCGTCGTGTTGCAAGATCAGCCGCATCAAACCAGAGCACAACTGATCCACGACCTAGCACACCTATCAGACAAGACTCAATGACGTCAGCACCTACAACCCAACAAAGCCTTCTCAAGCGGACCGCCAGCTATCTGTTTACTATGCCATTCGTTGGTGGCTCAAGTGCCGACACATCACCAGAACACTCTTTGGGTAGAAACCCTCCAAAGTCACCTGGAGCTCAACGAAGTCCCCTTCCTTTACGCTCAAGGCTCCCAGATTTCAACGCTCCGCCAGAGCAAAATGACACCGCAGCCACTCCCGGAACATATCATGCCGCGAAGGAACCGATGTCTGGTGGATTCGTACCTCGAAAGCTGTCAACTCCTCCTACTTTACCTCTCGTAAGCACTTTCTTTGAATGGTCGATTGAGTACTTCCGGGAACCTCAAATGAAGCCAAACGAAGCCGAAGAGCCAGGAAGCACTGACTACAACGAGCGGCTGTGGCGCCGCTCTCGCAATGAAGCAATTTTGAGAGAGACGCAGCCGCAGAAAGAGATTGCAGGCAGCGGTAGATGGACGACCCCAGCTGGTTTCTTTAATAATCAAAGCCAGCCGTCAAAGATGACTTTCCACCAATTCGAGGACCATTTGGCAGTTTCAGATGATCGGGATATAATTTGTATCTGGGACTGGAAGAAGCAAGACCGGTTGAGCAGATTCTCGAATGGTAACCCGGAAGGATCTAGGATCAGTGACCTTCAATTCATCAACGAAGACGACCAGGCTTTTCTCCTCACAGGTTCTTCAGACGGTGTTATTCGCATATATAGGAACTATGATTCCGACAAGAAGATTGAAGTTGCATCTGCCTGGAGAGCTTTGACTCATCTTGTCCCTAGCAATGTCAACTCCGGTTTGGTATTCGACTGGCAACAGGTATCTGGCAAGCTTTTGGTCGCTGGTGATGTTAAAGTCATTCGAGTATGGGCCGCAGCACCCGAGCTTTGCGTCGTCGACATCAATGCACGATCGGGTTCCTGTGTCACTTCTCTGACCTCCGATCAAATGACTGGCAACATCTTCGTTGCTGGTTTTGGAGATGGAGCGATTCGAGTCTTCGATGCTCGGAACAGGCCTCAAGAAGCGATGGTGAAGAAGTGGAAGGACGAGACCGACAGAGTCTGGATCAAGAGCGTGCACATGCAACGAGGCGGTCAGCGAGAGCTTTTATCCGCCAGTCGCAACGGCAAGGTCAAGCTCTGGGATATCCGAATGGACAAGCCTTTGCGGACGATTAACACCACCGGCCAAACGATACGAACAGCAAGTACGCATGAACATCTTCCAGTATTTGCTGTGTAAGCCCCCCCTCCCTTCCTTACCCCCCACTTTACCTTAGAACCAGTTGCTAACGATTGGATAGCGGCACCGGCAACCACGCCGTCAAAGTCTTCAACTTCGAAGGCCAAGAGCTCTCGCGCATCGAGCCGTACTCCAGCTTCTTGCACCAAGCCCGTCAGGCTCCCATTTCAGCAACTGCTTTCCATCCGCATCACATGATGCTGGCTTGTGCAGCGAGGGGCGATAACCACGTTAATCTCTTTACATGTTCGGAGAAGAAGGTACCGGGTGGAAGCGGAATGGACATTTGATTTCTACAATACCCCATTCGAGTCAATAATGGCGTATCAGAGGATGAGGGGAAGGAAAGAAGGTGGTTTTAAGATCCCTTCTGAAGACTTTGTTTACGGCGCATTGGGAGATGAGAGAGAATGGCATCCATGCTTCTAATACGGTAAAGCATGGCAAGCGTTTTCGTTGGAGAATCTAATCTTTTCTGCATTGCGTGGCTGGATGGTATGGCGTTCAGGATGCGTTTTTCCCCCGAGTTCCTTTAATTTGAAGGGAACTGGTGAAGAAGCATGGATATCTGGCGTGCCAGGAGGCTGGGCTGGATACGAATTGTTTGTGAGTAAGTAGGTAGTTAATGAGTAATGCGATGTACGATAATACATTACTTGAACTCGAATGTGTGAAGAGAGTGAGAAGAGAATTTGCCGTGTGGTGTGACTTGCAAGCCCGAGGGAGTAGCCCTTGCCATCTCCTTAGTCCGATATAAGCTAAATCGTTTCCCGAATATATTTGTTTCTCACCCAGTTCTCGAAGTGGCATATACTCCACGGTTAAGGTCTGATTCGACTCTTGCCATCGCTGTCTTCGCGACGGTCCAGTGCATCCTCCACAGCGGTGGGCAAGAAATTCCGCACTGATTAGCGATCGCACTAATGCTCAATGTTTTCCTTCGCAAAGTTTGGAGGGCAGAAAATTCATTACTGTGGTGATTTTGAAATGGCTTGATAAAAGGCACGAGATGAAAGTTGGGTGACATTCCCCGAAGTCGTCAGCCTCGCGGGGTAAACAAGGCTGAGTCCTCGCTTAAAAAAATCCGAATATTAGCGCACTTTTTCGCCGGTGACTCTCACCCCACCTCCTCCCTCCAGCTATAAAACTCTCTCCACTGCCTCAGAACGACCAGGACCAATTGATACCACGCAATATGGAAGAGACAACGTCGAAGAAAGGCGCCAAAAAGGCCGAAGCCAAGGCCAAGAAAGAGGCCGAGAAGGCACGCAAGGCTGCTGAGCGCGAAGCTGCTGCTGCTTCATCTTCTACTGGAGCTGCTGCTGAGGACCTTGCGAAAGACAATTATGGCGATATCAAAACTGCGAACCAATCCTCCACCGTCGAGTATGTGCCTCTTCGAGAGCTGGGTGAGAAACATATCGGACAAACGATCGAGCTTCGTGCGTGGATTCAGAACTCGAGAATGCAGGGAGCGAAGATGGCATTCGTCGAGTTGAGGGAGGAGGGCAGCTGGGCTATACAGGGTGTTGTTGCGGCGTCTGCGGAGGGAACGCCGGTCAGCAGGCAGATGGTGAAGTGGATTGGTGGAGTGAAATTAGAGAGTTTTGTGCAGGTGGAGGCAACAGTGCAAAAGCCTCTGGAACCAGTGAAGAGTTGTAAGGTCAGCGACTACGAGCTGCATATCACGAAGCTGTATTTGGTGGCACCTGCTCCAGAGATGCTGAACTTAGGACTCGCAACTGCCAACAGAGTCGTGGGTAGTCTTGCTGAGCAGGACGAGACCGCTGATCCGAATGTTGAAGGTACGACAAGCACTTGGCACACTTGAACAACCGCTGATTGGAATTGTACTCGAGCAGGTCTGAACATTTCGGAGGGTGCACCAGTTGCCAGTCTGGCAACACATCTCAACAACCCGGCAATGCACAAACGCGCGGCAGTCAGCCAAGCAATTGCTGATATCCGCATTGCTGTCGAAGATTTGTTCGGCGAATATCTCAGAGAACGTCGATTCAAGAAGTTCCATCCCCCGGGCTTGATTGGGGCTGCATCTGAGGGAGGATCAAATGTCTTCAAGCTACCATACTTTGATTCGGAGGCATACTTGGCTCAGTCTCCTCAATTCTACAAGCAATTTGAGATTGCTGGTGGTCGCAAGAGAGTTTACTGCGTGGGGCCAGTTTTCCGTGCCGAGAACTCGAATACTCCAAGACATATGACTGAGGTGTGTTCTCTTCCACCATTATCAAGACTAGGTCTAACATTCAAGTAGTTCATTGGTCTCGATCTGGAAATGGAAATCCAAAAACACTACCACGAAGTACTGCACATGCTCGAGGGTGTCCTTCTTTACATTTTCCGAGGCCTCACTGTAAGATGCCGCGAAGAAATTGATCTCGTCCGCTCTGTCTACCCGTCCGAAGAATTCCTTCTCCCAGAACCAGGAAAAGAAATACGCCTCACATTCGCCGAAGGTCAAGCTCTACTGCGCTCTGAAGGCCCACCTGAATATGCTGAAGTCAAAGACGACGAAGACATGTCAACGCCCCAAGAAAAGGCCCTCGGTGCATTGATCAAGAAGAAGTACAACACCGACTTCTACGTCCTCGACAAATTCCCCGTCGATGCGAGACCCTTCTACGCCATGCCAGACCCTGAAAATCCCAAACTCACTAACGCCTACGATTTCTTCATGCGTGGGCAGGAGATCCTATCTGGCGGACAGCGGTTGCACCTTCCTGCTGAACTCGAGGCGCACATTCGCTTCAAGGGATTGGACCCGCAGCAGCCTGGTATCAAGGAGTACGTGGATGTGTTCAAAAGTGTGGGTGTTCCGCCGCACGGTGGTGGTGGCATCGGATTGGACAGAGTGGTGGCGTTTTATCTGAACTTGCCTACGGTTCACCTGGTTTCCGACTATGTCCGGACACCGAAGAGGTTGTCTCCTTAGATCGTCATTCGGTTCCATCAATGGTACCGAGCTGTATTTTAGACTGTGTCCATGGCAGTACGTAGATTACGGTCTCGCTCCTAAGAATGCAGCCTGATAATACTCTATTCTCTTGATCTAAACATCTGAAAAGCTTGGTGTTTCATCTGGTCTCTGGTCGTATTCGGACACAAAAGACCCTGCTTCTATAGATTGTCCCAGAGAGGGGTCAAACAACTACCAAGATGTCGTTGATGAATCATGATGAGTCAAAAAGTCAATTGATAGTTTCTTTCTGCGCAAGATGTCTTAGAGTTCTAGGTCAAAGATTTAGCATGGAGTAGGCAGGTGCGCGGATAAGGGCATTTGACACGGATTGGCATGGAATAGTGACTTCCTACACCTTGTGCAAACTAACGAAGCACACAGATAAACTCATTGCCATCTCTTCCATCGCCCATGAACTAGCAAGTACATAAATCCTGAAGAAGCGCTACCTTGCTGAACTCTAGGAAGGTTGGATTACAGTTGAAAGGGAGAAGACACCACCATGGAAAGGCGCTGATGAAGAAGGATATGTCGCTCCCAGCTGGAGCTGGGCTTCCATCGACGCACCAGCCTAACCTAATTCGATCTAATTCGATCTGTTTCTTCCAGCAAAACACTGATACCGCTTGCCGATGTTCGAGCCGCGGCCATCGCTCTCGCTACAGATTACTAATTTGGCTCTGTCAAGTCTGGCTTTTTACGTTTGTTTGGAAATTCAACAATGTGACAGCAGCGGAGAGGAGAGGATTTGATAGAAGGAATTCGAAGTCAACTATGTCCACCGAGGATTGCGAGTATGCGGCAGCAGGATAAGTTGCTCTTAGATTGGGTAGTTACCCTGATATTCAGGTGCAAGAGGGGCAAGGAGGGTCACTGGCGGAGGGATTGAAAAGGAGGGAAGAAAGGATGCATGAGTTTTTTTTCTTAAATGAGAGTGCAACGCTCACGCTGTGCGAGTCTCATTCTCGACTGAACTGAAGTGAGGGTAGCTGACAATGATATTCATATCGGTCTAGCTGCGAAGCAAGAGTGCTTCTACCTGACCACTCCTGTCATATCTTGCCTCGACGTGTTCCGGGCTCATTATTTCCTGCGAAACTGGTTCACCAGGTGGCGACGAAATTGTGGCGGAACGACTTTCTGAGGGTTGAGAAACATTCGTAGACTCTAGGCTAGTCTCAATCTGAATGTTCCTTAAACTTTAGCACCTTCAAGTTGATGTTCCGCGATAATGGGATGCCGAACTAAGCATTTTGTTCAAGTCATAATTAAATAGCCACACGGTGCCGCCCCCAGAAGAACTAGGGGGGTGATGATATCTCCCCACGCTGGTCTCAACAGACCAAGCTTGATCCAGCTGTCTTTGAGCTTTTCCCCAAAATGTCTCCATGCTATAGATCTCGGAGTTGAACAGGATGAATGTGGTTGTCAACATATATGTACGTTGGCAGCGTCTCCTGGTGGAACTGTATCTTGAAAATCCCTGCTGCCTTTTTCGAGTTTCACAGAGATAGGTAGTAGTACACATGCTTGCATAGACATTCAAGGCCATTCTGTTGATCAACCTGTTTCAAAAAGCCAGCTGCTTTTTCAAATTTTCTGATTAATTGTTGAGCCCACCGTCACCATTCATAAACTATGAAGGTACACATATTCGTCCAGTCATTTCAGAAAATTTCCTCAGACTTGATCGCTGCACTCGGTTGTCGCGTCTCTGAAGGCGATGATCCCCCAGCACCAGGTCTGTTCCAACAGGGGCACGGGACGATCAATGAGCCTTTGTACCCATGCACATGGTTTCTCGATATCCTCTGCAACCTTTGCCGTTCTCAAATTGCTGGCTTTTCGCCCTCTTCAAAGAAGTCCGTACGACGACTAATTGTCAATTCGTCATGCTGACAGCATTTAGAGAGGGGTGCAAAGGGCAACTGTAGTTGAAAGAACTAACCATCTGGTCCTCCAAGGCCAAGGCGATGTGGCTGCCGGCCATCTGTTCGGAATGATCCTAAATGTGATATCACATTTTGAATAAGGTGACGCTCTGCTTCAGCGACGACTTCCGGATCGGTGAGGACTTCGTTTTCTAG
>Ga0307515_10020451_pt1 | contig 11807 bp, 20 predicted proteins | sample 17_EM_MG_FD_194513 | JGI IMG/M metagenome (GOLD analysis project Ga0307515, IMG submission 194513) | Populus trichocarpa ectomycorrhiza microbial communities from riparian zone in the Pacific Northwest, United States - 17_EM | ecosystem: Host-associated > Plants > Roots > Unclassified | place...
CAGGGACCCGCCCCACCTGCAGCGAGCACGCCATTTTTGCTACAGCGAGGCGTCGCTTGAATACACCGACCCCGACTCCGACCCCCTTGCTTCTCCGATCCAACACCGATCCAGCACCGATCATGTGCGTGTGGTCTGCTGCAGGTCCGGAACAGAACAGAACATCTTCAATTTAGAGTGCTACTATGTACTTGAATCTTAGTAGTCCTCTGTAGCCAGCCGTCACCGTCACAGGCATGCATGCATTGGGCTTCCACTCTCGGAACTTCGCCGCCAATTACCATCTACATCATTATGTTATATATTCCTACGCAGCACGTAGGTAGCTCGAGCGTACAGTACACCAAAAAAAGGCTTGCCTGACTGAAGCAGTCCTTCTGCCTACCCAATAACGCCTATGAACACTCCAAACGACTGCCTGGCCCCTCTGCCACGCCGACAATCCCCGTTCCTCATGCCTTGACCACATTCGGAGGGGGAATAGGCGGTCCGGTACCACTTCTTGCTCTCCGCTCTCGTTCCAGCGTTCCTGGTGGTCCACCCGCAGTCTTCGTAGTCTTGAATCGCCCATCTAAACCCTTCGCCCAGGCTTCATCAGCCTGGCCACCAAGCCAATAGTTCTCGCCAACCTTCACCATGATCCTCCCCAGCTTTCCCCTCCATCCTGCACCTTCAGGAGACCCGACCGCAAAAGGATTATCCGCTGCGGTCTCGGCCGCCCCATCCGTGTGAAGATGCAACTTCGCTGGTGAAGAAGTGTACATGTATTGCCGCAACGCCTGTCTCGCGAAAGCCATCACCACAAAAATGAAATAGACCCGAACAAGGGTTAAGAACGCTACGACAACGATGCTCGGAATGCTCTCCTCAATCCCTACACCATGGCCCAAGCTCGGACTTGATGCAGTAGCTGCTGCAGAGTTGGCAATCGCGTATGCTACTGCTTCTTGTCCAGTTGTTGCCCCAGCGGCAGGAGACGTGATCACATTGGCCTCACTGGCATTGTGCTGTGGACTCGTGAAGCCTGCTGTGTCGTCGATCGTGCTACTCCCCGGTGCGCCACTCGGGATGCGTTGATTCGCGTTGTCTGCGCTGACCGCCAGGAACCATGTTACCGCAAACGCGGAGGTGAAGGCAGTGTTTATTATCGTATCGAGAGCGTAAAACCACGCAAGCGCTAGACATTGGAATGGGCTTTGTTTTCGAATATGTGGCATGAGGAAAGCGACGAGGATGAGCGCTCCCACACAGTAGATGTACATCGAGAGTTGAAGGGGTGAGAGGCGCAAGCCGGTGAGGACGGCCAAGAGCCCGAAGAAGCCTGTTAATTTGTTGAAAACCACGGAGAGCGAGATCATCTCTACTCCTGTCCGCAGACTCATGAAGTAGAGGAATCTCTATAATCACAGTCAGCATGAATTGGCAGGTGAACCCGCCTCACAGGGTAGTAGTTCTTTTGTGATGTTGGGGAAGGATTAACATACCCTCGGGCGCGGTACGCGCATGTATCGCGACAGAATTCCCATCTCGAAAATGCTGCAATTCCAGCTCTGGTTGTAACAGGATGCTGAGTATTGAGGGTTGTCGTCGACGGAGGAGATGGGGAGGTGTCGTCGTCAGAAACAAAATGGCTGACCGGCAGCTCCGGGAATACTAACCAATGAAATTGTCTGCTTTCTTGGGCAACCTTTTTTCTTCACACAAAAGGGGGGATTTGATACTCTTGGCTATGAATAAGCACGATTTTTGCTTATGTAGAAGGTTGAATGTATAATTCAGAATGGATATGCACAATATTTTAGACTCTTTTAATCTGGTTTTCATCTCATGTATTTTCGCATGAATTGCCATTTATCGATACTCCTGACTCTCTTTTGTAAGCCGTCCTCAGCTGCCTTTTCTTGGGGGACCCACTACGATCAACGCAGAATGAATAGACGTGCAACCAATCGATTTGTTATTATTAACTACATTATTGCGTGCGCCCGCTGCTGGTATCAAAATCATACAACACCGAATGCTGCCAATACGCTGAACTATGCTCATATCCCTGAAAGTTTCCTATAAAACAAGACGACGAAATGAACATTTCCCATTCTGCTTCTCAACAAGCACAACCTTCTTGGTTTGCAGGCGCTGGGTTGATGTTGACATCGATCACTTCACTCGGGATTAGCAAGGCTCCATCCAAGTCTTTTCACCGGATGACCTACTCTGGTTTCCGGCCGCTGCGGCTCCCTCGGCGCCTTCCATTCCAGGCAGAGCCTGAGCTATCCTCCTGAACAGATTCTTGACGTTATGTCCCACCTTCGCACTCGTTTCGATAAACATCAGGTTGTTCTTCTTTGCCTCCTCTTCTCCCTGCTGTGTTGTGACTTCTCTCTTATCATTCAAATCCGTTTTGTTACCCACTAGAACAATGATCACATCGTTTCCTCGCTCTCCTCTAACATCATCTACCCATTTCCGCGTGTTCTGGAAAGATTTCGCATCTGAGGAGTCGTTAGGTCAAGACTAACAGCGCTGCGGGTGAGGTTGCCATTACTTGAAATATCATAAACCACCACAGCCACGCTGGAATCTCGAATGTATGATGGAATCAGACTCCGGAACCGTTCTTGACCCGCCGTGTCCCATAATTGTAATCGCACAGTTCGATCTTCAAGGTACATGGTCTGCGCAAATCGGTCAGTACCAGCTTCCGTCGCTCTGCCGTGTACCGCTTACTTTTGACAGGAAATCGATGCCTATTGTCGCCTGGTACATGTTGTCGAAGGAGTCGTACATAAAACGGGTGATAAGGGACGTTTTCCCAACTGCATATCCCTATCAGCATCTCCAGACGGGATTCGCATTAGCGTCCTGCATACCACTTTGTTCGCCGAGGAAGACCAATCTATACAACAATCAGTATACTCTCCCAAGGATGCGAGGTCGCGATCAATGCTGACTTGAACTTCTTCAGCGGATTATTGTACGATCCGCCTGCCTGCGCCATTTTGTCGCTATTTTTATGGTGGCCCACCAAAAAGTCGAGGGAAATTGCAAAACTTCAGAAGGGAGCGGTCAAGTATGTACAAAGAATCCGTGATATGTGTGTTGATTATTGAGGCGCCTTTTCTGGAGATTTCCTGGGTTGTGTCAAGGTCTCAAAGAAAAAGGAGGCCTGCTGGGTGCTAGGATTAGTGCTGAGCCTGCTGGGCGGGACTCCGCCCCGCCCCACCGAAGATAACGATAAAGTAAAAATTCCAGCTTCAAAATATTTTCAAGCCCATGGTACCAAAAAGACCACTCACTAGATTTTCACGGCCACGCCACCAGTCGTTGTGAAGCAGAATCGAGCATCAAAAGTCATGCCTATGATCAAGCCAGCAATTGTGTCGCCGGGGGCACCTCAGCAACATAAGCAGCCTTCGCGAAAAGGCAAGAAAGCCTGGAGGAAAAATGTCGACGTTACAGAGATCCAGGAGGGGCTCGAGGAAGTGCGGGACGAATTGATCAAAGGGTATGAACTCAAACACCCCCCTACTCAATGACTGTGCTGAACAGGCCCTGTAGAGGTGTAATTGTCGAAAAAGACTCTGCAGACCTCTTTACCCTCGACCTCGCTGGCGACGCTTCGATACAGAAGAAATATCTGAAAGGCTCCAAGCCCCTCAAAGCCGACGAGATCATTGCCCAGCGCTCTGCCGTACCGGCGGTATCACAGAAAAAGCGTGCTGGCGACAAGACTACAGATGGCGTCATTCAACCCAAGCGGCAAAGGACAAGTTACGTCTCTCATAAGGAACTTACTCGACTGCGAAACATTGCCAATGGACGCCAAAGCGAAGCATTAGTTGAAGTCACAGAAGCAAGCTACGATCCCTGGGATGTGCAGAAGGATGTTGAAGAAGCTACTCAAGATCCGAGATTCTCCTTCCTCGAGAAGACTAAAAAGAAAGTTGCACCTGCCACCTTGAAACATAAACCCATTTCGTTAGCGGTCAGTGGGAAGGATATCCCGGCAGTGAAGAAACCTGAAGGAGGGTACAGCTATAACCCAGTTTTCACCGATTATGAGGAGCGACTTATCACAGAGGGAAAGAAGGAATTAGCAGCCGAACAAAAACGTCTTGATGTTGCGGAAGCCGAGCGGGTAAGGCTCGAGGCAGCTGCGAAGTCTGCGGCCGAGGCTGAAGCTGCTGAAGCGAAGGCGGATTTATCTGAATGGGAGGAAGATTCTGCATGGGAAGGGTTTGAGAGCGGAGCCGAAGATGTGAGATTGAATGCCAAGAGACCAGAGAGAAAAACGCAAGCACAGCGGAACCGGATCAAACGTAGGAAGGAGGAAGAACGAAAGGCAAAAATGGCAGCGCATATCAAGAAGAAAAATGAGCAAGCCGCCCTTGCGAAGAAAATCGCTAAGGATTTGTCAGAGAAGGATAAACTACGAAAATCAGTAGTGGCCGATGAGGCTGAGAGCAGCAGCGAGGGTGACGATCTTGAGCTACGAAGGAGGAAATTGGGCAAAGTTGCATTGCCGGAGAAGGATCTGGAGCTGGTCCTGCCAGATGAGTTACAGGAGTCACTGAGATTATTGAAGCCAGAAGGCAATTTGATGAAGGATAGGTACAGGAGTTTGCTGGTCAGGGGCAAAGTCGAGAGTCGCAGACCGATCAGCTTTGCGAAGAAAGCAAAGAGAAAGGCAACGGAGAAGTGGACACATAAAGATTTCATGCTGCACTAGCGCCGGCCAGTCAAGTATTGGTGGATGCGCTTCATGTAAATATTGGCAGGACCTATGATACTCAATGTTCGTTTTCCGCATCACTGGCCGAATTGTTGTTGAGGCGTTGCCACACATGCATTGAAAAGACATCAAGGACATCGCCAGAGACGACAGGGCGGGTGTCTGTAGCAGGGAATTCCAATCACTACTCTTTCTCTCGCACAAGCACCAATATTTTCACATTTGTTATGTCACGATAGCAGATACAAGCCAAATTAAGTAATGAATATCTCATTTTGTAACAGAAATAATCTTTGAAATGCCATATTCCATCCATGTTGCATGGCAACTGAAGGCTAGTCACGTGTGTTGTCCTCAGTAATCATGTTCACTGTTATTTAAGCTCTGGCCCTCCACTCCACAACTCTCTGCCTTCGATATCTCAATTATATATATTACATAGAACGGCATTTACTGCAACAATCCATTATGAGAAATCTATATTATCTAATTAAACTTTACAATTATTAAGAACTTTACATTTTATATAAGACAATCTCGCTGTTTTCAACGCTGGGCTGTTGAGTTAGCCCAGTCTCGGTAAAGAAAGGGGTAAGATTAAGCGAATACGACTTACATTTTCACAACCTGTGTCTTGAAATCCCATACTGCGGATTTAGACGCGACGGAAAAGCTTACGGCTTGCTGTACGACTTATTAGCATTTGAAAAAGAGGTCAGCGAGCCGACTCACCATTACTAACCCACGAATTATTCTCAACAGTTCCCTCGGAGCCAGCCAAAGCGGGCGCCCTTGCAATAATTGGGGTAGCTGTTGGTCCAACTTCAACCGTGGTCGTAAAAAGCTTTGGAGCTGCCGTGGCCATCGCAAACTTGGCACCAGTCAAGGCAGTTGCAGCTTGGTCATCCATCTCACATGTTGGGCAAGAGTTCGCGGATGTGAGATTACCTTGAACAGGCAAGTACATGGAAACGTTCACGACTTGTTTCGGGTAGATGCGGTTCTTGTCCTTGATCAAAGGATTGGCTGCTTCAACGGAAGATAGGGTGAGGCCCCACTTGTCTGCTATCGAGTAAAGAGAGTCTCCGGGCTCGACAGTCGTACAGAAAGGATCGCCGAGTCTTTTGGCGGGAACCTTAATTATTTGGCCGGGGAAGATGAGATCAGGATTTTCGATCTGTTCGTTCAACGCTACAATGGCAGAGAGAGTAGTGTTGTAGGCCTTTGCAATTGCATCCAAGTAATCACCTTCAGCAACCTTGTAGCCTTGTGCTGGAATATGGATGACCTGGCCGACTGCAATCTCATCTGCGTTTTGAATATCTGGATTTGCGGCGAGGATCGCGGAAAGTTCGACGGTGTAGCGCTCAGCAATTGCAAATAGCGTATCGCCAGACTTGACCAAATACTTCGTTGCGGGTGGAAGACGTGTGTTGTGATTGAAAGTGGATTCTTCCAAGTCGGCTCCTCGGTCGAATGTCAAGTAGTGAAGTTGTTGATCAAATCCACTCAAGTAGCAATTGCAAGAGGTAGCCACCTGGACAATTGCGCAACCATTACCACTGCATACCCTGTAGTAAAAGAAATCGCCAGTTCCAGGATGGTAATAGTTAATACTCCTATCGTTGAAACCGCTTTGAATTTCGGATGGTATATTGGCATTGATCTCGCGTGCTTGTGCCATTCTATCAGCTCCCGAGCTCATGGAGTTACCAGCAGGATCGAACACGGAGCCATCATAGAAGTTGAAGATCTCGGAAACAGTGGGCGCAAAAGTAAGCCCGTTATGGTTTGTTTGAGGTGCCGGACGTCCCTGGCCGCCTCCTTTGCCAGGGGTTGAAAGTTGGGGCGGTTGCTGTTGAGCTGGCGGCGCATGATCACCTCCCTTGCTGGCTGTTGGCGGTTCAGATTGTTGTCCATTGTTCTGTGCTCCAGGCTGAGGTGGTAATTCTATGGGTTGGCGTTCTGGCCCCTGCTTTTGTGGCTTGGGAATCTCTTCGATCGAGCCAGGAGAGTTTGGTTGCATTTGGGTATTTACCTCTTGGTTCTCGGGAGTATTCGATGGTGATTTCGACTGATCGGCACCAAATTGGCCCTTTCCATTACTAGTCTCGTCCGGTGTTGAAGGATCCCCATTAACCCCGTTATTTAATCCAACATCTGGTTTGTCCGAGTCGGGGTGTTGTCTATTCGTTGGTGAGGAAGGAGGCTGATCAGGACGTGGTTGTCTGTCGACTGGAGACGTTGAGCCTTGGCCTTGCTGTTCCTGACCGACCTCGTTATTTGGTATCGAGGGAGGTTGGTTAGGACTAGGCTGTCCGTTGCCTGGAGTCGTCGAACCTTGGCCCTGTTTTCCTTGACCGGGTTGATTGGGACCCGATTGTCCATTTCCTGGAATTGCCGAGTTTTGGCCATGTCCTCCTTCATTTGGCGGAATGCTGGAGAGAGGTTCTGGTCCCTCACCATTTTTGTACCCTCCTGTATTAGTAGGAGCCACGGGCACCACGGGGTCGGACGAGCCAATACTTGGTTGTGCGGCAGAAGCAGGGGTGCTCATCTGAGCAGAACTCGATTGTCCAGGCACACGTTGAGTTCGGGATGGAGGCAGCGTGTCGATTTGGGCACTTTCAGCGGGCGTGGGCGATCCAGATGTGGATTGTGACTGCTTAGAGTGGCTCTCAATTGGCAGTGCTTGACTTGCTGTGAAGGTGAATGATTCGCCTCGAGAACCACCTTCACCCGGGGCCTGCGTCACACTGGGATGCTTCGTAGCATCGGAAGTCTGGGACTGAGTCGGTGTGGTCTCGGGAAGTTGTCCTTCGGATTTGTGAGGGCTGCTTCCAGATGGAGAGGTCGCAGACGTCAGCTCACCAGATTGCTGCGCTCCAGATTCATTGGTGCTTGAAGGCTGGATTTTGTCTGTTTGCGTTCCGGCCTTGGCAATTCTCGAGGAGTCCGGATGGCGAATTCCATCTGTCGAGATTGCGGATTCCACCTCAGTTGCCTGCTTACTTGCGGTATTAACCGAAGCGGTGGCTTGGGGTGTCTCCGGTGAGACGTTAGAGAGCGCCGTATTCGGTGCAATTGATTCCGCTCCCTTCGAGGTCTCCATTTCCTGGACCGACGATGCTTCACCCACGGAGGTGACCTCACTTGATGACAATGCTGGCGACAGGCTACTTAGAGTAGATGCAGAAGGCATCGTACGCCTTGTCTCGGCCAACGGCTCGGCTGTGGAAGAAATCTCATTGGACAAATTTGACTTCGCTAGCAGGCTGCTGGTGCTGCTCTTCTGCGGCTCTTCGGTGTTTATGTCATTGGAGGGGAGACAGCTTGTCTCATCGATGGACGTAGGGTAAAGGGTTGCCGTGCTGAGTGGTCTAGACTCGGGAATAGTAGATCTGGAAGTCTGCGAAGTAAGTATGCTCTCGCTCGGACTTAAGATTTGCGAGATGCGCATGCTCTCTTCACTCTCGCCGGAATTCGTCATCTCGCTTGCCTTTGAGCTTAGAGAAGATTCGATCTTATTTGGTGACTGCGGCTGCGTAGTAGATACTCTGGGCGTTGAGCCAACTGGGTTCTCATTTGAGGTCTTGTCGTGCGAGGTGTATGCGGATGACTGGCTCATGAGACGCTCCTCGGTCACCATTGGTGCTGCCGTAGTCTGGCTTCCAGAGATAATCATCTTTCCAGAGGATGCTGGAGACTGGGTAGTTCCGGATTGTGACGCCTTGGGCATCATGAACTCCTGGTAAGAGGTGATCACCGCTACTGGGGATGAAGCGTCGGCACCCTTAGTTACCTGGGAAGGGCTGACAACAGACCCTTGAGTCTCAGAGGCAGGAGAAGATGATCCAATGTTCGACAAGGTCGAGGATGGGAATATCTCAGGAGTGGAAGCAGCGGTAAGAACCGTGGAACCAAACGGCTGGCTCGTCTTGGCGCCGTTGGGCGCGCTGCTTGGTTTTGTCATTGAAGTTTCCATTGCGCCAGATTCCAATGTGCTAGAGCTGGATGATGGAGTATTGGCTCCAGTATAAGTGGAGTGCATGGAGTTAGCCGAGGCAGACTCAGATGTAGACTCTCCTCCCATTTCTAACAGCTGGGTAGTGGTCACAGCAGGCTTGACTGTCTGGGTTCCACTCGCGTCGGTTGAAGCAAGGGCGGTGGTTATTGTCTGGGAACTTGTAAGAGACGGGAGGCTTGCCATCGAGGCGGTGGCGTTGGCCACTGTCTGGGTTTGAGACTCGTATGATTGAGATGATGCGGAAGATGTCATGGCAGCAGCCTCAGGCGCCGTCATCTGCTCTTCAACGGAAGGCTGCACCACGGATCTAGTAGGACTCCTTTCGGCAGAGGATGGCGAGCCTAATGCAGACGTGATCTGACTGTTTGGCATGCTGCTCGCCATGACGGGAAAGGCAGACTCAGTAGCCACTGAGCTCCGCATGGAGGATGCACTCGAAGCTGGGCTTGAAGAGACAAACAAGTTGAAACCGGTACTGCTGGCAGCTGGAAATGATCCCACAGACATCGGAATTTCAAGTGACTCAGAAGCCTTTGGAGACTCCGGCGTGTTAAGAGACTCTGATGTCTTGGAAGAGGAAGGCTCCGATGCCATTGGGGTTTTTGATGTCTTTGCAGTTTCTGATGCCTTGGGGGACTCTGTGACCTTGGGAGAATCTGAAGCCTTAGGAGACTCCGATGCCTTTGCGGTTCCCGAGGTCTTAGAAGGCTCTGCTGCCGCTAGAGACTGGGATGGCGTATAGCTCAAAGTTGGTTCGGTATTACCTATTGAGGATAGAGATGCTTGGCCTAAGTCAGATGAGTGAATACTGGGAGTACTCGAAGTGGTATCAGAGGCGCCTCCGAAGGTCGATGACTGAGATGCGGCCCCTGGCGCGGAAGAAACTTGGCTCGTTGATGCCTGTGGTGAAACTCCGCTCAGAGTATCACCTCCCTTGCTACTGGACGGCATGTCGGGTGTAGGGAATATCGAGGTCAAGATCACAGAGTGTAAACCATGGCTGCTACCAACGACCTCAGATGTGGTTTTCAGGGCGCCGGATGGAGTTGTCTTCGCATAGGTTGTTTTTTGCGCTCCGTAAGTACGTGTCTCCGAAGCTGGGGAACCAAGTTGTGTTCCCTGGCTTGACTGGAAGGCCAGCATCTTCGTATTGCCGCTTGCTTGGCTCGGCATGGGTGGTTCATTCTGCATGTTGGGGGAACGAGTAGATGAGAGCATATTAGCCCTTGACATTTCTGATCTGGTCGTCGACGCTGTGGACAGACCGGGGGAAGGTTTCTGGCTAGAGAGAGTAGGAAGTACCTCACTGAGAGGCGATTGAGCCAAGGAAAGTGGAGAAACTGAAGTGCCTGTGCTGGCGGCTTCTGGAGTGCGGGTAGACTTTAAGGAGCTACTAGCGACTGTGAGTGGTTCAGTGGCAGATGAAGAGGTTGAAACACGTCCCGCTGATGAAATAGTAGCACCAGTTTCTGCGAAGGTAGTGAGAGAGCGTGAAACTTCTTGGTTGCCACTCAAGGTACGACGTATCGAGGACGCCGGAGCACTGGTTCCTGTAGAGCTCGCCAGACCGGTCGGTGATACTGCTCGTGAAGATGACCCATAAGATGAGATTCTGATGTGGGATTTTGTTTTGATTTGGGTGAGAGAGTCGGTCGGTTTGACGTTCATGGAGCTCGATAGTCGTGGCATTTCCTCCGAGACAGGAGTTGAAAATGCGATTTCGGGTGAGTTTGATCCTGCTGGGTAGCTTGGTGCTCGTGAAATGGAGGACATGCGAGTTCTGCCGGCGGCTAACATGCTTGACTGTCCGGGCGATAGTGAACCCGTTGTGAGAACACTACTCAAACTTTCCGATGACCTGATCTCGCTATATGAATTATAACCCACCGTTGACATTTCCTTGCTGGTTGACGCGATCATCGATGATCGTTGCTGTATTGATGTTGAGATGGTTGGGACATCAGTCTTCTCGGATTTCCTGGAATTCAATCGATGGGAATCAGTTGAGCTAGATTGGCGAACACTTTCAGAAGGAGACAATGACCTCATTGGTATCATTTGAGTTGTTCCAAACGACGAGCCTTGAGAAGCTCCATGAGATAATTTGGTCGTGCTCAAGCGCCGAAGCTGGCTTGTCGACACATCAGATTCAGAAACAGCGTATCGACTTTGTGTGAGAAACTTCGTTGATAAGCCACTCTCCTGGTGCTTGATGAAGCTGGATTGGCTCGGTGACATTGCAGAACGCGTACTCTCAGCTCTGCTCAACGAGGCAGCTTGGTTTGACCTCGAGGATCTCGAGGTCGAGCCTAGAGATGCCGGGCCTTTTACAGAGGTCAGAGGGCTAGATTGAACGGGCAATAATGTGGTCTGGGCTCTCACGGAGCTGGTGATACTCGAAAGCTCAGATAGGCGTTTAGTGGGGCTTTGAGTAATTGGAGGAGGCAGATTGGTCTGCGAAGAGCCCTCATATGAAGCCCTCAATGTAGAAGTAGCATGGCTGGAGGACCGGGTTGCACTATCCTGCTCCCCACGCTTGGTACTACTTTTCATAGCGGGTGGACTCCCATCGGTTGGGGATGAGATAGTTCTGCTGAAAGACAGAGTAGCGCTCTTAGATATGCCGCTGTTGTTACTGCTGGTGCCCATTCGCACCACTGAGGAGCCCGCTTGTGAACCTGGCCGCGAGGAAGCGAATGCGTTGGTAGAGGCCGCTGCACTGCCAAAGTTGCCTCCTGCGATGCTGCTCATGCCATTTCGCGCAGTAGATGATGCCAAGTCGGCCGAGGCCTGAGGGGTAAATTGCGAAGCGCTATTAATACCGGAGTACTGGGGTCGTGAGGTTTCAATGGAGGTCCAAGGGCTCTCTGTTGTTCTATGCGAGCCCAAGGACTTTCGCGTATGAGAAGTTGCAACATCAGATGGTAGAGTTGCCTGTGCTAATGTTGTTGAACCCGAGGACATCCTTGAGTATGCTGGGAGTGATGACAGTGTCGTCTTAACTTTCTCGCCGGGTGATGTGGGCTGATTAGGTACCGATTTAGGAAT
>Ga0307515_10020452_pt1 | contig 11806 bp, 1 predicted proteins | sample 17_EM_MG_FD_194513 | JGI IMG/M metagenome (GOLD analysis project Ga0307515, IMG submission 194513) | Populus trichocarpa ectomycorrhiza microbial communities from riparian zone in the Pacific Northwest, United States - 17_EM | ecosystem: Host-associated > Plants > Roots > Unclassified | place...
CGCAGTCAGTCAGCTATTTTTCTCAAGATCGCAGCTAAGCTGACTGTTGGACACACTGATTTTAAGTTTACTAATATAGTGCTAGTGGTATATCTTAAACCAATGGTTTCTAGCTTCTAGTACTCCATATAAAGGTTTTACGACCTATAGGATTGTTCCTAGTTATAGGTTAAGCTCAGAGAGTGGCCGTATAAAGATGTCCCTACTTAGGTAGGTATTAGACTGCATATAGGCTTGCGAGATATCCCATAGGTAAAGAGCTACGGGTTTGCTTTACTATAGTCCGGGCGTAAGTACAAGTATAATCCGTTGGCTGACTCATTAAATTATAGGCGATTGCGTAAGGACTAAGCCCTTCCCTTAGTCGTTATAGGCTTATACAACAAGCCTTAATTTTTCAAAAGCTTTATCAGTACCCAGGTGCTTAATTTCGTCAATAAAGCGTAAGTTAAATATACGAACGCCTTATAGAACGTCTTTCTCCATTATAACCGCAAAGACACCCTTTTCAAGTAGTCCGTTAATCTCTTTACATCGTAAGTCCATAAAGGGGGTTTCCTATACTAGAACTGATATATCCGCAGGCGGAGATTACCTTGCGGATATTCCTGCAGAGGTTAGGTAAGTCTCCATTATAGTATTCTCAGTTACAGGGTGCTTTTAGGGGCATCCTCAACCGCGCTTTACAGTAGGTATAGTGGGTTCAGTAGGTTTCTAGAGGACTTCTAGGGTAGGCAAGGGTGCTTCTAGCTCGTCTAATTCAGCGGTTACTTCTGGTTTGTCTGGTTCGGCGGTTACCTCCAGTTTATCTAGCTCGGCAGTTACTTCTAATTCGTCTGGCTCGACGTCATAGGTGTCTTCAGGCCAAAAGTAGGGTTTTACAGACGTGCTCCTAAAGCTGGTCGGGCCGCTAGGAAGTTATACACAGCACGTCTCATTTTCTACAGCTAGTAAACGGTAGGGTCCGGTCCACTTACCGCTTTTACGCCATATAAGGACTTCAGAGTTAAACAGGAGGTCGTGTACTAGGGTCGTGTTAGGTCCGTTGCGGTAGTATAGGGCATTATTAACAGCTTATTTAGCCCGTAGCTTAACTATCTCGGCCATCGCCTTCCATATTACAGCTGCTCGTTCCGTAATAAATAGGGCAGAAGAATCTAGGTTACTTATCCTTAGGTAGGCTCCGTAGACTAAAAGGGTAGGTACTAGTCCATCCGGGCCAGCAGTGTTATTAACGGCTTTTATAGCTATCTATAAAGCCAGTTCCTTTTAGATATCCTTACCCTCGTCCGTAATAATCTAGTAAACTCTCCATAGGGCTAGGTAAGCTCGCTTAACAAGCCCAACAAACCAATACGCCTCAACTAAAACGGCTTTTATTAATATAGCCATGGCCGTAGCATACTACTGGAATTCCTTACTAATAAAGTTCCTACCAGCGTCGTAGGTAATATACTCAGGAGGTCCAACGTACGTGTCAATCCAGCAGGTCCATAAAATATCCCAAGTATGCTTTATAGATATATTTTGCAACCAATAGGCGGCTTAATAGCGGGTTGCCTCGTCAATTATATATAATACTAGGCTGCCGTTAATATACATAATGTCTACATATACTAAATAGTTGAAGTTAAGATCCTTATAAAGGGTGAACTTAAATCGGCCTAGGGAACGTCTGTATTTCTAGCAGTAGGAGCAGTATTTAGTTAGGTGGTCAATTGCCTTCCTATCAACGTCGTCATATCCAGAACATTCAAGGACTCTATACAGCTTTTCGGCTAACGGGTAGTTAAAACGGCAGTATAGGCGGTAGATTTCCATACTGCTAAGGTAGCACGGGTTATAGTTAAAAGATTCCTAAATATAGGTCTATAAAGTCTCTCCCTATATAAGGAACGGGTGTCCAAATCGTCATATAGTTGGTAGGGTAATATACTTACTTCCTAGGGCAGTTACAGGGCCAATTAGGGTGTCCGTAACGTTATTATAGTATACCTATAACCTATCTATATCCGTAAGGCAGAGTAGGAAAGGGGTGTCCGCCTTTACTACGTAGAAGTTAACTAGGCCAATTAGAGTCTTAACTGCTACTAATCCGATTAATATAGTTAAGCTAATGCCAAATTAGACGGTTACGGCCCCAGTTTACGTAATATTAATGTCCGTATTGTTATTTATGGTGGTCCTATATATAAGGTATTATCCGTAGCCTGCGGTAGACTTCTTAGAGGTACCTATATCGATTATAACACCGTAGAATTCCTTGGGGGTATAGCGTTCTGTGGTAATATATGCAAATAGGTCCTGCTTATAATCTATAACATCTATAACGGGGGTGCTTACGGAATGATTTTTAGGCGCAACTAAGTATATAAAGGAACGGTCGGCTAATACGGTCGTGATATTAAAGGCTTAGCTGTCCGTAAAAGGTCCAAAAGTGGTTAGGAATATCTTTAAGGTCTCTTATTCCTAAGCGTCTAAGTTAAAGTCAATTATAAGGGCTTCTATTAACCTATTAGGGGGCTTTTCTACTTCCTCTCCTTTATATTCCAAAATAAACTAGCTAATACAGCTATCAAGTCTCTTCCTGGACTTGTTACGTTCTTCCTAGGTATACCTTATAGACCAATATCCTTCCTTACCGTACACAAAGCACTTCTGGCTGGTTTATCTGCGGGGGTATATTTTCGTACGGGGGTTGCTATAGGGGTTACGGGTAGGACTTGGTCAGTACAGGTGCTGCTAGCGGTAGCGGCGGTCCGTAAAGTAGACGTCTAAGTCTATTTACGGATATTAAATATCCGTAATAAAGGCTTAAGTGCTACCTGGTGGGTTTAAGACTTCATACATTGCAATAAAGGAGCGTAGATCATTAATAAGGCCAGCTAAGGTATCTATAGGCTTATAGTAGGCGTACTTACAGGGCTCTACTTCCTAGCAAGCCGTAATAAGTTTATTGTGCAGGAAGTCGTCTATTCGAAGCTTGGCGTCAAGGCCATGCTATAGGTACTAGAGGTCTTTAATAAGGATTTGCAGACACTCTATAGTCGATTTTTCGGTATTCTTGTCGATTACGGTCCGTAGCTTAGTCGCATTCCATTGGGTAAGGATATTACGCCTATATTCCGGTCCTTTAAAGTAGTTATAGGTAGCTTCGTATAGCTTATCAAAAGGAACACCAAGGGGGTTACTATTAAGGTTGGTGTAGTAGTAGTCAAGTGCTAGGCCGCGCAGTATGGTAGAGTAGGCTTAGCTAAACTCTTGTTTAGGAATATCAGCCTTCTAGCAGAGGTCCGTAAAGATGGTTAGTTTAAAGTCAAAGTTATCATTTTCGCCGCTGTACTTAGATTCGTTGGTATAGAGCTTAGCCAGGTTAGCTAGCTCCTTGCCGTAGGTCTTTGGTTAGGTAGGTTGCGGATCTATAACTTACGGATTTATGGTTTGTGGATATATGGCTTACGGATCTGTGACTTAAATAACGGGGGTAATTTGGTCCGTATTTTGGTTTACGGGGGTATTATGGTCCGTAATTTAGGTTACGGGGGTATTACGGTCCGTAACTTAAGTACTAGGTGTGCTTTAGCCTGTAAGATTAATTCTAAAACTGCTTAGGTTTATAGGACGAATTTAGTTAAGTAGGTTAGGTATAAGGCTAGCGATTATATTAAGTTTAGAAGAAGTAAAGAGTTCCTTAGTTTCTTAGAACTGTTCTAGGATTTCCTCTTTAGTCCATTCCGTTTGGTCCTTTTTATATATTATATTATACAAGGACTATATAACAGTAACTCGTTTATTCCTTTTAACCCATACACCTTAGTTATGTAAGAGGGTCCGTAGGTTACGGATAGTAGTAGGGTTGTATACTTTAAAGATAGCTTCCGTAAAGTCCGCGAAGTCTTCCTAGTATTGCTCCCATAGGTTGACGTTCATAAGCTTAAAATATTCATATTCAAGAACTTTAAATTTAATGTAGTTGTTGACGTCAGGTATAGACGTAAGGTCGGCTCCCTACCTCCACTTTTCCTGGCCTTTATCAACTTGCTTCCTTAGGTCTGCTATACTATATAGTGTAGTATAGTACGCAGTAGGTGGAAGAGGTCTTGTAGTGGTCCGTAAAGGCGGTTAATGTCCGTAGCGGTTTATAGAAGGGTAAAGGTGTCCGTAAGGGGTCTTGATAGGTCCGTAGTAGTTCGTAAAGGGGTAGGGGGTCTCCATAAGGGGTCTAAAAAGACGTCAGAGGTATTAAAAGAGGGTGTAGTAGGGATAGGGGTTCAAGGTTTAAGGGTAGGGGGTTCCATACAGGTCTGTATTCGCGTCTATTATACTTCTAGTAAACCGTACTAAGACTTAAATAAGTATACAGAGTTGGTGATAGTCCGTAATCCCCGGCTTCTAACCTTCTAGCAGGTCGTACTAGGAGTCTAAACGGGTGGTCGCTGTTATATATCGCTCGGGGGGAGGTATTAAGTAATTGCTGATCTATACGCGCTCACTAATCAGTGTTCGTACTAACTTAATAGCACGAGTGAGTCGTATCCACGGGCACGAAATACATATAGTATCGTATGCTTGTTTGGATGGTGACTGTCGATTGTATAAAGCAGACTACGTGGTCTATATACTGATGCACCTCCCCCCTAATTAGTTAGTGCCTTATAAGTGCACCAGACGCGTAAGCGAGTAGTTGGTGCACTAAACGCGTAAACGCGTACCTGGTGTGCCGAACGCGTAAACACGCGTTTGGTATAACAGGTGCTGTAATTATACAGTTAGGAAAAGTTTATAAGATATTAGAAAGCTTTTAGGTATAAAGAATTCTAAAAGTATAGGAAGAAGATCTATAGATGGATATATATAAAAACCGGGAAGTAAAGTATATCCTAAGAAGTATAGTAGAGCACTTTATAGAAGATTTTTGTAAGGGAATAACTTAAGGACATAACGGAGCTACAGGCTTAGTATTAAGACTTTAGGAGGAGTATATTATTAATAGAATTTAGGGTATAGCACGGAAAGTTATAAAAGAGTATTTAAATTGCTAAAGAAATAAATAATAAGGTATAAGCTATATGGAGGGCTATAACCTATTAAAATACTAGAGAGACTATAGGAGGTTATATTATAGAACTTTATTATAAAGTTGCTAAAATTAAGAGATCTTATTACTGGATAAGATTATAATGTAATTTTAGTAATAGTAAATAAGCTTATAAAGTAGGGATACTTTATAGCCTATATAGAAGAAATCTTAGCGGAAGATGTCGCTAGAATTTATATTAAAAAAGTATTTGCAAGATATAGAGCACTAAGTAAAATTATATTAGATAGAGATTTAAGATTTATAGTAGTATTCTAGGAGGTATTCTTAGCGGAGTAAGGAGTTAGAGCAGTAATTTCTACTATATATTATCTATAGACAGACGGTTAAACAGAAAGATTAAATTAGATACTAAAGTAGTATCTAAGGCATTATATTAATTATATATAAAATAATTGGGTATTATTATTACTAATTGCGTAGTTTATATATAATGCAATATTATAAAAAGAAATGGGTATATTATTATTTAAGGCGAACTATGGATATAAGCTAAGAATATTATTATTACTATATTAAGTAAAGAAGATAAGTAGTATAGCTAAATAAAGAATGGAGATATTAATAAATCTTTATATAGACCTTATGGAAATAGCTAAGGTAGTATAGCAAAGAATAAAGAAATACTACGATACTAAGAGATCTAAGGGACTAGATCTTAAGGAGGGAGATAAAGTATAGCTATTATATAAAAATTTTAAGGGTTAATAATTAAGTAAGAAGTTGGACCACGTTAGACTAGGACCCTTTAAAATTAGCTAGAAGATTTTACTGGTTATATTTAAGTTAAACCTACTAGCTAAAATAAAAATTTACTTAGTATAGTATATCGCAATGCTAGAGCTAGTATATAGGAATATTAAGCCACTAGTTTACAAAGCAGACATATATAGAGGGTAAGAAGAAGATAAATAGTAAGTTTTAAAGGTTATTAATTATAAAAATAAAAATAATAAAATATAGTATAAAGTAAATTAGATAGGCTATAATAAGACTACCTAGAAACTACTAGAAAACCTAAAAAACGCTATAAGAAAGGTATAAGAGTATTAGAAGAAAATAGGTCGGGTAATATTAATAAGGAAGAGTTACTAAAGAATAAGTTACCTAAGGGGGACCTAGGAAGAGCGACTGCCGAACTACTTAAAGTTGTTTCCTTCGCTATTAGAAGAAAATCCGTTTTTTATTACTAAGCTCCTACAAACCTTATTTTATAAGTTTTTATTTTTTAAAATAAACTTTCTTACAAACCTTCTTAAGATAAAGAAAATGGGTAAATACCGCGATTTAAGTGTTTAGGGCCTTCTATTCCACGTTATAAAAACATTTAAGCTTAGCTAGAGCCTATGTAAGATTACCATTAAGCTTTATAGCGGTAGATTAAATATAAAACCCTATAATAAATTACTTAGGGAACTTAACGACTATTAAGAGTTATAGGACGCGCATATTTAGCGTTAGAAAAAGAGTAAACATTATAAAATAAATAAATATTTACTTTAGTACACTTTAAATATAAAGAGGGTTGCTAAGATAAAGGACTTACTAGCGTAATATAAACCAACCCCTCTTTCGTATAATAAGAATATGGAGACGGTATTATTTCATCTAGTAATAGGATGCTAGTAACGGTGTAAGTATAACGCTATAATTATAAAGAAGAAGGAGGCTTAGAAACCTTAGGAGGTATAATAAGTAATAATATTAACTAAATTAACTAAACGGATATTATACCTCTAGTAGACGACTTAGGGATATTAGGAATCTTTAAGGACAAAAATAAAAAGGAGGGAGATAGTGTTACGGACGCTTTAAGTACAATATTATAACTACTTAGAGAAGAGTTAAAAGAAGCTAGTTAGTTAATATAAGCACGGTTTAAAATAGAGCTGGTAGAACTATATAATGAGGAATAGTAAGCAAGTTATATAATGTTGTACGCAGTATACGCAGTGTATAAAGGGAACGTATGTATAATACATATAACACGTACATTACGTATAAGAAGGATTTCTTAGGAGTATATTTATATATTTAAAGGACTACAGTCCCTACCTAGATAGTTCCTTCCTTATAGTAATTCTTAGAATATAATTAGAGTTAATCTGTTAGGCAACTACTCCACTAGTTATTATTACGTTGTTAACTTTTACTTTCCCTATATACCTAGCCTATTAACAGGACCCACTATAGTACTTGCTACAAGGTTCCGTTACACAACTACGTTATTTAAGCTATATTATTAACATTATTACCCGCTACCTCTTATACGGTTATAACCTAGATTTATTTAAAGTGGAGAATATAGTACCTAAAGATATAAAGGCGCAGTTATAAACGTAGAGGAAGTAAGAACTAGTTAGTAAAGCTTATAACTTAATTATATAGGTATATATAAGCCCTTAAAGAAGATATCGGTGGTATAAAAGTAAGTAGTTCTAAAAGTACAAATTAATTAATAGTACTAACAAATTATTAGGCCAGAAGATATATCTTTAGAGTATCCTCCTAGAGGACTAATAGGATATAATAATAACCTAAAACCTCTCCTAATTTAATACTACCCGCTAGGATAGTACTTATAAGGAATTTTATATACTAAATTAGCTTTACGCGCTATTTAAAGACTTTATATAGTTAGAGTAGCAACGTATAAGATAACTAAAAGAGAGGTTAGAATCTACTTAGCTAGAAGACTAGGATAGCGCTTATAATATAATTGTTAGAACGTTAGTTATATAATATAGTCACGAGACCATAAAATAAGGCTAGCTAACCTAACCTTAGAGCAACCCCTTTATTACAGACGCTTTAAGTATAATGTTATAACTACTTGGAGAGGAGTCGGAAGAAGCTAGTTAGTTAATACAGGCACGGTCTAGGATGGATCCGGTAGAACTATGTAATAAGAAATGGTAACCAAGTTATGTAATATAATCTATATAATCTGTGTAATCTATATAATCCGCGACAGAGTAGATAAAGCACACGTACCTTACGTATAAGGAGGGTTTCCTAGAAATACGGTTGTGTATTTAAAGGACTACAGTCCCTACTCTAGATAGTTCTTTCCTTATAGTAATTCTCAGAATATAATTAGAGTTAATCTATTAGGCAACCACTCCACTAGTTATTATTACGTTGTTGACTTACTTACAATACCTACACACCTAGCCTAATAATAAGCCTATCGTAGTACTTGCTATAAGGTTCCGTTATATAATTACTACCTAGTTACGGTTTCAATAAGTTAAATAATATGCTACCAAAAGCAGCCATTATAACGCCATTAACGGCGGCAACTACTTTAAGGTCTAAAGGCAACACTAGTATAGCAGATACTAACTTATAGCAACCTATAACGGTCAGACAACTATAAGAGATAGTCGACTAGTTAACAGAAAATAATACGGCACTTAAATAAAGGATTAACAGGATAGGAGTAGTAAAGGTTAAGTTACTATTAATTAAGAGATTCTTAGGAGAGAGATTAAAGCTTAAAGGATTTCTTACGTAAATGTATTTTAAGGTTGCGCAAGAAGGAGTAAAGCTAGCAATACCTATGGATTAAATAGCTTACGCGGGATTATTCCTATTAGGAAGAGCACTTAAGTGGTTTAAGCCTTACCTTATAGAAATATAGGTAAATGGAATAACGACCACTAATTAAAAAGTGCGGTTTATGTTCTTAAGCTAGAACAAATTCGTAGAGCGACTTATATAAATGTTCGGAGACCTAAAGGCAGTAACTACAGCGGAAAGAAAACTCTAAGACATTATATAGTAAACCTTAGTAATTAAATACATAATATAGTTCTAAACGCTAGCTATATAAGTTAAGTAGAATAATAGGGCGCTTATAGTATAGTATAAACAAGGACTTAAGGCTAAAGTCTAGGATGTAATTATTCTAATAGAAGATGCGGACACCCTAAGGGAATTAATAGATTAAGTAATAAAGATTAATAATAGGATCTACTAAAGGGAACAGACTAAGAGAGGTTAGGATAGAGTTCTATAGTTATATAAGACGCAGAGTACGCAACAATAAAAGCTAAGTTAGAAATTATGGTATAGCGCAGAGCTAATAGACCTAAGCGGTACTAAAGAAGCCTATAAAAGATAGAGTAAAAAACTATAGAAACCCAGAGGTTAAGGATCTAGTAATTATAGGACTAAGGAGTAAAGGCTAAACTAGGGATTTCAGCAGTAGAAGACGTTTAGGCGGACTCTATAGCAAAGTCAGTAGTTTAAAAATAGAGCTTATATAAATTACGGAAAATAGGGTCATTTTGTAAGGGATTATAAAGATAGTTAAAGTTACTATATAATAAAGGGAATCCGACTAGCAAAAGACATATATATATAGAGGGATAATAGTATACTATAAGGAACAAAAGAATATTTAATCCAAAGTTTCGCGTTTTATTATAATAACGCATACCAAATTTATAAAGACGCTAAGTACGGCGCAAGCTATTAGCTATAGGAGCTAAAATCTATAGAGTATAAAGGAACTAGAGAGTTAAATAAAGAATAAAATTAACTCTATAAGCTAGATTAGGATATTACAGCAATATACGGATAACAATTAGCGACAATAATAATAGAATTAGAGTATTTATTAATTAATAGCGACAAGGACAGTAAAGGAACTAACTAGGGGTATCTAAACCTTAATAACGTAATAAAAGTAGAGACTAAGACCGTTATAGAGTAAGGTTTAGTAACGGGCATTATAATACCGTTAGATACGGCATCTATTACTTTATAAGACGGTAGGAGTAGTATCTAAAAGAGATTAAGTAAGCAGACGACTGCTAGTACTAGCTTACCACTTAATAAAGGCAAAAGGCTAAAGGCTTAAAATTCTTAAGATGAGATAAGAGAGATTTAAGATTCTAAAGATAGAATAAGGACAGCTTAAGGACCCATAAAGGACGAAAACCGATAGAGTAGAGCAGCAGCTTAGTTTAGAGATATACGAATAAGCTTAGGACAAGAATTCCTAACGGCATTAGATTCTTAAGACGAGATAGATAAGATTTAAGACTTTTAAGATAAGATAAGAACACTATAAACGCCTAGTTAAACTAAGGCGGGAGCTAAGCTTAAGTTAGAAGTAAGCTTAGGATTAAAAAATCTAAGGGACTAAGAATTTGGAGTACAAATAAGGACACCTATAGGTAAAAGGTAAGGAGCTTTTTTATAGATTAGAGAATCTGTAATATAAACAATAGTTAGATTAGGAAACAGATATATAAAACTAGAAGACTTACTAAGGGAATATAGTATTTAGCCTAAAGATTAAAAAGTTAATACTAAGATTAAGAAGCATAACAACTTTAAGAATCTACTTATAAGACGTAAAAGAAAAAAAACCATAAAGGAATTTAGAGTAAGAATTACCTTATAGTAAGAGCAGAAACTAGATAAGAGATCTAGTATATTAGGACGTACAAGGGATAGAGTACCTGTATAAAAGGTTACTAATAGGCCTAGAGTAGGCATACTAAGAGCTAAGTGGCTTACTAAACTGGAACAAGAAAAGGATCTAGGGATTTTAACTAGGTTTAAAGAATAATATATAAAGGGCTATTACAACGCAGTAATAAGAAGATACTTCCTTACAGACGAGCCGTATATACTTAAAGGATTATACTAAAAGTAGTATAGACAGCGACATAATAACAAGTAGGAAGATTTCTATATATAGTTAGATAAGAAAGTTGTCTAAGACCACCTAATTATAGAAAAGGCTATAACTTATATTAAAGGGGCCTTAATTATAACATTAAAAGATTTAGAGGAGTAATTAGAGGACTAGAGAAGTAAAAGGCAAATCTTAGTACTAGCGAATAAAGTTATAACGCTTAAATTAATATAAGAGAGGTTTAAACTTAAGAATAAAGACAAGCTAAGAGTTAACCTAAGACACTAAGTATATTATACACTATTATAAATAGTATACGTAAATAATACGTGTAATATATATAGAGTACCTAAGAACAAAAATTAGAAGTATCTAATAAGAATATATTAGATAACGGATAAAGCGAAATATTAAAATACTAAGTATATATATAGTTGGCACCTAGTAGAAGTTTAAGAATAAGGGGACTTAATACTTTAGCTAGGAAAATTCCTTACGGAAGAATGCCTAAATAAACAACAGTGGTGGGAATATTTAGAGAATACCTATTTATAGTATATTAAAGATAAAAAGCGAACTAAGTATTAGCCTAAGTTAAACTAAGTATAACTAGAATCTAGTAGCTAATAGTTAGGAAAAGGGGAGGCTTATAGGACTAGAGGGAACTAATAATAGAGCCTTAGACCCTTAAAGAAATTTAAGGACAACACCTAAATTTATAAATAAAGTAGTAAAATTAATAGTTCGAGGCACTAATAGATAGTGGAGCAATAAGGAACCATATCTTGTTAGCAGTAGTTAAAAAAAATAGGGTTACTATATAGGAAAAAGGAATGTTCTTACCTATTAGTAATAATTTTAGGAGATCTAATAGCCTATAGAGGAGGTATTATTAATCTTAAAATAGGACCTATTTAAATAACTATTAAAGGGAGATAGATTAAGATATCTTTTAATATATTACTATTAGGGAATAATAAGGCAGTATTAGGAATGCCTTAGTTATAGGAATATAATTTAAAGATTAATTAGGTTATAGGTTAAGTTAATATTAA
>Ga0307515_10020453_pt1 | contig 11806 bp, 9 predicted proteins | sample 17_EM_MG_FD_194513 | JGI IMG/M metagenome (GOLD analysis project Ga0307515, IMG submission 194513) | Populus trichocarpa ectomycorrhiza microbial communities from riparian zone in the Pacific Northwest, United States - 17_EM | ecosystem: Host-associated > Plants > Roots > Unclassified | place...
GCGCCCGGGCCGGCGGTCCGCCGGGCGGTGTGGCCGACAGCTTCGCTTCGATCACCGCAATGTCCTGCACCAGCGCCTTGCGCCGGCCGTGCATGTCGTCCAGCCGCGAGAGGATCGCATGGCCCATCGTCACGTGCCATGACAGCAGGCACGTGAAGGCCAGCCAGACCAGCAGCAGGCCGATGATCGTCCGGATCTGCCACTTGAACCGGCTGGCCGTCTTCACGAGGCCCGGATAGGCGAAGCGTGCCAGCGAGATCCGTGAAGGCGGCCGGCGATCGTCGGCCCCGAAGCCGGCCGCGCCGGCGGCAGGATTCGGCTCGCTGCCCGGGTTGTCTTCGCCGGCAACGAGCAAGGTGAAGGCAATCGTCACACCATTCGCGGGTTTGGCGGCCGCATTCAAGCGGTCCTTGGCGCGCAGCAGGGTGGCGGCCTGCTTGGCCCGCTGGACTTCGCTGCCGCTCGGCGGCCAGCCGATCTCGCAGATCTGCTCGATCCACCGCGGCCCGGCCAGCGGATCGGCCGCTGTCTTCTCGACATCCTCGGCGCCGGCGGACAGCAGGTTCTTGTCCCAGCGGCCGGAGACGTGGTCGAGCAGCAGGTACACCTCGCTGAGCTCGCGGACGAAGATGAAGTCCTGGATCCGGCTCGGGCCGGCGGCGTCTGCACTCGCGCCTGCACTCGCGTTCGACTGGTTCATGGCGGGCCTCGCGGCGGCGTTCGAAGCGGGCCACGGTAGCCAGCGCCAACGCTGATGGCATCGACAGTCCGCGGGACACGGCGAGGTCGCCTTACGCAGGGCTGCGGAGGGTTCGCGACCCTCGAAGCGTCAGAGGCCTCTCAGATCCCGGCCAGTCTTTCCAGCGCCTTCGTCAAGGTCTCGTCGCGCTTGGCGAAGCACAGCCGTGCGATGCCCTGCTCGAAGCCGCCTTCGTAGAACGCCGACAGCGGAATCGCCGCGACCCCGATCTCGCGCGTCAGCCATTGGCAGAACTCGGCCTCGGCCAAGCTGCTGACCGCGCTGTAGTCGACCGACTGGAAGTAGGTGCCTTCGCTGGGCAGCACGCGCAGCCGTGTCCGCGCGAGGCCTTCGCGGAACAGGTCGCGCTTGCGCTGGTAGAAGGCCGGCAGCTCGAGGTACGGCTTCGGGTCGGCCATGTAGCGCGCCAGGCCGTGCTGGACCGGCGTGTTGACGGTGAAGACGTTGAACTGGTGAACCTTGCGGAACTCGGCCGTCAGCGATGCCGGCGCCGCCACATAGCCGACCTTCCAGCCGGTGACGTGGTAGGTCTTGCCGAAGCTCGAAATCACGAAGCTGCGGGCGGCCAGCCGCGGCAGCGACGCCGCGCTGACATGCGCCACGCCGTCGTAGACCATGTGTTCGTAGACCTCGTCGGCGATCAGCAGCACGTTGGTCGGTGCCAGCAGTTCGTCGAGCTGCTCCATCTCGGCGCGGGTCCAGACCGTGGCGCCCGGGTTGTGCGGCGTGTTGACGATGATCGCCCGCGTTCGCGGCGACATCGCGGCGCCAATTTTTCCGAAGTCCGGCCTGAAGGTGCCCGGGGTCAGCGGCACGCGGACGACGCGGCCGCCGGCGAGTTCGATGTTCGGCGCGTAGCTGTCGTAGCAGGGCTCGAGGACGATCACTTCGTCGCCCGGGTGCACGCAGCACAGCACGGCGGTCAGGATCGCCTGCGTCGCGCCGGCGGTGATCGTGATCTCGCGTTCGGCGTCGTAGGCATGGCCGTACAGCGCCGAGATCTTGGCTGCGACGGCCTGCCGCAAGACCTGCACGCCGGCCATCGGCGGGTACTGGTTCAGGCCCTCGCGCATGGCATCGCCGACGCGGGCGAGCAGTGCCGGGTCGCAGTCGAAGTCCGGGAAACCCTGGCCGAGGTTGACGGCGCCGTGCTCGGCGGCCAGTGCCGACATCACGGTGAAGATCGTCGTGCCGACGCTCGGCAACCGGCTTTCGAGGGCGGGCGTGAAGGGGGTCATCAAGGGTGCGTTCATCGGCTCACATGTCGTAGTCGGTGCCGCTGCCGGCCATCGCGCGCTGGATCAGCGCCGGGCTCAGGCGGTCGGACAGTTGTTCGGCGAAAGCGTAAACGAAATGGCGCAGGTAGGCGCCGCGCTTGAACGCGACGCGGGTGACGTTGGAGCCGAACAGGTGGCCGAGAGGGCGCGAGACGAGGTCGCCGCCCGGCGGGTCGTCGCGCACCGCCAGTTCGGCGACGATGCCCACGCCCATGCCGAGCTTGACATAGGTCTTGATCACATCGGAGTCGATCGCTTCCAGCGCCAGGGTCGGCTTCAGCCGCGCGCGCAGGAAAGCCTGGTCGATTCGCGTGCGGCCGGTGACGGTGGAGTGGTACAGCACCAGCGGCTCGGCCGCCAGCTGCTCGAGCGTCGGCCGCTCGACCGACGCCAGCGGGTGGCCAGCCGGCACGACCATCACGTGCTGCCACTCGTAGCAGGGCAGGGTGACGAGTTCGTCGTGCATCGCCAGCGCTTCGGTCGCCAGGCCGATCTCGGCGACGTCGTCCAGCAGCATCCGCGCCACCTGCTCGGGCATGCCCTGGTGCAGCACCACTTGCACTTTCGGAAACTTCTTGCGCAGCGCCGCCACCGGCCCGGGCAGGAAGTAGCGCGCCTGGGTGTGGGTAGTGGCGATCGACAAGGTACCGGCGTCCTGCTTCGAGAACTGCTCGCCGATGCGCTTCAGGTTGGCGACCTCGCGCATGATGATCTCGATCGACTTCAGCACCTGCAGCCCGGGCTCGGTGACCCGCCGCAGGCGCTTGCCGTGGCGGGCGAAGATGTCGACGCCGAGTTCTTCTTCGAGTTCGAGGATCGCCTTGCTGATGCCGGGCTGCGATGTGAACAGCGCCTTCGCGGTTTCGGTGAGGTTCAGGTTGCGGCGGACGGCTTCCTGGACGAAACGGAATTGGTGGAGGTTCATTCGAGCGCCAGACTCGCCGCCCGACTCGCCACGTTCGCCATCGCGTCGATGACCGACGGCGCTTCACCGATCGGCGCATGCAGCGTGATCCGGACCTCGGCGTGCTTCGCGCGCAAGCCCTGCACCAGCAGCGGCAGGTCGTTGCGCACATGGCCGCCGGTGCCCAGGAACATCGGCAGCACGTCGATGCGCCGGCAGCCGGCGGCAATCAATTCGTCTACCGCCGCTTGCAAGCCCGGCGTCATCAGCTCGAGAAACGCCAGCCGCACGGCTGCATCCGGCCGCAGCGCGCGTACACGCTCGGCCACCGCCTGGAACGGCGCTGCCCAGCGCGGGTCGCGCGCGCCGTGCGCAAACAGGATCAGCCCGGTCATCGGTATCGAACCAGCCAGGTGAATGCCGCCATCGACAGCAGCAGGTAGATCAGGCTCGGCGTGGCCGCGACGATCCACGGCGTCCAGGCGCGCAGCAGCCCGACATGGCCGGCCAGGTTGTTGAGCAGCACGAAGCTGATGCCGAGCATGATGCCGCCGAAGACCTTCAGGCTCACGCCGCCGGCGCGGGCGTGCAGGTAGGCGAAGGGCAGGGCCAGCGCCACCATGACGAGGCAGGCGAACGGGTACAGCGCCTTCTTCCAGAAGCGGATCTGGGTGTCCTGCGCGGCTTGCGCCTGGTCGCTCAAGTGCGCGCTGTAGCGCCAGAGTTCGGCGGTGGTCATCGTCGCCACCGGCAACACCGCGGCCGAGACGACCGCCGGCTTCAGCGTGCTGGGCCATTCCAGCGTCGGCAGGCGCTGCTCCTGGATCGGCGCGTCGCCGGCCGCGCGCGCCCGCGGCCAGCGCGTGACGTCGACATCGCTCAGCGTCCAGGTGCCGTCGGCGGCCACCTGGGCTTGCGCTGCGCTGGTCCGCGAAACGAGACGCCCGTCGGCGTCGAATTCGAAGATGCGGATGCCTTGCAACACGGCGCTGGCGCTGGTGCCGGCGAGGTTGATCGAGTAGCTTCGTTCGCCTTCGGGCGTGCTGCGCTTTTCCTTCAGCCAGGCGCCGGCGCCGCCGAACTTCAGGCCGCCCGAGAAGCGCGCGCGCAACAGCACCGCCTGCCGTTCGCTGGCTGGCGCGATGTAGTCGCCGATGGCGAAGGTGAGCGCACCGAAGCCGACGCCGAGCGCCGCCAGCAGCGACAACGCACGGCCGGGCCCGAGGCCGCTGGTGCGCAGGATCGTGAACTCCGATGACTGCGCCAGGCTTGCCAGCGAATAGATCGTGCCGATCAGCACCGCGATCGGGAACAGCTCGTAGAAGTGGCCCGGCAATTCGAAGCCGGCGGCGAGCACCGCGTGCGCGACGGTGCGGCCGCGGCGGCCGACGTCGTCGAGTTCGTCGACGAAATCGATGAAATAGAACAGCGACAGGAACGCCAGTGCGACGAACAGAACCGACGAGACGATGTCGCGGTAGAGCAGCCGGCGAACCGTCTTCATGCCGCGGCCCGCCGGCGTTCGGCCGCCGGCCACAGCTGCGCAACCGCCGCGTGCTCGCGCCACCACAGCAGCGCCAGCGCGAGTACGAAAGCGCCGCCGTGCAAGCCGGCCAGCGCAGCGCCGAGACCGACCCGGCCGCTGCCGACCCAGGCCTGCGACAGGTTGATCAGGTTGTAGTAGACGACGAAGCCGAGCAACGCGAACAGCAGGTTCCAGTTGCTCGCCCGGCGCGGGTTGGTGGCGGCCAGGCCGATGCCCAGCAGCAGCAGGTTGGCGGCGCCGAACAGCAGGCCGAAGCGCCAGACCAGTTCACCCTGGTTCTTCAGCGTCGGCTTGGCGATCAGGTCCATCGTCGGCAGCGTCTTCGGCGGCCGCGTCTCGACGTCGCGGACGCGGCGCTCGTCGGCCAGCACGCGATAGGTCTCGAAGCTCGACAGCGTCTTCTCGTTGGTCTGCAGATCGACATCGTTGCGCTGGCCGCGTTCGAGCACCAGGAAGCGGTCGTCGCCGACGTTTTCGAGATGGCCGCTGCGCGCCGAGGTGACCGACTCGCTGTGTTCGAGCTGGGACAGGATGAAGACGTTGCGTGCATCGACCGCATCGGCGCTCTCCCGCTCGACGAAGAAGACACGGCGGCCGTCGCTCGAGGTCTGGAACACGCCCGGCGCCACCCGCGACAGATCGGACCGCTGCTGGTAGCGGTCGCGCAGGTCGAGGCTGTTCCGGTTGCCCCAGGGCCAGACGAAGAGCAGCAGCAGCGCCACCACCAGCAGCACCGGCCAGCTCGTCCGCAGCACCGGCCGAACGAAGCGCGCCAGGCCGACGCCGCTGGCGAACCAGACCGCCATTTCGCTGTCGCGGTACATCCGGCCGAGCGTCACGACGATGGCGATGAACAGCGACAGCGCGAGCATCGTCGACAACTGGCCGAGCGCGATGTAGCCGAGCAGCAGCACCACGTCCTGCGGTGCGACCGCGCCGACAGCGGCCTGGCCGATGGTGCGGATCAGCATCATCGTCAGCACGATGGTGAGGATGACGACCAGCGTCGCGCCGAAGCTCCGCGCCAGTTCGCGGCGCACAGATGAATCGAATAACATCCTTCGCTTTCGAAAGTGGGCGGAATTATGGACTTCAAGACGCAAGTCACCGGGGCCGGCGGGTTGGCCGCTCTGGCCGCCGATGCACTGCTCATCGTGGTGGCCGGGCAGGCGGTCCCGGAGGCGCTGGACAAGGCGCTGGCGGCGGTGCTGTCGGAGGCCGTTGCCGCGGGCGACTTCGTCTTCAAGGCCGGCACCGTGCTCTACGCACACAAGGTCGCCGGCGTGAAGGCGGCGCGGGTGGCTTTCGCGGCCGCCGGCGACGGCTCGGTGAAAGGCTTTCGCAAAGCCGTTGCGGCCGGCATCGGCGGGCTGAAAGGCGGCGGCTCGCGCCAGCTGGCGGTGGCACGGGTCGGCGGCGATGCGCTCGGCGCAGCGCACGCGCAAGCGCTGGTCGCCGCGGCCACCGACGCGGTCTATGTCTACCGCCATACCAAGCCGAGCGCGCCGGAAGCGTCGAAGCTGGCGGTCGTCAGCCTGGTCTGCGGCAAGGCCGAGCTCGGCGCCGTCGGCCAGGGGCTGCGCCACGGTGAAGCAGTGGCCTCCGGTGTCGAACTGGCGCGCGAGTGCGCCAACCGGCCGGCCAACCATTGCACGCCGACGCATCTGGCGAACGAAGCCAAGAAGCTCGGCAAGGAACTCGGGCTGAAGGTCGAGGTGCTCGACCGCAAGGATGTCGAAGCGCTCGGCATGGGTTCGTTCCTCGCGGTCGCCCAAGGCTCGGACCAGCCCTTGAAATTCATCGTCGCGCGCTGGCAGGGCGCCGCGAAAGGCGCGGCGCCGGTCGTGCTGGTCGGCAAGGGCATCACCTTCGACACCGGCGGCATCTCGATCAAGCCATCCGCCGAGATGGACGAGATGAAGTTCGACATGGGCGGCGCCGCCAGCGTGCTGGGCACGCTGCGTGCGGTGGCGCTGCTGAAGGCCAAGGTCAACCTGGTCGGCATCATCCCGGCTTGCGAGAACATGCCCAGCGGCCGCGCGGTCAAGCCGGGCGACGTCGTGACCAGCCTGTCGGGGCAGACGATCGAGATCCTCAACACCGACGCCGAAGGCCGGTTGATCCTGTGCGACGCGCTGACCTACGCCGAGCGGCTGAAGCCGGCGGTGGTGGTCGACATCGCCACGCTCACCGGCGCCTGCGTCATCGCGCTCGGCCACCACCGTTCGGGCCTGTTCAGCGCCGATGACGGACTCGCCGCCGAGCTGCTGGCCGCGGGCGAGGCCGCGGCCGACCCGGCCTGGCGTTTGCCGCTGGACGAGGAATACGACGAAGGGTTGAAGAGCAACTTCGCCGACATGGCCAACATCGCCGGCCGCGCCGGCGGTGCGATCACGGCGGCGATGTTCCTGAAGCGCTTCACGGCCAAGCTGCGCTGGGCACACCTCGATGTTGCCGGGACCGCCTGGAAATCGGGTGCGGCCAAAGGCAGCACGGGCCGGCCGGTGCCGCTGTTGACCGAGTTCGTGTTGTCGCAGGTGAAGTGAGCCTGGAGGTCGAGTTCCACACCGGCGTGGCCGACAAGCTCGGCTTCACTTGCCGGCTGCTGCGCAAGGCCTATCGCAAGGGCGCGCGGGTGCTCGTCACCGCGCCGGCCCCGCTGCTGGCCACGCTGGACCGCGAGCTGTGGACCTTCGACGAGCGCGACTTCGTTCCGCACCTGCGACTGGCCGGCGCGCCGAATACGGCGCTGGCCCGGCGCACGCCGATCTGGCTGGTCGACGGCGAGCCGCCGGCCGGCGCGCCCGACGTGCTGGTCAACCTCGGCGCCGCGCCGCCGGCCGACCTGTCGCCGTTCACGCGGATCATCGAAGTCGTCTCCGCCGAAGCCGATGACGAACAGGGCGGGCGCGAGCGCTGGCGCGACTACAAGGCGCGCGGTCTGGCGGTGGTGCACCACGCCGCCCGAACCGGATCGGGCGAGTCGAACTGATGCAAACCCTGTACGCGGCCCGGGTCGTGCTTGCGTTGACGGGGGGCGTTCGCTGATTGAGCGGGTGAACGCCGGCGGTCTGCTTCGGGAGCCGTCTCTTTTTGGGGTATCGTCTCGCGCTTCTTCTTTTTCAATTTGTCGCAAAGACAAAACAACCGGAGGTTTCCAGCATGCAAGTCAAGCTGAACATGATCGTTGGGGCTGCTGCACTCGTGATCACGGGCTCGGTCTATGCCCAGGACGTCGTCAAGATCGGCCACGTCGGCCCGACCAGCGGCCAGATCGCCCACCTGGGCAAGGACAACGAAAACGGCGCCCGCATGGCGGTCGACGAATTGAATGCGAAGGGCGTGAAGATCGGCGGCAAGGCGGTCAAGATCGAACTGCTGCCCGAAGACGATGGCGCCGACCCGAAGCAGGGCACGGCAGCCGCGCAGAAGCTGGTCGATGCCAAGGTCAACGGCGTCGTCGGCCATCTGAACTCCGGCACCTCGATCCCGGCCTCGAAGATCTACAGCGACGCCGGCATTCCGCAGATCAGCCCGTCGGCGACCAACCCGAAATACACCCGCCAGGGCTACAAGACCACCTTCCGCGTCGTGGCTGACGACGTGCACCTGGGCGGCACGCTCGGCAAGTACGCCGTGACCCAGCTCAAGGGCAAGTCGATCGCCGTCATCGACGACCGCACGGCCTATGGCCAGGGCGTTGCCGACGAGTTCGAAAAGGGCGTCAAGGCAGCCGGCGGCAAGACCGTCGGCCGCGAGTTCACCACCGACAAGGCAACCGACTTCACCGCCATCCTGACCACCTTGAAGGGCAAGAAGCCCGACATCGTGTTCTTCGGCGGCATGGACGCAGTGGCCGGCCCGATGCTGCGCCAGATGAAGCAGCTCGGCATCGAAGCCAAGTTCATGGGCGGCGACGGCCTGTGCACCGGCGAACTGCCCAAGCTGGCCGCCGGCACGATGGGTGACGGCCAGGTCGTTTGCGCCGAAGCCGGTGGCGTCGAAGGCGAAGCCAAGAAGTCGATGGACGACTTCAAGGTCGCGTTCAAGAAGAAGTTCAACGCCGACGTGCAGATCTACGCGCCGTATGTCTACGACGCCGTCAACGTGATGGTCGCCGCGATGGTCAAGGCCGGCTCCGCCGACCCGGCCAAGTACCTGCCGGTGCTAGCCAAGACGACCGGCTACAAGGGCGTGACCGGAACGATCGCGTTCGACGAGAAGGGCGACATCAAGAATGGCGCGCTGACGCTGTACACCTACAAGGGTGGCAATCGCGAGCAGATCGCCGTGGTGAGGTAACGCCCTTCGGGCAAGAGACGACAGCGGGGCGCCCAAGGGCGCCCTTTTCCTTGTGAGGGCGCCTGATGGCGCTCCTTCTCCTTTTACGGCACTCGCCCGTAAAGCCGGCAGAACTCGGCCAGCCGGTGGGCGTGCCAGTGGTGGATCTGGCTCCATTCGAAGCGCCACTCCCACCAGCCCGACGCCTTGCCGGGGAAGTTCATGCGGTGTTCGCCGGGCAGGCACAGCACGTCCTGCAGCGGGTGGACCACCGTGTCGGCGACGCTCGCGCAGGCCGCGCGGATCATCGTCCACGGCATGTCGTGGCCGTCGGTCGCCAGGTAGCCGCGGGCGAAGTGGCGCTCGTGGTCGGTGGCGTTGTGCCACCAGCCGGCGACGGTGTCGTTGTCGTGGGTGCCGGTGTAGACGACGGTGTCCGGCGCGTGGTTGTGCGGCAGGAAACGGTCGCTCGCATCGTTCTGGAACGCGAACTGCAGGATGCGCATGCCGGGGAAGGCGAACTGCTTGCGCAGGGCGTCGACCTCGGGCGTGATGACGCCCAGGTCTTCGGCGATGATCGGCATCGGGCCGAGTGCCGCCGCGATGGCCTTGAACAGCGCCTCGCCGGGCCCGGGCATCCAGCGGCCCTTGACGGCGGTCGGCTCGCTGGCCGGAATCTCCCAGTGGCCGACGAAGCCGCGGAAGTGGTCGATGCGAACGATGTCGACCAGCTCGAAGGTGCGCCGCACTCTTTCGACCCACCACGCATAGTCGTCCTTCGCGTGTTCGGCCCAGCGGTACAGCGGGTTGCCCCAGCGCTGCCCGGTGGCGCTGAAGAAGTCCGGCGGCACGCCGGCGACCACCGTCGGCCGGCCGCCGGCGTCGAGGTCGAACAGCGCCTGGTTGGCCCAGACCTCGGCGCTCTGGTGGGCGATGAAGATCGGCGTGTCGCCGATGATCTGCACGCCGTGCTGGTTGGCATAGGCCTTCAGCTTCAGCCACTGGCGGAAGAACGACCATTGGACAAACTGCCAGAACTCGACGCGCTCGACATGCTCGGCGCGCGCCGCGGCCAGCGCGTCGATGTCGCGCCGGGCGAGGCCCGGCGACCAGTCGCACCAGTCGCGCCAGTCGTTGGCTTCGGCCAGCGCCATGAACAGCGCGTAGTCGTCGAGCCAGTTCTGTTGCGCCGCGCAGAAGGCTTCGAACTCGCTGCGCTGGGCTTCGCTGGCGCCGGTGGCGAAGCGCGCCGCAGCCAACGCCAGCCGCTGCATGCGATAGGGCACCACCGCGGCGAAGTTCACCCGTGCGGCCTGCAGGCCCGCGGCGGGCGCGAGGTCGGCCGCAGCGAGCCAGCCTTGCTGCTGCAGCTCGGTGAGGTCGATCAGCAGCACGTTGCCGGCGAAGGCCGAACTGCTCATGTACGGTGAATTGCCCGGCCCGATGCCGCCCAGCGGCAGGATCTGCCACAGCTTCTGGCCGCCGGTGACCAGCCAGTCGACGAAGCGGTAGGCATCGGTGCCGAAGTCGCCCGAGCCGTGCGGGCCGGGCAGCGAAGTCGGATGCAGCAGCACGCCGCTGGCACGGGGGAATCGCATACTTGTGTTCCTCAGGCTGAGGCCTCGTCGCTGAGCAGCACCAGGCTGCGCGAACGCAACAAGAAGTCGGCCGCGCCTTCGCGCCGCCAGGTGCTCGCGCCATCGGATTCGGCGGTGTCGAGTTCGGCGCGCCAGTCGCCGGGCGGCAGGTGGAAGCTGGCGTCCATGTCGCGCGCATTGACCAGCAGCAGCAAGGGCATCGTCGTCTTGCCCGGCGCGCCGATCAAAGCGCCGAGGATGCGCGACATGCGGTTGTTCCACTCGTCTGCGGTCAGCGGGTCGCCGGTGCGGCGCAGCCAGGCCAGGTCGTGCCGGCCGCGGGCGTCGACGAGGCCGCTGTACCAGCGGTTCGCCAGCGGCAGCCAGCGTCTGCGCAGGCCGATCACGCGGGCGGTGAATTCGATCAGCGACGCGTCGGCCGCTTCCCAGTCGATCCAGGTGATGCCGTTGTCCTGGCAATACGGGTTGTTGTTGCCGCCTTGCGTGTGGCCGAGTTCGTCGCCGGCGGCGAGCATCGGCGTGCCTTGGGCGAGCAGCGTGGTCGCCAGCAGTGCACGCTTCAACCGCGCGCGCAGGGCCAGCACCTCGGGGTCGTCGGTCGGGCCTTCCCAGCCGCAGTTCCAGCTCAGGTTGTGGCCGTGGCCGTCGCGGTTGCCTTCGAGGTTGGTCTCGTTGTGCCGCATGTCGTAGCTCACCAGGTCGGCGAGCGTGAAGCCGTCGTGCGAGACCGCGTAGTTCACCGATTCTGCCGGCGGCCGCCGGCGCGGCTGGAACAGGTCGGACGAGCCGGCCAGCCGCTGCGCGAACTCGCCGCGCGTGCAGTCGCCGCCCAGCCAGAAGGCGCGCGTGGTGTCGCGGAAGCGGTCGTTCCACTCGGGCCAGCCGCGCGGGAAGTTGCCGAGCTGGTAGCCGCCGGGGCCGATGTCCCACGGCTCGGCGATCATCTTCACGCCGGCCAGCGCCGGGTCCTGCGCCAGCGCCTTGAAGAACGGGCCGTCGGGCTCGAAGCCTTGGGTGCTGCGGCCGAGCACCGGTGCCAGGTCGAAGCGGAAGCCGTCGACGTGCATCTCCTGCACCCAGTAGCGCAGCGAGTCCATCACCATCTGCAGCACGCGCGGCTGGCGCAGGTCCAGCGTATTGCCGGTGCCGGTGATGTTGTCGTAGCTCGCCTTCTGGTCGGGCAGCAGCCGGTACCAGCTCGCGTTGTCGAGGCCGCGCCAGGCGATCGTCGGGCCGCGCTCGCCGGTCTCGGCGGTGTGGTTGTAGACCACGTCGAGGATGACTTCGATGCCCGCCGCGTGCAGCCGGCGGACCATCGCGCGGAACTCGTTGCGTGGGTTGTCGGTGGCTGCGTAGCGCGGTTCGGGGCAGAAGAAGCCGACCGTGTTGTAGCCCCAGTAGTTGACGAGGCCGTTCTCGGCCAGGTGCTGTTCGTCGACG
>Ga0307515_10020454_pt1 | contig 11805 bp, 8 predicted proteins | sample 17_EM_MG_FD_194513 | JGI IMG/M metagenome (GOLD analysis project Ga0307515, IMG submission 194513) | Populus trichocarpa ectomycorrhiza microbial communities from riparian zone in the Pacific Northwest, United States - 17_EM | ecosystem: Host-associated > Plants > Roots > Unclassified | place...
GAGAGAGAGAGAGAGAGAGAGAGAGAGAGATTTATGGCTGTAGGCAATGTTGGTTCAACCCCATTCGTGTCTTTATTTTATGTTATTGTTTTGTTTGAGTGTGGTAGCAAAGTTTTGGTTTAGCAAATTGTAAATATTTTATTTCAAAATATATTTTTTGTTATTAAATATATTAAAATAATATTTATTTTATTTTTTAAAATTTATTTGGCATTTGCACATCAAAACAATCCAAAAACAGTAAGAAATATTAATCAGAAACAAAAAAAAAATCAAAATTCTTCTAGAAGCACGATTGAACGCACTTCTAAACTCACCCTACTTTAAGGGTGTTTTGAGAATGTGGTTGCGGTTTTTTTTAAAGTGTTTTTTACTCGAAAATACATCAAAATAATATTGTTTAATTTTAAAAATTATTTTTGATATCAGTATATTAAAATGATCTAAAAACACAAAGAAATATTAATATTTTAAAAAAATTAAATTATTTTAAAAACACTTTTAAAATAGAAAAATAAATAATACATTTACTTAAAATTCGAAGTTAATTGAGATTTTAATAGTTTGTAGCATAACAAACCCAACAACGAATATTGGTGAAGCCTCGAAGACGACAATGAGATATTATTATGTTGTGGAAAACTTTTGTTTGAGGTGGAGAAACCTGAAGAAAAGAAGATTTCTTCTTTGAAAATTGAAGATTTTGAAGATTCAACGAATCCAAATTTAAAGATGATGGAATTTGATAAAGACAGAAAGAATAATTAGGGTTTGTTGAATATTGTGCATTGGTTTTTCCCATAGTTTTCAGACCCAACTCGGTTCAAGGCCCGGGTTCCGGGTTTTGATCGGATCGTCCGGGTCAATTCTTTTTTAAATCAAAACAACATTGTTTTAGTAAAAAAAACAAAAATCAAACGGGTTGTAATCGAGTTTTTGACCCGGTCTAGCCGGATCATATTGAATTTTTTTTTCTATTTATTTTTCAATCTAATCTAGTTCCAGTTCTAGATCAATTCATCAGATTAGACGGAATTCATAACTATGATTTTTTCATATTCCTTATTCAAAGGGACTTCTATAGATTCCTTGTGTAATTAGTAGTATACTTGGTATAAACAGGGTCATAAATGGCTTGTAGGCAACACAAACCAGGGATGAAAAATTTTAATTTTTTTTAATATTTTTAGATTATTTTAATATGTGATGAAAAATAAATTTTAAAAATAAAAAATTAATATATTTTTAAATAAGAAAACTTTTAAAAATAACTCAATCATTGTCTCAAATGACGTGGAGGTAGCTGTGAGGTGTTTGTGCACAAAACACTTTTATTTCTCTAATGGCCTGAGATTAGGGGAAGAAGAAGATGTAACAACAGCGATGTGAATTGAGGTGGCAAAGGAATAATGATGGCCCCTCTTGTCCTCTTAATTTAACTGATTGGAGAATCTAACGTCGTCTTTAATAACGTGATTTATGATGTTTTTTCAAAATATTTTTTAATTTTTTTAATAATTTAAAAAATATAAAAAAATAATTTTTTTTAAAGAAACATAGCTGTAAAAAAAAAAAAAAAACCTCCCATTGACCCTTTCAACCCAACCCTCCAAACCTTTCTTGTCAGAACAAGAGTCCAAAGTAACCACATAAAGCCACTTTTAGGGTCCCCACATGGCCATCTCTCCACTTCACTTGCCACCATTCCCAAAGTGAAAGTGAAAAAAGCAGAGAGATCACAACATGTTCTATGATTCTAATGACCAAAGCACCATAGGACTCTTACCCTCTTCCTCTCTCTCTCTCTCTCTCTCTCTCTCCCCCTCCAAATCATTCACTTTCACATTCACATTCACATTCACACTCACACTCTCATTCTCAAAACAGACTGCTACAAGACACCACCATTTATTTTTCTTTGGATGGCACTATAAAATAATTCAAAGAAACCTCTGCCTTTTGTGTTTTTGAATCCCTGTAAAGAGCAGAGTGGCTCTTCTCTCCTTTATTGTTCTGTTCTGTTGTTTCTTTATCTGGCTTTGCCATCTTTTTTTATTTCTATGGGCTTCTGATCTAACTCAGTTGGTCGAGAGAACATGGGGTCTTGGCTTCTGCTTCTTTTCTCTCTTCTTCTTTTCTTTCACGCCTCCTCTGCTCAACCGGGTACCTCTCTCTCCCCCTCTCTGCGTAATATTTTTTTCTTATGTGCTTTGTAACATGCATATGTGTAGTATTGTTATATAAGCATCACAGTACCTCCATACTTGACTCAACGTTTTCATTTGTTTTTGTTGTTGATTGCTTTGCTCTTCTTGATTCTATTGAAGATGAGATTCAAAGACGCAAATTTTATAGAGCTATAAGGTTAAGAAGAAGAAAGAAAATGGAAAAGAAAAGAGCTTTCTTTTGGTTTGTCTAGTGTTTTTTTTTTTTTTACAGACCGTATATAGGAATGGAATTTGATAGATGTTTTGGCTAGCGACTGGCTAACAAAGAAATTTATGTGGGGTTTTAGTTTTGATGCATTAAATTTTTTGACAAAGCAGCAGCAATTCATAAACCATTTATAGTTTTGATTAAAAAAATATATATTTATGGCTGGGAGACTTAAATCTTCTTGTTTCTATGTCGTGTCTAGAAGACTAGAATCTTTTCTAATTGGTAAAGTTTTTTCTAATTACCTGTACTTGGAGTTGTTAGATGAAAATCACACCCGACCAGCCGACCACCAAGGCAATAAAATTAAATTAGCAAAATTTGGGGAGTTTTAGTCCAAGTTAGAGACATAAGTTGCTTAATAACATGAGCGAGCCGCCCATTTGGTATATACAAAGGCTGAATTCTTTGAGTATGGGCAACTTTTTATTGGTTGCATCTTCACAGAGATGCTACAACTAGGAACGTAGCTGGCACATGAAAATGTAATCAATACTTGAAAAATGCTCAATTCAATTCTGCCAGTTGTTTGCTTGAATAAGATGTTATGACATGCATGCACACATGTTAGCCTGGGAAGTGAAATAGTAATTGTTAACTCTTCCTTTTCCTGAAACATGCTGTCGGTAATATTTGATATAATGTCAGCTTATTTGTGTTTTCTTTTTTTTTGGGGGGGGTGGGCTAAAATATTGACCGGAATCCCCTCTCCCCGCTCTGCATTTGCTTGCTTGTGCGTGTTTCTGGCATGAAAATCCTGTTTCTGTATCCGGACAACAATGTGATTTTTTTTTTAACCTAATAATGTGAATATGCTTGAACTAAAACAGGTTTTCTGAGTTTGGACTGTGGTGGCCCAGCAAACTTCACTGATGCACTTGGACTATCATGGACTTCGGATGTTAATTTTATTTACGGAGAAGCAGCAAGCATATCAGTTGCAAATGAGACACGGAAGCAATACACTACAGTGAGACATTTCCCTGCAGATACCAGGAAGTACTGTTATAGATTGGATGTTACAAGTAGGACAAGATACCTTTTAAGGGCAACATTCTTGTATGGTGACTTTGACAACAATAATGTCTATCCAAAATTTGACATATCTGTTGGGCCAACTCATTGGTCTACCATTGTCATTTCTGATGCTAATACCATAGAATCTATAGAGCTAATATTTCTGGCTTCAAGTTCTTCTATCAGTGTATGCCTATCCAATGCTACAACTGGGCAGCCGTTCATATCTACCCTTGAGCTCCGACAATTCAATGGTTCAGTTTATTTTACAGCATTTGAAAACCAGTTTTTTCTCAGCGTGTCTGCCAGAATCAATTTTGGTGCCGACAGTGTGGATCCAGTTAGGTATGCTCTAAATATCTGGTTCAAGATGCAACATGATGTAATTTTTACTGATGTACATTTATCTGAATGCCTTTTCAAGCAACATCTGCTTATAATTTAAGAGAGATAGAGAATAAAAAAACACATTAAATTGTACGAACTTAAATGATACACAGAAATACCTCTATTCCTCATAGTTGAAATACTTTTTCTCCCAAATTTGTTGCTGCTTGAAGAGTAACATATCAATTTTCCCTTCAGACACAAATCTTTTGACACGTGTAGATGCGCGCGCGCGCACACACATCAAATAATACAACAACTTTTTTTCCAGGTATCCTGATGACCCTTATGATAGAATATGGGAGTCAGACTCTGTGAAGAAAGCGAATTATCTAGTTGATGTTGCTGCTGGTACCAAGAAAGTTTCAACTGACATGCCAATCAACGTCAACATTGATGAAAGGCCTCCTGAGAAAGTGATGCAAACAGCTGTAGTTGGCACAAATGGGTCGCTCACTTATCGGTTGAATTTGGATGGTTTTCCTGGTTTTGGGTGGGCTTGCACATACTTCGCTGAAATTGAAGATCTGGATCCCACTGAGTCCAGAAAATTCAGGCTGGTACTCCCAGGGAACCCTGATATGAGCAAAGCTGTTGTCAATATCGAAGAAAATGCTCAAGGAAAATACCGTCTCTATGAACCTGGATATACCAACCTATCCCTACCCTTCGTATTATCTTTTAGATTTGGAAAGACTTCTGATTCTTCCAGGGGACCACTTCTGAATGCTATGGAGATAAACAAGTATCTTGAGAAAAATGATGGTTCTCTAGATGGTTAGTAGAACAATATTCCTTGCATGCACTCCTATAATTTTGACTGTGAACTTTAGCTGAAGACCTGAAATCTTGGTGTTTGAAGCATAAGTTCTGTTAATTTGACATTGCCATTTTCCATTTTTCCATGAAGCAGATTATCTAGCACATCACGTGTTAATGTGAAAATTTGAAACCTAAAGCGCATCTGATACTAATTTGCATGAGGTGCAGGAGATGTTATTTCTGGTGTGATTTTACTCTACTCAACAGCAGATTGGGCACAAGAAGGTGGTGACCCATGCATGCCAGTTCCATGGTCATGGGTGCAGTGCAACTCTGAAGCTAGGCCAAGGATTGTTAAGCTGTAATGATTTATCTCTTTTATGATTTTATTTTATGCATTTTCAGATCCATTCCTTCATTTATCCAAGTTAAGTCCCTCACAATGTATGAAGAGAATCTTGCATTCATATGGTTGAAATAACTTCTGTGTACCTGGTTTGGCAGCTCATTGTCTAGCAAGAATTTGTCTGGGAGTGTTCCTTCAGACTTGACGAAGCTGACAGGTTTAGTTGAATTGTAAGTTTCAAGCTGCTTATCTTTTGGCTGGATGATGGATTGAATTTCAAGATATACTGCTGTAATAGCCCCCACATGATCATATCCACTTGTCTTGTGTGCAGATGGCTCGATGGAAATTCATTAACTGGTCCAATTCCTGATTTTACTGGATGCACAGACTTGGAGATCATGTAATGCTGGATGGATTTTCATAATCATGGTGTTTAATCTTTGTTTTTATTAAAATGTTAACCTAACAAGATGATCCATATCTGACAGTCATCTTGAGAACAATCAGTTGACGGGTGAGCTGCCATCCTCCTTGCTGAACCTACCAAATTTGAGGGAACTGTAAGTTATCGGAACTTGGATACCATTTTAAACCATAAACCAAAGCTTAAGCTGTTAGGTGAGGTTTTTTAAGTTATGATTTATATTATTTTTTAACACATCCTCTCAAGTGAAAGTTTTTTGGACTTGAAACTTGTACAGACTCACACTACCTTGTGTATAATTTTTTTATTAATTAGAATGAGGTGTTGAGATTCGAACTCGTGATCATTTGGTCAATAAAACTGATACCATGTCAAATAATCATTTTAATCCTAAGTTTAAACTATTAAGTGAGGCCTCAAGATATGATTTATACTATTCTCTAACAAATCTCTCATGGGAGTTTAATAATTAATATATATTTCTGCTGTGATTGATGAATGATGATTGGAAGCAATGTCACAACTTTATATGGATATTTTTTTTTGGTAAAACTGTAAGGAAATAGAAAATTACTTGTCTAAGTAAATAATTCATTTCACTGTATTTTATTCTGTTTTTTTCCTTTAGTAAAATAATTTATATGCCTAACACCTGGGATAATTGCAGGTATGTGCAAAATAATATGTTATCCGGAACAATACCATCGGGTCTCGGTAGAAAGGTGGTTTTGAAGTGAGTCTCTCTCTTTCTCTCTCTCACACCCACATGTGTGCGCACGGGCACATCCACACCCCACTTTGCAATAATTTATTAATTTGCTGAATTTTGCATATTATTGATCATGGACAAAGAATTCTTTGTTTAGACTACAATGTTTTATTGTATTTTTTTCAACCATAATGAGAAGCCATTCAACTACTTCTAGACATAATAAGTACGTAGCCAGAGTCAATTGAAGTAACTATTAACAACTGCATGTGGTTAGTGTGTTGGTCTTTTTAATTGAGGATTTCTAATTTGTTCGTTATATGTGTCAGTAGGTCTTTCAATACTTCAGTGTCCCATATTCTTTTATCATTTCTCCTTTGTAGTTTTCCCTAAAAATCTGTTGCTCACATCTGTGCATAATCCCAAAAGGACTAGTCAGAAGTAGGAATTGATTTAGAGGCTCCATGAAATAAGGTATGTGATAGACAACCTCGTACAATCAGGCTTACTTTCACCCTATCATAGTACCATAATCTCCCCACTCAAATCTCTTTTCACTATGGCTCACTGAACTGGGGTTTTGGTGCTTCAATCCCACACAGGACCTCCAAGTTGGCTTTCCCACATTTATAATGATCCAAGGACTTGCTAGTCCAATAACATTTAACCCCAAGAGTCCTAGTCCGAAGTTTCTTTGATACACCTCTTTCCACCTGGTTACTTCACGTCAATGGAGATTTATACGTCTCCTGTATAAAATCACTTTTTTGGGTGTTTAAATCAAATATATTCAACTCTGTTTTCTTGGTATAATCACAGCTACTCTGGAAACATAAATCTTCATGAAGGAGCCAGAAGAGGGAGGCACATGGGTATTATTATCGGTTCGTCAGTTGGAGCTGCTGTTCTTCTGATAACTACATTAGTGTCTTGCATGTTCATGCAAAAAGGAAAGAAAAGACACCCTGACCAAGGTATGGCTATAAAACAATTTTGAAGTTTTTGTCTAGCCTACCAGACTTCTCAGATGATAAAACATACGTAACTTGTCTATTTTAGAACAACTTCGGGATTCCCTGCCTGTGCAAAGGGTAGTTTCTACCTTGAGTAATGCTCCTGGAGAAGCTGCTCACCGTTTCACATCCTTTGAGATTGAAGATGCTACAAAAAAATTTGAGAAGAAAATAGGCTCTGGAGGTTTTGGAGTTGTGTACTATGGAAAAATGAAAGATGGAAGGGAAATTGCAGTGAAAGTTCTAACTAGCAATTCCTTCCAGGGAAAGCGAGAGTTTTCAAATGAGGTAAATTTCCACCTTGTTGAACTTTATTCAATAAATAAATTGCTATTGTAAATGAGGATACTTAAATTCATATTCTTTGAATGCTAGATCGTGTTCGTTATCGCTCAACTAAATTGCTGCTGGAAGTTTCATATGATTTTACTCGATTATAGTCATATGCTGGTTGGAATTGTTTAACCACTGAATGTACAAAGGATTCTTGTTTCTAACTAGATGCCATTGGTCCTGACCCTTGTTAGAAAATGCATTAAGTACTTCTTATAAAAGAATTACGTTGTCATTTTGGCTTCCAAACATTCTTGTGCAAATCATGTTTAGAGTCCCCAGCCCCGTTGAATCTGTAAGATGTAGAATTTCTGATTAAAATGTTGATATTTTTTTAGTAAACTAAGTTCCTACTGGAAGTGCTATGGATGTTATCCAAATTTTGACAAGATTGACTGAGCCTATTATAAATCAAATTACCTGGATCTGCCTTGGGAAAAATTCAGTAAGATAGATGAGGATTCATTAACTTGTAGAACCTGCAACAGTTGAGCTCCTTAATCCTTTAATGATAGTTTCCGTTGGGTATTAGACGAAGGAAAATTAACAAGTCCCTAAATTTCCTAGTATTGTAAGTACCTGGTTAAATAAATGGATAAAATCCTTATATTATTTAACTGATTTTATAAACTGTTTAAGAATTGAAGCTGATATGGAAACATGCATATGTTTTTTGAACGTCATGCACATATTCGTAAAATGAATATTGTTCTCTGGGAATTTAGTTAGTTTGAGAATCATGCTGTATTGGGTAGTATATTTTTCAGTTGGAGCTGAAACTGTGAATCGATTTGTTCTGCCATTTGCACAGGTGAGTCTTCTTTCAAGGATACATCACAGAAACCTGGTACAGTTTCTTGGATTTTGTCAAGAAGTTGGGAAGAGTATGCTTGTTTATGAGTTCATGCACAATGGAACACTTAAGGAACATCTTTACGGTAATTTCAAGTGTTTTTGAACTGGACCAATTTAAATTTTGACACTCACTATTTTTTTTACACTTTGGCAGGTCCTTTAAAACAAGGAAGAAGTATTAGTTGGATCAAGCGCCTTGAGATAGCTGAAGATGCCGCAAAAGGTTTATGATAAGCCATTTTTTACTTTTTTCTGTTCCTAACATATTATCTATCCTTCACTATGGTGAAGCCTATAACTTAAATAAGAGTTGCAGTTGAAGAGTTGTAATGACTCTGTTTTCGTACTTGTTCAGGGATTGAATATCTTCATACAGGCTGTGTTCCAGCCATTATACATAGGGATTTAAAAACCAGCAATATTCTTCTTGACAAAAACATGAGAGCGAAGGTTGCGGATTTTGGCCTTTCAAAACTTGCAGTAGATGGAGCTTCACATGTCTCAAGCATAGTTCGAGGCACCGTAGGGTATTTGGATCCCGAGTAAGGTTCTTTTCTTTAATTTTATGATAGATCAATTTAAGCAGTATGATCTGGGAGAATTGATTATGTTGCTGCTGCTGCATTGTTAGATGATTTTAAACTTTAAAATACCATAGTTATTGTGAAGTGAATAACCTTATTAATAATCTGCTAACAACATTCGGGCAGATAAAATGGCAAAGTTATATTTAAGTTTGAGACATGACAGTTGTATCTAGAACTCTCTTACGCACTCTCTCTTAGCCATAGATGTGTTTTTTAACTAGCCACATTCTTGTTTCTTATAGAAAATGATATTTACAACTGCAGTGAGAGCCTTGAGTCTAGATTGAGTATGAGTTCGGCAAACACTTTCCACCGACATGGGTGCTTCAACTGTTATCACATTGCATTAATAATTTTTGCTCTGTTACGCAGGTATTACATCTCGCAACAGTTAACGAACAAGAGCGATGTTTATAGTTTTGGTGTCATTCTCCTGGAGCTGATGTCTGGTCAAGAAGCCATATCTAACGAGAGCTTTGGTGTAAATTGTCGCAATATAGTACAATGGGTAAGCTTGTTGATTGTTCAAGGACTAGTGGCTTGGAATTTTAACCATGTGTCTTTGGGAACTTCATCATTGATGATCATTACCGGAACAACCAATTCTAACCATCTAAATTAAATTCACAGTTGCTTTCGGCGAAATGCTTCAAGCTGAATAAATATGATTGGTGTTATTATTATAAATGTGCCTTATGTCTCTATCTTTTCTCTTCAACAAAATTTGTTCAAAGTCAAGATCGAAGCTTCTTCAAGCAAATTTTTTCTTATATCTGTAAATTGTAGATTAAAGTCATAAGATGATTTCAACCAAAACAAGGTGGACGAATAAGCTCAATTTGAATGCTGAGTTACAGCTTTTAAAGGGTCTTTTACTTCAGATTCTTTTTTCACTTTCAGTTTGTTCCTGGAAGAGGTTGAGATCATTCATTTGAATGCTGAGTTAAACATATTTGGAAATGTTCCTTATTTCCTGCTTTAGACATTTGGCTTGGTGGTTGTCACAAAAAAGTTTGCTACATTTCCTTGAGAACCTCGTTCTTTTCATTTCTGGAAATTTCTATTGCTGTTGATGGACTTAAATAATTGTATGGCAGGCAAAATTACACATTGAGAGTGGGGATATCCAAGGAATCATTGATCCCTCGCTATGTAATGAATTTGACATCCAGTCAATGTGGAAGATAGCAGAGAAAGCTTTGACGTGTGTCCAGCCTCATGGTCACATGAGGCCATCTATTTCGGAAGTTCTCAAGGAGATCCAGGATGCTATCTTAATTGAAAGGGAGGTGACAGCAGCAAGAGGTTTCTCTGATGAAATGTCCAGAAATTCTGTTCAGTCTTCATTCAACCTGGGTTCTTTGGATTTGGGTGGAACTGAGAATTGCCTGGCGCTTGACGAGTCCATTGCGCGGCCAACCGCCAGATAATTCTTTACATTTCCACCGCTGGCAGTTTTGGGTTCTTATCGTCATATTTTTTTTGGTCTAGGATTTATAGTGCTGAAATAAAAAATCGAATCGACCCTTTAGGTTTCAAGCAAGAGCAAGAGCTTTGAACGTGTAAATTTTGAGCTTGCAAATTATTTATATTCCCATTTTGTTGTAAATTTACCCTCTTATGGCAATGAATAAATGGATCCTCCCGTTTCTATGCTCTAAATCCCATCAATGTCTGGAAAATGAGGCCTCAATTACACGGTTTAGCTGTTCAACTAGCTGGTGGCCTGCGTGCCTGCTTGTTGCAGCGAGGATTTTTTTGGCGATGTAGCAACAAATATGATCAAATAATATAAAAAATCAATCAAAAAACTTAAAGAAAAGCAATTTTATTTTTATTGAATATTAATGAGAAATTCTTTTTTTTTTCATATTAGATGCATAATAAAAATTTTTTGTTATGCTTGAAAAATTAAACATCCATCAAATGTTAATGTTAGTGTTTGTTTTTTTTATTTCTTTAACACCTTGAGAACCACATAGTAAGTTCTCAATAAAATTAATTGTTAAAAAAAAAAAAGGCTTAAAAGCATGAAGAAATAAATACAAACAGTCTATTTGTGTACTAGTGAATAATAAATTTAGCGATAAAATTATGTTTTTTTTATTATTAATTGTGATGTTAAAATCAGTTTACACACATCTCAATTAATCTTATAAACTAATTAATTTTATAAAATCTAAAATTACCAGTAGAATTAATTTTATTTTTTTTGGTAATGTAATGAAGTGGGGGTGTAAATTTTTATCATCTCTGTCCATGAGCACTGGAATTATTGTCCTAAGGTAGCAATCATGTGAGCTGACAGTGGGAATGCTGAGTGACAGAGACAGAGAATGGTGGCTGCTTTGGATGTTGCGAGGTTGGCCGAGTAGTCTTCTAGTCTATGCCTTAGTGTCTAGGTGGACCATCCATCCTTGCACGCTAAGATTAAGCAAAAATCATGTGGTTTGTCAGCATGGATCTTGTTGGGCAACCCATCAGTGATCGATTTGTTCTTCCTTTACAAGACATCAGAGCCCCATTGCTTCTTTCAAACCTCAGGCCGTCTGAATTGGTCCGATCATGGTGGCTCCTCCCTGCTTATATTGGGTCCCGAATCGGGTCACTGGGTCAGTGGTCAAAGCTGTCTTGCCATGGCAGAAGGACAAAACAATTACCTTTGAGATGTCGCTTTTTTATTATGCTGTTCATGTACCTGAAATGGACCTAAGAATGGATTCCCCATCTATCTTTTTCAATGGTTAGGCCTTGATAACTTCTTAATTAGATGCACCTTCATAATCCTTCTCTAGATTTATATAATGATTACCGACACTATTATTTAATGACACAAAAGTGTTTGTGTTTTTATTGGATTTGAACTTATTATTTCTTGAAAATATGGTAACTAAAAGAAAACAATAAATATAAATTAAAAAATTATACAATAA
>Ga0307515_10020455_pt1 | contig 11805 bp, 5 predicted proteins | sample 17_EM_MG_FD_194513 | JGI IMG/M metagenome (GOLD analysis project Ga0307515, IMG submission 194513) | Populus trichocarpa ectomycorrhiza microbial communities from riparian zone in the Pacific Northwest, United States - 17_EM | ecosystem: Host-associated > Plants > Roots > Unclassified | place...
GTAATCTGCCACCAATATTGATCTGCAACCAATATATTGGGTGGCGTTGACGCCGTCTTGGAGCCTTCCAAGCGGTAATCTTGTGTCTTAGCGCAGTTTCGGTAGTCGGTTATACACCCCCCCAGATTTAACGATGTAGTTAAAGCTGTAGAACATAAAATGAGGGCAAAAGCTATACCAAAATAGGAAATTTAGATACAATTTGAGAGTAGCAAAGGGTAGGGTAATTAAAATGGTATATTGCGAATGGAGTCAATTGATCTGATGTCGAATATCCACCAAATTCAATTGCTTTATCCATGCCTCGTGCTTTTAATGGGGTAAGATCTTGGTAAGGCCGTTGGCAGATATCTTGTCTATAGGGACCTATTGGACGTTAATCTTTTTGTCTTAGACTTTCTGTCTCAGCCAGTGCTGATGGACGTCGATATGTCGAAGCTTGGTGTCAAGCTTTGGTGTATCCTGTCTTAGGAGTCGTACGGTCTGCATATTGTTGCAGAGCACGGTAAAATCGCGTTCTAAATTAAAGCCAATTGCCTTAAAGAATCGTTGCCACCAGATAATTTTAACGGCAGTAGTAGATAGGGAGAGAAGCTCTGCTTTAGTAGTCGAGCGAGTAACAGATCGCTGTAGGGTTGCTTTTTAATTAATTAGTCCTCCAAATAGGATAAATAGATATCCTTAAGAGCTCCGTCTAGTTTCTGTATGGTCCGCAAATGCTGCGTTAGATGCTCCGTAAAAGGTGACGTCTTCTCCTTTAGGGTTTCTGAAGTAGACGTGGGCTCTAAATACTTCGCCAGAGTATTTAATAGCTGTAGATTTTGTTCTAAGACAGTAAGTAATAGCTTGGTCTGCTGCGTCAAGGTGTTATTAATTTGGATTAGTAAGGAATTCGGCCAGCTTAGAATGCGTCTTAGCAATATTAGGTCTTTTAAATACGGCAAGGTATGCAAGTAACCCTACTCGTTACTAGTAGGCTAGGGTTCTTTAAGAGTTCGTCTGCTGGTCGGACGGAATCAGTTCTTCGGCAGGAAGTAGTGACTTAGGAAATCTTTCTGGTGGTTAAATATTGAATCGATTGGCTATCTTTTCGATATAGGAGTCTTGGCAAAGCCAGAGCTTCCTACTTGCTTGATCTTGACTGATTTAAATACCTAGGAACCACTATAGGTCTCCTAGTGCACGGATCTCGTATCGGTGCAGCAATTTTGCTTTAAATTCTTTAAGTCTTAAAAGGTCCTTCTTGGCAAATAGGACGGCTATATCGTCTATATAGAAGAAGACAATAAGTCATCTATTGGTAAATAGGCAGTTAGTGCCTAGTACTGCTTCTAATCTGAATTTAGCCAGTGTATTAGTAAGCTCTTTATACTAAAGTAGTGGTGAGATTTTCAATCTATATAGCGCCATAAGTAGCTTTAGGATATATCCGTTTTAATTAAAACCTTCTAGGCAGTAGCAGTAGATTGGTTTACTAAGCTTAGCGTTTATAAATGCGTTTACAGCGTTATACTGTTAAATTTCCAGGTCGAATGCGGCTGCTATAGCCATGAGAGCACGGAATATTCGAGCAGCTAGGGTTGCTGCATAGGTCTCTTTCTCTGTAATCTGCAGGTCTCCGCGGACGCATAGTTTAGCTTTAAGCTTTTGAAGGTAACCGTCGCTGTCGAGCTTATATTTAAAGACCCATTTTAGTGGAAGGATCTGCTCGTTGCCTGCTTCTGCTTTTAGTACAGTCTTAAATGTCCCTTGGCGTTTTAGGTCATTATATTCTTTTTCCATAGCCTTTTAAAAGCTAGTAGTTAAAGGGTGCTTTCTCAGATCTTTAAGATTCTTTAGTTTAGGAAGAAGGTTGTCCCGATATAGAGATAAGGATCTAGTTCGGTCAATATCCTTTACTAGTCCCGTGGCAAATCCAGCGTAGTAACCAAATAGGGTAGATAGATTGGTTAGTGCTGCTGCATGCGCTTGACGTCGAATTCGTTTTGATCCTTCTGGTAGGATAAGGTCGGCAGAAGGTTTGGCCGAGACTTCATTAGCTTATAAAGCTGTATTAGATAGTTCTGGCGAACTTGGCTAGAAAGGGGTTGTTTTAATTATATCTAGGATGTCGTCTTAAAGTCCTTATGGTGAGGTGTTCGATTCTAGTAAATCTGGAGATACCATTCTACTAGGAGTCGGTAACTGTTCAATATCCTTTATACGAGGCTCTGCCGCATTATTCGATTTAGGTGTAGTCGTTTATTCTACATTTGAGGTAGGTCTATATAGAATAGATTTATCCTTAGACTTATCCTTATGGAGAGGTTCTGGTAGACTGATTGTCTGGATAGTGTCCTCTAATGCTTCCCTTAGCAGGTAGTCGATGTCTTAACCCTTAGGGTTATAGAACGAGGTCTTATTAAATATAACGTCTTTAGTTTAAATAACCTTGCGGAGACTCGGAATCCAAATTTAATAGATATTAGTTAAATCGTAGCTAACTAGGTGTCCAATTAATGCACGAGGAGCTAGTTTATCTCCCCTTTTAATTCATTTGTCTAGTGTATAGGTTTTGCAGCTATATACGTGCATATGGGTAAGTGACGGTGGCTTGCCGTAGGCGATCTCGTACGGAGTTTTCCATCCTAGTTGCTCATTTAGGGTTCAATTAAGTGCGTAGCTAGCAGTAAGGAAAGCCTCTAGTCCTAGAGATAGGGGTAAGGATGCTTCTAGCTGCATAGCCCTTAATCGATCCATAAGGGTTCGTCTAGATCGTTTAGCTCCGCCATTTTGTTCTTCTGTATACGGGGCTCGGCATTTAAAAGTAATGCCTTTGTCTGCGTACTATGTATTTAAGGTATCTCCTATTTATCTAAAAGCTCGTTCGTTATCGCTCCAGAAGAAGATTATATCTTAGTGGAATCGTATTTTGATTAAACGGTAGGTCTTACGGATGGTAGGTAGGACGGTAGCTTTGTTCTTATTCTTAGCGGTAAATATAAAATTAAATTTGGAATACGTGCAATAGAAGTATATTATGTATCTATCGCCATTATACCCTAGTTCTCCAAGGGTAATAATATTGAATACTACCCGCTCAAATGGTTGAGTGGCTGGAAATTCGTGTTCTCGTCTTTAAGAGATCTGCTGTGTGTGCTTTGATATTAAGCAGACTTCGCATTCGATTTTAAGTGGTGCTCGTTCGTCGATTAGCTCTTTAAGCTCTGCGCTATTGACGTGCTTAGGAAGCTGTTCAATAACGTTAGGTCCTGCATAGCCAAGTATTTTGTGCCATTTTGTAGCTATAGCTCCGACTAATTTGCGGGCCATTCTGCTTAGTTAATGTCTTCTTATTGAGAAGGTTGATTGAGTTGTTAAATCTAGGGTAGGCTCTAGGCTAGGCGAAAATAAGCAAATACGATGTAGATCCAATATCGCTTATTGGCCAATAAAATATTGGTTAATATTGGGTTATTGGCCAATATGGACCGGAAAATTATATTTCCGTAACATTAAAATAAATTAAATATCACGTGTCTATACATTGCTTGGCCGAAAACCCTGCAACTTAGGTATTCAACCAGATGTTTAACACGGTTAACAACATCATCGCTTGCAACTGCACTCAATAGGTTATTCTTTTTATCATAGATTGCTTGCGATTAGTGTTCTTAGTGGCCTATATTAAGGCCCATAACCGACTTTCTAGCTAATAGCACCCGCTCGAAAACTCCTCGCTCGACCGCCCTATTATCTACCTCCTTATCTACTACCATCCTATCTACCGAATACACTATAGTTTCATCTTTAGAAGAAGAAAGAGCTAGGAAACAAGATAAGAGGGCCCAACAACTCCATAACCTAGAGATTCGTAAGAGGGAGCAGGAGGAACAGGCACAGATCCAAAAGACGGAACAAGAGGAACAGGCACGGATCCGAAAGACGGAATAGGAAGAGGAGTTTCACCAGGTAAGGCTAGCCGCTCTAAAGCAGCCTGCTCTACTAGAGCACCCCTCTACCGCTAAGGCGGATAAACTAGATAAGTCCTATAACCTACCGGAAGGCTTAGGCACGCTTAAGCTTAACCTCCCTGGCCTAGCCAGAAGAGACCTCTACAATATATAGAAAGGATCCTTCCGCCTAAAGAATCTAGCACGTCTACGGGTACACTCTGGCCGCCTAGACCTCTCTAATATAGCTATTATTAAAAACGGAAAGCTTGTTTCGAAGAGACCTACTACTAGCCGTAAGGTCTACGAGAATAAGAAGGTCTGGTTTACTAGGTTTATAAACTACATAGTAATTATAAGCACTCTCTATGTATGCCTAACCAACCTCTATATAAGGATATTGCTCTAAATAAACAAGATCCGCGACTATTCCGCGACCTACAACTAGACCTTTATCCTAGACCTCGCACTTAACTACTATAGGTACGTTATAGATCGCAATTAGCTTAAGCCTAGTAACTGGGACATACCTACCCAGTTTGAGGCCCTATACTGCTAGGCGGCTAATATAAAGGCATGGAGCTAAGGGCTTAAAGTCCGTAGTATAGCATTAAAGAGATCGCAAAAGAATACCTCCCCTCCCCCTACCTCTAATAAGCTCTATTACAGCTAGAACAACCAGCAGGCTTGTAGAGAAGATCCGTATTATTACCGCCACGCATGCTCTAAATGCGATAAAGACTACCTATCAAAGTCGTGCCCTAGGTAGCTCACCGCCGTAAGCAGTTAAACCTAAGATTTAATAGTAGATAAAGACATCTTCCTAGGTTTAACTATCCAGTTAGACCTACTACAGGCGCTAAGGCTCTAAGGCAGGCCTAATTTAGTACCTCTTTTTGAAACTTACTTACAAACGACCTTTCTGGCCGACTTACTATCACCCCTAAGGCCTCTCGCTTGGAGCACGCTCCTTCGTAGGTACCCTAGAAATCTCCCAACAATTTTATAAGGCATCCTTACCTACGGGACGGAGATAGGTCCCTCGTCACCTATACTATCTAGTATCTGCAAAAACCACCTCTCCTTACGCGATAACGAAGACCTTATCTCTAAAAAGATCGTTACCGACCTAGCCCTAGGCCGTATACAGACTACTAACTCTGCAGTTACCTTACCTCTAGGCCTAGTACCTAAGGCAGACGGCGGCTTCCGCTGTATCCACAACCTCTCTTTACCTAAGGGCTCCTTAGTTAATAACTCAATCGACCTAGCCTAGGCAACACTATACTATACCCAGGTAGAGACTATACTAGCATATATAATTATAGCCGGTAGGGGCTGCTACCTGGTTAAACGAGATATTAAAGATGCCTTCCGGATCGTGCCCGTCTTAGTGTAGTTGCGTTACCTACTTGGCTTTATCTAGAAGGGAGTTACTTATGTTAAATGCTGTCTGCCATTTAGCTTATAAACAGCCCTATTCCTCTTTAACCTATTTACTAAAGGTCTTTACTAAATCCTAGTATAATAAATCGACTCTACTATTAAGCACTACCTTGACGACTTTATATTTGTAGTTAAGTGTCCAACTATATTGCTATTACTAAGGGAGGTATACCTCTTGGTTACCAACTAGCTAGGGGTACCCTAAAATAATACTAAGAATATTAAAGGTACGGAGGCTAAAGTTCTGGGTTATACTATTAACACCGTAGCGATAGAGTTAAAACTCTCACTAGTTAAGTAAGAGAAAGCTATTAATTAGGTAACTAAAGCCCTCTAAAAGGGCTGGCTATTATTATAGCAAGCCTAATAACTAGTGGGCCGCCTAGTATAGTGTGTAAGAGTTATCCGCCTTAGGCGCTTATACTCTCGCTCCTTATAGGACTTTATAATAAAATGGCCTACCAGGTTATTAAGATATACGCCCTGGCGCCTCCCCCTAGAGCTTAAAAAAGACCTTAACCTCTAGCTTAAGGTTCTTATATTAAGTAACGGTATACTGTTCTTTAATAATAAGGAAAGGCCGCAGTTTTACTTATTTACTGACGCCTTATCGCTTAAAGGCTATAGAGGCTTCTACTTTAGCAGAGAGAACGGCTACTAGCCTAATTACGTGTCTTTCCTACCCCAGGCCTAGGCCTTTAGCTATCACCCCTTACTAGACCAGGTGGATAACTATATTAACCTAAAAGAGATATATACTATCGCAGAGGCATTTAAAAGGTGGTTATCGGTCTGGTGGCATAGGTCTCTCTATATCTATATAGACAATATAGTTGCCTATAGCGGCATCTAGAATAATGTTATAAAAGGTCCTGGAAACCGATCACTTTAAGAAATACTTATATCCTTAATAATAAATAATATTACTATAACAACTATATAGGTCTCTAGCGCCAACAATGGGCTTACTAATACTCTCTCACGATTTAACCGCGAGAAATTATTATTACTGTGCCCTAAGTGGTAAATAAATAACGGCTTCTTGCCAAATAAATAATGACTTCTTACCAGATAAACAAAGGCTTCTTACTAGAAAAATAATATCTCTCCTCTAAGTGGCTACTAACTCTTACAGTTAACCTAAAGTTGTTTAATTAACCTCTCTTAACCTTCTAGAGCGAGACTAGTAGGTCTTATTACTTTTTATTACTTATATAGCATAGCTTGGCAGCTAATATAAGGAAGGGCTACTCCTCCGCTACTAAGAGCTGGGAGGCCTTTTTAGCCCTAAATGGTTTATTACCGTATCTAGCCAAGAGGATAAACTTAGGGGAATGGATCGCTTAATAAGCGTTTAGTATAGCCGCCCCTCTAATAGGCAGGGTTAAGCTAGAAACCCTCTCCAACTATATCTCTATAATCCAATCTCGTTATATAGATCTAGGTTACTTAATCGCCGCCTTTAAAGACCATACTATTAAGAGGGCCCTAGTAGGGGCTATATTACTATTCCTATCTACTAAAAAGACTAAACTACTAATTATAAAGAACATTCTAGACAAGATTATTACCTTTAGGCCCTATAAGGCTAATGCAAACGTAGATACGGCATTTACGATGGCGTTTACGGGTTTCCTACGTATAGGAGAGATTACGTACCCAAATAGGAAAGCTAAGGACTTTAGCACTACAAGGGCCCTCCGTAGCGACGTTAGGATCGCCCCTAACGGCCATTTAATAGTCTTCTACCTTAAACGGAGTAAGATAGATAAAACCCATAGTAGCGTTAATATCCAGATCGCCGCTATACCGGGAGATTGTCTATACCCTATAGCCGTAATAATACGGTTATTTAACCATAACCCCCAGCCTCTATTAGATCTATTATTTAGCGTTAATAATATAGCATTTTCGGCGCTAGTAGTGCGTAAGATTCTATTAACCCGCCTAGCCGGCGGCGGCATCCTACCTAACAGTTACTCTAACTATTTCTTCTATAGGGGTGCAGCACAGCATACGTATAATTATGGCTTTGTAGAGTCATAAACGGCATAGTTAGGTCAATAGATATTAGATGCGGTTAAACTTTACTATAACACCTTAGAAACCGAACGACTTTAATTAAACTTAAATTTCCAGTAGAGTGTGCCTATACTGGCTATATAACGGTGCTAGAGGCGCGTTACCTACTACGTTCTACTATATCTGCAATATCTGCAATTATTATTGGATTCTTAAGGTTCTGTGTACACATCTACCTATTTTTACTATAAAGATATTAGTTCCGTTTACCGCCCCTAGCTAAGCTAATAGCGATTTTCCATCTTAGGGATAGAAAATCCGGATTGGTCCGTTTAATAATAGAGCCGGCAGAATTCTACACCGCTACACTATTCTGCCTACCCGTCTTCCTACAGTAATATTCTGCAATATTCGGTATATTGCCGCGATATTGCCGCAATATGCTGTATATTGCCGTCTGCCGTTCTACTAGGTCGCTAAGCCTAATGTAAAGTAGAGACTTTATACTTTTAGACTACGGAAATCGCTCTTGTTTTAACTTAATTCTTTATAGGTGGCAGGCGCTTCGCTAGTGGGCACCGGGTAGGATTTAGGCCAGATCTCCGAAGTTTAGGCCTAAAAGCCTTATAAACGCTAGGATATCGCCTAGATCCCGCCCTATAAGCCTGCACCCTCTATAATTAATATACTTAAAATAGACTATAACCTATTTATGCCGTGCAAGAGATAGATATCACGTGTCTATACATTGCTTGGCCAAAAACCCTACAACTTAGGTATTTAACCAGATGTTCAACACGGTTAATAACATCATTACTTGCAACTGCACTCAATAGGTTATTCTTTTTACCCACCCACCCCCCTTACAATGTATATTAGATTAGATACTTACAGTCCTATTTAGGTCTAGCGGCGGGCTACCCTATTAGGGGCACCGGGTAGGATTTAGGCTAGATCTCCGAAGTTTAGGCCTAAAAGCCTTATAAACGCTAGGATATCGCCTAGATCCCGCCCTATAAGCCTGCACCCTCCACAATCAATATACTTAAAATGGACTATGACCTATTTGTGCCGTGCGAGAGATAGACTGATATAACTGTGTACATAGTAATCTATTTGGTTTCGCTATATAGCTACTTATTCTAGATACTATGTAGAGGTATATATTAGATCTAGGTGCTAGAGACACCCCTAACTAGCTAGGTATATACAGGTTGCTGCCAATAATCCTAATAGTTAGCTATATGCTAATGTATATAAGAGAGAAAATTTATATATACCTAAGCTAAAACAATTGTATTTTAGGCCGTAGCCCTAGGCTTATTATCCTCTATTAAGAGAGGATCTGTCGCCGTCCTAGACCCCCCTCCCCCTGCTAGGGGCAAGCCACGGTTGGCCGGCGTAGGTATATTATTACCCCCGTCTCGTATAGTGCACTAACTAGCATAGTTAGGCTATTTATAATTGGCGTAGCAACCGCCGAAGTAACCGTTAGCCTAATAGCATGACGGGAAGGGTTATAGGCCTAGCACAGCGCCGCGGCACCGCTGGTAAGGTTAATCTACTACCCTTCTATAAGATTATATGAGGATAGCGTTAACGTATAAGGGCCGATACATTCCTATCTAATATAGGTAAATGCTCCCGCGTATAAACACCATATCCTGCCTAGGAAGGGCTAGAAGTGCTCGGCCCTATAGACTATACATATATGGGGCCAACTGCTACTGTTCTATAAAGAGAACGGGGGCTTGGGGGTTCTAGGCGGCGGCAGCAAGGGCTTAGGCGGCAGTGGCGGCATTCTAAAGAATAAGGGCCCTATATATATATTAGTATTCGTACAAAGTAAGTAACTAGGGTAGATTAGTAAAGGGCGAGGCTTAAGCAATGCTTGTATAAAGTAAGAATACTTATATATTAGTAGTTGATGAACTAGTAGTAGTAGTAGTAGTAGTAGTAGTAGTAGTAGTGGTGGTTGTAGTAGTAGTGCTACTATTGCTACTTCACTCGTTAGTACTTAACACTTATATAAGGCAGGCAGTTAAGAGTATATTAGTAAGGCTAGAGGCTTAGGCAATGCTTATACAAAGCCAGGACATTTACGTTTTAATAGTAGCTAATAAGCTAGAACTAGTCGTGGTAGTAGATAATAGCTAGGTTAAAGATAAAGGAAGAAGAGAGGTTAAATAAGGTAAAGTACTACATAAAGAAGGAGCGCATAATTACGTGTCGTACGAAGAAATACATACATATATTCTATTCTATTCTGCATCTAGCTTAAAGTATTCTTTTTTTCCTTTCTTATCCGTACAATTAACTCTTCTCCATTAGAACTCTCCTATTGCCATTCAATTCTGCTTCCAATTTTTTAAGCATTTAAGTATCTCAATTATATCAACCCTAAGCTTTGCTCGCTCCCATGAAACCATATAACGTGCTCCTAAAAATACCCGCTCTGGGTTATTACTTATAGCTATAATTAATAGAATATTAATAGCCATTAATAAGAGTTGTGGCTAATGCTTATATTACTCGTCTTAACACCACTATTTAAGAGGAGAAACCTTAATATAAAGTGGGTTCTCGGCGATATAGTTCTTATACTTATCTTGGCTCTTTAGGCGATTAAACTTATTAAGGTTCTTAATAAGCTGCTTATATAGATTAAGATCTTCTTTAGATAAGGCCTTCTCGTATAATGCAGTACTTAATGCTTGTGGTAAAGGCTAGGGGCCTTAATACTAACTTCGATACTCGTTCTAAAGTTGCTCTACTGCATTAAGCGCTGGCTTTCGCCACTTTTTACTCCAATTTGCTTTAATATACTCTATATAACGTTATAGATAAAGAATAATTGCTGCAGCATATAGCGGAGACTTATTAGACTTTAGGTAGTATTTATTAAATACCTCCCAACCAGCCTTAATCCGCTTATAGAAGAATTTGTCTTCTTTATAATCTTCCTATTATACGATATTAGCCTATATATACTCCCTCTAAATATATATGCCTTACTAAGCTGTTTTTAAAGTGGTATATAAAGAGGTCCATTTAAAAAAGTACATCTAAGATTATTACATTATGCCCTTAAGTTATAAGAGTTGCTTTCTTAAAGATAAGAAGAAAGCCCATTATCGTACGAAGCTGTTTCCAGTTTGTAGGATTCAGAAAATCATCATCTAAGCCGTACTTCTTCGTGTATTAATCTATTGCAGGCTCGTGTTAAATAGCAACCTGCAATATCTTACACCAGCTGTTCCATCTTATACGATTATTAAGTGGAATTCGTCTTCCTACTAGCTCTTTAATAGCCCTTATACGGCTAGGAGAGCTTTATATATGCATAATAATATTATAGAGCTTTCTAAGGGCGCCCATATCTTAAAAATTTTCATCTTTATCTTCAGCTTCGTACGAATTAATCTGCTTAACTTCAGCCTTAAAAAGAAAGGCTTAGACAGTAAGATTAATAATATAGCCATTGCAACGGATTCGTTTATATAAAGATTTCTATGCAATAGCTTCCTCCTCTTTTATATACTTTTCAATCGTATAACAAAGAGTATTATTCGTTCCCGTATTATCTAAGATAACTACACTAAGCTTTCGTATAATCCCGTAGTTCTTTAGTATAGGAAGCAGAGTTAAGAACTAATTATCTCTACTATAAGATTGTACCGTATGAAGAGCAAGGAGAGCTCTAGAGAGTCCTTTTAAGTTTTACTTAATAAAGTGGGCGCAGACTCTAAGGAGAAGATGCCGATTAGGAGAGGTCCAAATATCAACTAAAAGATGAATACTTAATATTGCTGACTGAAGCTTCTTTCGTACGATGTCTTTTATTAATTCCCATAATTCTTTAATCCTCTTCCTTACTTATATATGAGTTGTTATAATAAAACCCTCTACCTCTAGATTAAGGACCCGGCAGAATATATGGAACTCTAGCCACTCAACAAGTTAAAGTAGAAGATTTTGTACGGTAATAAGGGAAATAAGGGCAGCCATAATAGCCTCCTTATTAAGAGCGTTTTTAAGTGTAAGAGAATTAACCTCTATATAATTATATTTCGTATAAAGCTGCATATATAAATCTTAAAGCTTTTCTTCAGCACCTTAATAAACAATACCTAGGGTTTTAGAAACAGTAATCTTATGCTTCTTTATAAGATAATTCCGGAAATTTGTAACATACTTTACGCCATATAGTTCTTCCGTATAGTATTTGCAATATAAAATATATTGCTTATCCCAGTATTTTTTTAGCTCGTTATTATATGGATCTCGTATATAGCACCAGATTTCGGGGTTCCTTTTATCTTTTAATCTTTCCGTACTAGTAGATGGTGTAGAATTTAATATTTCATTATTAGAAGCCATTTTATTGTATATATAATAAATATTA
>Ga0307515_10020456_pt1 | contig 11805 bp, 8 predicted proteins | sample 17_EM_MG_FD_194513 | JGI IMG/M metagenome (GOLD analysis project Ga0307515, IMG submission 194513) | Populus trichocarpa ectomycorrhiza microbial communities from riparian zone in the Pacific Northwest, United States - 17_EM | ecosystem: Host-associated > Plants > Roots > Unclassified | place...
GGTGAGCAATGACTCCAGCGCGCGCACCCGCAGCTGCACGTCGGTCAGCGGCGCGTTGTGTGGATGATCCGGGTCGTCGATCCCGTGGCCGTGGTGATGATGGTGGCCGTGGCCGTGCTCGTGATCGTCATCGTGCTCGCTCATGCGTGCCTCGCCGGGCATTCTAGCGCCGCCGGCCGTGCCCCGTCTGCGATCCGCGGATCGCAAGGCGCCGGCTGCTCCGCTGCCCACGCGGGACGAAATCGCGGCCGCGGCCGCGTCGCGCTCGGCGCCGTGGTGCATGATGGGCTCGCCATGGAAGCCCCGGCCGCGCCGCCGCTCGCCCCGGACGTGATCGCCCGGTTCACCGCGATCGTCGGCGAGCGCAACTGCATCTGGCGGCCCGACGAGCTGCGCACCTACGAGTGCGACGGCCTCACCAGCTTCCGCGCCCGGCCCGGCGTCGTCGTCCTGCCTGCGTCGCGCGACGAGGTCGTCGAGGTCGTCAAGCTCGCCCACCGCGAGGGCCTGCCGATCGTCCCGCGCGGCTCGGGCACCGGGCTGTCCGGCGGCGCGTTGCCCGTCCCGGGCGGCGTCGTGCTCGGCCTGTCGCGGATGAAGCGCATCGTCGAGATCGACTTCGACAACCAGTGGATGCGGGTCGAGCCCGGCGTCATCAACCTCGAGATCTCCAGGCGCATCGCGCCGCGCGGCTACTACTACGCCCCCGATCCGTCGTCGCAGCAGGTCTGCACGATCGGCGGCAACGTCGCCGAGAACTCCGGCGGCGCGCACTGCCTCAAGTACGGCTTCACCACCAACCACGTGCTCGGCGCCACCATCGTCCTGCCCGACGGCGAGGTCGTCGAGCTCGGCGGCCCCATCGCCGATCCGATCGGCTACGACCTGCGCGGCGCCCTGGTCGGCAGCGAGGGCACGCTCGGCGTCGTCGTCGAGGTCGTGCTGCGCATCCTGCGTCGCCCCGAGGCCACCCGCACGTTCTTCGCGACCTTCCCGTCGACCGACGAGGCCGGCAACGCGGTCTCGCTGATCATCGCCGCCGGCATCGTCCCCGCCGCGATCGAGATGATGGACCGGCTCGCGATCGTCGCGATCAAGGCGGCCACCGGCGTCGACTGGCCCGACGTCGGCGCCGCCCTGCTGATGGACGTCGACGGCCCCGCCGCCGAGGTCGAGCACACCGCGGCCGAGGCCAACCGCCTGGCGCGCGAGGCCGGCGCTCTCGAGATCCGCGTGCCGCGCGATGCCGCCGAGCGCGACACCATGTGGCGCGGCCGCAAGAGCGCGTTCGCCGCGGTCGGCCGGATCAGCCCCAACTACGTCGTCCAGGACGGCGTGATCCCACGCTCCGAGATCGCCAAGGTCCTGCGCGCGATCGACGAGCTCGCGAGTTCGCGCGGCCTGCGCATCGCCAACGTGTTCCACGCCGGCGACGGCAACCTCCACCCGCTGGTGCTCTACGACGCCGCGATCCCCGGCCAGGAGGAGCTCGCCGAGGCCACCGCCGGCGAGATCCTCCTGCTCTGCGTCCAGAGCGGCGGCTCGATCACCGGCGAGCACGGCGTCGGCGCCGACAAGGCGATGTACATGGGCGAGATGTTCTCCGAATCCGATCTGGCGACGATGAACCTGGTGCGCTGCGCATTCGATCCCGAGGTCCGGATGAACCCGGGCAAGGTGTTCCCGACCCCGCGGCTGTGCGGCGATCGCCCCGGCGTCTACGTCGCCCACGCCAGCGAGCTCGCCGGGCTCGCCGGCCGCGGCTGACCGGCGCGCGCGAGCTTCATGTTAGCCTCCCGGCCATGGGGGCAACCAAGCCGGCGATGTTCATCGGGTCTTCGGTCGAGGGGAAGCGGATCGCCGAGACGATCCAGCTGGCGCTCGAATACGAGGTTCACAGCACGGTGTGGCACCAGGGCGTGTTCGGGCTGTCGGGCGGGACCCTCGAGTCGCTCGTCGCGGCAGTCAATGACTACGACTTTGCCACGCTGGTATTGACCGCCGACGATCTGCTCGAGAAGCGCAATGTCAGCGGCCGCGGCCCCAGAGACAATGTCCTGTTCGAGCTCGGATTGTTCATGGGCGCGCTCGGCCGCAACCGGACCTTCATCGTCCACTCTCGAACCACACCGCCGATGCTGCCTTCCGACCTGGCCGGCATCACGCCGGCGACCTACGAGGACCGCAGCAACCTCGAGGCCGCGCTCGGCCCCGCGTGCACGAAGATCAGGCGCGCCATCGAGGGCGAGGGCACGCGACCGCGGCTCGCGAAGCCCGCCGACGACGATCCAGCGATGACCCGATTCGCCGCGATGCTGTCGGAGCAGAATGCCATGCTCACCGAGCTGTTTCAGCGACTGACCGCGAAGCGCGAGGTCACGGCCGAGGACGCCGCCGCGAACAGCCTCGACTTCCTGGAAGGTGCCTGGATATCGACCCCGCCGGGATCCCACGCTTATTGCGCCGTCAAGGAGGGCGTACCATACCTCGTCTACTGCTATGGCGGCGACTCGAGAGCCACGGGAGAATACTATGACTTCCGGCGCATCGGCGACGAGATCTTCGCCCGATTCCGATGGTTCGAGGACGAGATCTCGGGCTCGAGCAATGACGATCTTCGAGGTTTTGCGTGGCTCAAGATCGAGAGCCCCACGCAGCTCGCCGGTGCGTGGTGGATGGAGGGGGACGTGCCCGCGCGGGCTCGCGACAACGTCGAACTGTTGAAGCAATCGCGGGGCATGAACTCGTACGTCTGGAAGAAGCAGGACGGCGTCGCGTTTCCCAGGTGGGCGTTCGCCGCGTTTCCCAGGTGGGCGTTCGCCGAACTCCGGCGCCCTCGGTAACCGAGGACCGCTCCACCCGCCGCCTCCGTCCTCGCGACCGCTGCGGTTACATCCAGATCCGCCAGCGGTCCGGAACGTCGACGCCGGAGCGATCGGACAGCGCAGCGTCGTTGGGCCACAGGCTCGGCTCGGCGCCGAGCGCCTTGTACGCGATCGCGATCGCGCCCGACCAGGTCTCGTCGCGGCCCAGCGCGTCCATCTCCTCGGTCGAGAAGAACCGCGCATCGTCGATCTCCGCCAGGTTCGGGCGCAGGTCGGTCACCGGCGACAGCAGCTTGGCCAGGAACATGAAGAAGTAGTTGTGCTCGCCGTCGTCCATCACCCAGAGCCGCACGCCGAGCAGGCCCGCGATCTCGACGCGCAGGTTGGTCTCCTCGAACGCCTCGCGCGCGGCGGCCTGGTCCGGCAGCTCGTCGGGGTCGACCCGGCCGGCGGGGAGCAGGTAGCGGCCCTTGGTCACGCCGCGGATGTTGCGCACCAGCAGCACGCGCCGGTCGTGGACCACCACCGCGCCGGCACCGATGCTCAGCGGACGCTTCGGCGCCGGCCGCTCGGTCGGGCCATCGGGGCTGGGCGGTGACATGGCCCTAGCGGTTCACCGAGGCCATCGCGGCGGCCGGATAGCGCATGCCGGCGGCGGCGCCCTTCGGGGCGATCGCGTCGATCCGGGCGAGCTCGTCGGCGGTGAACGAGATGTCCACGGCCGCGACGTTCTCCTCGAGGTAGCGCTGCCGCTTGGTGCCCGGGATCGGGATGATGTTGTCGCCGCGCGACAGCACCCAGGCGAGCGCGAGCTGGCCCGGCGTGACGCCCTTCTCGCGGGCGATCACCGTGAGGTGCTCGACGAGCGAGAGGTTCTTGGCGAAGTTGGCGCCCTGGAACCTGGGCGAGTAGCGGCGGAAGTCGTCGGCGTCGAGGTCCTCGAACGACTTGATCTGGCCGGTGAGGAAGCCGCGGCCGAGCGGGCTGTACGCGACGAACGCGACGCCGAGCTCGCGGCACGCGGCCAGCACGCCATCCTCGGGATCGCGCGTCCACAGCGAGTACTCGGTCTGCAGCGCGGCGATCGGGTGCACCGCGCAGGCGCGGCGCAGCGTGTCGGGCGCGGCCTCCGACAGGCCGAGGTAGCGCACCTTGCCGGCGCGGACCAGGTCGGCCATCGCGCCGACGGTGTCCTCGATCGGCGTCCCCGGGTCGACGCGGTGCTGGTAGTACAGGTCGATGACGTCCACGCCGAGCCGCTGCAGGCTGGTGTCGCACGCGGCCTTGACGTACTCGGGGCGGCCGTTGACCGAGCGGGCGTTGCCGGTGCGGACGATGCCGAACTTGGTTGCGAGCACGACCTGGTCGCGGCGGCCCTCGATCGCCTTGCCGACCAGCCGCTCGTTGGTGTGCGGGCCGTACATGTCGGAGGTATCGAGCAGGGTCACGCCGAGCTCGAGCGCGCGCCGGATCGTCCCGATCGACTCGGTGTCGTCGCGAGCTCCGTAGAACTCGGACATCCCCATGCAGCCGAGGCCGATCGCGCCGACGGTCGGGCCGTCCTTGCCAAGCTTGCGTGTATTCATGCGCGCGACCTTGCCGCGACGGCGCGCGATAGACAAGCCTCGCGACGTGCGACGATGTAGGCTCGCCGCCGTGACCAGACCCCTCGCGCTCCTGCTTCACAGCGGAGGCTTCACGTCGCGGCAGTGGCGCAAGCTCGCCCAGCAGCTCGCGCCGAGCCACGACGTCCTCGCTCCCGACCTGATCGGCTACGGCGGCGATCCGTGGCCACCGGGCAAGCCGTTCCACTTCCGGCTGGACATCGAGCGGCTCACCGGCATGCTCGACCGGCCCGCGGACGTGGTCGGCCACTCCTACGGCGGGCTGCTCGCGCTGCAGCTCGCGCTGGCCCGGCCCGAGGCGGTTCGGTCGCTCGCGGTGTACGAGCCGGTCGCGTTCGGCATCCTCGGCGAGGCCGACGCCGACGCGCGCGCGCAGCTCGCCCTGCCCGCCTACCACGCCGACGCGGCGGGAGTCGACGAGGCGTGGCTCCGGGGGTTCGTCGAGTGGTGGAGCGGCCCCGGCGCGTGGGCCGCGCTCGCCGAGGTCACCCGCGCGGGGTTTCGCGCGGTCGCGTGGAAGCTCTACCAGGAGGTCGCGTCGCTGATGGCGGACACCACCGATCGCGCGCGCTACGGGACGATCGCCGCGCCGACGCTGCTGCTCGGCGGCGGCCGCACGCCACAGACCGAGCGCCGCACGCTGGAACGGCTCGCCGAGGCGCTGCCGCACGCCCGGCTCGAGATCTTCCCCGAGATGGGCCACATGGGGCCGATCACCCACGCCGACGCGGTCAACGCCGCGATCGCCGCCCACCTGACGCCGCCGCCGAGCTGAGCGCTCCCGGCGAGCCGGGCCTCGAGAGCGCGATGTCCGCTTTCGCAGTCGTGCCGCCGGGTGGGATCGCACCACCTCGCCGGGCTTCGGAGACCCGGGTCGCGATCTACGCGCGGAGGCAAGCATCGTCGGGACCGTGGGGATCGCACCCACCGCGGCCACTTTGTAGGAGTGGTCTCAACCCTAGTTGAGCTGGTCCCGCTGCGCGCTCGTGACGAGAATCGAACTCGCCTGAAGGTGATCGACAATCACCGAACGTCACCAGACGTATCCACGAGCAATGATGAGTGGAGAAGGCGGGTAACGCTCCCGCGACGCCGACATTGCAAGTGTCAGCTCCGTCCTTACGGCTTCCCCGGTTCGAAGGGGAGGCTGGATTCGAACCAGCAACCTCGAGAGTTCAGAGCTCTGTGTTCTGCCAGATTGAACTACTCCCCCGGAGCGCGGGCGGCTGGAGTCGCACCAGCATCGAGGCGTTCAAAGCGCCGCGTCGTGACTGTTGGACCACGCCCGCATTCGAGAGCAATGACGATGAAACATACCCACCCTCCGGGAGGCGCCGCGACCGGCGGTTACCGCCGCAGGCCGCGGCGCCTCACTCCAGCGTGCTGCCGTCCTCGCTATCGTCATCACTATCGATCTGGCCGGTCCAGTACATGTAGTCGCGCCACGCGTCCGGGACCGACTTCGTGCTCACCCGGATCTGGACCGACGGCATCCAGCTCGGCCGCGCCGGCGTCGACCGCAGCGTCATCCGCGCCTCGGCCGGAGTCCTGTTGGCCTTGCGCGCGTTGCACGTGTAGCAGCACGTCACGATGTTGTCCCACGTGGTGCGGCCGGCGCGCGACCGCGGGATCACGTGGTCGTAGGTCAGCTGGTCGATCGAGCACCGGGCGCCGCAGTACTGGCAGCGGTAACCGTCGCGCGCGTAGATGTTGACGCGCGAGAACTTCACCGGCTTGGCGTGGCGGCGAAACGCCTTGAGCAGCCGCACGACCGCCGGGATCTGGACGACCATCGAGGTCGCCCGGATCTGGGCGTCGTACTCCTCGATGACCTCGACCTTGTCGAGCGTCACCAGCGTCATCGCGCGCTGCCAGGAAACGATCTTGATCGGCTCGTAGCCCTGGTCGAGCAGGAGCGTACGCGTGGAATCAGCGTGCATCGCATCACGTTCCTTGTCTTTCCGGGCATCGCGCGACACGAGCGCCGGATCGCTCGCGTCGCTGCCTGCGACGTGCAGGCAGGGTGCCGCCGAGAGGATTCGAACCTCCACTACGTGGCTTCTGAAACCACCGACTCTTCCGTTGGTCTACAGCGGCGTGAACCGATCCGTGGTTGCGGCGGCCGGAGTTGCACCGGCATGGTCGGGCGTATGAAACCCGATCGAGACTCACTCTCACCGCACATGTGCCGCCGAGAGGATTCGAACCTCCACTGCGTGGCTTCTCGAACCACTGACTCTGCCGTTGGTCTACGGCGGCATGAACTCATCGTGGAAGCGCTGGGACTCGCACCCAGTTGTCCCGAAGGCGGCTGCTTTACAGACAGCCCCGGTCACTTTACCGTCAACGCTTCCCTGGGGTGATCGACGGGACTTGCACCCGCTTCCTCGAGGGTCACATCCTCGCGCCTCGGCTACTTCGGCTTCGATCACAGTCCGCCTGGAACGAATCGAACGTTCATCCCTCGCTCATCAGGCGAGTGCACTGGCCATTGTGCGACAGGCGGGTCTTGCAGCGGTCGATCTTTGGTCTGGGTGGCAGGAGTTGCACCTGCGGCCTCGCGGTCCCGAACCGCGCGTTCTGCTCGCTGAACTACGCCCAGAGAAACAGCACGTCGCCAGCGAATCGAACGCTGCAGGTCCCGGGTTGGAGCCAGGACTCGTCCCAGACGGCGACGTATGGCGCGGACAAAGATCGCATGCTGCGGTTTACTGTACGAGGGTAACGCAACGAGCAACGGCCCGCAAAAACGAGACAACCGCGGACAAGGATGCGACCGTGCGGGTCATTTATCATTGAAAACGCACGGCCAACGGCCCGCGAAGACGAGACAGCTGCGGACAAGGATCCGACCGTGCGGCTATTATCTGGTTGATAACGCACGGTCAACGGCCCGCAAGGTGCCACCGAGAGGAGTCGAACCTCAGCCAACGATCTTCGCAGAATCGCGTCCCATCCTTGGAGCGGTGGCAAGCAAGTGAGTGATACGTGAGCGACAGGCGGCTGGATTCGCACCAGCATTCACGGCGGCTTGATAACCATCGAGCGCCGGCCCGGATCCGGGCGAGAGGAGTGCCGACGGGTAAAACCGTTGTCCTGCTATTAGACGACGCCTGTCATGTTGTCCAGTCAATTCGATCCAGCTCATCCAGTTCGAATCTGTTCGGCACCGCCGCAGGAAGTCGAATCCTGCTTCGAGGCTCGCACCTCGAACCCCCGGGACGGTCGGTAACCATCAAACACCGGCCCGCTCGCGCGGAACGAGATCTGTCGATGGTCGTCGCAGCCGATGGAATCGAACCATCACGGTGCGGGTATGGGCCGCGCCGGTGCCCTGCACTGACTGCGCTGGTATCCGTGGCGGGATTCGCACCCGCACAACCGGTTCGAGAGACCGGCGTACTCCTGTTATACGACACGGACACAGACAGCGGGACCGGCTGGATTCGAACCAGCGCCCATCCGTTTAACAAACGGCCGCTCAACCAGCTGAGCTTCGGTCCCAGGTACCGGTGTGTTGCCACACCGGCAGCGGTCGCAGTACGCCGCGCCTTCGCCACGAACCGCGCAGAGGTCTACGCGCGGGCGAAGTCGGCAATGACCGGAGGCGTCGCCGGGTCGAAACCGACCACGTCGAGCATTCCGGCGTCGTCCGGGTCAGCGATGCTGAACCCGTTCGACGTCATTCCGACCACGACCAGCTTGGCCGGAATTCCCCGTGCGTCCCGATACGACCGCAGAGCCTGAGCCGGGTGCACGTCGCCCGCCCAGGTCTCGTTGTCGGTGTAGACACAGAACGTGTCGACATCGACGCGGTGCTTCTGCGCCCAGAGCATCGGAAGGGCGCAGTCGGTTCCCCCCATCGGCAGCCGCCCGACCTCGGAGACCACGTCGTCGAGCCGCTGGCGCGGCGAGATCGACAGGCTCGTGATGCCGGGCGTGCCGCCGCCCCACTTGCCGCCGTGGCCCCCCGCCGCCGCCGTGAACGCGACGAACATCGAGTCGCGCTCGGTCGCGGCCGTGACCAGCGCCATCGCCGCGCTGCCGACCCGCGGCGTCAGGTTCGGCACGCCGCCGATCGCGCCGACGGTCATCGACCCCGACACATCGAGCGCGAGCAGCATGCGCTTGCCCGCGGCCTCGACCAGGCCAAAGCTCGCGTAGAACGCGGTGTCGAGCGCGTCGACGATCTTGCCGACCGGCGACCACGTCGAGTTGCCGCGGACACCGTGCCCCGCCTGGTAGGTCAGCAGCGCCGAGAGGATCGCGACCGGGTGGACGCGCGCGGTCTTGAGCCGCTGGGCATCGCTGAGCTGGTCGGCCATCCGCCGGGTGGCCGCCGCGCCCGGCGCGATCAGCCCCACCCGCGTCATCGTCGCGAGGTTGCGGATCATCGCCGTCATCGGCATCGCCGCGGCGAGCGCGTCCCAGATCTCCGCGTGCACCAGCAGCTGGGTCGGCACGCACTCGCGCGGGATCCGGGCGTCGCGAACCAGCTTGGCCGCCGCCTTGACGTCGCTGGTGCGCCCGAGCTCGTCGATCGCGGCGAGCAGCGCGAGCGCCGGGTCGTCGGCCGCGCCGGCCGGCAGCTCGCCCTTGACCGCCCACGCGAACAGCCGGTCGTGCGCCGGCGACGCCGCGCGCGGGTGCGCGAGGCGCAGCAGATCGCGATTCGACCAGCCGTCGCGCGATTGGTACTTGGCGAGCTGGAAGGCGAGGTCGCCGGCCGGCTTGGCGTTGAACCACGCGCCGACCGCCTTCCGCATGCCGCGGCCCCAGCCGCCGAAGCCCTGCGCGTAGTCCGCGAAGTGCATCAGGTGGGTGCCGATCCGGCACACCTTCGGCAGCGCCGCGTACGCCGCGCGCCGCGTCAGCTCGTCGCCGAGCTTGGCGGCCATCGCCAGCGCGAAGATCGCCGGATCGTTCTTCGGCGCGCGCCCCGCGTCGGAGATCGCCACGATCCGGTCGACGGCGCGGACGCCGTCCGCCGCGATACACCGGCGAACCGCCTCGGCGTTCTCGACGGTCAGCTTGCGCTCGTCGATGTAGTACGTGCCGCCCTCGCTGCCCAGGATCAGGAAGCGATCGAGGCGCGTCCAGTCGTCGACCCGCCAGGTGAAGCCCCCGCCGGAGTTTGCGACCTGCGCCGAGCCCGGGATCGGCTCGCGCTGCGGCGTGACCTTGGTTGCAAAGAACTTGGTGAACTTGAACATGATGATTCCTTCGGCCCACCCACGTGGACGGCTGTTGAGATCCGGTCGAGCCTCCCGTCGGAATCGAACCGACGTCCTGCCGATTACGAAACGGCCGCTGCTACCTGCTGAGCTAGAGAGGCAAAAACGAACACCGCGCGCGAACGCGAACGGCGAGATCGATGGAGCGGGCGGCAGGAATCGAACCTGGAGAGCCTGGTTTGGAAGACCAGCGTGTCGACCACGACACGGCCACCTGCAAGACGTGCCCGCGGGCGGCACCAGATCATCGTGGGCTGGGAAGGAATCGAACCTTCGTCACGACGGAGTAAGAATCCGCTGCAAAGCCAGCGTTTGCTACCAACCCTTGGACAGCTATCGAGCAGGCGGTGGGAATCGAACCCACCGAGACCGGCTTGGCGCGCCAGTCCGTCACCTTGAACCACCTGCATGAGGTCCCACCCTCTGGAATCGAACCAGAACCTCTCGGTCTTCAGCCGAGCGCGCAGACCATCTACGCCAGAGTGGGATTCGTCATTGCTCTTCGATTGTCAGAGAACGCGCCCGCCGTGCGCAGGGCGCACCTCGGGCGGCGATGCGTCCGCGGTCTGCGCGGGCGCACCTGTCGCGGCCGAGATCACGACCGGGAAGTCGGGATCTCGAGTCGCAGAATCGATGGTTGGTTGACGTCGGGCGTAAGTCCGGCCCGAAACGTCGAAGGGCCGCCTGGTCTTCCCGGGCGGCCCTTCAGCAGGTGATCGTGTCGATCAACTGCCGGGAGGACCTCCGCGGGCACCCGTATCAAGCCCCTGGCCGACGCCGAGACCGGCGAGGAACCGCATGGGCTGCCGTCCGGACGTCGGGCATGGCCACGACGTACGAATGGCGGCTTCCGCGCGATTCGGCTGGGGTAGATAACTATGTGTGTGGAGGTTCAACACGGGGCCTGCTTGATCTTCTTCTGGCTCGGGTCTGTCCGGTTCGCGAACACAGCTGCGAATCAGATGATGATGAGACGAATAGCTGTGCGGATTCGATCTGTCAAACGAATTTTGGACGAGATTCGCAAGAACGCATGGCGCTTGATGTTCCGTCGGAGCGGACGATCTTCTTGTCGCCGCCGACGAGAGCAGCGTCGATCCGGACGGGTCGACGACGCCCTGCCAGGATTTTCCGGCCGTCCGTAACCGTTCTCGGACTCGCTCGCATCGCGGCGATCCTCGCCCGGGCGCGCACCGCTCAGGGGTGATCGTAGCCGACGATGTCGGCGAGCGCCGGCAGCTCGGAGATCGCGTGCGCGGCGAGCCGGCCCGACATCACGGCGGCCTCGACGCAGCCCATGTTGAGCCCGCACGCGGTCCAGTCGCCGGCGATGGTCAGGTTGTCGTAGGTCGCGTCGAGCGGCGAGATCCGGAACGCCGAGCTGCCGGGCATCGATTGCACGTAGCGATCGGACGGGTGGACGTTGGCGGTCCAGAACTGGGTGGCGAACCGCTCGGGGCCGGCGCCGGCCGGGGCGGCGCCGCTGTCGTCGCGGGCGTCGGCGAGCAGCTCCCAGCGGAACCCGCCGCCGGGGGCCACGGCGCGCGGCCACAGCGGCTGGATCTGGTGATCGAGGAACCCGACGGCGGCCCGGCGGACGCGCTCGCGCTGGGCAGCGGCGTGCGCGGCGTCGGGCGCTCCCGGTAGATCTTGCAGCGCGCCGCAGAAGTAGGCGATCGAGCGCGGCGGGTGGCGCCACGCCTCGGCGTCGATCAGGTGCGGCATGTCGGCCCAGGTGTCGAACGGCTTCTCGAACCCGGAGAGGCTTGGCGATGGGCCCGGCCAGCCGAGCTCGGCGAGATCGGCGCGCAGCCAGAGCTGGAACGCCTGGGTGGCGACGGTGGTGACCCGCTCGGTCATCGCCCGCCACCGCGGATCGCGCGCGACCAGCTCGCGGCAGACGTGAGGCACGGCGCCAAGGCCGATGCCGAGGACGACCAGATCGAAGTCGTGGCCGACGCGCAGGGTGCGCGCACCGGCGCGGCGCGACTCCCACGGCGACTCGGGCTGCCAGCCGCCGGCGCGCAGCGCGTCGCCGCCAACGAGCTGGTCGAAGTCGGGCTCGGCGGGCCAGCACGGCATGCCGCCGACGTCGAGCAGCGGGCGGTAGTCGCCGCCGCC
>Ga0307515_10020457_pt1 | contig 11805 bp, 12 predicted proteins | sample 17_EM_MG_FD_194513 | JGI IMG/M metagenome (GOLD analysis project Ga0307515, IMG submission 194513) | Populus trichocarpa ectomycorrhiza microbial communities from riparian zone in the Pacific Northwest, United States - 17_EM | ecosystem: Host-associated > Plants > Roots > Unclassified | place...
GGAGCGCTGTAGAAGACCTGCGTCCGGGTGCCGAAGCGGAATTCTCCGGGCACGAGGCCCGGGCGCAGCAACGGGTCAGTCTTCGACAATGGTGATCGTGCCGGTGCCATCGCAGCTGCCGCAGCCCTTTCCCTTGCAGTCGCCGCAAGTGCGAGTGATGATTTCCATACCGGAAACGCTAAGACGGCCCAGCCGATATTTCGAGAGCTATTCGCTTTCTCGCAAGAACTCGTCGGCGACGGAGCGAAGGAATTCGACCGCTTCTTCGCCTCGCAAGGCCCGCGCCTTGAAGAACTCGAAGAGTTCGATATGGTAGGCGATATCGCGAGGATCCCGAAGGACGACTTCACCGGAAAACAGTTCCACCGTGACCAGTCGCTCGTCGTAGACGACGAATATGTTCAGTGGCACACCCGGCACAGTCGCCGAGTTCGGCAACACTGCCACATCCAGATTCGGCTTCCCGGCCATCTCGGCCAGGTGCGCGGCTTGCGCACTCATCACCACGGCGTCGGTCATGCGCCAGCGCACGGCCTGTTCGGTCAGGACGAACTCGAACCGGCGAGCGCCGTCTTCGAGGACATGCTGGCTGACCATCCGCGCTTCGACCGCCTGACCCACGTCGTAGGCCGGTTCCGATTCGACGACCTGCTGAAGTGCCGCACGCGCGAAATCCCGGGTCTGCAACAGCCCCGTCGGCACCGCGGGCAGGAACTGGCGGACGACCTCGGCCGAGTCCGAAAGCGACTTGATCTCGGCCTGCTTCCGCCAGATTCCGAGCCGGGCGTAGGCACGCCAAGAGGCATAGTCGACGTTCGCGGCGCGCGCCAACGACAGCAGTTCGTCCGCGACTTCCTTGGGCACACCGAGCGCTCTGACGATCTGCTCGACATCGATGACAGTGGGCAGCACCTTGCCGGTCTCGATCCGGCTGATCTTGGCCTGGCTCATCGCGGCCCGGACCGCCAGCCTCTCGCCGGAAAGTCCCGCAGCCTTGCGCAGCTCTCGGAGGGTCTCCGCGAGAGTTACCTGGCGCCCGTCGTCCGGTTCAGGCTCCAGCATGCCAATCTCGGAACGGTAGCGCCCGTCGCAGGCCGGCGTCTCGCACCTGCCGGTAGTAGCCGAGATCGGGTTGCTCGATCCGCTCTATCCCCGACAGCCCGCCGGCTTCGTCGAAGTCGAGCCGGATCACCAGTTCCTCGTCGAAGAGCCAGAAGTCCTGATCCGGCAGTTCGACGTGTTCCCCCAGGGGGACGTCGATGATCCGATAATCCTCGCCCGCTGCGACATTGCCCGGAACACCCCACTCCATCAAGAACCGGGTGTAGTCGGTGTACGGCCGCCTGATCAGCTTCACCCGCTGCACGGTTTTGCCGGCGGCGACATGACCACGGATGTAGTCGTGCCAGGCCTCGTTGTAGTTCGCCGGCCGGGGAGCCCCCGAGAGAAACAGGTCGAGATCGTCCAGCTCATCGGACATGGCGTAGGTCTGCTGAACTTCCAACCGGAAGGCCGACGACCCGAAACCGTCGAAGACCGATTCCCACTGGTCATCGGTCAAGCGCACCGAATGCCTCCTTCGCCAGCTCGATCGGCAACTCCACGGCATGTTCGCCCGGCCCCAGCTTGAGACCGTCGGCTCGCCGAACCAACCTACCTTGAACGACCAGGTTCCCGTTGTCGGCGAGGTATACAGTCGGGCACGTGCCCTTGCTGCACTCTTCGGCGATCGGTCGAAGCTTCATGACGATCACGGTAGCGAGCACTCAGGGTGTCCACAAGATTACCCAGTGTCTAGTCGCGTATTCGCATAACCGTCGTCAGCGGGTGGCTTTGGCTCGATAAGTCGACTTCTTCGCCTGGTTCCCGCAGACGTCCATCGAGCACCACCGCCGCGTGCCCGGGCGGGACGTGTCCAGGAACAGCGCTCCGCACCGCGCACCCGCGCAGCGGCGGACTCGTGCCGACGCCGGGGACGTCACCAGGTCCAGCGCGTCCCGCGCCAGCAACGCCAATACCGACGACACGGGATCCTCGGCGTGCCAACGGAGTCCGCCCGACGGTGACAAGGAAGGCGCCGGAACCGGCAACGCAGCGAAGCGGTTCACCCGCTGCCGTACCGCGGGGCGTGGCGAACCGCCCGTGAGCAACTCGTAGATCGCTTCGCGCAGCGCACGCGCGTCATGCGCCGAAGCATCCGAGACCTCCGAAGGCGCGACCGACGAGAACTGGGTGATCCACGCACCCAGCGCGACGGCGTCCGGCAGTTCCTCCGTCGCCTCGGACGTGCCCCGATACCGCAGGGTGCGGACGAAATCCAGGCACAGCCTGCCCGCGCCCGACCGGAACCTCTCTGTCATGCACGTCACCATACCTCGGGAACCGGTTTGACTGGTACCGTCGGAACCGATCAAACCGGTGCCGATGTTCTGGGGTGAACATGACCGAGACGAAACCGCAGCAGCAGGCGCCACCCGGGTGGCTCGTCCTGCTGCTGGCCGTCTCTTGTGGACTGACCGTCGCCAACCTGTACTACGCCCAGCCTCTGCTCGCGGAGCTGCGCGACACCTTCGGCGTCGGCGAGGCCGCCGCCGGCGGGGTCGTCACCGCGACGCAGATCGGGTACGCCGCGGGCATGCTCCTGCTCGTCCCGCTCGGCGACCGGCTCGAGAACCGCACCCTCGTCTCCACCCTGCTCGGCGTCGCCTGCGCGGGCCTCGTCGTCACCGGTCTCGCGCCCGGGTTCGCCGTGCTGCTGCTGGCTTCCCTGCTCGTCGGGACGACGTCGGTGGTCGTGCAGATCCTCATCCCGTTCGCCGCCGACCTCTCCCCCGACCACATCCGCGGCCGGATCGTCGGGCGCGTGGTCAGCGGGCTCGTATTCGGCATCCTGCTCTCGCGCGTGGTGGCCAGCCTGCTCGCCGAAGTCACCAGCTGGCGCGTGGTGTTCCTCATCTCCGCCGTGGCGATGGCCGTGCTCGCCGTCGTGCTGCGGTTCAGCCTGCCGAAGCGGGCCCCCAAGACCGACGTCGGCTACGGGCAGCTGATCCGCTCGACCCTGGCGATGGTGCGGAAACACCCCGCGCTGCGCCACCGCGCGCTCTACCAGTCGGCGATGTACGGCGCGTTCAGCGCCTTCTGGACGACCATCGCGTTCGTGCTGACGGCGCCGCCCTTCAACTACACCCAGCTCGGCGTCGGCCTGTTCGCCCTCGCCGGTGCCGGCGGGGCGGCGATCGCCCCGCTCGCCGGGCGCTGGGCCGACCATGGACACGGCCGGCGGCTCACCACGACCGCGTTCGTCGTGTGCGCGGCGGCCTTCGCGCTCGCCGGGTTCGGCGCGCACAGCGTCATCCTGCTCGCGATCGCCGCGATCGCGATCGACGCGGCAGTGCAGGCGACCCTCGTGGTCGGCCAGCACACGATCTACCAGCTCGACCCGTCGGCCCGCGCCCGGATCAACAGCATCTACCTGGCGACGTTCTTCGTCGGCGGCGCGATCGGCTCGCAGGCCGGCTCGATCGCCCACCACCTCGGCGGCTGGACGGCCGTCACCGTCTTCGCCGGCGTACTGCCGTTGCTCGCCCTGGCCGGGATGACCCGCACCCGGGCGTGAAACTTCCTGCAGCGCGGCTGCAGGAACCTGACGGACGACGGCCCGCCACGCCCACCGCCGGGCTGGGACGCTGGGTCGGCGAACGGGTGTCCGGAGGGTGCCATGACAGCACACGGCGGCTTGACCAGCATCGACGGCGGCGCGACCGCACACTCCCCCGTGCGGCCGGCCGGCCGGCTCTGCAGTGTGGACGCCGGCTGTGAACGGGTGCCCGGCGCCCTCGAGTTCGTCGTGCTGGTGGGTGGCGACCGTGCGGGCGACCCGAGCGCGTTCGGCGCGCTGCGGGAGGACGCCCACGTCCTGTCCTCCGACCAGGCGCTGCTCGGGCCCGGCCAGGAGCTGATCGCCCGGTTGCACCGCGAGCTCGACACCCGGGTGCTGCCCGGGCTCGGCGCCACGTACTCCCCCGACTTCCTCGCCGCGCTGCTGCAGACCGCGGTGATCCACCTGCGCGACCGGCTGACCCAGGTCGACGACGGCCGCCCGGTCGTCGTCGACTCGTACTACTACAAGATGCTCGCCCAGTGCCGGCTCTCCGGCGTCACGGACAACCCGATGTTCGACTGGTGGCGGACCTTTCCGCAGCCCACCAGGGTGTTCTACCTCGACATCCCGCCGGAGAAGGCGTGGCGGCGCGGCTACGGCTGCGGGCTCGGTCCGCTGTCCTACTACGGCACCCGCCCGACCCGGGACGGCTTCATCGCCTACCAGAAGGACCTGCGTGAGCTGGTGTTCGCCGAGCTCGGATCCCTCGACGTCCGGGTGCTGGACGGCACCGCCGACGTCGCCGACACCGTCCGCGAGGTCCGCGCCGAGTTCCTGCGGCGCTGACGGAACGTCACCGAAAGCTCCGCAAGTTCCCCCGTTCTTGTGCTGATATGGCCGCTTCCCGGGGAATCCGAAACTGCTACGGTACGCCCTTGGGCTGCTACCCAGGGGAGCGATCCATGAGCCTCGCGGACCTCGGGCTCGACGAAACCGCCGAGCGGGCGTACCGCCATTGCCTGCGGGACAAGGCCGTGACCGTCGCCGATCTCGCCGAGGCACTGCACCTGGACCGCGCGGAAACCGCCGGGATCGTCCGCGAGCTCGTCCGGCTCGGGCTGGTGCGACAGGCCGACACGCAGACGTTCGACGCGCTGGACCCGGCGATCGCCCTCGAGAACCTGATCGCGCTCGAGATCGCCCGGCTGCGGGAGCAGGTGTCCCGGCTCGACGCATGCCGGAGCGGGATCGGCTCGCTGAGCGAGGACTTCACGGCCACCGCGAGCCGCGGGACCCGGCCCGAGATCCAGCACATCCAGGGCATCGACAACATACGGGAGAAGCTCGACGAGCTGTCGTTCTTCGCCCGCACCGAGATCATGGGCCTGCAGCCGGGCGGGCCGTGGACACCCGAGACGATCTCCGCCGCGCGGCCGCTCGACCTGCGCTGCCTGCGCCGCGGCGTCCGGATGCGCACGGTCGTGCGGGCCGAGATCCTCGAGGACGACCGGACCCGGGCCTACCTGCTCGACCTGTGCGCGCACGGCGCCGAGGTCCGCACCGCCGAGGGCACCGACCTGGAGCGGCTGATCCTCTACGACCGCTCGGTCTTCGTCGCCCCGATCGACGTCGAGGACAGCAAAAGCGGCGCCGTCGTCGTCGCGCAGCCGGGGCTGGTCGCGAGCATGGTGAGCCTGTTCGAACGCGTCTGGCGGCAGGCGACGCCGGTGGGCGCCGCCGACCCGGCCGCGCGAGCCGGCTTGAGCACCACGGAGAAGCAGGTGCTGGCGATCCTCTGCCAGGCGGACAAGGACGAGCTCGGCGCCCGCGAGATGGGCGTGTCGGTGCGGACCTTCCGCAAGCACATCGCCGACCTGATGCTCAAGCTCGGCGCGGCCAACCGGTTCCAGACGGCCCTGCTGGCCAAGGAACGCGGCTGGATCTGACATCCCGGGTTTCTGCCAGTACCCGAGCGGTCACAATCGGTACGTCCGTACTCCCCCGCGCTTCCAGGAGCCGACCGTGGCCACGCTCGCCCGCATCACGCTTCCCCTCGTCGTGGCGATCGCCGCCGCGCTCACCCTCGTCCCGGCCACCGCCGAAGCGGCGGCGCCGCCGGATCTCGCCGCCTGCCCCGACAACAACATCTGGGACGGCATCCCCTGCTTCGACTAGGCGAAGTGCACCCGGCGGGCGGCGACCCACTCGGCGTAGGTCGTCCCGGGCCTCCCCAGCAGGTCCTCGACGACCCCGGTCGGCACCTGCGGGTACCGCACGGTCGCCTCGAAGCCGGTCAGCAGCCAGTCGACGACCTGCTCGGGGAGGCCGAAGCCGAGCCACTGCGCACGTTGCTCGTCCGGGGTCAGCTCGTGGAACCGGATGTCCTTGCCCAGCACGGCCGCGATGGTCCCGACCTGGGCGCGCAGGCTGATCGCCTCCGGTCCACTGAGGACGTGGGTGGCGCCGACGTGCCCGTCGGTGGTGAGCACGCGGGCGGCGACCGCGGCGATGTCACCGAGGTCGATCGGGGTCTGCGTCGAGTCGCCGTAGGCCATCCGGACCTCGCCGGCGCGCACCATGCCCGCCCAGTCGAGGGTGTTGTCCATGAAGGACCCGGGCCGCAGGAAGGTCCGCGCGAAGCCGGCCTTTTCGACCTCGGCTTCGACGACGGCGTACTCGTTGCCGCTGGAGGCTTCGTGGCCGTCACCGACACTGCTGCCGGAGAGCGCGACGACCCGTTCGATGCCCGCGTCGGCCGCCAGCTCGCAGAACCGCCGCACGGTCCGCGCCATGGGTGCCAGGTAGACCGCCTCGACACCCTTGAGCGGCAAGGTATCCGGCTTCGCCAGTGACCCGACGACCACCTCGGCCGCCGGTGGCAGTTGCGCCCGTTCGGGGTCGACGGTCAAGGCCCGTACGGCCTTTCCGGCGGCCAGCAGTTCGTCCACGACCAGCCGTCCGACGCTGCCGGTCGCACCGGTTACCAGGATCGTCATCGTGCCCTCCTTATTTCCGTATGTCGTACGAGATCGTACGACATACGAGAAGTCAAGGCACATGAGTTTCCGAGAAAAGAGCGGCAGGGAAAGTCAGGAAGTGATCGTCGGCAGCTCGGGCGCCGCGACGTCGTAGACCTTGCCCTCCTGGGTCAGCAACGCCGCCAGGACCTTGGCCTTGCGGTCCGTCTGCTCCGCGGTCCCCCAGCGCACGATCTTGCCGCTCGACAGCGTGAACTCCACGCTCGCCGGGGTCTTCGCCGTCGCCGTCGTGACCTGCTTGAGCAGCTGCTCCGGGATCACGCCGAGGACCGCCGTGACCGCGCGGGTCACCGGGTCGTCCGCCGAGACCTTCGGCAGCTTCAGCTCCGGGAGGCCCGCGGGGCGAGCCGGCACCGTCTTGAACACCACGCCGCCGCCGTCGACCAGGTGGACTCCGTCGCCGCCCGGGCCGCTGTCGAAGAACGCGATCGCCGTGCGCTCGGTCACCGTGATCTCGACCGTGTTCGGCCACGAGCGCGACACCTCGACCGTGGCGATGCCCGGCATCGCCGCCACCCGGTCGCGGATCTCGTCGGTGCTCAGCCGCAGCATCGGCTTGTCGAGCGGAACCGCCGCCGCCGCGCGGATCTGGTCGGCCGTCACCGTGCGCGAACCCGTGACCGAGACGTCCTTCGCCCCGAGCATCGAGCTGAAGAACAGCAGGTAGACCGCGGCGACGACGGTCAGCACGCTGAGCAGCGCGACCCACCGGCGGCGGATCTCGACCTGGCGGTGGGGCCGGTTCCGGGCGGTCGGCTTCGGCCGGGCGGCGGTGCGGGTCCGGCGGCGCTCCTCATCGGAGCGCCGCCCCCGCCGCTCCCGCGCCAGGGCAGCCCGATCCCGTTCGTCCTCTTCGGACGGACGGCGGCGCTCCCTGGTCGAACTCATGGCGTCAGCGCTTGTCCAGCTCGGCGAGGATCTCCGGGCCAAGCTGCGTCACGTCGCCGGCGCCCATGGTGACGACCAGGTCGTTGCCCCGCACCAGCCCGGCGACCAGGTCCGCGGCGACGTCGAACGCGGGCTCGTAGTGCACCGGCACCGTCACCGCGTTCGCGATCAACGCGCCGGTCACACCCGGCTCCGGCTCCTCGCGGGCGCCGTAGACGTCCAGCACGACGACCTCGTCGGCCAGCGACAGCGCCTCGGCGAACTCCGCCGAGAACAGCTTGGTCCGCGAATACAGGTGCGGCTGGAACACGACGACGATCCGGCCGGTCCCGGCCGCGGTCCGCACCGCGCGCAGCTGCGCGGCCACCTCGGTCGGGTGATGGGCGTAGTCGTCGTAGACGCGGACGTCGCCGGAGCGGCCCTTGAACTCGAACCGGCGGCGCACGCCGCCGAACGCGGCGAGCCCTTCGGCGAGGCCGTCGGCCGGGGCGCCCAGCTCGAGCCCGGCGAGCAGCGCCGCGACCGCGTTGAGCGCCATGTGCTCACCGGGAACGGCCACCCGAACGGAAAGTTCGGCACCGTCGAGGGCGAGGCGGACGACACCGCCGTCCGGCGCCGGGGCGTAGTCGAGCACCCGGGCGTCGCCGTCGCCGGTGACCGTGCGGCCGTAGCGGCGAACGCGGACGCCCAGCTCCGAAGCCTGCTTGCCGAGCTCGTCGGCCGCGGGATCGTCCCCGCAGACGATCAGCAGCCCGCCCGGCACGATCCGGCCGACGAACTCGGTGAACACCTTGGTGTAGGCCTCGGCCGTGCCGTGGTGGTCCAGGTGGTCCGGCTCGACGTTGGTCACGACCGCGACCGACGGCGAGTAGGTCAGGAACGAGCCGTCGCTCTCGTCGGCCTCGGCGACGAAGATGCCGCCCTCGCCGTGGTGGGCGTTGGCGCCGGACTCGTTGAGGTCGCCGCCGATGGCGAACGACGGGTCGAGCCGGCAGTGCTGCAGCGCCACGGTGAGCATCGACGTCGTCGACGTCTTGCCGTGCGTGCCCGCGATGCAGGCGACGCGGTGGCCTTCCATCAGCCCGGCCAGCGCCTGCGCCCGGTGCAGCACCGGGATCCCCGCGGCGCGGGCCGCGACCAGCTCCGGGTTGGTCTCCTTGATCGCCGTCGAGACGACGACCGCGGACGGCGGCTCGGCCAGCTCGGAAAGGTTCTCGGCGCGCTGGCCGATGAACAGCTCGGCACCCTGGGCTCGCAGCGACAGCAGCGCGCGGGACTCCTTGGCGTCGGAGCCCGATACGAAGGCCCCGCGGGCCAGCAGGATCCGTGCGATGCCGGACATGCCGGCGCCGCCGATCCCGATCAGGTGCGCGCGGCGCAGTTCTTCGGGGAGCTCAGGCACCAGCGGCCTCCAGGACGATCTTGGCGAGGATCTCGTCGGCTTCGCGGTGGCCCATGCCGACCGCCGCCGCACCCATCTTCGCGACCCGGTCGGCGTCGGCGACCAGCGGGACCACCAGCTCGGCGACCTTCGCCGCGGTGAGGTCGGCGTCTTCGACCATCAGCGCCGCACCGGCGTTGACGGCGGGGCGGGCGTTGGTGGCCTGCTCGCCGTTGCCGTGCGGCAGCGGGACGAACACCGCGGGCAGCCCGACCGCCGTCACCTCGGCGACGGTCATCGCGCCCGAACGGCACACGGCGACGTCGGCCGCCGCGTAGGCCAGGTCCATCCGCTCCAGGTAGGGCACCGGCACGTAGGCCGGCTTCCCCGGGAACTCCTGCACGACCAGGGTGTTCTTCGGGCCGTGCGCGTGCAGCACGCCGATGCCGGCGTCTGCCAGCTCCTTCGCCGCGCCGGACACAGCGCTGTTGATCGACTGCGCGCCCTGCGAGCCGCCGAACACCAGCAGCGTCGGCGCGTCCGGGTCCAGCCCGAAGTGCTTGCGGGCCTCGGCGCGCAGCGCGGCCCGGTCGAGCGAGGTGATCGACCGCCGCAGCGGGATCCCGACGACCTCGGCCTTCGGCAGCGGCGTGCCGGGGACGGCGACCGCCACCCGCGCGGCGAACCGCGCGCCGACCTTGTTGGCCAGGCCCGGCGACTGGTTGGCCTCGTGCACGACGATCGGGGTGCGCCCGCGCGCGGCGAGGTAGGCGGGCAGGGCGACGTAACCGCCGAAGCCGACGACGACGTCCGCGCCGACCCGCTCCAGCACCTCGCGGGTCTTGCGCACCGAGTCGCGGACCTTCAGCGGCAGCCGCAGCAGCTCCGGCGTCGGCTTGCGGGGCAGCGGTACCGGCGGAATCAGCTCCAGCGCGTACCCGCGGGCCGGGACGAGCTTGCTCTCCAGGCCGCGCTCGGTGCCGAGCGCGACCACCGTCGCGTCCGGGCGCAGCCGCATGACGGCGTCGGCCAGGGCGAGTGCGGGTTCGATGTGTCCTGCGGTGCCACCTCCGGCGACCACGACCACGGGCGCCTTGGCCGCGGCGGATCGCTCGGTTCCCTTGACGGGCTTACTCACCAATGACCTCTCCGGTTCGCGGTACTCCGGGTACCACGGCTCGCTGTTGTCCGCGCGGTCCCGCCGCGAGACGTGCTCGTGCGGGCCGCGTTCGTCCGTGCGGTACTGCGTCGCACCGGCTCGCGGACCGACCTCCGCCGTTCCTGCGCCGGGGCGGGCCGCGCCGCACGGGGCGCGGGCCTGGCCGCCTTCGCCCCACCGCGCGCCGCCGCCTTGCGGGTGGCGGGCGGGCGGTACGGGTCGGGCGCGGGCAGCCGCAGCAGACGTCCGAATTTACCCGGCCCCTGTGTCCGCAGCGCGGCCACCGCCTCCGGTTCGTGCCGGGCGGCGTTCGCGAGCACGCCCATGATGAGCATGGTGATCACCAGCGAGGTGCCGCCGTAGGAGATCAGGGGCAGCGTGACGCCGGTGACCGGCAGCAGGCCGACGACGTAGCCGATGTTGATGCCGGCCTGCGCGACCAGGAAGACGGTGAGGGTGCCGGAGACGATCCGGATCCACGGGTCGATGTTGCGGGTGGCGATCCGCAGGCCCACGACGGCGACCCCGGCGAACAGCGCGAGCACGACGACGCAGCCGATCAGGCCGAGCTCTTCGCCGATCAGGGCGAAGATGAAGTCGTTCTGCACGTTCGGCAGGTAGCCCCAGTTGGACGCGCCCTGGCCGAGCCCCTTGCCGAGGAACCCACCGTCGGCGAGCGCGAGCTTGGCCTGGTTGGCCTGGAAGCCGGCGGCGCTGGTGTCGGGGTCCGGCGACAGGAACGACATGACGCGCGCGAGCCGGTAGGGCGCGATGACAGCGAGCACGAGGACGCCCGCCAGGCCGCCCGCGAGGATCACGCCGAACAGCCGTTTCGGGGCGCCGGCGAACCACAGCAGCGCGAGCAGCACGACGGCGAGGGTGATCGTGCCGCCGAGGTCCGGCTGCAGCATGACCAGGGCGAACATCAGCAGCGCGATCGGCACCACGGGCACCAGCAGGTGCCGCCACTGGTGGATCACGTTGTACTTGATCACCAGGATGTGCGCGCCCCAGAAGGCGAGCGCGACCTTCGCGGCCTCGACCGGCTGGAACGTGAAGTCGCCGATCCGGAACCAGCCCTGCGAGCCGTTGACCGTCGAGCCCAGCGGGGTCAGCACCAGCACCAGCAGGCCGAGGCAGACCACCGTCGCGGTGGCCGACATCCGCCGGATCCGCTCCAGCTTGACCCGCATGCCCAGCCAGAACACGACGGCGCCGAGCGCGACGAACACCAGGTGCTTGGTGAACTGCGCGTACACGCCGCTGCCGGTCTTCGGGTTGTACGAACCGACCGACGACGCCGAGAGCACCATGACGATGCCGATCACGGTGAGCACGCCGGTCAGCGCGAGCACGAGGTGGAACGACGCCAGCGGGCGCGAGAGCCACGCGGTCAGCGCGGTCCGGAACGCGACGAAGCCGCTTTCCTTGCGCTCCCGGCGCGGGCGCTTCGGCGGTGTCTTGGGCTTGGGCTCAGCTACCGTCACTCGGCTCCCCCGCTGCGTCGTCGCGGAGGACGTGCACCGCCGCGGCGAACGCGTCGCCGCGTTCGCCGTAGTTGCGGAACATGTCCAACGACGCCGCGGCGGGTGCGAGCAGCACCACGTCACCTGGCCGGGCCATCGCGCTGGCCGCACTCACCGCCGCAGTCATGGGTTCATGGTCACCCGGACGGAGGCTGTTCACCGGGACATCCGGCGCGTGTCGCGCGACCGCGGCGGCGATCACGGGTGAATCG
>Ga0307515_10020458_pt1 | contig 11804 bp, 11 predicted proteins | sample 17_EM_MG_FD_194513 | JGI IMG/M metagenome (GOLD analysis project Ga0307515, IMG submission 194513) | Populus trichocarpa ectomycorrhiza microbial communities from riparian zone in the Pacific Northwest, United States - 17_EM | ecosystem: Host-associated > Plants > Roots > Unclassified | place...
GTTTTACGAGCCCGTCGATAAACCTTTGGATCTTGAATTTCCAACGCTGGTTATCGACGATGAGAAGTCTTACCTAATATGGGTTATTACGCATGACGGCGTCTTATTAATTGGGCGGGAAATCAATGCGATGGGCCATCCTTGCTTAACTGGATTCAAGCCCGCACGAATAGCGGGGGAATTGAAGCGAACTGCTATTGGATGGTTCATTAACTCGAAATCCGGTCGTTATAGCAGTAATTATAAAGATTCGAATGAATTTCTCGAAAACGCACTGCTTAGATTTAAGACTATTTTTCCCGCGTCAGCGAGCCAAATCATCAAGAAATCTTGAGCGAAAGCATAATCGTCATTGAGCCCCGGCCGGTGCCCCGGGCTGGCTTGCTTAGACCGCGCGTCCTAGAGTCGCTCATCCCCTACTTGTGCTCCTACGGCGCGGAATGAGACGCAATGGGGTAATCGCATTTTTGAGGTTATGTCCCGGTCCTCTGGCGGGGGCCCCGCGGTGGCGAGCGAACAGGCGATTCGTGCGGCGCCATCAGTAGATTGGCCGTCCTCTTGGCAGGCATCGACTGCGCCGTGCCCTTCATGACAAGGTTAAGGAAGACCACCCGTATCGACGACGGCGAAACCGGCATGCTCGCGCGTCCAGCGCTGGTGTTCGAAGCGGGTTTCCCGACGTCTGTAGATGGGTCGATTTGTTTTCGGTGTCAGAACTGCCGGTTCGCATCCCCAGCAGCGGCGCGGGGTCAGTTCGCTAAGTCGTTGATTTCGCGAGCATTGCTGTTCACTTCGCCGCGGCGTATCGTGTCCGGCCCCGAACTGCGAAGAGAGAAGGTCATGGCGCGGTCCAAGCCTTTCCAAGGGGAGCGCCAATTTACGTCAACCATGGACGCCGGACGAACCGCCCATCAGGTCGCGGCCAGACGTCCACTGGGGCACCCGGGATGCAGGCGTATCAATCTGCACGAGAAATACGATCACCCCGCATGGGTGCGCTCCACAAGCTGGTCTCATTCGAACTGAGCGAAGGCCGCGAACATCCGCCGCACCAAGTCACCCGCCGCTGATGTGACCTCGGAGACTGGGAGGTCGAGCACGACCAGGCTACCCCGCATGGGGTGGATGAAATGCGCAACACCAACACGCTGGCGTACGGCAGCGTTCCGCTGCCGAATGGCGTGGACGTGCGTTGCATGGCGAGCACGACGCGAACGGCAGGCCCCACGAGTTGGAGCGCGCGCTTGGTCGGCGCAGCGGCGCGCCGCCACATTGGCGGCATCGGCATCGGCATCGGCATCGGCATCGGCATCGTGGCTTGGACGCAGACGCGCCAGACCAATCGGCTTCCTTGAGGCCATCAACGGCCTGGTTCAAGCTGCCAAGCGTCGCGCGCGGCTTCGTGAGCCCGTCCACCATCAAGACGGTCTTCTTCCTGACCGCGGGGAAGCTCGACATTGCTCCGCAACCCACTTGATCTCAACAGAGCCTCAAATTTGGGGGCGGCAAACGTGCCGAAATCCCGTAAGCTGAAGGTCTCGCTGGTTGAAACCGGCGCCAGACGCCCTAGTCGGGCAGAGGAGAGATCGCATGTTTAGGCTGACACGGCTCAACGTATGCGTGATTCTCGTTCTGTGCGCGTCGCCCGCCAGCTCGCAGGATTTTTGTGGAACCATTGCTGCGGTGGTTGCGCAAGCCCCCAGCAAGTTTCAAAGCCTCCGTGGACCGCGCGATGCATTTGGCGACTATGGATCGCACTACATGCTCCCTGGCGCTACGCAATGCTACGTGAGCGGCGACGACTTCGATTTCGTATGCAAATGGCGTGGAGTACCCGAAGACTCCGACACTGCCAAAGCAAAGCTCGCCCGGGGCATCCAGCAATGCTATCCGCAAGCGAGGGCGGTTACTCGTAATAGCAGTCGCGGGCCTTCGTACTCAATACGCGCGAACGGCATCTTATTCAGGATTCATGCGAACGATCGCCAAACCGTATTTTTAGGCATCGGGTTGGATAACTAACAAATTGTCCTTGGGCGTTGGGGAAAAAATGAACACAAATTGCGTAATTTCAAAGGTGGCATTCGCCTCCTGCATCACTCTAGTACTGATTCAGTCCTCGTGGGCAGAAAGTACAGCTGTCATCATAGATAATTTTGCCCCAATACTTTGGGGTAGAACGATCGAGAGGATTTGTATTGTTTTGTTCTGCGGGGCAAGCATCGGTCTTGGATTTTTGCTCTTTAGAAGTGCTTCCAACGACGCTGGAACGATGCTCGCAAGAGGCCAAGGTTTCGAACTAAAACTTACACGTATCGGCCCTGGCGTGCTATTTTGCCTTTTTGGAATTGCTGGCCTAATTTATACAGTCCATAGTCAAACAAAATTCACAGTCAAGGAAACGACCACCGGCACGAACGAAGTGAGTTTCGCAGGGTCTATGGGGCAGTCGGCGGAGTCTGAAAAAAACCTCCTCAAAGCGCGACTTGAAGCATTGAATTTTGCCACCGAGAAAATTATTCTTAGCCAAAGTAAGGAGCCGTCGGACAAAAGCGGGAGTCACGCAGTTGCGATCCTTCGCGCGTGGCGTGAGGATCTGATTATGCAGATAGTTGGTAAGGAGAATTTTAGCAAGTATTTATTTGCCGAACGGAACAGGCATACAATAAAATTAGAATCCGAGCCTGCATTGAGGGCCATTTACGAAGAAATTGATTCCCTTAGGACGAAAGTAACGCATCAGGAGTGAATCATGCGGTCAATCGTAATTGTGCTGGCAATCTTTTCAATGCTGTCGGCAAACGCTCAATTCCCTAATACTGCAGGCACGCCTACTGAACAAGAGGCAGTCGGACAAGCTCAAGAATATTGGCGAAAAATTACTGAAACTATACTTGGAAATGCGCGCAGACTCGTGACGCCAACACTTTCGGCTCGCGACAGACAAATTGAGTCGCAGATTAACTATCGTGTTACCGCAAGTCCAAACATTAACGCGATTGCGTATATAGACGGTGGGCGCAGATTTGTGCGACTCAGATCGATGAGCACCCAGTTCTTTGGATGGATTGCCGCGGCCGAAGTAATGGGTGGTGAAACGGACAACGAAAATTGCTTTATTGGGTACATGCAGTACTTCGGCAAAAACTTCATACACAATAGCAAAGTTGCCACCAGCGGTGGAACTTTTGCGCTCACGTTTGAACCTACGCTAGCTGTAGAGCGAGGGCTCGTGCCTATGTGCAACGCCGATATCGAGACATATCGCAAGGTTGTTACGCAAAAATGGTCATACATTTCTCGGCAAGGCGAAGCTGCCGTAATGCTCTTGTGGCTCCATGAAGTGGCTCACCACGTCTTGGGGCATGTTGACAATCCAAGTGCTTCGCTTGCCATGAGGCGGCAGCAAGAATCGGAAGCAGATGAGTGGGCCATTCGAGCGATGACAAACGCTAATCAATTTGCATCCGTTGGGCGGCCATTCTTCTACATGGTTTCCGTTTTTCAAGGCATGTCGCTCGCCGAGGAGCAACAATCTACTCATCCGCTTGGCGCTCGACGAGCGCGGAGTATCTTCGCCGCAATTGCGCCCGCTGTGAGGGCGAATCCGCAGTTGATGGCCAGTCTTCGGAAAGAGCCTGACCTAGAGACCCAGTATTTCGATGACTTAACTGGATTGCAAAACCAAGCGACTGCAATGATCCCTACTAAATAGGGCCGTTGATAACATCGTTGGCGAGAACGCGCCCCGCGAGCGCGCCTCCAACCGCCGCTAAGCGGTAAACCTGTCACTTGGCCGTAGTGGATCCGAGTGCCTTGCAGGGAAGCTTCTGCGCTGCGGCGGCCAGGATCGCCGCCATGAAGTGACCCTCGACGTAGTAGGCTCGTGCCTCACGCAGAAGCTGCATAGGCTCCATCGCGCCCATGTAGGCGGACGGCAGAGCGCCAAGGCCAGCGAGCCAACTAGTCCGTTCGGCCTTGCCTACGATGGACGACTTCTGGGGCGGGTCGGGCGGGTCGGGCGTGTGACTCATGGCCCCGATCGTAGCCGGGCCGCGCGGTGATTCCGGTAGTACCCCAATCAGCGCAGGCGTCGGCCTTCAGAACATCCGCTGGTCGAACCGGAACGGGTTGCGCTCGACCGTGATCGTGACCGCCGCGTACTGCGGGTGGTCCGGGTTCAGCAGGATGTTGGACTCGTCCGGCTCGACGGCCGACGGCACCCATAGGCCCAGCGAGGCGCCCGAGGCGCGCCACGTGACCCCGGCGCTCTGCGTCCACAGTTCATCGGCGCGCCAGTTGGCCGGCAGGCTTTCCAAGGAGCGGATGTCCAGCAGGACGACATCGTCGGGCAGGTCGAGGCGCAGCAGCGCCTGATTGCGCGGCTGCACGCCATTGCAGTGCACGCGCTTTTCCAACTGGCACAGCGCACGGCTCGCGCCCGCATAGACCACCGACTTGCCCTCCGGCGGCGTGCGGTGCCAGCGCCCGGGTTCGAAGGTCGAGCCCAGCCAGAGTGTCGAGAGCGTCAGGCCCTTGGTGCTGCCGATGCGCCAGACAGCGATGCTCAAACGACACCGCCGTATTCGATCGCATTGAGCATCGCGCGCACCTTGGCGCCGCCGAATTCGTTGCCAGCGAACTCCATCGGCGTCTTTCCTCCGAGCAGATCGTGGGGCTTGGTGAGCCACGTCTTGCCGTCCTCGCCGAACACCTCGGCGGCGCGCACCAGCAGGTCGCTGTGGCGCAACATCCGCTCGGTCACCGAGGCGTCCATCTCGGTCTCCGGCCCGGCGCGAGAGAGCGTCGATGGATGCACGTGCAGGGCGTGCAACAGGTCCTTGCGCCGCTCCATGCCAGTCGCTTCGAACCATCGCCGGACCGCTGCTGCGGTGACTGGCTTCGCGGCGAGCGTCGCGGCAAGGTCGATATTGAAGTTCATGCGATGGTGGCCGGCCTCGAATATCTCAACGAAGACCTTCGGTCGGGTCAGCGCGGCGGCGCCCTTGCGCTTGGCGGCGCGCAGATCGCTGAGCGAGGTGAAGACGCTCTCGAGCCGCGCGGTCAGCTCATACACCGCCTTCGACTGCTCGGCGGCGTCCTGAGCTGCTTCCTCGATGAACCCCGTGATGACGCCTACGGCCGGCACGCCCTGCGGCGCGGGGATCAGCCGCTTGGCGACCGGGCTGGGTTGATGTTGGGGGGTTTGTCGTGTCATGGGGGGGGAACATTACCATGAATTGCAAACGCAACCATAGCACATTGCAATTGCACGCAAGACTGCCGAGGATTCGGCCACCGTTGCCGATACCCTGGGCGAACCACCGCGCCCACCGGCCGATGGGCGCCACGTGAAACACCCGGCGCGCCCCCTGCCGGCCCCTGGGGCAGCAGCAAGCCTGCGAGTGCCTGGGCTTCCAATGGATGACCGAGCACCAGCGCCGCGCCCTGGTGCGGGTGCTGCGTGACGAGGTGGCGCACTGCGTCGATCGCGAACGGTTGCTTGTCCTTGCCAGGCAATGGCTGTCGACCACTGGCTTCTCATCGTGCATGACCGCGTGATCCGCGCCATGGTCGCGGCCGCTCTCGTTGAACTCGAAGCGGCCACCGGAGAGACCGTCCTGACCAAGGTGCCTGCCGCGACCCGCAAGCGCTGGACCTCGGCGCTCAATACACCGCGTCCGGATGGCGAGCACTGCCAAAGCTGGCTGTGGAGCGCGCCGGCACGGCATTCCACGCGCCAGATCACCGAGGTCATGGAACGCATCGCGTTCCTGGTCGATCTCGGCGTCGATCGGCATCTGGGCGATCTAAACGACGTGCGGGTGCGCCGCTACGCGAGGCGCATGGCCGGCCGGCCCCCGTCGGTCAGCGCCAGGATCAAGGAGCCGGCACGCACGCTCGAGCTGAGTTGCTTCCTGCGCTACTGCCTGCTCACGGCGACCGATCAGATCATCTTCATGTTCCAGCGCCGCGTGGCCGGCCTGTGGCGCAACTGCACCGACGGTGTTGCCACCTCTCTCACCACTTGAGAGGAGGCCAAGCACAAAACCAGCCGTTTGGATGATTGCAAACGCCCTGATTTTGCTCCACAGTTTCGACGCCATTCCGACAAAAAGCCAGGCGACGCTGCCGCAAGAAACCCTTGCCGATCGTCGGATCAGAACCAGCGCCGGCGTCCTTCATGCTTGCGCCTGTTGCAAGTGGAGCCCGCGCAATGCTTACTGTCTCGATGCTGGGCCGCATGTCGGTCGCCTTGGAACATCGCCGCGTTGGGCTCGATTTCGGCCCGAGCGGTCGACTGATGGCGAGCTATCTCTTTCAGTTCCCGGGGCGTGTACTGCGACGCGAATACCTGGCTGAGATGTTTTGGGATGATCGTTCGCTCGCGCAGGCGCGAGCGGCAATGAATACGGCGCTTTGGCGCTTGCGCAGCCTGCTCGCGCGCGTACCGGGACAGCTTGGGGACGGAGGACTGGTTAGCAGCGGCGACGAGATCGTGTTTGAGCGTCCATCCTGGATCGAGATCGACACACACGACTTCAACTCAGCTGTCCGCGACGCGCTTTCTGGGCGAGCCGACGAGGGTGGCGAGGCACGCGTGCGCAAGCTGGAGTACGCCGCAGCTCTTTACACCGGATCTTTTCTCGAAGGAGATGATGCCGATTGGGTCATTGGCGAGCGCGAGCGGCTGCATTCGCTGTACGTGCGTTGCCTAAACCAATTGACACAGCTTTTCGCTTCGCGCGGCGAATACGAGCCGGCTATCGATGCTGCGCGTCGCGTGCTCGTGGCCGACCCATTCCGCGAAACGGTGATGCGCAGGCTATGCATTCTTCTCTTCCTGAATGGGCAGCGTGCCCAGGCAATCCACGATCTGACGCGATGGCAAGTGGCGCTGCGCGCCCAGGTCGGGGTTGATGCCATGCCGGAAACGCTGACGCTGCGGGGGGCCCTCGTCAGCGGATCGATATGCAACGAGATTGAATACTGGTGCCGCGACCATCTCAAAGGCACTCCCTGCAGTGGCCCCTCAATGTGATGCGCCCGTGATCGAACCGTGAGTCTGAGGCCACGAAACGTAAAGGCCGTCGGGACCATCTTGCACGCGTGCACCGAGCACGTCCAGAGCCCGTGGCCATGCATCATCGACGCAGTGGGGAGCCTGCCCTGCACACCCTCGTGATGAGGGACAGCTATCTTCAGTTTCATGACGGTCAGGAATTTGCGTTCGAGCGACGGCGACCCTGAGGGCGATCGGGTATTCGTGCTTCGCTTCTGGCTCGAGCGCCCCCCCAGCACGGTAGCGCAGCCAATGTGGCGGGCCAAAGTCACCGAGACGGATGGTGGCGAACCGCGGCATGCAAACAGTGTGGACGAGGCGCTTGCCTTGGTGCGAAGCCGAATGCGCCACGCTTCGGACAACGGCACCACGTTGAAGAACGAACGCACGGTTTCCCTCAGCAAAAAGCCGGAAGTTCCCGTTAGTGGCGCCCGGCGTAAAAGTCGAAGCTAGCCAATGCCAAGCGCACCGAGCACTGCGCCAATGGCGCGCAAAGAGGAGCATGGCACCCTGCTGGCGCCTGAGCTGCTGAACTTGTCGGTCCCGGGCGACGGCGTCTGGGGCAACACACTGCGGGCACAAATCGACCACCGGATGATGCTTCGGTCGGATTGTTTGCGGGAGCCCCTGTGGTAAAGCGTTCCGCCCGCGAGAAGTTGCTGCCCTGCAAATGGGAAGAACTGCGCTGCGCGTTCAAGCGTCTAGACAAACAGCTAGAGGCTGCGATTGCCACATTCAACGCCACGCACGGCGGTCCAGTTACCGACCTCATGCGCGGTCTCGTCATAACACCCGAGCAATGCGGCACGCTGCTGCGCCTCGAACCCGGCCTTTCACCTATGGCGTCGAGGGGAGGCTCCTCACCGCTGTGGCCCCGCATCGAAGGCAGTACAGCCGAGCGGCTGGCCACGCTGTTCTGCCTCGAAGCCTTCGACCTCGACGTCTTGCTGCTGAGCCTAGCCTGCGAGTTAGACCTGCGCTATGAGCGCTTGTTCGCCTACCTGCAGGACGATGTCACACGCAAGCGTCCCACCGTCGACTTGGCGCTTAACCTGCTGTGCGCTGGTGGCACATCGCGAGCTGAAGGCCGGGAACGTTTCGATGCGAGCGCGCCCTTGCTTCGGCACGGTTTGATCGAGCTGCTCACCGATCCGCATGCCGCGCATCCGCCCTTGCTGTCTCGGTATGTGTGCCCCGATGCGCAAATCGTGCGGTGGCTGCTGGGCTCGCCAGGCCTCGACGCGCGGCTTGCAAGCGCTTGCCGCCTGGAGTCCCCACCGTGGGCTCGGCTCCCGGATCTCTTCTTGCCGGCCGCTGTGCTAGTGGCGCTCGATTCATGGGTCCGCCGCGTCAGGCAGTCATCCGCCACGCAATGCGCTTGGCTTCACGGGCCCAAGGGTGGCGAGGGCCTTCGCGCCTCACGCGCCGTGGCGCAGATGTTGGGCTCGCGCCTTTTGCGCCTGGACGCCACACGCGTGAACGTCGAGGAGGTTGAGCGCAGTCTCCGGCTCGCCCAAAATGAAGCGTGGTTCGGCGGGTCGCTTCTGTGCATAGAACATGCCGAGACTTGGGCCGCAGATGACCGGCTATTCGACCGCATTGCGGGGCACTTGGCAGGCTCCTCCTGCAGCGTGGTGATGCTGTCGACGCAGCGCGTGCCAACGCCGCTGCTCGGCAGCGTCTACTCGCTCGAGATGCCGATGCCCGATTCGCCGCAGCGCGAGCGCTGCTGGAGCGCCGCGCTCAGCGGTCATCACCACCCGGTCGATGCCAGGGTCGTTCAGACCCTGGCGACGAGTTATCGGCTGATGCCCGCGCAGGTCGCCGCCGCGGTCGCCGACGCCCATCTGCGCAGCGACGATGCGCCGTCGCTACAAGACCTGCGATGCGCCGCGCGCACGCAATGCGGCAACGCGCTGACCGCCGTGTCGATCAAGGTGAACGCCCGCGCCACGTGGGACGACATCGTGCTGCCCAACGATGCAGTGGCCCAGTTGCGCGAACTGTGCACCCAGGTAGAGCAGTCCGAACGTGTGTTCGACGCTTGGGGCTTCGGCCGCAAGCTCAGCCGCGGGCGCGGCACCACGGCGCTTTTCTCGGGCGGGTCGGGCACGGGCAAGACCATGGCCGCCGAGGTGATCGCCAATGCGCTGGGAATGGACTTGTACCGCATCGACCTCGCCCGCGTGGTGAATAAGTACATCGGCGAAACCGAGAAGAACCTCGACCGCGTGTTCAGCGCCGCCGAAGGCGCCAACGCGATCCTGTTCTTCGACGAAGCCGATGCGCTGTTCGGCAGGCGCAGCGAAGTGAATGATGCTCACGACCGCTACGCCAACATCGAGGTGTCGTACCTGCTGCAGAAGATGGAGGAGTACGACGGAATCGCCATCCTCGCGAGCAACCTGGCCGACAACCTCGACGATGCGTTCACGCGCCGGCTGTCTTTTGCGATTCACTTCCCCTTGCCCGACGAGGCGACGCGTCTCGAGATTTGGCGCCGTGCCTGGCCGGCCGAGGCGCGCGTTGCCGAGAGTGTGGACCGCGGCGCCTTGGCGCGCGAGCTGAAGATTGCTGGAGGCGGCATCAAGAACATCGCACTGGGTGCCGCCTTCTCGGCCGCGGGCAACGGTGGCGTCATCGACGATGAGCATGTGGCCAGTGCGGTGCGGCGCGAACTCCATAAGGTCGGCCGCGCGTCGACCATTCCGCCGCGGTTCGCCGCCCGGCGCGCGCCATAGGCCCCGATCATTGCCATGACCTCGCAACGGATTCTCACACAGCCCATGCGCGCGCCGCAGCCGGCCGTCAAGACCGGCATGCAGGCGAGCGTCAAGCCGGCTTCCGCGCTGGGGTCCAACGCGACCACCATGTACCTGCAGCGCACGGCAGGCAACCAGCAGACGCGCGCCGCGCTGGCGTACGACGGCAAGGCCACGCAAGTCGCCGCCGGCGCGGCGAACGACAGTGAGGTCGCGACGACCAGGCCGCAGCCCAAGCTGCCGCCGCTCTCCCCCGAGGTCCGGGCGCAGATGACGGCCGACATCGACTACATCGTTCGCATCCTGAAGAAGGGTACGCCGGATTCGGGCGACCAGACACGGCTGCTCGAAGCCGTGCGCGTCAATGCACGCCGCGACGAAGACCTCTCGCCCGCCGAACGTGCCGGCCGCCGCACGCCGATGCTCGACCACTTTCTGCTGCTGCTGAAGTCGCGCGCGTTCTCTCGCAGCAGCCTCCGCTCGCTGTGGCAGGACCAGTACTCGATCGTCTACGACACGCTGTGGTATGAGTTCCGCGGCTTCTGGCTCGAGGAATTCAAGCGCGTCGTCAAGCAAAGCGAATTGGAACGCACCAAAGGACCTGAAGCCAAGGACACCGAGAACGGCGTCGCCCTGATTGCCAAGCAAGAAGCCATGGGCATGTGGGGCATGCTCAAAGGCATGGGCACAGGCTTGGTGAGCATCGCCGGGCCCGAGGCGGCACAGTACATCGCGGCGCAGTTCGACGAATCCGCACACATCATGTTCGGCCACGAGTGGGACGCCTCCGAGCCGCTCGTGTGGGGCATGAACGCCGGTCAGATCGGTACCGCGGGTGGCGACGTGATCATTCAGCTCACGATGTTCGCGCGCACGCTGGGAGCGAAAGGCGGAAAGGTGCTGCAGCTGCTCAATAACCTCGACAGATTCAAGCGTGCGCACCAGGTGTTGGCGGCGCTTGGCGGCCTGCAAGGCAGCTTGATGGCGCTGAAGGGCATTGGTGAGGTGATCAATGCCAAGCGCAAGGCCCACGAGGAGATCACGCTCAACTCGCTGATCCATGACCCCAGGTTTCTCGATCAGATCGTGGTGCTGGTTTCCAGCGGAATCAACGTTGCGCTGGCGCTCAAAGGCGCGCCACCCACAGCGCAGCAAGGCCTCACGCGCGCGCGAATCGCGGTGCTTCTGGGTACGTTGCAACTCAGTGCCGCCGTCACCGACTTGGCGAACATCGCGCAATCCGACATGGGCGACCTGGAAAAGGAGCTCGAGTACGGTCGCGTGATGTCGGGCGTGATCCCGCAGCTCGTCGGGTTGGTGGTTGCCGGGCACGGCCAGGTGCAATCCAGCCAGGAAGCGGCCCAAGAGCGCCAGGCGCAGCAAGCGGGTCGGCGACAGGGCAAGACCCCACCCACACCGGACCCGCAGCTCGCCGCTGAGCCGCCGACGCCAGACGTCGAGGTAGCGACCCAAGGCAAGACCATGCGCGGCACCGCCGAGCCCAAGACGCCGAAGAAAGTCTCCACGCACGAAGCCATCGAGCAGGCCCGAAAGCCAATTGCCGACGCGCACGAGGCCGCCATGCTCGACGAGGTGAAGAAGCGCCTCGCACCACGCGACGCGCAGCCCTTGGTGGCCGACGTCGCAACGGGCCAGCGCCCGTCGGCCTACAAGGCGCCCAAGAAAGGCAGCGCCACGGTGGGCAAGCCCAACAAATCACTGGCGGCCGCGCGTGAGGTTTACGACCGCGTGATCTCCGAGACGGGCGGCGACCACGAGGTCGGCATATGGCAGCATCCCGACACTGGCGAGTACATGGTGAGGCTAGGGCAACCCACCGCCGTCGACCCGCCCCAAGAGGGCACGACATGGCGCGCCGTGCAGCACTTTCACACCAACAAATCCGACGTGCCCTTGTGGCGCATGCCAGCGGGGGCAGATGTCTCCGAGCTTGCGGGCCGGGTGTCGGGCCAGGCCCG
>Ga0307515_10020459_pt1 | contig 11804 bp, 8 predicted proteins | sample 17_EM_MG_FD_194513 | JGI IMG/M metagenome (GOLD analysis project Ga0307515, IMG submission 194513) | Populus trichocarpa ectomycorrhiza microbial communities from riparian zone in the Pacific Northwest, United States - 17_EM | ecosystem: Host-associated > Plants > Roots > Unclassified | place...
CCACCCCCCCCACCCAAAAAAAAAAAAAAAAAAAAAAAAAAAAAAAAGTGGAAAGAAGCAGAGGATCAGTGGACAAGAATGGACGTGATGACTGTACAGCAGGGTCAGCGTGGGTCTCGGACATGCAGCTAGATGACAAGGTTTTGCTGACAGGCGTGGTCCTGTCCAACAACGTTGCGGAGGTGGCAGTGGTCATGCTGTGCTTACTGGCCTGGCGGGACGCCCACCTGGTTATACACACTGACTCGACCTACATGCTGGGACTGTTCAAGGGCGGGTTACTGGCCATGGAGCAGGACGGATGGGGAGACGCTCCTAGGCATTTGAGCAGAGGGCCCCCTACGCGTCTCCTACAATCTTTACTATACCTGCTGCGTGATAGAACGGGCAGGCTGGACATCCGGAAAGCCAAGGCCCACAGCACCGACACCATGAATAACCTGGCAGACACACTGGCCAACGAGGGCCGCATGGCCAGGAGAGTCTTTGACATCAGCTCCCTCCAAATCCCGGCTGGGTGGGTGGACACAGCCCCTGTCCTATGTCACCAACCCCTGGACTACCTAATGAGACTGACTGTACGGGCTGCAGTGCAGTCCCCAACCGTTACCCTTAAGTTCGGGGCCTTCTTAGATAGGTGGACGGTAGCGATCGGAACCATGTTCAGCGTGGTGCTAGATCCGGGTAACTACATCGGTAAAGTCTGGAACCTTACCATACCAGAGGGCCTGAAGGAGGTGCTTTGGAAAGAAATGAATGGCGCACAGGTCCTAGGCCATAGGTACTATGGCAATGGGTTAGCCAAATCTGACATGGCTCGCCTTTGTACTTGCGGGACCGAGATGTCCCTGCGGCATATCCTGGTCGGCTGCGACGCCTACAAATTACAGCCCCTCATGGATGTACTGACAGGCGTCTTGCAAGGGATTTCCCTGAAAAGCGACTTTAAGACGCTCCACCCGGATGAATGGGGCTACTCCCCCTGGTACCCTCTGTTGGCATTGGGAGCGATAGAGGAGATCGCGCTCCCCATCCTCAAAGGGAGGAAGGCACTCCTGAGGAAACTGAAAGAGACCAGGAGACACCGGGAATGGGTGGTGGGGCACTACTATTGGGCCCTCTGGAAGTGGCGCATGAAGGAGATTCATGAAGCCAAATTTAAATTCGTGCCCCTCTTCTGTGTGGATTCCCTCCGTGAGATACTGATCATGCCCATTCCCGCCCACTTGCTACAGGGACCTACTGGGGTTGACTGGGATGAACATGGGGCGGAGCCGGAAGGTAAGCCAGAACCAGTCGCCCCGTGAGGTGACCTTACTATGCTGCCCCCCCCTGTGTCCCACCTCTTGGAGGAGGGCGCAGGCTCCCGCCCCTCTAGGCCGGGTGGGGGGACTCTACGGGCCTGTAAGACGCCCCTTCTAACAGGCCACGCACAGTCCCTTACCTCTAGGGAGAGGATTTTGTGCGCACTCACAGATGATGCCTATGCCTGATAGGCCAAGCCGTCGCTCCCCGGAGTTTGACTCCCCTGGAGCCCAACCTGAGTACATGTCGTCCCCTTTACCCTTCTACTACCCTCTGGGAGCGGGTCTTACTCCCACTGCAAGGTAGAGATAGAGGCCCCTGTATGAGCCTGCTTGTGGGCATAAGACGGAGGCCCAGGGAGGGACGTTAAACAATTTCTGGGTGGTCCGGTACGGCGTGCCCTGCCAGCCGCAGGCAGGGGTCACCAGTGCCAATGTCGGACAGGAGGCCCCCCGCAGGTTTAGTGGGTATTCCGCGAGTGCTCCATTTGCTGGCAACCCCCACACTCCCGGCCTCTGAAGTCGACAGAAGCTTACCCCTTGGCTGCCGGGAGACCAGCTCACCCTCGGGCGGCAGTTCGGCTGTATTGGCGCCTCCAACAGGCAACGGGGTCTTAAACCAGATTCCTGCGGGTGACGGTAGGGAGAGTTCTAGAGAACAGGCGGTGCCAGATGATGGGGCGTCACTCCATGGAACTGTCAGCTGCTGGGGCCAGGAGACCAATTCCCCTCTCTGACTTTTCTTGGTTTCGGCGGCAGGGCCGCCTCCCTGACCCACAAAAAAAAAAAAAAAAAAAAAAGTGGAAAGAAGCAGAGGTTGGACCCGACCACTACTTCCACATAGTTCCAACCGGGCAACCGCTCACAAGCAGGGCACAGTAGAAGCCGAGCAGGCTAAAGGTGGTCGCCGGAAGCTGTAGGTAAATGGGGGTACCAGGCCTGCGGCATTGTGGTGGCGTCGCGGATACAGCAGTGAAGGCATGTGGCGGGGTCGTTGACACATCAGGCTGTAAGTCCATCCTAGATCACACTAGGATGCTTGAGAGGAATTCCTGAGCTGATGCAGGGGCCTCGCCATTCCGTTCGGGTCCCTGCCAGCAGTTTGGTTTTAGCGATAAGCGACGATAAGACTCAAAGGTGGGTTTGAAAACGAGCCAAGCATGTGTGATAAGTGTGCAGGTTAGTGAGCTCCCCACTTCACCATCGTAAGAGTCGGTGAGTCAGGCAACGGCTCGGCCGACCTGGACGTGGGACGTTAGTCTCAGTATAATCCTGCGACGCACATAGCCCGAACGGGTGCATGGGGTTCCCTGCCCCAGTGTGAACGAAGCCCCCAGGTGCCCCGTGACCCCCAGGGAGTCTGGGAGCCGCCGGGTGTTCCTCTGTGGGATCGGGCCTGTGACCCTGGCTGGCGTCACGTTGGTCTACTGAGGCGAGATGGTAACTGCGGTTAGGACAGGGATCCGGGCCTAGAACCGGCTAGAGCGTGCGTTCTAACCAATCACTTAAGGCTCGCTGATAGGCAAACCAAACCAGCCTGCCATGGAATGGGAAACTCCAGGGGTGGAATCCCAGGGCGGACCGTGGCGGGAACTTTATAGTAAATCGTTCCCAGCCCGAGAGGACAGAATAATCTGCTGTCGGTGAGCCCGGAATAACAATCCAGTTGCTCGCATAAGTTGTTTCCAGGGTAACGTGTAGCTGGCCGTGAGGCCTCGCCAGCCCCGGTTTTTGAATTGGGAGACCATGTAGTGTTTCTCGGGTGGTTAGTAGTTTATGCTTCGGTGTCAAATCTGGTTACGACGTTGTGATCATGTAGGCTACCCCCTAGCAGTCCCGTAGTTAACTGTAGCAATGCAGACATTTGTACCCTGTCTATAGAGCCCCTAGCAATAAAATTGAGAGAGTGCATCGTGGGCCTCTCGGTGCCAGGCCTTGCACCAGTGAAGGTAATGCTTTATGCAGACGACGTCAACCTCTTCTTGGGTACACTTGACTCCATCTTGGAGATCTCCGACTGTTTGTCTAGCGTATCATACACCATCGGGTCCAAATTTAACTTGGACAAAACTGACGTAAAGCTGGTCAGCCCTCATGCCTTCCAACTAGACTGCTTCACTAATCAAAACATGGGTGGCTCCGTGCTCCCCAGTGCACACATCCTGCCACCTTCGGACCCCTTACAAGTACTGGGGGTATGGGTGGGTAGCAGGGATCACGCCCTACAAAGATGGGTCCAGATAGATGCCCACATCAAGAAGATAATTTCACAATGGCGGGCAATTGGGGCCTCTGTGAGAAACAGATCCCTCCTTGCCAAAGCCCTCATGCTGTCTAGGTGCCACTTCCTCATGGACGGAAATGGCATACCACCACACATGCTAAGAAAGATAAGCAACAAGGTAATGAACTTCGTATGGGGAAAGTTCTCTGTGATGGCATACAATACTCTGGAGGCCCCGCTCGCGGAAGGGGGTCTAAACAGCCTGTCCTTACTAACTAGGAAATATGCCATGGATCTGAAGTTCCTCAGCAACCTGGTTACAGGGGATCAAAAAGTGCCCTGGAAGCAATGGACATGGATGGATCTGAGGATGGCATCCTGCACCAGCAGATCGGGCACATACAGCGGACTTAACCCGTTCTTACAACAGGCATACACCAAGCCCTCCCTGCTACAAGACAGGGTGTCACAAGCATTCTTGACGGCTAGGAGGTTTGGCGTTGATCTGGCGTGCGCCGTACCATCCATGAAAGCCAGGATGGGAGCGCGCATACTAAACCATCCTGCTGCACAAAGGCCGAGCTCCCAGCGGTTTCTAAAACTACTGGATCTTAACCGGAAAGGGGTGAAGAAGGTGGTGCACCTCTACGCCCCCCCCCCCCCCCTGCGAGGGACAGGCCTTGGTAAAACCCTCGCTGCCATTAAAGGCGCGGTGGAAAGCTCGACATGGTCCCCCCTGGAGAACTATGGGAGTGGGCCAAGAAATGCCCACATTAACATCTGGCCAGACATGTCTGGCCCTTTGGGCTGCATAAGGGTGTTCACGGCCCCCCAGTCCATCATCACAGGAAGGATAGTTAGGGATGCCTACAAAGCGTCTAGAGTCAGGATACCTATGGAGGACTACACACCCCCAGTGAGAACGCACCTCCGCCAGCGCAACATGGTGGTGTACGATGGGGACGTGCATGTTTGGACAGATGGCTCTGCGGAGGCTAATGGCACCGACGGGTGCACGGCCGGCTCGGCCTGGGTATCACCCCTTCAACTCAGCGACAGTGTCTCACTGACAGGCACTGTCCTATCCAACAATGTAGCAGAGGTGGCTGCGGTGGTGCTCTGCTTGCTTGCCTGGCGGGATGCCCACATAGTGATACACACGGATTCAACATATGTACTGGGTCTACTTAAGGGAGGACTCTTAGCCATGGAGCGGGACAGCTGGGGAGATGCCCCTAGACATATGAGAAGAGGGCCAGCAACGCCCCTCCTCCAATTCCTCTTGTACCTGCTTCGAGATAGGACAGGCAGGATTGACTTCGTGAAAGCAAAAGCCCATGGGGATGATTCCATGAACAACCTGGCGGATGCACTAGCTAACGAGGGACACATGAAAGGACACATATTCGATATTGGAGCCATCAGAATACCAGCCGGATGGGTGGACGTGGCTCCAGTCTTGTGTCACCAGCCACTGAACTACCTGACGGCACTGACGGTATGGGCCAAAGTGCAGACCCTGACCGACACTATCAAATTCGGAGTGTTCTTGGACAGGTGGGTCATAACCATCAGGAACATGTTCGGCGTCGTGTTGGATCTGGGTAACCATATCGGTAAGGTCTGGAATCTGAGCATCCCAGAAGGACTGAAGGAGGTCCTCTGGAAGGAGATGAATGGGGCGCAAGTCTTGGGTCATAGGTACTACGGCACCGGGCTGGCTAAATCGGACCTGGGCCGGTTCTGCTCGTGCGGTGACGAAATGACACTGCAGCATATCCTGGTAGGGTGCGAGGCCTATGGGTTACAGCCCCTACTGATGATACTGATGGATGCCCTACGGGAGATATCCCCGGCTGATAGCTTCAAGACACTCCATCCAGATGAATGGGGATGGTCCCCCTGGTACCCACTACTAGCCCTGAGGGAGCTGGAGGAGACCGCGCTACCCATTTTCAAGGGGTGAAAAAAGGTCCTGCAGGCCTTGAAGAAGACCAGGCAGAAGAGGGAATGGGCTATAGGTAATTATTACTGGGCCCTCTGGAAGTGGCGCATGAAGGAGATCCATGAGGACAACTTCAGATTCGTGCCCCGGCTCTGCGAGAGCCTCATGAAGGAAAAGTTACTAACACCTGTCCCCACTCACCTTCTGAAGCAGGAGATGGAGGACGATGGGAAGGACGGGGCCCCCGGCGCAAAAGTCAGGCTCACTGACGGAGCGTACGGGTAGTCCCCTGCATCTGACTGTTGCTCACATCACCACTAGACAATCGTCTCCATGAACCTTCTACTGCCCTCTGGAAGTGGGTTCTACTCCTGCTGTACGGTGGGGATAGCGGCCCTTGTATGAGCCTGCTTGCGGGCGTAAGATGAGGGCCCAGGGAGGGACGTTAAACACCTTCTGGGCGGTCTGGTACAGCATGCCCTGTCAGCCGCAGGCAGGGGTCACCATTGCCAATGTCGGACAGGAGGCCCCCTGCAGGTTTAGTGGGTATTCCATGGCCGCTCCGGTCATTGGCAACCCCCACACTCCCAACCTCTGAAGCTGGCGGTGGAACTCCACATATCCTTGTGGGCGCCAGGAGACCATCTCACCCATAGGAATCGGAGCGGCTGTATTGGTGCCTCCAACAGGCGATGGGGTCTTAAACTGGATTCCTGCAGGTGACGGTAGGGAGAGTTCTAGAGAACAGGCGGTGCCAGACGACGGGGCGCCACTCCATAGAATCGTCAGCAGACCGAGGGCCAGGAGACCACATCCCTCCTCTGACTTTTCATGGCTTTGGCGGCAGAGCCGCCTCCCTGACCCACCAAAAAAAAAAAAAAAAAAAAGTGGAAAGAAGCAGAGGTAGGGGTGGTGTGGAAGTGGAAGTGGAAGTGGAACCTACACAGAGGCAGTGAGGTGGAGGCTATGTGAATGTGGTGGTATGGGAGGGAGCACAAGGTGGCATTAGTGGAGGAGGAGGAGCAGAGGCAGGTCTACACTATAGGGGTGAGTCCAGTAGCATGCAGGAATGATACAAACACAGGGAAACATAGGATACAGTTAGATACCATTGGAAAGAGTCCATAGAACAAGTCACAAGTCATAGGAAGCAGGAGGAGGTCAGGAAGGGAATTGGGATCAGAGGAGTGACACAGTGGGGAGTGAACAGGAGGTAACAAATGGAGGGCAGGGATTGGGCAGAGATACCAGAGCAATCAGAGAGAGCAGAGGGCATTGGAATAAAGTGGGAAAGGGAGAAAAAGGTGATATTATCACATTCACCCCTCAAGACTGTGTGGTCCATTCCCCCACCCTTGTGTGCTAACTCCCACCCATAGCACCACAGGGCTAGCCAGCCAGACTGAGACCCTGCTTCAGTCAGCCCCTTTGGAGTTGTACCTAGTTGGAGCATAAAGTTGCCAAGACAGTTTGGGCACCTGTTGTGCTTTTGGGCAGTCACTTGGGTACTTGGGTAGTAGGTTTGACAAGCCCATAAGTCATTGTACCCACTTCCCCCCTTCTCCCAGAGATCCCATTCCTGCCAGCATGTGTGGACAAGAGGAGAACCCCAATTCCATTGGCACACAGATGAGCCTCAAACCTGCCTCCCCTTCCTTTGTCTTCTGATGTCAGTTTCTATCAGAAACCCTCAGATTTGACCAATTCCATTGCATTATTCATATCCATTGCATGAGCACACAGATGAACCCCTTATATTGTTGCATGGGGGGAGGTTTTTCCAGCAATTTTTGTGGATGCATGGACATGCATTGAGCAGGCACAATTATCATGGTTCAGACATACAGTGAGCAAAAAAACTGATTTTCAAAAGGGCAAATTTGCAATAATATCACCTTTTCTCACCTTTTTATCCTCACTCCAACAATCTCCACTCTCTTTGATCACTCTGATATTTCTGACCAACCATCACCCCTCATTCATCACTTCCTGCTTGCTCCCTTTCATGTCACTCCTCCAATCCTGATCCCACTCCCAACCTCCTTCTGATCCCCTCAATCCTCCTCCCATTCCCTATGACTTGCAACTTGTGATATGGACTCTTTCCAATGGCCCCTACTTGTATCCTATGTTTCCTTGTGTTTGTACTACTCCCTGCATGCTACTGGACTCTTCCCTATAGTATAGATCTGCCTCTGCCTCACACCCCTCCACTAATGCCACCTTGCTGCCCCTCCCACTCCACCATGCCTGTGTCCCTTCGCATAGCCCCCACTTCATCGCCTGTGTGTAGTTCCCACTTCCACACCACCCCTGCCTCCACTTCCTTCCACTTCCACTTGGCTATGCCACCCACACACAGCCTGCCACTCCTGCAGTCTGGTAGCCACATGTTGTAGATTTAGACTTTGTATTTAAGCTCAGACTCAATGAGGAATGTACCTCACTTGACATCTTGATTATAGACATTTGTTCTTGTGTGCCCTGTCTCACTCACATTAAATCCTGACCCACTTGCTCACACCCCTGTCTGTTGGACTTTGGCCCTCAAGACTGTGTGGTCCATTCCCCTGCCCTTGCATGCTAACTCCCACCTGTAGCACTGGCTAGCCAGCCAGACTGAACCCCCACTTCAGTCAGCCCCTTCAGAGTTGTACCTAGTTGGAGTGCATAGCCACCAAGACAGATTGGGCACCCATTATGCTTTTGGGCAGTCACTTGGGTATTAGGTCCAACAAGTCCATAAGTTGTTGTACCCACATTCCCCCTTCCCAGAGATTCCTTTCCTGCCAGTGCACACAGACAAGTGGAGAATTCCTATTCCATTGGCATACAGATGAGCCTCAAACCCAACTCCATTTCCTTTGTCTTCCAAGTGTCAGTTCCTATAGGGAACCTTTGGAATTGACTGATTCCATTGCAAAATTTCACTTGTGAGTCAAATTATGGCCCAGGGAACAAAGGTAAGCCCATAGGAATTTGTATTAACAAAGCAAAGTATATAGTCTCCTTCATGCCAAACAACAAACATCTGACCATCTTTGTTGATTTGATATTGGACTTAGAATATGTCCCTCTCAATCAATCAGTTTTTTTGCACACATTGAAATTAGGCCTAGCCATGTGATATCACATGACTAAACCCTATATATTATCTGACCTGCCCTTGAGAGTATATATACCACCTCTGGGCATCATCTACCCCCCAGCAAACATGTCATCCAACACCCAGCAACTTATTGGGACTTTAGTCCAAAATGGCAAACACTGTCACCAGGTGGCTGCCCAGATGCATGTCAGCTACTCTACAGTTCAAAGACTTTACTCCTCTGTTGAAGACAGCTTGCCCAAGCACCCTGGTGGGTGGGCAATGTCAACTGGTTTGATAGCCAAAGGTGGTCTAGGATACAGTACGTACATGCAGTTAGGTCGTAGTTCACTTCCACTGGCCTGGTGCCTGGTTGTATCATCTTCTGCAGACTGGCACTGCAGTCGTATTCACCTCTGGGTGCGAGTGCCTGGTTGTATCACTTCCTTTCCATTCTTACCATATGCTATGCTCACATCCTCCATGGTTCCTCTAGCTACGGCTTTTTCTGGTTTTTTTGTACATAGTTTTTTGTCGGTCACCATGTAAGCACAACATGTAAGCACCCAGGGTCCAGGTAGGGAACCGAGGCACAGATCGTGCCCCCACATCTTCAAGACTCTCTTTGATCCGTAGAATAGTGGAACCCGGGCTAGATGACCCTTAACAGGCATCGTCTCACCCCCCAGGGGCTCTGAACACAGTCAGCATTGCCACTCTGGCAACTCCTCTGGGTGCCTGTGGGCACGACTCCTTAGTTGTCACTACCACTCTGGAGTCACCAGGGGTCACCAGTAGTGCTCACTGAATTTCCTAGGATTTCTTGGTCACCCACGAGGCTTCCTCAATTTCCACGCTTACACCATGCGGCCTCCAAGGAGGTCTGCGGATACCCAGCTGAAGAGAGGGTGCATCATAATGCACCCTTGACAGCATTGCCTCCCCATTAAGGTCTGAGTTTGGGCAGCTCATGTGCTTCAGCACTTGCTTGGGCCTGGACAGCCCAATGGGCTTCTCTTTGGGGCATCTGACCGTCCCCAGTGATGGTTTGAGGGGATGACGCAGCTCTGCCCTGACGGGGCACTTGGATGTAGCAGGCGCGGTTATCGCATCTGCAAATGGGGTGTCACCCCTTATGCTGACAAGCATCCAATGCCGCACCAATTGGTAGGACCCCTTTGGGGATATCTGGAAGATTGGAAGCAGAACCAGTGGATCTTGTCTTCTCCACTGTGGTGTTTTGTTCTCTGGGGCCGGGAGACCAATTCCCCTTTGACGCACCTGGGGAGGTTGACAGGGCCAATGCTCTAGGTGGGGTCTCACTCCCTGCTGATTGGGCACTGGAAGTCATGTGGTTAAGCAGCAATGGGGAGCTTAAACCAGGTGTCGAGGAAGAGTGAGGCGTAAGCCCCCTTCAGTGTGCCAACCATCTTATGTTCAGCCGGGGGTGAGTGAAATGATCGCCAAGCTCTTGGGTAGTGTCATGTACGTAGTGACAAATTTGGTTATGCCGCCTCCATGGAGGGAAAGATGACAACGGCTATGATATCATATTGAGTAGAGTCGCAGGCGCTTTAGCAAATTGAGTATGCCACCTCCGCAGAGGGAAAGAGAAAAACGGCTGTGATCTCGAATTAGGTATGCCGCCTCCACAGAGGGAAAGATGAAAACAGCTATGATCCTAAGGCTGCTGCACCAGGCTTGACAATCTCAAGGTCACTGCGTGCGGGTGCGATGATCCCAGTTTGGGTACAGGCCTAACGGCTTCTATGATCCCAGACTCTACACTCGGAGGGCACTAATACCCTGGCCCACCTCTGGCGAAGCATGTCCTTTTCTGGCCTATGTGATGGTGGGTGTGACATCATACCACACAGCAATGTGTGGAAGTAAGAAGTGGCGCTGTAATGGCGTGCTGCATAACAAGCGGGACCCCTAAGCAGTTACTGTGGTCCACCGTTCGGTGCCTGCAAGGCCTTTGGGCCAAGTGACCAAAGTGACCCTAAGTGTGATAATGAAACAGTGCGTGTGACCCTTGGAGTATTCCTTAGCAGGGTGCTCAGGTTATCCTGAAAGGGGCCTGGAATTAACCAGGATAAGGGACAATAAAAGGGGGAATTCAGGTGAAAACAGTCTGACACATGGCATAGCACTGAGAGTGCTTTAGTGGCTGTTGGAGGTCACATCACACAGCAGGATAACCCCTTCCATAGGGTCTACACATCCACGCCTGGGGGCGCTTACCCGGCCCTTGGGTGCTAAATCCAGTGGCAATGTTGTCGCTGCAGTGGGTTGATCGCCTTATGGATGCTAGTATGGTGGCTTTACTCCCCTTCTTTGTATGTGGGTCACACCATGTGAGACTGGTAGCTCTGACACCCTGGGAATCTGGAGCCGTATGGCTATTACAAACCAGGTGCAGAGTCACAGGAAGTGCTAGGTTCGGGTTGCCAGCCCGGGCCGGTCATGGGCCGTAGTGGTGACGGGAGAGTTGCCTGTCACTGACTTGAGAGTATACATTATTGCCAGTTGCTCAACCTTGCCGATAACAGGCAATTGTTGGGTTAAGTTATATCCAGTTAACGAGAGTTGACAGTGGGGTCACAGCTCCCTTCAGGGTTCATGTGTTAGAATAGTCGGCAACAGTGCCCCTAGTAACTGTTCTTGGTCCTCTGGGTGGGTCTTACTCCTGCTTTATGACCGGTGATAATGGTACTTCCAATGCCCTATCTTGGGGCTTAAGAATACCGGTGGTGGGACGTTAAACCATTTTGGGGCAATCCGGTATGGTGCCCCAGTCCACCTGTGGGCTGGGGCCACCTTGCCAATGTCGGACTGGTGGCCCTCCGCAGTTTTAGTGGGTATTGCATCCAGCACTCTGCTGGGTGTTGACCCCCACACTCCCAGCCTCTGAAGCCTTGGAGCCTCTGCCTTCTCATCTGGGTGCTGGGAGACCATCTCACCCTTATGCAGTTTGGTGTGAGTGGGGCTGTATTGGTGCCTCCAACAGGCAATGGGGTCAGTAAACTGATTTCTGCAGTGTACAGTGGGGAGAGTTCTAGCAAACAAGCTGTGCCAGATGATGGGGTGCTCTTCTCATTAGCATCTCTTTGGGGGCTGGGAGACCATTTCCCCCTCTGAGTTTTCACTTGGGAATTAGTGGCAGAGCAGCTTCCCTATACCACCAAAAAAAAAAAAAAAAAAAAAAAAAAAAAGTGAAAAAGGGGACCCCAAAAAAAAAAA
>Ga0307515_10020460_pt1 | contig 11804 bp, 8 predicted proteins | sample 17_EM_MG_FD_194513 | JGI IMG/M metagenome (GOLD analysis project Ga0307515, IMG submission 194513) | Populus trichocarpa ectomycorrhiza microbial communities from riparian zone in the Pacific Northwest, United States - 17_EM | ecosystem: Host-associated > Plants > Roots > Unclassified | place...
ATCTGCGCGGCTCATGGCGATCCCTTTGAGCTGGCGTTAGATTCCCGGAGCTCAGTCTGGTCATCATCACGCCATGTCTCCCTCGATGAACGGATTCTCGGCCTCGTATTCGGCCCGGCTCTTGCGGCGATGTTCGCCCTGGAGATGCACTGACGCCATCGCACGGTCCACGTAGATCTCGGATCGGAGCGGCCACGCGCGTGCCGCCTCGAAGAGGCCAGGCATCAACTCGTAGCTCTTGGGCTCACCCCCTTCCTGGACATCGTTAAACCAAAGGTGCGAACCGCAGCGCGGGCAGAAGGCACGTTCGGCGAAGGCGGAGGAGCGGTAGCGCGTGACCTCGCCCATGATGGTGACGGCAGAGGCATCGGCCTCGAAGCACAAGAACAGTCCCCCTGTCCATCGCTGGCACATCCGGCAGTGACAGGCGCCGACGCGCGGCTCGTGCTCGCCGGCGACAGTGATCGTCACGGCGCCGCAGAGGCAGTGGCCGCGGAGGGGAGAGGAAGAGGAAGAGGAATCCTGGACAAGAGATGACATGTTCTCGGCTCCTGAAGTGGATACCAAGCCGCGGCAACCGACGTGCCGAGGCGCCCACCAAGCCCGCTGTCTCTTGTCTCGTCACGAGAACATCTGGGGCAAGGCCGTCCGAAGCGCAGGCGTCGAGCCTGAATGAGGGCTGCCGGCCGGACACTCGATCAACTCCGTCGAACACTTTGGCAACGCGCCAGCAGCTGGAGCGTTCGACGCCAGAGCCGCCTGCGCTGGCGCGATCTGCCAGAAGTTTGGCGCGTTCAGCGCGTGCGTCGCAGCAGCGACGCCGGCATATTGAGATGCATACGGGCTCACGTCAGGAACACACGATGGGCGCTTTCAATTCCAGCCTTGCTCCACCTTCCATTGCGAACGATGGACTGACTCGCCGACACGCGTACGCACTGGCTGGCCAGTTGCCCACGATGAACTTGATCACCTACCCCACGCGGGCCACGCTCCGCACCATCAGTTGCCGGAGTTGGCTGCCGCTCAGATCGCGGCGTTCATCAAGGGCACGCGAAAGGCCTGAGAGCGTGCTCTCGCGTCAGGCCGACCGCACACGACTTTCATTCATGGAGATATTCAAGATGGAAAAACATTACGAAGACAACAAGGCACTCGTGACGGCTTACATGCACGCCGCCTTTGTCGACAGGGATCTCTCGGAAGTTGAGCGGTTCTGGGGCGACGAGATGATTCAGCACAATCCGACGATGCCCAATGGACACGATGCCTTGCGCAGCATCATCAGCAAGATTGGCCCCGAATTCGCGTACGAACCAGGCCTGACGATGGAGGACGGAAACTTCGTCATGGTCCACGGCCGTTACAGGGGCTGGGGTCCGAAGCGATGGTGGCCGTGGACATCTTCCGCATCGAAAGTGGCAAGATCGTCGAGCACTGGGATGTCATGCAAGAAGAGACTCCGGCCGGCGAATCGGCCAATGGGAACTCGATGTTTCCGATCGCGTGACGGGAGCCATCGTGCTGCGTGACGTCGGTGGCGGCTGGACCGATCATGTTGCGGGCCTTCGTCAGTTGGTCCCGGCGCACGCCGCATCCGGCGGTGGACCTGTCGTTGTTCGCCGATCGAACCTATCGCTACGTGAACGTGGCGACGCTGGTCTTCGGCATGGCTTTCGCGATGATGTTCTTCGCTTCTTCAATCTGAGGCAGGTCCCGCACTACCCGCTTCCGATGGCGGGGTTGGCGGCATGGGACATTCTTCTGCTTCACGGCCTACTAAAGCGGATCAGTTTGCAGTTTCGCCTCAAGGGCGGGCGACTTCTAGGACAGATCATGCAGGTCCTTGCCGAGCGCGGCGCCAAGCTTCCAATCTGAAAAGAGCACCCTCAATCCACCGCCTTTGGGGCTGCATGCCATGGGGCCGACGAGGCAACTTGACACGGCGGGAAATGGGCAAAGCCGAGCCAGAGGCCAATGGCGTCCGTCGGACGAGACCTGCAGACGAAGCACGCCATCTTTAAGCGTAGCGCGCATCCAAAAGTCGGTTGGGTCTGCGTCGTACGGGGCGGTAGCCCAGTCTGAATTTCCGTCTGTGCGAACACTACTGAGCATGGCCCGTCCGTCGCTCAGTTCAATCCCCGCTTTGACCCACTGCCGTTCGTTGACCCGAACCATGATGCCGGCTTGATCGTACAAGTTCTCGAACAGGCCACGAATACGGAACTGGCATGTAAATCCCGATGGGGTTTCGACCCCGAGGAAGTGGCCGCTGTCACGAGTGAAACCGTAGTGAGTTTCGCGCCAGAAGTCCGTTTCCTGGTCGGTGACTACCTCGAGCGTTCCTTCAGTCAGCGCGCTATGAACCTTAGGCTCGTTCAACCACGCCCCTCGAAGCCAACTGCTGTCCTGCTCACTCTCAATACCTTTGATCACGCGACTGGAGACCGCTCCACTCAGCGCTCGTCCTTGTCCGGCACCCTGACCGCTCTCATCAAACACTGTCATCACTTCTCCATTCCAACCGAGGCCACGCTACTCAAGTTCGTACCTGCGCACCCTCTGCGGCTCATCCGGTGAAACAACGGCCTCTTGCCACGGCCGCTGAACAGAACGTGCAGCATGAACAGTACCGCAAGCCGACGCGGCAGGACATGTTCTTGACTACGATCGAGTACGTCGTCGCAGAGGAGGGCGCCGGGGGACGCTTCGGGAAGCAGGAGGAGGCGTCGCCGTCAGGCCGGCGCCAACGGACATAAGAGGAGCGAAGCGCGACGACGGCCCGCACCAACGCTCAACGACCCGGTGTCTTCAGGCGCTGCCGCAAGAATTGCCCCGCAACGAAGATGTCTCTCTCCACGGCGCGGCGAACACCCGCGCTGTCGCGTCGGGCCAGGGCCTTCACCAGGTCTTCGTGCGCGTCATTCAACAGGGCGGCCGCGTCGGGCGTGTCGAAGAGCTGGTTCGAGATTGGGCCGGCCTTGAGCCACAGCGTGTCGATCAGTTCAAACAGCAGCGGCGAGCCGGCGGCGCGGTACAGGCGCACGTGAAAGTCTTCGTTCGCGGCCAGGTAATCGATGGGATTGGCCTTGGCAAGCGCGCGCTCCATGCGCCGGCACAGGGTCGTCAGCTCCTTCACGCCGGCCGCGTCGATCCGCGTGGCACCGCGCTCGGCGGCCTCGCCTTCAAGGAGCATGCGCATCTGCAGGAGGTCGTCGAACTCCGGCAATGAGAGCCGCGGAACAGTGACTCCGGCGTGCGGCACATTGACCAGCGCGCCCTCGGCAGCCAGGCGTTGCAGGGCAGCCCGGACCGGCATCTCACCGACCCCCATTTCCGCCGCGACGGTGCGGATCTTCAGGCGCTGGCCGGGCAGGAAGCGGCCCACGGTGAGCCACTGTCGCAGCTTGGCATAGGTGTCGTCCTGCTGGGATGTGGTTGGCGTCGTCAACTTTTCATTCCAACTGCGCAGCGTTGCGCGTGGCGACTGGACGCCACAACAGGCTGACATTCGGCACCGCCTCTACCGCTTTCATTCCAACCCAGCCAGCGCAGACAGCACCTCATCAAGCGCCACCAGCAAGTGGTCGACATCGGCATCGGTGGTCTCAGGGCAGACCAGCATCATGTTGTGAAACGGCGTGATCAGCACACCGCGGTTGAGCAGGGCCAGGTGCAGCGCCTGCTCGAGCACTGCATCCATCGCTGCAGCGGCCTCGCTGCCGTTGCGCGGCGGAGTCGCGCAGAACTGGAACTCGCAGCGTGCGCCAACCTGTGTCACGCACCAGGGCAAACCGTGACGCGCAATCACCGCGCGCAGACCTTCGGCGAGCCGCGTGCAACGCGCGTGGAGCGCGACAAACACGGCCGGGGTCATCAGCTCGTTCAATGTCGCGCGCATCGCGGCCATTGCCAACAGGTTGGCGGTGAGCGTCGTGCCGATGCCAGAGTGCCCCGGCGGTGCAGCGCGTTTGGCGGCCTCGGCCCGCGCTGCCAGTTCGGCACTGAAGCCATAGGCCGCGCAAGGCATGCCGCCGCCGAGTGGCTTGCCGACGACCACGGCATCGGGCGTCAGGCCATGTGCCCGGGCGTAGCCACCCGGCCCGCTGCTGATCGTGTGGGTCTCGTCCATCACCAGCTTGGCCCCGTGGCGGTGGATGATCTCGATGGCTTGGCGCCAGAACCCCGGCTCGGGCAGCACCATGCCGATGTTGGTCATCACCGGTTCGGCCAACACGCAGGCCACGTCACCCGGCGCCAGCGCGGCGTCGAGTGCGGCCAAGTCGTTGAACTCGACGACGCGGGTGGTGGCGGTCAGGTCGTGCACCTGGCCGAGCAGGCTGTCGCGCTGCCTGGGTCGGCCGTCGACCAGGTGAACGAACGCATCGTCGATGGTGCCGTGGTAGCAGCCGTTGAAAACCAGCAGTACCTTGCGACCGGTGGCCGCGCGCAGCCAGCGCAGCACGAAGCGGTTGGCGTCGGTGGCGGTCATCGCGAACTGCCACATCGGCAGCCCGAAGCGCTCGGCCAGCAGGCCCGAGACCACGACCGCGTCTTCGCTGGGCAGCATCGTCGTCAACCCGCGCGCGGCCTGGCGCTGCAGCGCCGCGACAACCGGTGCGGGCGAATGGCCGAACATCGCGCCGGTGTCGCCCAGGCAGAAGTCGACGCGCTCATTGCCGTCCACGTCGGTCACCCGTGCGCCTTCAGCGTGAGCCATGTGCAGGGGGAAGGGCGTAGCCCAGTCGTTCATCCAGTGCAGCGGCACGCCGAACATCAGGTGCTCGGCCGCGCGGGTGGCGAGGGCGCACGAACGCGGGTTGGCGGCCTCGTAGCGCGCGCGTTCGGCCTGGGCCAGCGCACGCGTACGCTCGGGCGACACGCCGGCGTGGTTCATCGTCCTGTTTATCTTCGTCATGGGCTCAGACGAGCAAGAGCAGGTGCTCGCGCTCCCACGAGCTGATGACGCGGTTGTAGGTCGCGTATTCCAGCTCCTTCACCGCGCAGAAGGCGTTGACAAAATGCTCGCCGAGGATTTCTTTCATCGGCTCGCAGGCGCGCATTGCTTCGATCGCGCCTTCCAGGTGGCGCGGCAGTTCGTGGCTCACGTTCCAGGCGCTGTCGGCGGTGGGTTCGCTCGGTTGCAGCTGGTCGCGCATGCCCAACCAGCCGCAGGCCAGGGTGGCGGCCATCGCTAGATAGGGGTTCACATCGACGCCTGGCACGCGGTTCTCGATGCGACGCGCGTCCGGGCCGGACTTGGGCACACGCAAGCCGCAGGTTCGGTTGTCATGCCCCCAGCGCACGTTGATCGGTGCCGACATGAAGGGCGCCAGCCGGCGGTACGAGTTGACGTAGGGTGCAAACATCGGCATCAGCTGAGGGATGTAGGTCTGCAGCCCGGCCAGGTAGTGCATGAACAACTCGCTGGCCGACCCGTCGTCGCGGCTGAAGATGTTGCCGCCGATCTCGGAACTCAGCAGGCTTTGGTGGATGTGCATCGCGCTGCCCGGTTCCTGCTCCATCGGCTTGGCCATGAAGGTGGCGAACACGCCGTGGCGCAGTGCGGTTTCACGCACGGTGCGCTTGAACAGGAACACGCGATCGGCCAGGTCGAGCGGCTCGCCGTGCGAGAAGTTGATCTCCATCTGGCCCGGGCCGGCCTCGTGGATCAGCGTTTCGACGCCCAGCTGGTGCACCGCGCAGAACTGCGACAGCTCAAGGAAGAAGGGATCGAAGTCGTTCACCGCGTCGATCGAGTAGCTTTGCCGGCCCACCTCGGGCTTGCCGGTGCGGCCCAGCGGCGGCTGCAGCGGCTCGTGCGGATTCTGCTGTTGCGCCACGAGGTAGAACTCCATCTCCGGCGCGACGATGGGCTTCCAGCCCTGGCGCTCGTACAGCGCCAGCACACGCCGCAGCACGGCGCGGGGCGACAGCTCGACCGGGCGCCCGTCCCACTCCTGGCAATCGTGGATCACCACCGCCACCGACTCGGCCGCCCACGGCACCACGCGCACGGTGCCCGGGTCGGGCAGGCAGACCATGTCGGGGTCGGTGTCGCCGACAAAGGGGCCGTTGTCGGGCTGCTGGCCGTTGACGGTGTTCAACAGCACGCTCTTCGGAATGCGCATCTCGCCGGCGGCCAGGAACAGGTCGCGCGGCATGATCTTGCCGCGCGCGATGCCGGTCATGTCGGGGATCACGCATTCCACCTCATGGATGCGGTGTCGTGCGAGGAATTCTTCGATGCTGGTGTCCATGCCTACATCTTAACCATCCTCAAAAATGTGATCACAAATTTGCGTCGACGTTCCAGCTGCACAAATGTGTATCTCTGGAAGTGTGATCACTTTAGGGCGGCTTGACACCTCCCCTTTGAAGCGTTAGCACGATGGCGGCATAGCCATCATCACGCTAAACAACTAGGAACGTTGCCTACAAGTGCCACCCTATCGAGGCTTCCATGCGGATGGCGCTCCAGTTCGCCGGGGCGAGCTCACTCTTCACTGAACCGCACCGGCTCGCGCCGACCCGGCCTCGAGCGAGCGCAAGCCGTCGATCACGGGATCCAGATGCTCGACCACCGTCGCGAACAGCGCGTCGATGACGGCCGAGCCGGCGCCGTTGGCGCAGGCGTCTTCCAGCGCGTCAGCGGCCTCGCAGACGGCCGTCGCCCCCAGGGTGCCGGTCTCGCTCTTCAGATCGTGCGCCAACCGCGTGGCCGTGAGCATGTCGCGCGCTGCACAGGCAGCGCCAAAACGGGCCGCAAAATCGGCTTCGTGATCGCGGAACCTGGCCAGCAAGCGCCGATAGAGCTGCTCGTTGCCTCGCAAGCCGGCCATCGCTGTCGAGCTTTCGATGCCTGGGTAGCTGCGGCCCGACGCCGAAGCCTCAGGCCGAAGCCAGCGCGCCAGCGTGGCGAACAGTTCTTTCACGTCAAAGGGCTTGGCGATGTGGTCGTTCATGCCCGCCTGGAGCACCTTCTCGCGGTCGCCGACCATCGCGTTGGCGGTCATCGCGATGATGGGCAGGTCGCGCCACTGCGGCTGGCTGCGCAACTCACGCGCGGCCGCATAGCCGTCCATCACGGGCATCTGGATATCCATGAGCACTGCGTCGAAGCGCTCGCGCGCCAGCATGTCGATCGCCTCGCGCCCGTTGTTGGCCACATCAACCCTGACCTGCGCACGGCTCAGGAGGTCGCAAGCGAGCTCCTGGTTGATGGCGTTGTCCTCGACCAGCAGGACATGGGCGCCGGCCAGGACGGCGAGATCGCCCTGCAGTACCTCTTCGCGTTGTTCGCCTTTCAGCAGACGCTTCCGCGGCTGGCCGACCGCCTGCAAGCAAGCGTCCAGCAGTGTCGAGGGCGTGACTGGCTTGGTCAGCGTCGCCGCCACAACCAGCTTTGCGGCCGCCAGCTCGCGCGTCACTTCATCGGAGGAGAAGGCGGTGAGCATCAGCACCGTGGGCGGCGGGTGCGCCAGATGCATGCCCGACAGCCGCTTCGCACAGTCGACACCATCCATCCCCGGCATCTTCCAGTCGAGCAAGAGCAGGTCAAAGGGTTCTCCGCGCGCGTCTGCCGCCAAGACAGCGTGGATCGCTTCGTGCCCACCGTTGACGGCCGAAGGGCGCATCCCAAGCGACTCCGCCGTGTGCACCAGCACTTCGCACGCGGCCTCATTGTCGTCGACGACGAGTGCGCGGGCGCCCTGCAGTCCGCGGCCGGAGGAAGCCGCGTCTTCTGCGGCTCGTTCGAGGCCGATACCGAATACAGCGCTGAAGTGGAATCGACTGCCATGTCCCGGTGTGCTGTCGACGCCGATCTCCCCACCCATCAGCCGCGCCAGGTGCCGGCAGATGGCCAGGCCCAGTCCAGTGCCCCCAAATCGGCGGCTCGTCGATGCGTCGGCCTGCGAGAACGGTTTGAAAAGCCGCTGCTGATCTTCGGGTGTCATGCCGATGCCGGTGTCGCGCACCTCGAAGCGCAGGCGCACCGAGCAGTTGTCGCGCGCAAGCACGGTCACCCCGACGATGACTTCACCTCGCTCGGTGAATTTGATCGCGTTATTGCCCAGATTGATCAGCACCTGCCCCAGCCGAGTGGGGTCTCCCACCAGCGCGCTCGGCAGGTCCGGGGGCAGGGCGAACACCAGCTCCAGACCCTTTTCTTCTGCCTTCATGCCGAGCAGGTTGGCCAGGGTGTCCATGACATCGTCGAGATCGAACGCGATGTGTTCGATGTCCATGTGGCCTGCCTCGATCTTCGAGAAATCGAGGATGTCGTTGATGATGCCCAGCAGCGACTCAGCCGATCGGTGCACCTTCTGCACGTAGTTGTACTGCTGCGGATTCAGCCCGCTTCGCAGCGCCAGGTGCGACATGCCGAGAATGGCGTTCATCGGCGTGCGGATCTCGTGGCTCATGTTGGCCAGGAACTCGCTCTTGGCCTGATTCGACGCTTCGGCCACCCGTCGAGCCTCCCGTTCGGCTTCGTTCTGCCGGCGCTCGGTGATGTCGCGCGCGATGGTGGATGCGGCAACCACTCGGCCGCTGGCGTCCCTCATCGGTGAGATCGTCAGGGCGACATTGATGCGCTGGCCGTCCTTGCGCAGGCGGATCGTCTCAAGATGCTGTACCCCTTCGCCCTGTTTCAGCGGCTCCATGACGGCAGCGAGCTCATCGGCCCCCTCGTCCGGGACGATGATGGACAGAGAGCGTCCCACCATTTCGGCAGCCGTATAGCCATAGATCCGCTCGGCGCCGCGATTCCAGCTCACGACGGTTTCGTCGAGCGTCTTGCCGATGATCGCGTCGTCCGAGGATTCCACGATGGCCGCGAGGTGCCTGATCTTCTCCTGGTCGCGCAAGCGCTCCGTCACGTCGATGAAGGTGACGACGATTTCGTCGATTCCGTCATCGTTGCCGAAGACCGGATTGGCGTTCGCCATCGCCCAGACATCTTCCAGTGCGCCCGGCCGGCGCACGCCGACCATGAAGTTCTTGAGCGGCTGCCGCGTGGCCACGACCCGATTCACCGGATATTCCTCCAACGGCATCACAGTGCCGTCTTCGCGGAAGAAGTGCCAGTCCGGATCGATGGCGGTCTTGCCGATCAATTGATCTTCCGTCAGCCCCAGCAACAGCTGCGCGGCCGAATTGCAGGTGACGATGCGGGTGTCTGCGGCATGAACCACCACGGCCGTCTGAAGCTTCTGAATGAGGGACCGGTATTTCGCCTCGCTGGCGCGCACTGCATCGTCGGCCCGTTTTCGCTGGGTGATGTCCATGAGCGTGCCCGTGACCCGAACGAGCTTGCCGTCCGAGTAGGCGGGTTCGGCAGTCAAGCGCACCCACAGTGCTTTGCCAAGCAATGTGGTGAAGGGAAATTCGCGGTCGCACCCGCCGACGCCGCGAAACGCTTCGAGGACACTTGGCCTGTCTTCCGGCCTGTAGCACTTCAGGCTTTCCTGGATGGGGTCCAGACCGGAACCGGCGGGGATCTCATGGATGCGATAGAGCTCTTCCGTCCAGAAGGACTTGCGCGATGCGACGTCGTATTCCCAACCCCCGACCTTGCTCAATCGCTGCGAAACGTTCAGGCGAGCTTCGCTTTCCTTCAGGGCCTGGACGGCGAGCAGATGTTCGTCGATCTGTTGACGAAGTCGCCGATTGGTGAGCTCGAGTTCGGCCGATCGTTGCCGGACTGTTTCTTCGAGCGTGTCGCGTGCGGCTTCGAGCTCGGCATTGCGGGATTTCAGCTCGGAAAGCGCATGCCTCAGCGCAAGGTGCGTGCTGACCCGAACAAGCACTTCCTCGGCTTGAATCGGTTTGCTGATGTAGTCGACGCCACCGGCCTGAAAGGCCTTCACCTTGCTGCGCTCGTCTTCCAGACTGCTAAGAAAGATGATCGGAATGGAGCGGGTCGCTTCGTCGTCCTTCAGGCGTCGACAGACCTCGAAGCCATCCATTCCCGGCATCCGGACATCGAGCAGGATCAATGTCGGCGGGTGCATCTTGGCGCTCAGAAGCGCCATTTCGCCATCGGTCGCCAGTCGCACACGGTAGCCCGAACTTCCCAGGACGCTTTGCAGGAGTTTGAGACTCGCTGGCGTGTCGTCGACCACGAGAATGTCGTCCGCATGGGCTGGACCGTGGCTCATGAGAGTTCCTTTTCCTTCAAGCCATTCAGGATCTCGAGAAGGTCTCTGTATTGCAGATTCTCTGCCATGCGGCGCAGTCGTTCGCCCAGCTCATGGTTTAGTTCGCCGATCTGGGCGATCACCTCGAGGATGCGCGGGCTCTCCAGAAACTGCACTGCGCTCAACAGGTCGTCGGCAAAGTGCGGCGGCAGCCCTCGAAGGCCGTCGGCGACCGACGCAGACAAGGTCGTTTCGATCCCCGGCGCGCGCGAATCCGAATGCCGGTAGCGAATGCCAAGGTGCGTGGAGAGCGCGTCGAATATCTCGGAATCCCTGTAGGGCTTGCGCACGAAGTCATCGCAGCCTGCGGCCAATATGTCGCGCCGCTCGTCCTCCAGGGCGTGAGCGGTCAGGGCAATGATCTTCGTGCGTGCCCCGGCTTCGGTGGATTTGATGCGCCGGGTCGCTTCCATGCCGTCCATCACGGGCATGCGCACATCCATCCAGATGAGGTGAGGATGCCATTCCTCGCACAGTTCCACGGCCTCCTTGCCATTGACTGCCTCGCGCAAGTCGAAGCCCAGCGGCTCAAGCAAATTGAGCAGGAGCAGGCGGTTCTCCGGCTGGTCTTCGACGATCAGGATGCGGTAACGCGGCTGCCCCTCCAGAAGCCCCGTGACGCGCCCCTGGCCCGGCGCGGCAGGCGCCGCCTCGGCGGGGAGCACCTCCACCGGAATCTCGAAATAGAACTCTGAGCCGCGCCCTGGTTCGCTGACGACGCCGAGTTGCCCACCCATGAGTTCGACATACTGTTTGCAAATGGCCAGACCCAAGCCGGTTCCTGCGTCCCGCACGCTTTGCTCGCTCAATTGAACAAAGGGTTGAAAAATGCGGTCCGTGTCTTCCTCGCGGATGCCAGGGCCGCTGTCCCTCACCTCGAATCGAACGTGTGGCAACGATTCCGATCGTGCCGATGTCGAGCACCGGGCATGGAGGATCACACCACCCGTGTGGGTGAACTTGATGGCGTTGCCCACCAGATTGATCAGTACCTGGCGCAACTTGCCTCCGTCCACCTTGGCTCGATGGGGAAAATCCGGTGATTGCGACACCGTGAAGATCAGACCCTTCTCATGCGCCTTGACATACATCAGCGAGCGCAGTTCCTGAATCACTTGGTGAAGATCGGTTGCCGATTCTTCCAAAAGCACGCGGCCGGACTCGATCTTCGAGATGTCCAGAATATTGTTGATGAGGTTCAACAGGTGTTCACCACTGCGGGTGATGATATTGAGACGCTCGATTTGTCTCTCAGTTGCTTCCGGTTCTGCCTTCAAGAGCTGCGCGAATCCGAGCACTGCATTGAGTGGGGTGCGCAGTTCGTGGCTCATGTTGGCCAGAAAGATACTTTTGGCACGATTAGCCTGCTCCGCCTGCTCCTTGGTGGTAACCAGTTCGGCCGTGCGTTCATTCACTCTTGTTTCCAGCGACTCCTGGTTCTTGTAAAGCTCTGATCGAGCCTGCAGGAGGTTCCGGACCATCTTCATGAAGGCGCCCTCAAGAACCTTGAGTTCGTTCCTTCCTTTGGTATTGACGTTGATTCTGACGCTTTCCAGGTTATCCAGGTGCACCTGCTGCGTCGCGCGCGTCAGTTCGGCCAAA
>Ga0307515_10020461_pt1 | contig 11804 bp, 2 predicted proteins | sample 17_EM_MG_FD_194513 | JGI IMG/M metagenome (GOLD analysis project Ga0307515, IMG submission 194513) | Populus trichocarpa ectomycorrhiza microbial communities from riparian zone in the Pacific Northwest, United States - 17_EM | ecosystem: Host-associated > Plants > Roots > Unclassified | place...
ATACTTTAGATAAAGAAACAATTAACGTTTTAACCCCCTAGGCAGAGCTTACGGCTACTAATACTAAAATTAAACAACTATAAGAGCTGCTTAAAGCTAGAGATACCCCTATATCTAATAATAAGTTATTATTAAATAACTAAAGACTTGCTATAGTCCTTTAGGCCCTATCCTAGCGCCTTAGTAGACCTATTAAGGCCTATATAGCACTAAGGCGATCGGCAAAGGTTATAGATCCCCTACTACTTATAGACGGAACCAACCCTATATTTAATAATTGGAAGCTTTAATTACGGGATAAGCTTAAAGTTAATATAGACTACTTCCCTAACGCCTAAGCTAGAATAGCCTATGTTTTTGGCCGTACTAATAGAGACGCCTAAACGTATTTACGCCCGTAATACACTAAAGACTTAGCAAACCCCTTTATCTCTAAAGAAGAAATAATTAAATACTTATCTTCTATTTATAAAGACCCTTTTAAAGTATAAAACGCCCGCCTTAGCTATAAAAGCCTAAATATAAAAACAATAGAGACCTTTTTAGCCTTCTAAACCCGCTTTTTATACCTAGCCGGACAGGCCTAGATCCCCTAAAAAGACCTACTACTAAACCTCTTTAATAAGCTTACCGTAGACCTATAGCGGGCCGTATTATTAGCTTATACTATAATATAGACGTTAAAGGAACTTATAGACTATTACCTAGCTATTAACTAAGGCCTCTAATAAATTAAGGCACGCGCTAATTAGCTAAAAACTAGAAACCTTATAAACCAGGCTACAGGTACTACGAGTACAGCCTATAGTGCCTTAGTATAATTAGCAACTCCTATAGTTAACCTAATAGCTAGCCGCGTAGCTACCCCTACTATAGGCCTAGTATACACTTGGCCTATATATAGCAACCCCTATATATAAGCCCTTAGCAATTAAGGAGCTTACTTCTTATATGGTTAAATAGGCTACCCTATAAGGAACTACCTAATAAAGGCAAAGATAAATAAGGTCCTATTAATTTAGGAGGATAGTATAAAGTTAGAAAAAGAGAACCCCTAGAGGAAGACTCCTCTCTAGGGTTAAAAGGGATTAATATATTATATATTAATCTAGGTCGGCTAGTTAGTAGAAGAAGCTACACTATCCCTTATACTTTATTTCGCAATAAATATTAAGTTTTAACCTCTGCTTTAGCTAACTTAGGAGTAAATACCTTTACCTTAATTAACATAAAGTGCGCTATAAAACTAGCTAACTTTTTAAATATACCCCTTAAAGAACTACCTAAACTAATCCCTATTTATAGTTATAACGGATAAATAGGGCCACCTATTATAACTATCTTATAGATCTACCTCCGCGTTAATAGACAAAGGTAATATAATATCCCCTTCCTTATTATAGACCTTAGAAGCTATAATATAATCTTAAGAAGAAAATGGCTAGCCTATTTAGGCTTATAGCTTAATATACGGAACAGGCAGCTTATTTAGCCCAAAACTATACCCCTAACGCCTTCCTTTATAAAAGAGATTAGTATTATAATAGAAAACCTTATATGGCTATAGATAGACACCATTTACTAGGCTAATATAACGCGTAGGGACTAGGCTTTTAAGAAGAATATATAGCTTAATCCGCAACAGATCTGTATATTACACCGCCCCTAAACTACCTATATTATACCACCCACACTAAAGACTTAGAAAGTTAGTAGTGGCCTAGCTAAGTCCCTAATAGAGAACCTAGGCCCTATATAGCTATAAAGGAAGGCTAGGGATATTAGATAATATACTAAACTAATAGACTAAAAGAATAACTTACGGAAAATAGAATATAAGCTAAGGAAGACTATAAACCCTATACCGCAAAATACAGCCTAATAAATATCCGTAAAGAAACCCGCGGACCTCCTACTAGTTAATATCTGCTATATTAGCGCTATAGGATTCTACCGGAACCTAGCTTAGCCTAATACCATTACCTTTATAACTAGCTTATATAAAATTAATTAAATAATTAAAGAGAAAAAAGCCCTAGCCTAAAAAAAAGGCGAGCTTATAGATAGGGAGCTAGTAAAACGGAAACTGCCCCATTAATACTAGAAATTTAAAGATACCTTCTCTAAAGCAGCGTTTAATATACTCCCGCCTTACTAACCATATAACTATAAGATTAAAATTAAGCCGGATAAGGTGGTTACCCTTAGCTATAGCCCCCTTCAACAGCAATTTACTACTAAATTATAGGCTATAAAGCAGTATCTTATTAATAACCTAAATAAGGGCTTTATTAAGCCTAGTTAAGCCCCTTTTAACTTACCTATTTTCTTTACTAAAAAGCTAAATAAAGGACTTTGTTTCTGTATTAACTACTATAAGCTTAATAATTTAACCCTTAAAGACCGCTACCCACTACCTTTACTTAATAAGACTTTAGCCCAAATAAGTAGAGCTAAAATCTTTATAAAGCTTAATATCCACTAGGCTTTTTACCAAATTAGAATAAACCCTAAATTAGAAGACCTTATTATATTTCGGACCTATTACGGAACATATAAATATAAAGTACTGCCTTTTAGACTAACTAACGGACTGGCCATATACTAACAATATATAAATAATATACTATTTAACTACCTTAACAACTTCTATACAGTATACCTAGATAATATTATAATCTACTCTAAAAATAAACTAGAATATAAAGAGTATATCTATAAAGTCCTATAACGGCTTTAAAAAGCTAGCCTCTAAGCTAATATTAAGAAGTTAAAATTTAGTGTTAAGCGTATAAAGTACCTAGGGTTTATTATTAGTATAAACAAAATTAAGGCAGACCTAAAAAAACGGCTATAATTAACTAATAGGTACCCCTAAGGACCGTAAAGGGGGTATAGTCATTCTTAGGGTTCTATAACTTCTACTAACGCTTTATTAAAAACTATAGTAGGATTACCTAGCTACTAAGCCTACTTACCTATAAGGACCGGCCCTTTCACTTTAACACCGTATATAGGCAGGCCTTTAACGAGCTTAAGAAACGACTAGTCTCTACTCCCTTACTTACCTACTTTAATCCAAAACGGCCCTCAATACTAGAAACTAATGCCTTAGATAGTATTATAGCTAGTATTTACTCCTAAAAGCAGACAGACGGAAAATGGTACTCTATTACTTACTATTCAAAGACTATAGTAGATACTAAGCTAAACTACCTAATTTATAATAAAAAAATACTGGCTATTATCTCTAGCTTTTAGTACTAGTAAGCCTAACTAGAAGGCACCCCTAAGTCTATCCAAGTAGTTTCTAATTATAAGGCCTTAGAATATTTTATAATAATAAAGGCCCTTATAGCCTAATAGGCGCGCTAGGCAAACACCCTATCTTAGTTTAACTTTCTAATTATATATAGACTAGGCGCTACTAACCATATAAACACTCTTATAAGGCGTAAATAGGATATAAATAACCAAACAGCTATAAAGATCTTATTATAAACCTAAGCGCTACTACAACTAGAGTACCTTAACTCCTAGATACGGGCAGAACTAAACATAGACTCTTTAGACGCTAAGATATACCCTTTTAACTCCATAGAACTAAACCTTATTAATAAACTACTGCAGGCAAACCGTACGGCCCCTTCTCTATAGGAGTACCGCAAAAAGGTAAAGAATATTTCTAGCCTATAGTCCCTTAAAAGTAGACTACTTAAGCACTGCAAATAGCTAGTAGTAGTATAGGAATAGAACTTACGGACTTAGCTTATTACTAAAGCATATACCTAGGTCTCTACAGCCTACCCTAAAAAAAATAAGACCTATAGGATTACTAGCAACCGCTATTACTAGCCCAGAATAATTATAGATATTAACCGCTATATATAGAACTGCAATAACTGCTATAGGTCCATAATTCTATAAGATAAGACCCTAGGACTATTAAAACCCCTCCTAATACCTAACCGCTCCTAGTAATATATCTTTATAGACTTTTATAAGCTACCTCTAAACCATAACAGATATAATATAGTTATAATCCTAGTTAATCGCTTTAGCAAGCACCCATTCTTAATTCCCTATTATAAGAATATTAACGCTAAAGAGGCAGCCTAACTATATATTTACTATATCTACTAAATTTACAGACTACTAAACACTATTATATCTAACCGCGGGCCATAGTTTATATCAGCCTTTTAGAATAAGTTTACCTAAATCTTAAGCATTAAGCTAAAGCTTTTTACAGCATATTACCCCCAGATAAACGGTTAAACGGAGATTATAAATTAATACTTAGACTAGAGACTCCAGCCTTTTATTAACTACTTCTAGGATAACTAGGCCGAACTATTACCCTTAATAAACTACACCCAAGCAACCCTACCCCACAACTCTACTAGATTTGCCCCTATTTAACTAGAAATAGGTTACCTACACTAAGCGCTTAGAAGAAGCCTAGAAAGTAGCCTATACAAACCTAAAAAAGGCCTAAAAATTAATAGAATAGCAGACAAATAAGTATAGGCATAAGCCTAACTTTACTATAGGCGATATAGTCTAGGTTATAACAAAGAACAAAAAAATAGAACGGCCTAGCTATAAGCTAGACTATAAGATAGTAGGACTATATAAGATTCTTAATAAAGTAGGCAACTTGTATAAAGTTAAGCTCCTAGACTTAATTAAAATTCACCCTATTTTCTTACTAACCAATGGCTTTGACAGGAAAATGCAAACCAAGCACACGACGAGAATAATAAAAGAACACGAGGGTCGCCAGAGACTCGCTAGGGAAACGCCGGTCGAACGCATGGCTCCCTTATCGTCAGCACATATATACCAGGAATGCAAAAACTCCTCATTTAAAAAGGTATTATTATAAATGGCCTTATATACGACGCAAGGCTCTATAACTATAGACTCCGCCTAAAACGATGTTATCGCTGCGCATAATAGGGACACACTTAATCCACATGCGCAGCATAGGTATGCTACGGCTACTGTACAGGCCCCCACGATATAAGACACTACTTAAATTAAGACTAAACAAAATGCGTAAACTGCCACCGAAGCATATATAAGGCGTAGGAGAGAGAAGACTGCATTGAATACAGGAGACGGAAGGTAAGGGCTTAACAGCTGCGGGAATAACTGCACGCTAGGTTATACGAATGGAAATAATAGGCGATAAGCTAGGGGGGCGTAGGTGCCTTTCTAGCGTTTCCTACCTTTAACACTGGGGGGCTAGGCTAGCTATCCCAAGCCTTAACAGGCCAGAAGTAACGCCGCGCAATATTACTAAACTATATAGGGATATAAGGGTCATAGGGGACATAAGGGAGAGAACGCCCTATAGGAAGACCCTTATAGACAGCTATAGTAAGCTTAAGACCGGGACAATTAAGAATTAGACTTAACGCGGCAAATATAACATTTATAGCCAATTCTTAAAGGGTATATAGCCAACTAGTAAGAACAGGGGAAGAACTAGAGATAATATTAGATTTAGATATAGAAGCGCTAGTAGGAACATAAGATACGGGAATAGAAAGCTCTATATAAAATGAGTAGTAACTAGGGTATAGATATAAGAGATAGAAGTTTTAAATATCCTAAAGAAAGTAGAAATAGAAGAAGCGAGGAACGATAAAGAGGCGAAGGACCCTTATTGGGGGTCCGCCACCTATCTATTATATAGTATAACTGTAGTAATACAAACCACCGTCTTATAAGGCCCTTACTAGACAGTCTAGACCTAGAGAAATACTATATCCTTGCTATACAAGAGCCATACTACAATACCTATATATAATTGACATACTGCCCCTAAGGATTTTAGCTCCTATACGAACTAAAAGCAGCCATACGCGTATACTTTATAATTAGTAAGACTATCAGCCTGTCCTTATAGTTATAGTAGGCAGTTAATCTAAATATTGTAGTTATAATAATCTAGATATATAGAGGACTGGTACAAATTATTAATATATATAACCCTAGGGTTAAAGGGGTCCTATAAATAGAGAATATTATATTAGTAATAAGCTTACTTAAAACCAAAGGCATAGAGTTTATCCTATTAGGAGACATAAACCTCCACTACCCGCGGTAGGGGGGTATCTACATCGCTGCTAAATAATAGGCAGAGTGCCTACTAAAAGCTATAGACACCTAGGGCCTTAAGCTAGCTACCCCCCCTAGAGTAATTATATGGCAACGAGGACCCGCTAGAAGTATAATTAACCTTATATTTATAGACGAAGGCCTATACTAGAGACTTAAAAGGTACAACCCCGAAGAAGAATAGGCACTTACCTTAGACTATATCCCCATCTAGATATAGCTAGATTTGGATATTAAGGCGTAACTAAATAGCAAAAGATACGCAATAAGGATGCTTAAGGCAGACAGTTTCCTTAATATAGTTAAATAACAACTTTAAGACCTAAAAGAAATCCACCCAATACTAAACGAGTGAGGCTTATTAGCTACCCCTAAGGAAATCGACCGAAGACTAGAAAGGATTTAGGCAGTAATTAAAAACGGGCTAGAAGAGTACTGCCCGGTCTTAAGACCGGGCCCCTACGCGCAACACGTATAGTCCATATAATGCGCGGTTCTTATAGCCAGCCAATAACGAGCAAAAAGGAAATACTTAAGTAGCTATAACCCTAAAGATAAGAGATAATATAAAGACATAAGAAACTAGTTAAAGAACACCCTAAAAAAAGAAGTAAGGAATAACTAGAGATAATTTATAAACGAGCATACTTTTAACCCAAGCCTCCCCTATAATAAGGGCCTGTGGGCTATAGCAAAATAGGCAAAGAAAAAGGCAGGGTGACTAGTAGAAGACTTATACCTACCACCCCTACAAAGAGCAGGGGAATTATAGGCCATTAATAATAATAATAAGAAGGCAAAGATCCTTATAGAAAGGTTCTTCCCCTAATCAGCTCCAGTAGACCTTAGTAACATTATGGGTGAAGCACTAGTAACTCGCCTACGGGTCAACAGCGACATAACAACAGAGGAAATGGCTAGAACTATTAGCCGCCTTTTAAATAATATAGTACTAGGTCTAGATGGGATTCTAAATAAGGCCTTAAAGACCTATAGACTACTTATAGCACCCTAGCTTATAGATATAGCCAGAGCATGCTTTGCTATAGGCTATTACCCACAACTCGGAAGATCTATAACGACGGTTATCTTATAAAAAGAAGGTAAAGCAGATTACTTAATCCCAGGAAGCTACCGCCCTATTGCCTTAGAAAACACCCTTAGTAAGATCTTAGAAAAGGTAATAGCGGACCGCATAGTAAATACGGCTAAAAAATATACCCTACTACCACAGAGCTAAATAGGGGCAAGAAAGAACCGCTTAACACTATTAGCACTTACGCTACTTACTACCACTATTAAATCTGCATAGGCGATGCGAAGGGACTTTGTAGTATTAATGCTTAGCCTAGATATTAGTGGCGCCTACAATAATATACCCCACGAGCGTCTCCTATATATCCTTAGGGTAAAAGGCTTCCTAGAATGGATTGTACAATTTGTCCAAGGGTTTATAGGTTAGAAAGAAATATTACTAGTCTTTAGCGGATACTAGAGCCCCCCTATTGCAGTTACAACAGAAATACCACAAGGATTACCCCTCTTGCCCATACTTTTCCTTTTCTTTATAAGCAACCTGCTTAACTCCTTTAAGAAAGGGGCAACCTAGGGGATAGGCTTTGTTAACGATATAAACCTAATTATATATAGGCCATTAGCCGCAGAGAATTGCAGAATGCTAGAGAAAGCTTATAACACCTATATAGAATAGGTAAGACGACATAGAGTCCAATTCTTACTAGAGAAATACTAGCTAATCCATTTTATAAGAAAACGTAACTAATCTGCAGATTTCTAGTATATAATCCATATCTAAGGCTTTAGGGGTTAACCAGTTTAGGGCCTAAGGGTATTAGGAGTATAGGTAAATAGTAAGCTCTAGTAGAGCGTATATACGGCGTAAGCGGCCCGTAAAGGCTAAGCATAGTACATCGCATTATTTAGGATCGTTAATTCTATATAGGGCCCATACTTCTAGAGGTTACGCCTACTATATATAGCAGTTATCCGGCCAACTATAACGTATAGGTCCAGTATTTGGGCCATTAGAGAATCTGAGAAAGGCCCCCCTAAGTCGCTCCTTAAACTACTCTAAAAGGTCTAAACAGCCTACCTCTAAAGTATAATAGGCGGATATAAGCGAACGGCCACAGCACTTCTTAAGAAGGAAGCCAATATTCCCCCCCTATAACTATATATTAAAGCCACTGTAATATAAAGGGCCTAAAATAAATATAACTCTAATGTTATAAAGTATATTAAGACACGCCTAAATAAACTATAGAGGGACCCTAGGGCGCCCTATAGAAGAACAAACTAACAACCCTAAAGTAGGGAAGACATATTAGAGAAACAGGTAAAGAAAGCAGAAGAAGAATGGTGCTGCTTTAGGGCCTAGGCCCATATAAAGGAGGAAGGGAGACGCGTAAGAGGCTAGTAAAGATAATAGTAAGAGAGAGAAAGGAGCTAAAGTAGAGCATAAAAGAACGCTAGGAAACCATCTACCGCAATGCAATACTGGTTAGACTAACGCTAGAGAGATATATGGGAGTTAAAAGTATAAAGGCTAACTAAGGCAAAAGGAACCTAAGCCGTAGTATAGTTAACGCTATAGGGGGTAAACACTCTAGGGCTCCGAGAAGGCCTAACGAAGGCAGAAAATATAATAGCGACACTCTTAAGAATAGAAATAGGACTAAAAGACTGGCTCTACCGGGTAGGTATCCTAGTAGGTAGCCTAAGATGCGAATATAGCTGGCTAAGACAGACACCAAAACACGTAATACTATTATGCCCCTTACGTACTAACTAAGAAGTAATGCTTTTAGTAGCTAGCACAGAGAACTATAATATACTACTCTTAATATAAAAAGGCCTTAAGGCGGTTACCTAGTGGCTTATTAGCTAAAATATACTAAACCAGTTCTGGGTTGCAAGGGAAATAGTAATAAAGGGTAAGGGGGCGAGCAACGGGCGCCCCCTAATAACTCTACAGTAGTAGAGTAAAGTTTACGATACTAGCGCGTCCGTAGGCTTGTTACAGCAGCAGTGGTTCCCAAAGAGGTTAAAAAGTAAGGTAGTAGGAGCACCATAGGTGACTCGTAGGCGCCTCGCAGGCGCCTCGCAGGCGAGTCCTAAAAGGTAGGGAGATAGATTACGGGGTTTTCTCAAATAGAGTTTTCTCCCCACATATACATAAGGAGTAGTTCGCGTGGGCCCAATAGGGATCCAAATCAGACGTTAAGCAATGAATTATTATTATTTTCTTACTAAATAAGCTATAAAAAGCTATAAATAACCTATTACCCGGATAAAAGAATAAACCTCCCCTGCTAATTTAAGTTAATAGCGATAATAAATAGGAAATTAAAGAAATACTGGCCTATAAACTTATAAAGGGAATATTAAAGTATTATATTAGTTAGAAAGGATATAACCTAAACCCCACTTAGTACCCTATATAAAACTTTATAGGTAGTCCCTATAAGCTTTAGAAGTTCTATAGCTATTACCCTAATAAACCTAGACCGCTAAAGTACCTAGACAAGTAAATAAAATGCTAGTATAATAAAGATAATAAGCTACTAGAAGAATATAAGGACAAAAACGCCCTAGAAATTTCTTAGTTATATAAGGTGTTAAGATATCTAAGAACTTTAACCGGCGGTTAAAGTTATCTAATTAGTTAGATTCTCTTATTAAGACTTTTAGCAACAAAGCCTAAGGGTAGGCTTTTTTTTAGAGGGGGGGGTAATATTACAGCACTAGCAGAACTTGGTAGAACTTCGTACCGGTAAGTTGCTACAGATTGCCGTATATTACAGTTACGTGATATAAAGATCTTATAAAATATCAAACGGCGCTACTCTTCTTCTCCTTTCCTTTCCCTAGCTTTAAATTCTCGTTTATAAACAATCCAATCGTATAGGCTTACGCGTCCCCTTTTGCTATACCCATGCCTCAATTAACTAAGTCGCTAATAAAAAGCTTAAGGGAAAACCTTCCTTAGTATATTACCTACGGGCTCTAGGATCTACTATCTACTCCTTTATCGCAAAAGAAGATCGTATAAAATTAGCTAGGTTCGCTCTATAAGTAAAAAAAGGTATTCTAATTAGCTATAACGGCAAGATAATCTATTATATTTAGTTACTAGATAAATAGAAAATTAAGCGGCTTAAAGACGTTAAAATCTACAAAGGTAATATTAGTTTAAAGACTACTACTATATTTATAGAAGAACTTATTAACTCATCTAAGGAGCAAGGAAGGGAAAATACTACTACTCCTTAGCCAAAGCCTTTATTAAGAAAAAGGCAACGAAGAATTAATTAAAAGAAAGGTTGCGATAGCTTATCATATAGGCTTAAGTCTCTACCTAAAAAACTCACTACTACTACTACTTAATCGGGCCGCTAGACGTTAAGAATTAACCTATTAAGCAACCCTACTGCCTTCCTTATAAGCCTTATAGGTATAGACTAAAACCTTAACTAATAGGCCGATAATATTAACAAGCTACTAAACAACTAGGATAATAAAGTAGGTGATAAACTAATAGCCCTTCTATCTACCTCTCTCTTATAACCTATGCCTTAAGATCCTTATTTAAACGATCGCGACACGGCCAATTCTATAGCTCTACTAGCCAGCTATATTTAATATACTAGCTCACCCGATCTCGAAACGTATATATCTACTACCTTAATTAATAAAGATAAGCCTTATATATATAACCAAGCAATTAACGGCCTAAATAGCAAAGAATAAATAAAGGCGATAATAGAGGAAATGGAATCTTTAAGTAAAAACCAGACGTAGAGACTTATTAACCTTACCTCCCTTAAGCCTCCTTATAAGCCTCTCGCTAGTAAATAGGTGTTTAAAGTCAAAAGGATAGCGAGGTCCTACGCTATAAGGCTAAATAGGTTGTTAAGGGATATCTATAGTAATACGGTGTTAACTATAACTAAACCTTTACTATGGTAGTAAAACCTATAGCCTTTAGAGCTCTATTCGCGATTGCTGCCTACTATAACCTTAAAATTAAATAGATAAACGTTAAGACTGCCTTTCTCTATAGACCAATTAATTAAAAACTCTATATTATTATGCTAAAAGGCTATAAAGAAGCCGGTAAAGTCTACTACCTTAAAAAGGCCCTTTATGGACTAAAACAGTTACCTTAAATCTGGTATAAGACACTCTTAAGGTTTCTACTAGAAAAGCTTAGGCTTTGCCATCTACATATAAATCACAGTATATTCGCTACCAGTAAAGGATAAAAAAGTTTAATTATTTCTGCCTACGTTAATAATACTAAAATTATCTATAAAGACATAGCGGTAATTAACTAGGTAAAAGTAGAGCTTAAGGCAGCCTTCTAAATAATAGATCTTAGGCTAATAAGCTTTTACTTAGGTATAATAGTTACGAAAGATCAAACAAAGAAGAAGATTATACTCTTATAGCGAGCCTACCTTATTAAAGCTCTTAAACGCTTTAGATTATAAAAGGCTAATCCCTTACCGGTACCTATAAAGCACTTAATTAAGCTTATAGCTAATTAAGAAACTACTAATAAGGACAATATTAGAAGATACTAGAGTATAGTTAGTTTAGTTATATTTCCTATAATAGAAACAAGGCTAGATATCGCCTTTACGGTATTAACA
>Ga0307515_10020462_pt1 | contig 11803 bp, 12 predicted proteins | sample 17_EM_MG_FD_194513 | JGI IMG/M metagenome (GOLD analysis project Ga0307515, IMG submission 194513) | Populus trichocarpa ectomycorrhiza microbial communities from riparian zone in the Pacific Northwest, United States - 17_EM | ecosystem: Host-associated > Plants > Roots > Unclassified | place...
GAGGACAAAAACTAGTACAAACTTTAGCCCTTCCATTAGATTCCACGCTGATTTTTCTTAAGGAGATGGGTGAGATATCTTGCATGGATGCTAGGTTATTTATAGATTGGAGTCATTGAATTGGTCGGCGTTATCTCTAAATGAAGCCGACGAAGACTTGCTTGAGTCTTTAGTACGTAGTTGTTCGTTCTTTGATGGCAGTGATGAAACCGATTGACAAGATAGTAGAAATCACTCATGAATTCCTCCATAGATTCAAAAAAATTGACAATATCAATCACATGCCAATATTTTCTTGATAAGACTGTTTCCAGCATGATACTTTTCCTTTAAGTTAACAGGACTGGGTGCGATGCCTCGAGTCACAAGGCTTTGTTGAAGATATCTGGTGAAAATATCAGAGTAGGTCGAGAACTAAAGATTGTTAGGTGACAAAATGTTTGTGGTCCTGGGGTAGTTAGTTCAATGGAAGTTTCAGATGATTTTAAATGGATATAAGGTTAATCGTCGTTGATTATTCCTAGATGTAATTGTGTCTCTTTTTTTACCAAAAGCTTCCGGACTGGGTGCAATGCCTGCTTTATTAAAGAACTCTGGTGAAAGTGTGGGAGTTGGTCGAGAGCTAAAGATTGTTTGGTTGCAAAATGTTCATGTTAATTCAATGGAAGTTTCAGATGATTTTCGTGTATATAAGTTTAATCGTCGTTGATTTTTCCTGCGATTTTTATTACTGTTATTTGAATATGGAGAAGTCGCTACATGGTCCCACAAAAACCTAGTTAGCTCTAATATTGTCCACAGGCAGCAAGAGATTACTGCATTTGATCTTGTTACTGTCGAGCCGTTTTTATTGAAAATCTATGTTTGTTTGGATGTTTATTCCTTATTTCCTTTCAATAACCCGTTGTATTGATGAGCGTTATTTTATTTACAAAAGTTAATACATAAAAAATTGCAGGGGGGAGAAGAAGGTGTTTACTTGGTGCAGTGGTGGTGCAGCTGGTGTCGCCGGTCTGACGTGCGGCTAGTGGTGGTGTCCATGGAGGAGTTGGAGCTGCTGCTGCCAGTGTTAGAGAAGAAAGAAACTGAATGGTGGCGATTGTCGGTTTGCTGGAGTTGCTGCTGTTGCCGCTATGTAGAAAGAAGGAGAACACTACCAGAAATTCACCTAAAACCAACAGAATTACCGAAGAAATAATTATGTCGGTACATTGCGGTGATAAATACTGACGGATACTATTCCGTCTGTAAGTCGGCCGGTATGTACCGACGGAGTAATGCGGTCGGTATATACCGACGAAATTACAGACGAAATATATAGATTTTTTTTTAAAAAAAGTGGTTCGCTGACGTGGAAGTTTTTGCGGGCGATTTTACCGACGGAATCACCGAGGGATTCAAACCGGGATCTTCGTACAGTGACATGACAAATTCACCATAAGAATTACTAACGGAACCACTAACAATATGAGTCTGTCGGTGATTCCATCGGCAAAAGTTAATATAACATAAGTCTGCCGACTGTCTCCTCCTCTATTTCTCATTCTTCTTTCCCATCCCAACTCTCCCCTCCCAAACTGCAAACAACCCCCCCTAAAAAAAAAATCCCCCTATTCTCAGCACAAGTCATATTTCTTTAAGTTTTGTGGTCACAACATCCGTGTTCTGATTTATTGTGGATTTTATCATTTTTTGTTAGTAAATCTATCTTTTTAATTTTAACATTTAAATGTCAATTTTATTGTTTTTTTAGTGTATGTATTTTGTTAGTGTATGTACATGTTTTATTGTTATTTCTCAAACAAACTTGTAGTATGAATGTATAATTTTGTACTAGTTACGGTTTGTTTTAGATTTTGTAAAATTGTATTTGTTTGTAAATTGTTGAAACTTTGTTGAATTATTGAATTACATGTGTTGTGGTGAAATAATTAATAGCTTGTTTAACGGGTCCGTTTTAAATTTCATCAATGCTATTGCAGAGTTGTAATTTTCGTAAATTTATATGTATAAATTTGTATGGACGTTGATAATTCATAATGAATATTTATGAGAAGTTTTAATTAGTTTGTTGGATAATCTCGAGGTAAACCAATATTTTTGGAAATTGATTTACCTAACATAGTTAATTAATACATGTTGTCATCATAATTTTATAGAGGTTCGATAGAAGTCATTGATGACCGTTCATGGATATATCGAGATTCACCCCAAGGATTGTTGATGATGGATTATTGTAACAGGGTTCAGGGTTTTATTAATTTCGCAACATCTATTCCCAGAAATTTTACTGGAGGCGGTATTAGGTATCCATGTAGGAAGTGTCAAAATAAAAAGTATCTGTATCCAGATGTTAAAGGGTTTATGGAGAATTACCTGTGTTGGTATGCACACGGAGAACTATTTGTTCGTAATAAGAACATGGGAGAAAGGGTGGTTGGGTCAACTTCTAGTGCTAGCAACGTGCATGAAGTTGCAAATGACAACAATAATCCTTGCAGGAATATGGTTATAGATGCAATGAGAATGAATCAAGGTAATGTCAGTCAATATCCAATCGTAGAAGAAAAACCTAATGCAGATGCAGCTAGGTTTTTTAATCTGTTGAAAGATTCTGACGAACCATTATGGGATGATTGCATAGACCACGGTAAATTATTAGCTATAGCACAGGTGTTCACCATCAAGTCAGATCATGGGTTGAGTGAGGCCGGTTATGATAAAATTATTGAATGGGCGAGAAGCATTTTACTTGAAGGGAACAGGCTGAAAGAGAACTTCTATGCTACAAAGTCCATGATGAAACCTCTCGGTTTAGGACACTAGAAAATTGACATGTCCTAACTTCTGCATGTTATACTACCTTGAAAATGTTGAGCTGACCGAGAGCATAACATGTGGGCATTCCCGTTACAAACCCAGAATTGGCAAGGGAAAGACTCTCGTGGCATATAAAAAACTTAGATACTTTCCAATCACACCTAGACTACAGAGGTTATTCATGTCACCAAGGACTGCTGAACACATGACATGGCACCAATCACATGATGTGGTTGATGGAGTGATGATGCATTCTTCTGATGGCAAAGCATGGAAACACTTTAACAGTGTGCATCCTTACTTTTCAGCTGAATCAAGAAATGTGCGTATTGGGTAGTGTACAGACGGATTCAACCCATTCGGGTCATTTGCCGCTCCTTATTCTTGTTGGCCGGTCATACTCACGGTTATAACTTGCCATCGGAGATGTGTATGAGGCCAGAGTTCATGTTTTTATCTACTGTCATACTCGGTCCGAGCAGCCCTGGTCGGAATATAGATGTTTGTCTTCGACCGTTGATTGATGAGTTGACGCAATTCTGGTGAAGAATTGCATGATGTTGTATTAGAGTTCAGTGACATTGTGTTTGGTCTCCAATCCGGTAAGCAAAAGTTTCCTGATTTTGGTTTGACCCAAAATTGAGTAAAACGAAGTATCTTTTGGGAGCTTTCTTATTGGAAGACCAATCTCCTCCGCTATAACCTTGACGTCATGCACATAGAAAAGAACGTGTTTGAGAACATTTTCAACACCGTTATGGATGTCGCACGTCCCCCGCGCGGCGTCCGTTGGCGATTTTCGTTCATTTTGCTTGATTTGGGGTTTTTGAGAGTCACCTCCTAGTATTTGATTGAGGGTTACTAGGAAACCTGGATTTACTGGTCGTTGTCAGAGATTCCAGGGTAAGGGACGGGTTGTGGCTAGGAAAAATATTAGCACCCCTAACACACCCTACCTGAGATAAGCTACTTTACGGTTTGATGTGATTTGAAAATTTAAAATATTAATCAAATTCTTAAAGTTTTAATAAATCAGTTATTAAATTCCACAATAGATGTAGAAACATGTTTTTACATTTTCATGGAAAATACAACATGATTTTATTTGTCCTTCAAATACTTGACCATATACAAATTAAAACACCGAATTCTTTTTCTTCTTTTTTATTATTTATCTTTTTTTTTAAATATTAAAAGAAAACATACATAAAAGAAAATACAAACACACACTCTAAAATCACTTTTTACTATGTTTTTCCTATTACATGTTTACAGAATAACATAAACTAACAAACATTTAACAGAAATTTAAATACATATTCAAACATGTGACAATTACAAAAAGGTCCCTAGAAAGTCTAGGAACTGCATAGGAGGCCCTCAGGAATTGTGGAGCAGTGCGGCGCGTCTTCTCCACGCGCCGCCGTGAAATCCAGAGAGCTTGGGGAGTTCTGTAATGGCTTCCTTCCCTCTTCACCCTCCTATCGGTTGTGAGCAGCGCCATTACCTGTAAAACACCCAAAAATGCAACAAGCAAGTCTGTTTTAGCCTTTTCTTTCACTGTTTTCGGATCTACTTCTCTCCCTTCTCCTTTTTCAGATCTGCTCCTCTCTCTTCAAATCTTTTTTTGTTTCCTCTTCTTCTATTTCAGGTGGCCGGTGACATGACCAAGGGACTACTAGAATGAGTGTTTGCATGAACATGGCAGTCATGACTCTTCATTCCATGCAATCTGCATTCCTCCGTATTAACTAACATTGATATGTTCGAGGCATGTCCATCGACAAAACGCAAACTGTTAAGCCATTTGTAGACTAGTAGTTGTGTATTTTTCTCTAACACTAAGCTTGCTCTTAGCTTTGCGACCCGTGACCCTTCACAAACCAACTCCATATTTTTACGGTTACAGAACAAAGCTATATCCAATCTAGCCTTAATGTTATAATTTGTCTTCCCTTTCACATCTATTGTTGCTACCCAATTTTTGACCCATGTTTTGATATTTTTTCAGAAAAAAAACCCAAATAGCAAAAAAACAACGAAAACCCCAAAAAATGTATTTTTGATATATTTGCAACGTTTTTAGCATTTTCAACGTCATCTCAAAAGAATTTAAATTTTCAAATGTATTTTGAACGCGTTCAACTTTTAACGCGTTAATTTGACAATCACTGATTTTTCTTGTTGAGTCGACGTTGATATTGCTTGTTTTCAAAAAAATTCAAAAATACAAAAAAAAAAAAATCAAAATTTACAAGGGATCAAATATGAAAAGGAAAAGTTGAGGGATTAATTTATTTTTTAGGTTGTTTCGGGACCTAGCAATTAAAAATAACAAAATCTATAAAGAAAAGTGAAAATTTGGAATAAGGGGGAGAAAAATTTAGAGAGACAGGGGGAGGAGAAAATTTTAGAGGGGAAAGGGCAGCCAAAAAAAAAAAACCCTAAACCTAAATTATTTCTCTGAAGCCAGGCGCCGCCCCCCTCTCTTTGAAAAAAATAGAGAAACCCCTCTCCCAGCGAACCCGAGACCTGGCCGCCATCTCCCTCTCCCGGTCATCAACACACAGCCCTCATTTCCATCTTCCACAAATACACAGACAAGCCGTCGCCCCACCCCCTTTCAGCTTTTAGTTTTCTTGTCTCATAACAAGCAAAAAGCTTGGCTCTCCATCTTCCCTGCAAAAGGAGAGAACCCCACAAAACACACTCCCTTCTCCTCCAAAAAAAACCAACAGCCGCCCCCCTTTTCCTCTAGCAGCCTTCACCCGATTTCCCTCTCAGTGACCGCCCCTCCCATTTTGGGGGTTTTCTCCCTTTTCTTCTCCCAAAATCAGCCAAAGCTTCACCCTTCCCTTGGCCAAAACAGAGCCAGAGAGCCAAAGTTTTCCCCCTCTTCCTCTAGTTTTCTCCACCCGACAGAGGTCGCCCGCCGCTCCTCTCATCTCAGACCGAACACGGCAGCAGCCCCCGTTGTTTTCTGCTCAATCTTCTCTCAGTCCCACCGTGCCAACACCGCCACAGCAACACCTCAGCGGCCACAAACCCACGGTCTTCACCGTCAGCCGCAGCGGTGTTTTCTTCAGCCAGCAGCTGCACAGACGCGACATGAACCCATTCGCCAGTAGTCCCTTGGTCATGTCACCGGCCACCTGAAATAGAAGAAGAGGAAACAAAAAAAGATTTGAAGAGAGAGGATGCACTCACGGAGATCAGTCATTTCTTTAGAGATCAGTCATTTCTTTAGAGATATATACTCTAGTAAGTTGAATGTTGATCACATTGAGAGGCTTAAACAAATATTGTCGAGACACCATGTAAACTTGAGATGATATTTCCTCCATCATTTTTTGTCTCAATGGAGCATCTCCCCATACATTTACTGTTAGAGGAAAAAGTTGGAGGACTGGTCCAATATAGATGGATGTATCCATTCGAACGATTAGATATTACAGTTGTAATGTAATTCACATATAAAAGTATTTTCTTTGTTTTTGTTAATTGAAAATATATGATTAATTCAATGCAGGTACTTGTTCAATCTTAAGAAAAAGGTTAAGAACAAGACGCATATTGAGGCTTTGATATGTGAGGCCTATATTGTTGAGGAGATCTTAACATTTATCTCATACTTTTTCGAACCTCATTTGAGAACGAGAATCAATCACGTTCCATGACATGATGATGGTGGTGAAGTGCCTTCCAGTGGGAACTTGTCAATATTCTCCAATCCTGGACGACCCATACCTAAAAATGTCGTAAGAGGAAGATATTTGTCGGAAATAGAGTTCAGACAAGCACACAATTATGTTTTATTTAACTGTGATGAGCTGAGACATTTTATTCAGTGAGTATATGTACTACTAATTAAACTTTGTTAAGAATGTACTATTTATATATTGTAATATCATAAACTCATATAATTTGGAACAACCTTGCAGGCAACATCGACAATATTTACTGTTCAATAACTCACAGCTGACTGAATCCCAAATCTTTCAATTACAAAATGAACAATTTGCCACGTGGTTCAGAACACATGTAAGTACTATCACATACTCATTATCTCTTGCAAAGATAGTACTGTATGTCATTACAAAATTCTCGTTTACTGTTCATTGTTGTACATTATATATTTTGTCGATGGATATGTGTTCCATACTGAAGAATACGGGCATGGAAGAAAGACATACAACAACGGTGTTTGTGTTAAGGGATTGACTTGTAGTGAGTTAGAAGTTAACTACTATGGTAGATTAGAAGAGGTCGTCAAACTGTAATATTATAGCGAGCAGAATATAGTGTTTTTATTCAAATACTATTGGTATGACACCACTGACAGAGGAATCAGAGTTGATCCTCACTATGGTCTGGTCAAAATCAACTCAAAAGCTAGACTCCGCAATGTAAACGATGTTTTTGTTTTCGCAAAGCAATGTCAACAAGTTTATTACACATGCACCCCTTCATTTAGAAAGGATCGATCAAGAGTTGATTGGTTATCTGTTTTAAAAACAAAACCCAGGGGTCGTGTCGAGGTTGTTCAGGATGAGAACAAAGACACAAGTGTGCGAGATGAAGTCTTTCAAGTTAGTGAGTTGGTTGAACCATATCGAGTTGCTCATTCGATTAACTTGGAAGAAAAGTTAAATTTTCGTGTTTTCAATGATAATCTTGTTGATGTTGACGCAGAGGAGTTGAATGTTGTTTTAAGCTCTAATGGACAAGCAAATGTCGATGAAGATGATGATGATATCCATATTGAAGATTGCGATGGAGCTGATGACTATTCAAATGTTGATGAAGAAGATGATGATATCCATATTGAACATTGTGATGGAGCTGATGACTATTCAATTGACGATGAAGAAGAAGAAAATTTTGACTAACTATCAGAATCAAGGAAAGTGTAAAGCATTTTTTTATAATGTAATATATATTATGGATGATATTTTGTAACACGAAATATTTATTTTATAAGTATTAACTATTGTTATTGTTTTGTGTGATGGGCACTTTGTAATTTAAGTGTTTGCAGGAAGGTAAATAGGTAATACAAACATAATCTTTCATGCACAGTGCACGATCACCGATGTTTATACCGACGGATTAACAATCCGTCGGCATTTCACAGAGAGTTGCATAAATATTTATTGGAAATGCCACTCTCACCGACGTCTATACCAACGGATATAATCCGTCAGCATTTCATAGAGAGTTGCACTGGAAATGCTACACTCACCGACGACTCTACAGACGGATCCAGTCCATCGACATTTCATAGAGAGTTGTGGAAATACCATAATCACCGACGACTCTACAGATGGATACAATCCGTCGGCATTTGTAGGCAGTTCACAATTACCAACAAAATCACTGACAAAAGGTTCGAATTCCAAAGGGCAGGTATTAATGCATCTCTGTCTTTGTGCACTTGCCGATAGAATTACCGACAGACTGCGAAAAATATGAAGGGTAATTAAAAAATTCTGGTGTGAAATTCAAAATTTATCGATGGATTTTCGAAACATCATCGACAGTTTAATTAAAATTAATATTATTTAAATGTTCGTTGGGAAAACTGCGCTATAAATCCTAGCGACTGCCCCTCCAGTGCATTTTTTCATCTGCTTCGTTTCAAAGCTTTCCTTTTTGTTTTTTCCCTCTCATTTCCTTCAAAACTTTTGTGTTTTTGGCTTGTAATCTTTAGTTCAATCTTCAGCAAATTAAAAGGTATGTATTTCCATTTAATATGCTTAATGATTTAATTTTTTAATTTTTTCTTTGTTTTCGATGATAGTCTTGAAATAAACACACTATTAAGGTAAGCATTTTTAATTCCTAAAGTCTATAGTTTTTTTTTTTAATTTGTTGAATATATTTTATTGTTTGTATTGCCATAATAATTGAATACTTTGTTGAATTTTAATTGTTATTGTTGAATTTACCTTGTAATTAGTAATTGAATATATAGGAATAAATTTAATTATTTTATCTCAATTTTACTTTATTATCGCATGATATGTGTTTAATTATTTCCATTAATTTTAATTGTTATTTGTATAGATGTTAGGTTATATATAAGATTTTTGAATGGGGTCAATTGGTTATGGCTATTGTCAATATTTGCAGGTTTGAAAACTTTGGGTTGTCTCCAGTATAAGGGAGGTGCTGCTGAATTTTTTTTTAACAATCAAATTTAATTATGTGTAATTATTTGTATAAAATTGTGTAGATGCGTAAAACAAAATCAACAGCTCGTCGCTCACATATGGTCGTAGCTAGTTCTTCTAGCAGTGAGGATGACATGTCATTAGGTGTCAATCAAGAAGAGGCACTTGCACCGACTCGCGATGCTGCCTCTTCCAGCGCGGTTTCACAGCGCAGAGGCGGTGTGCCTTCACAGCGGAATCCATTCACTCGCAAGTACGAGACACATTGGAAGGACGACCTTTTAATGTAAATTTGTTTTGGTTTTAGTTTTTTTTTTAATTATAACATAATTTTTGAACAACTAATCAATATTTCATTAATTTAATTTATTGTTAGGTTCACAAACATTGAGGCCGCTCGAGTAATATCATAAGTGTTTAAATCGTCGATGGAGATTACATTATTTTAATGGAGTCAGGTTTCCAGACATCCTGAATGGAGACCTTATATCGATGCATGGTTTGACATATTTGAGGTTGGTGTTAATTTCTAATTTCTAGCTTATTTTTAATAAATTATTATTATAATTGTAAATAAATTATTATTTTTATTTTTAATAAATTATTTATACACAGGAAAAATTCGACTGGGACAACACGCTTGACAATGTTGTGAGGAGGGTGTGGAAAATCACGCGGCAACTAGGTAACATCGAAAATAATACGATATATATTTTTTAAAAAATTATGTTTTAAAATCTAATTTGTCATTATGGAAGTAGGTTGCGTGATTTTTGGTATGAAGCACAAAAAAAGGCCAACCAAAAAGAGAGAGTTAACGGTCTCTAAGGCTGGAACAACGTGGCGAGTTGAAGGGATTTCAAACCGCTATACATCCCGGGATATATATGGTTGCAATATATTGAGCACGTGACGTCTGAGCGGTTCACATGACGCTTACAGTTCGGTGCTGACAACCAAAACCGGCAAATTCATGGTTCGGTGACAATGCACACCGGCGGCTCCATTCCATTTACTGCACATGTGAAACGGATGGTAAGATTAATTTAAATGAAATATATCGTTAATTAATTTGTGGTTATTTAATTAATTTTTTTTCTTACAGGCTACGTCTCTTGGACTTGAGCCGAGCCCAATGGAGCTGTTTATAGAGATGCATGTGCAGAGTGAAGACCGCCAAAAGGGGGTGCAATAGTTCGTTGACAACCACGCTCAACACTTGTGGTATGTTTGTTCAACCATTTTATTTCGTAAGTTATTTATTTTATTGAATTGAAAATGATGATTTCTTTTTTCATTTTCAGGAGACCTATAATAGCCGGTTGAGGAAGAGATATGGGGACGATCCTTCGACCCATCCGAATTTCGATCCGGATTTGTGGATGGAGGTAGGATCGTGCGATGGACCTGATAAAAATCGGGTGTACGGGCTCTCCAACACTATAGCTGATAACTTGCGGGCGACTCGTAGTGTCTCAACCGTTGGGAGCTCCAAATAAGTATCGAGCACCCAATCTAAAGAGTTCGTGGCCTTGCAACAACACATAGCTCATCTCACTGAAAAATACGAGCAACTATCGGCGAATTATGAATAACACACGACTCATCTCACCGAAAAATACGAGCAACTCTAGACGAATTATGAGCAACTCCGCCAAATGGTCATGAACATTACATCACAGAAGGATGATACATGTGCGCCCCTCTATTTGGCCGTATGGTCCCAAGAACAACCAACCTCCTCCTCCTCCTCCTCCAGCTTTGCCCTTGGAACCCTTACTCTTACCCTTTTATATTTAGAGCCATATGCTCCACGCATCTTAGTCCCAGATATGAAAGCCTCATTTATAGGCTTCTCAGCGTGAAGTTGATCTTCTTCAAACTCGACATGACGAGTAACATCATTAAACGTCTTGATACTGTCATTGTGAATAAAGTTAAAACGCATGTGTTTCCAATTGCTTAGACTTGTTGTTCATAAATCATTTAAGAAATAACATAAAAAGTGGAAAAACAATAATTTTTTAATGGAAAAACATGAGTTCCTAAACTTAATGTTTAGATACAATATGTAAGCAATTCTCTAATTAGAAACATAAACAAAGACAGAACTAGTTTCTTTAATAAACACTTTATATTATAGCATATATCAATTAGGTGTGCAATCATTAAATAAAAAACTACTTTTTAAATTGACCAATAAAATTTTAATATTAATATTTATTAAACTATTTAAGAGCTCATAGTCGTAATCATGTACATCACATCTTACATAGTATTCTTTTCTAGCTTTCACCCATATGTCTCAAAAGAAACACAGGTTGTCGTGCTCAAGCGCATCACTGATAATACTTTGTCAGGTAGACTTGGGGTGCACCAATAAATTTGAATCCATTTTCGAATTAACAGTAAATTTTGTGTGCGTCCAAACCGAAAAAAGATAAAAAGGAAGAAAATAGAAGCTTTTAATTAACAAATAGTAGTGCTATTATTTATACATAGAACAAACATGGAGCTTAAAACAGGCAATCCAGCTCTTTATTAAGTGACAACAGATGGAAAAGATAACAAACACAATCAATATGGTATGCTGCAATATTGCCTCCAGTCAGCTTATATTACCAATAGGATTTTCTTCTAATTGTTGTCGTACCAGAACTGCTTCTGCAGATAGTCCACTATTTTCTTGTCCACTTGGAAGGCCTTGGCGAGAACATCAGATCTAATTGGTGGAGTGGATCCGAAGACTGCATTTGCGATTGTAATTACACCAGGGTTCTGGCTGCTCAAGGCACCAATGGCCGAAGCTT
>Ga0307515_10020463_pt1 | contig 11801 bp, 5 predicted proteins | sample 17_EM_MG_FD_194513 | JGI IMG/M metagenome (GOLD analysis project Ga0307515, IMG submission 194513) | Populus trichocarpa ectomycorrhiza microbial communities from riparian zone in the Pacific Northwest, United States - 17_EM | ecosystem: Host-associated > Plants > Roots > Unclassified | place...
TTTTAACCTCATTGACCAATTTTCCAACCATTTTCTGAGCGCTTCTGCCTCCTGTGATTTTTCTAACCTCCTTTGACTATATATTTATATATATATTTTGTGGGGACCCAAAAATGGGTTACAACACATTTTATTCACGGAACTCTCTAAGCAAATGAATTGACACGTGTAAAATATGTAGATATATCATTATAAAAAGGAAAAAACCAAAAGGAGAAAGAAAAAATGCAATAATATTAAGGAGCAAATCATTTGACGTGTCATATTGTCATTGAAGGTTATTAAGTTCAATTGTTCATTCCTGTTAAAATAATAAAATTATGTCTGGAATGTGAATTTTATTTTTTATTGTCTGATTATCCCATTGAAAGGAATACACTAAATCACGAGAGTAATAAATGAAGATTTTCAAGATATAACTTATATTTTTTTAATATTTTTTTAAATAGAAAATTTTTAAACTTGAAACTTAAGTTTCATATTATTTTGTATTATTAAGTAATTTTTAATTAGAAAAGAGAATAGATTGTAAAATTCAAACTTATAATTGTTTAGTTAATAAAAATCTAAAATTATATTAAAAACTCATTATAATCTAATAACTTAAATGGTTAAATAAAACATCAAAATATAATTAATATATTTTCTATGTTTAAACCTCTCGGATTACACCTTATTTGTTTTTGCGTTTCAAAAACGCTTTTGAATATTTTAAATTAATATTTTTTGATATTTTTAAATTATTTTAATGCGCTGATGTTAAAAATAATTTTTAAAAAATAAAAAAAATATATTTTAATATACTTTTAAATAAAAAATATTTTAAAAACAACTACAACCATTTACATACAAGCTGTGCGGATGTTTTAATAGCAATTACACTAGCCATGCCTTGCTGAATGTATTTGCTACCAAAAACGAAAAGAACAGGAAAGGACATGTGACAAGAGGCAAACCGTGTACCAATAGTCTTGAGCACATCATTTGACGTGATTAAGGTTATTGAGGCAACCGTGTACCAATAGGCACGAGGACAACAGAACCATGATATTCACGACCGGAAGCTATTTTCTTTCTCTTTCTCCCCTTTTCCATTTATTTTTCCTGGTTCTTGGTGGGCTAAGTCTCCATTGTACGATCACTTTATCTGCTCTATCTAAGAATTGGTTTCTCACATAGAATTATTTTTGTATTTTAAAAATATTTTTAAAAAGTTTAATTTTTTTTATTTTTTTTACTTTAAATTAATTTTTTTTATTTTTTAAATTATTTTGATGCACTGATATCAAAAATATTATTTTAATATATTTTTAAATAAAAATTATTTTAAAAAATAACCATATCAATACCTCCAAACATTTAAAATATGTAGTGAGACCTTGGCAGGCTCTTACATTGGCAGGCTCTTACATCACCTCGCTAGGGACACTATGATGTGCGGGATCCACTAACAAGCTGTGTGTGTGTGTGAGAGAGAGAGAGCAAATGCACGCATAAGATTGTCCTGTCCTCAATAAAAAAAATAAAATAAAAAATTCCAACTCGAGGGCGTGTTTCAGGTGCCATAGTGTGCACAAGAAAAATAACCAATATACAGCGAAAATGGAACCAATATATTTTTCCCATTTTTAAGGTCTTCTATTAAAGACAGTGGCATGCGAATTGAAATTAAGAAAAATGGTGATGTATTCGGTGACGCCAAGGAGCTTTACTATCCACGTACGCCATGATAATCGAACCGCTTTAAACTAATCAGTCGCCAGATTGAAATTAAGAAAAATGGTGATGTATTCGGTGACGCTGAAGCAGCTTTACTATATATCCACACCATGTTAATCAAACTGCTTTGAACTAATAAGTTTTCATTAATAATTAAGACATTGTAATTATTTTATATATATATATGTGTGTGTGTGTGTGTGTGTCTTTATGCGCTAATTAACTTACTTAAAATTATTTGTCAAGTTGAAAAGCCTCAAATTAATTAATACTTTCTAAGGAGGGTCAAGTTAATTTTAGCACACGTGGGATGATTTTGATTTTCCTTGGTGCTCGTTCACTTTGGTTTAGTTAGTCAACATGGGAAAAAGAGGATGCATTCATTCATAAATATCCTCGTTAAAACTATATGCTTTGGATAGTAATTATGCTCGAGACTTGTCTTTGGGGTGGAGATTAATCTTAAACTATCTACCCTTTTTATAATTAAGTACAAGTCAATTGCCAACTTCTACAAGTTACACCTGCTAAGTTTGTTCATGTTACGCCAGCAATATATATAGATGTCCGAATTTGAGAATCATCACATTGAATTTTAGCAAAATAAAAATTTTACACGTTATGAAGTAATATTGAAATTTTATTCGCTTATCTGAGTCTATAAAATGCGCTTTTCTGGGATGAGATTTCCTTGAATGCATAAAAAAAAAAAGTAATGTTAGAGAACTTGTAATTAGTAAACATTATATCTTAATCGATCAAAGCTAATTAAGCTTATGCATGCTAATTAATTGGACCCAAATTCAAATAGATTTTTATGGTATTTGCATTCAAATTAATTTGTCAGTGGGCGAACTATACTAACGAACTCATCACAAGCTCTCAACCTTGTCCCATATTATTTATGATTGGCCACAGGCAATAATTAATTTGCCTTTTCTATTAAATTTTGTTTCAAGCTAATCACTCTAAATTAAAGGTTTAATATTTGATGTTAATTATCAAAATGTTTATAGTTCAATTACAAGAGTGTGAAGAATTGACTTTGGAACCAGGAATAATTCAGTAAACCGACCATTCTGACCAAATTAAAATTTCCGTACTTAGGAACCAAGATTGACTTGCATTTATATTTCTGAACTCGGTACGTCTCCTCATTAGAATTGTTGCAATTGCTAAATCTACAGCCCCATTAGTACGAGAATATTATATTTTTCTTTTTTTTAAATGAATTCTACACCTCTTGAATATTATTTTAGTGTGAAGAATTTAACCCTTTATCTTTTAGTTTTTTTTTTTATAATTTAATTTAATAATACCAGTCATACCGCAACTTATTGGCTGACAAGATTTGATATATACTGGTAATTTTTTTGGCATAAAAAATATATAAAAAAATATTAAGATCTAAGAATGTTAAGTCTATCTACGAAACTAAACCCAAGAGCTTTGGGTCTAGTCGCAATACCAGATCTAAGAGTCTTGCATGTGGATTTGGTTGCAAAGTTATGTCATGAAAGTGTGATAACTAAAAAAAAATAATTTAATATTAAAAAATATTAATTGAAAAGGAAAAAATAAAGAGGAAAAAACAAAGCAAAGCGCTATTCCAATGAATATGGCTTTGCGAGGAGGGGTACGGTAAAATCCTCTCATGAGATCATGATAATCTAATGAAAAGTAAACAAAATAAATCATGAAGTTTAATTCTTAATCAAATTAATATTGAAAGATGAAATTGAAAGAAAAAAACTAATTAAGAAAAAAAAATCTGAATCAACTGAGTTAACTCGCTAAATCTGAAATCCATGTCATGAGAGTGTGATAACTAAATAGAAAAAAATTTAATATTAACGAATTAAATAAAATAAAAATAAATTAATTAAAAAAATATAATTAAAAGACATTGACTGCAGTAAAAAATCGATTTTTTTTTAAGTTATAGTTAATATATATACAAACACTTCTGATAAAAAATAAAAAAAATCAGGTCATGGATCTTCCCTCGAATCGAAGCAAAGTACTTAAAAAGGGTTAAATCATAAACAGAATTAATGGCCCTTAAACGTCACCAGAAATCTCAATCAAAATCATTATACAATAGATGTGACAACATTCAATGAAACCAGAACATAATTTATACCAAATGGAGTGGATCATCATATTTCTAAGAAACTCCCGTGATAATGTTGACAAACAGTGAAAAATGTACATGACGAAAGACACTGCTTGAATGGAAGTCTATTTATAAGCAGAAATCTCTTGTCCATAACCTCGCACTTCTCTTTCATTTACGATTAATTAATTTTTGGCTTTCTACAATTTCCACCACTCTCACACTCTATCAAACACAGTGAAGTAGAGCAGAGAAGCCAATAAAAAAAACCCAAAGAAAGAAAGAAAGAAAGAAAACAAAATTGATCAATGGAAGAGATACTGTCCCCCTCTTCCTCCTCTTCACTCATCTCATTTGCTCAAGAAACCTCTTCAACGCTTCAACAACGCCTCCAATTCTTCCTTCATAGCCGGCCAGAATGGTGGGTTTACTCAATCTTCTGGCAGGCATCAAAGGATGCTAGTGGCCGCCCTGTTTTATCATGGGGTGATGGTCATTTCCGCGGCAATAAAAAGTACTCAAGCAAGGACAGCAACAAGCAAAACCATCCCAAATTCGGGTTCAATATCGAAAGAAAGTCTCTTTTCAATGAGGATATGGACCTGGAGAGATTGGTTGATGGTGATGTTGCTGAATGGTACTACACAGCATCGGTAACACGAGTATTTGCCGTTGGAGATGGAATTCTTGGCAGAGCATTTACCTCTGGTTCTTCTATTTGGTTGACAGGTGATCGTGAACTACAAATTTTCGAATGCGAAAGAGTTACAGAAGCTCGGATGCATGGAATTCAGACTTTCGTCTGTGTTTCAACTCCATCTGGGGTTCTTGAATTGGGTTCCCCAGTTTTTATCAGCGAAGATTGGAGCCTATTGCAACTAGCCAAATCAATATTCGGTGCAGAAATTAATGCAAATCCGGTTCCAAAGCAGTCCAACCATGAATCTCAACCTCAAATTTCAAACTGTAATGTTTCTAATCTCCTTGATATTGGGTTGTTTTCAAGTCCTCAAACGGAGAGAACTTCTTCTCTAGAGAATAAAAAAGAGGTCTTCGGCCAAGGCAGATCATCTTCCGACTCGGGGCGTTCTGATTCAGATGCTGGATTCAGAGAGAATCATATCGGGTTCAAGAAGAGAGGAAGAAAGCCAGGTGGAAAGGAATCACCTCTAAACCATGTGGAAGCAGAAAGGCAGCGAAGAGAGAGGCTTAATCATCGATTCTACGCACTTCGATCTGTGGTTCCAAATGTGTCAAAAATGGACAGAGCTTCTTTGCTTGCAGATGCAGTCAATTATATCAAAGAGCTCAAGAGAAAAGTAAATGAATTGGAAGCAAATCTACAAGTAGTATCCAAGAAATCAAAAATCTCAAGCTGTGCAAACATTTATGGCAATCAAAGCACCAGCACCAGCACCATGGTGAATCACATAAGGCCTCCTCCAAATTATATGTCCAATAATGCAGTGGAAGTGGATGTGAAGATTTTGGGATCGGAAGGTCTGATCCGAGTACAGTCCCCAGATATTAATTATCCTGCTGCAAGATTGATGGATGCACTTAGAGAGCTAGAATTTCCAGTTCATCATTTGAGCGTGACTAGGGTCAAGGAGCTGGTGCTGCAAGATGTTGTAATCAGGTTTGATGATGGATTGGTAACTGAAGAGGCGATGAGGGCTGCTATTTTTCAAAGAATGCAGAACTAGGCCAACTAATTAACAATGATGATTGGTGCACTAAGATGTAAGAGAAACGGTTCAATTTCGTCGTAGAAATCACGCAAGCTCCAAGGTGAAGTTCCTATCGCAAGGAACATAAAATTATATTAGCATATGTACTTGAATTAAGTTGCTTGTTCCTTAGCTTTATCCCACTCGATCGTGTGATCAGTTAGATTATGTTGTCAGTTTAATTTATTGAAGAAGCAGGCACGTCAATTGCTTGCTTGCTCAATCTTTCTAGTCCTTGTTAGTTTCCTCCCTTGATATGCTTTGGAAGAACTCATCTTATGAATATTACATATTTTCAATCGTTGAATCTTAATATTTAGAGCACATGGATACTTCATTAAGTGTTATGTTCGTATGCTAGAGAATTTTCTCCCAGGTTGAAATTATGGTCCGTAAAGAACTAGAGCTATGATCAGTAGTGTAGCGATTAAATGTTTCAATGATTGTGCATCATCTTATAAGAACTTCAAAGGGCTAGGTCGATTAACCTGATCAGTTCTTCTCTTTCGGGCGTTAATTAATGTTTTGATTCATCATAGGTAACTGCTAGCTAGCTAGTGATTTTCCTATATTGTATCTCTCTTCTTCTTTTTCTTTTTTTTTTATCAAATATAAAAATATAATATATCAAAATTGAACATGCCAGAAAACTAGCAAGTATATATATATACAAATCAGAAGCAAAAAAAAAACATACTCTCATTCATAAAAATATAAAAAATTAGCTATTTAGAGAGAAAATCAAAAATACCACATCGATTAGTTAAAGAATCTAGGATCCGGCAATTCCTAAAAATAATCAACCAAAAAAAATAAAATCTAACAGCTACTGAACTTTTTAGCGAAGTTTTCATTGTCACCTAATCAATATATCACAAACGGTAATCAATGTTTTATTTTTCACCTACATTCTTTCTCATTAATAATAATAATAATAATAATAATAATAATAAACTGTAACAAGAAAGAAGAGAAATTGCTCTCAAAAGAGGAATAAAAAGGAAGTTCTATTAATTGAATGACTTAGGAATTTGGGGATAAATTAATTTTGTGTCACTCAATTTAGGACCATGCATTATTTGGTAGAGAGTGAATTACAAAACTAATACTATCTGGTTTTTGGATGATTTGTTTTTTTTACAGAGATAGGATTTTATTATACTAACATTGTGAAATATTTCTACAGCTAGATTTAATTAAAATCAGCCTAAATATAATAGAATTCTCTTCATAGAAAGTGAAATGGACTACATTTAGCTGTAAGTAAGTCAAAATAAAACATAAAATGAAAATTTTATAGAGAAAACTAATGATCTAAGATCCAGATTTAAGAAATTGATATTATTTCACAAATAGACCGACAACTAGCATTTTTTTTGTAGAAACTCACTAATATCTATGTTATTTTTATTTTACTTGATACATGTTCTTACCAAAATATTTGAGGATTGAAATATTAACAATCTACATGAAATTTTCAATGCAGTCCAAAGACACATAAGATACAAGAAAAAAATAAAAAACAAACAAGATCATTAAGCCTTAACCCAAGTAAAATGTTAGATAAATTGGACAAATGCGAGAAGAAATATTAGATCTCGTAAAAAGCATATTAAATCCAAGATTAATGAAAAAAATAAAAAATAAAATACAAGAAGCCTTGCAGCCGATCGAAGCCGAAGTATAGTAGTGACTGACTAATTAATTCGATTTGGTTATTTAAAATTTAATGTGATTTTATATTTTCAAATAAAACCAAATGAATAAAACTTGCTTTTTCATCATTTTCTATAATTATAGAATAAAAAGATGAATGTATATCTTTATTTTCAATTAAATATTAATACGAAGCATTTGGAGTTTTAAACTTGGTCAGCCTTCGACTTTAAGCACGTGCTAATTTTTAAAACAAATGGAATGAGAGAAAAGTCTAAAATGGATTCTTCAATGCTCAAAAACGAAAAAGGACTTGAAAAGAAAATGCGAAAGAGAAATGGAAAAAATAGAAATGCAAATACAAGAAGGGAGCAGGTAAGTTTGTGTAAGGTATGCCTTCCCGATGCATTTTAGAAAAAATCCATGCAATTAAGAAATATAGAACTCACAAAAGGTTAGAGAATAAATTTGTGTTTGGGGGCAGTGGTGTAATCACCGCCGGTTTTATATATATTTTTTTGAATAGTTTTAATGTGTTGATATTAAAAATAATTTTTTTAAAATAATAAAAAATATATTTTTTAATATTTTTTTAAGTGAAAATATTTTAAGAAACAATACCAATCATTATTCCAAACACCCCGAAAGATAAAAAAAAAAAAAAAGCACTCCTCCTTTGTGAGAAAATAAAATTAAGTAATAGAACAATAATTGCAGGACTACAACTTAAGAATTGTTTTCATTCTTGAGATGTTTGTACACTCAAGAATTATATTTGCATGATGATCATTTGCACACTCTAAACAGTAACGAGCATTTGAATATTGACCAAGTAAACCTTACAATCATGCGTGTGCCCGTTGGTTTGGCATTCATTTAGTTTGACCTATATTTTCAAAATGCTTTCAGAGCCCCATGATTTGTTTTTTCTTTCCTTGGGAAAACTCGCTTTGGAGAAACCAAAAACTAGGGTGGTCATAAAGTTGTGTGGAAAATGAAGTTTCCTCCATAAAGTCGATCGGCAATGGTCCTCATTTCCATGAACTCGATATTCTTGCTATATATACACATCATTTCCTTTCGCTTAATTTGTTTTTCTCCATGCATTTCATGTCTTGATTGTTTCGTTTCACATGGAGCAATCAATGGGTAAGATATTGGTCAAGAAGGTGGAGCTGTTCTGACCAGGAACTTATATTCCTGCCGTCTCTTTCCTTCTAGCTAGAAAACTTTTGTCCCGGGCCGCGGGCCGTGGACGGTGCACTTATCAGGGGGGCAGCTGTTTGGACTTTTGGCATAGATATTTTCTCCCAAGACCATCTAGGGCATAGTTGTAATATCTTGTTTGATTTGATGAGTTGATGCTAAAAATTCAATATCGCTAAGTTATTAGTTGAGTGATTATGGGGTGTTTTGATTGAAAATGTGGTTAATTTTTTTTTAAAAAAAACTTACATATATTTTTTACTTTTAAGAGGTGTTGTTTATGCTTTAAGATGGTTGTACCTTTGAAGAAAAACCACCACATTTCCAAACCAAACACACGACTTTCACAAGCTAAAACTCATTCAATTCAAGTAGGTTTTTAATGATCCCAATAATTCAATCAAACTCAATTTAAATTTGACTAGATTAATTATAAGTAAAAAAAATAAAAAATAGTAATACTATCCAATAATAAAGAAGCTTGGTTTTTTTTTTTAATAATAGATTGTGGTTGTTATCATTTTAATATTTTATACTTTAAGTTTGGCTTGTATTTTGGATATTTGAACTATGTTTGTAATTTTAACTTTTAAATCTTTAAATTATTATTTATTTTTTTAGATTGAGTAAAATTTATGTTGAAATTGAGGTTAGAAGTTGCATAATATTTATATTCATCATGCTAAATCATTTTTAATGTAGTATGTTGTTAATCAAATGAGTTGATTGATGACCTGCAAATTGACTCCATAATCTTGTAACTTGAGCTCTTTTTTAGATCAGTTTACAAATCTTGCCTAAAAACTATAATTGTAGATAATATTCTAGCATGCATATTAAGCATATATTTAAACTTGTAATAGATATAAGATCAAAGTCCTAGCATGCATACTAATAATAAAAATAATAATGCTTAAATTAAAACAAATAATGGTACTTGTTGAAACACTTTAAATAAATCAAATTTTTATCATTGTCAAAGATGAATCATTTTTCCTCAATGCTTTATTGCTCATCACTTGTGCAACTAAAAAGTTTGTAATATGTCTTCTAAGATTCTAACACCACCACTTTGGTTTAGATACATTTCTAAACAAGGTCTTTGAAATAAAGATTATGTAATTTAAATATCTCTCAATAAGATGAACTCAAACTCTAAATTTGAGAAAAAAAATCAAAGCATAATTAAAAGGGAGAAGAAAAACACTAAAAATAAGATGAAAAAGAGTGTAAAATTTAAAAATTTCAAGTTAGAAACTCTTTCTTTATCTCCCTTTTATAATGAATTTTGAAAGTTAAAAGGTTGAAAAATTAGTTTCCCTCATTATCAACCATTAATTAGCCACTATAAATCAAAAATTAAATCTAAAAAAACAAAAAGTTCTTTGAGAAAAAATCAAGAGTTATTTGAGATAATTTTTTTATTAACTCGTAATTTGTTTAATTAAAACAAATCTCTAACATAGTTGATGGTCTTTTTACATTTATTTTATCTGTTATTCTTATTATTTTTTAGGATTTTGTTGTTGTTTATCTTTATTGTTTTTGCATATTTTTCATAGGTTTATGATGTTATAATGGAGATTTGTTTAAAATTTTGAAAGTTTGGAGTCTAGACTGTTTGAGCCAAAGTACAAGTACGTAAGAGAAAGATTTTCTAAAATAGTAGAGTTGTTGGATAAATTGTTAGAAAATAAGAGTATCTATAGTATAGTTTTCTATCTAATTTCAATCAGATTTTATATAGCATAAAATATATTTTTTATGCTTTTAAAGTTTGTATTATGGTATCTAAGTCCTTTTAAAAAATATCTATTTAATTTAGATCAACTTGAATATGAGATATATGAGTTTCCTCTCTATTTTAGAAAAGATCTACCTTAAAAAAAAACATGGTAGTAGTAGTAATGTAATTAAATGAAACATTATATTGAAGAAATATGGAAATATATGCAGCGATTCCATACAGGATTCAAGGGCAGAAATCCTGCATTGATCTTCTGCACACATTACTCTATTGAGAGATCCCCTGCTATAATCCTTCATTTCATTTATGTCATGATCTCCATAATTTCTGTATCAAATCATGTATATATATAGTAAGAAGTAATGACCTGTAATGTATGAAATGCCTATTTAAAGGCACGAACAATATACATGAATATAAGTTCAGTTTTCCTACATGGTATCAGAGCCCTCTATCACTATGACATCTTCTTCTTCAGTTCAAACAACGTTTTCTGCTTCTTCTCTTGAGACTACACTCCCAAAATCACATTTGCCTGATATCTCCATCAAACTGGCTTCAAACAATTATCTTCTGTGGAAAGCACATGTTCTTCCTGTTTTACGTGGCTATGGACTCCTTGGATATGTGAAGGATGAAGTCCCTTGCCCAGAATCAACTATCATTGGTGAGAATGGTGAGTTGCAAACAAACCCTGCTGCAGCAGTTTGGCTGCGCACGGATCAATTGATCCTTGGATGGATCAACAGTTCACTATCTGATGGACCCCTTTCCCAAGTCATCAATAGTGAATCTTCGCATGATGCATGGCAAGTGTTAGAGACCCTTTATGGCACTCACACTCGAGATCGCATCCAACAAATCAAAGGCGAACTACAGTCTCTGATAAAAGGTACTTCTTCACTGGAAGATTATTTACAAAAAGCAAAAGCTTTGGCTCTATCTCTCTGTGGTGCAGGTAAACCAATGGATGATGATGAATTCATCATTTGTATTCTTCGGGGATTAGGATCTGAATTTGATCCTATAGTAGCAGCATTAAATGCTAGAGACACTTTTCCATCTCTTGAAGGAATTATTGGCAAACTTCGTGACTTTGAAATTCGAATTCAAGGAGCAAGAACAACTGCTCCCTCTATGGCGTTTTATACAAATCGTGGCCGCACAAACTCAAAGCCATGGATAAACACCAGCACTCGTGGTCGCAATCATCGCAGCTTTACTGTGAGAAATCCCCCTAACAACACTCCACTACGAGCTAAAGAGACTCGTTTTCCTCACCAAAATGGAAGCTTCAATGGAACCCGTCAGAAACAAATTTCACATAACAGTAATCGTGGGCGTGGTAGCATCACTTGTTTTCGATGTGGAGGACCTAATCACAAAGCAGATGGATGTTTCGCATCTGATGAAGAAGCTGATCAGTACAAGACCTTTGCTGCAATCAAAATTGGTGAAACTGCAGAAGATCCATGGTATTCTGACACTGGAGCAAACCAGCATATGACGTCTGACACAAATGAAGTCCAAGGTATTATTTCTTATCCTGGAAATGACTCTGTTATGGTTGGAAATGGCCAGGGCTTGCCTATTACTGGTACTGGAAACGTTACTATTCCCACTACCA
>Ga0307515_10020464_pt1 | contig 11801 bp, 7 predicted proteins | sample 17_EM_MG_FD_194513 | JGI IMG/M metagenome (GOLD analysis project Ga0307515, IMG submission 194513) | Populus trichocarpa ectomycorrhiza microbial communities from riparian zone in the Pacific Northwest, United States - 17_EM | ecosystem: Host-associated > Plants > Roots > Unclassified | place...
TAGCTATTTTGTTAAGTGATGTACATTTGCTTTTGATGAATTATTAAGTACTATTTTCTTATGAAATGAAGGATGTGTATTTCATGTATCCGGATTCCGGACAGTGCGAATTAATGGGATGAGTTTAGCTGAATTTTTAACATTCAGGACTCACCTAACTTCAAGCAAAGTTCAAACCCAGCTTGTGTTCACGATCAAAATTAGCAAAAAATTAGTAAATATTAATAGAAATATTAATAGAATTTTTTTATCGGTATATTACGATGACCTTTACCGACAGAGTTTTTCATCCCTATATCTATCAGTAACACCAAAAGAAAGATTCTCTTAGTATATATCAAGGAAATTACAGTGGAAAAAAAAAAAAGCCAAATAGTACGATAACGTGTAACTTTTACAGACAACATTACCGACATGATTAACCTAACAGTAAAGTACATCTATAAATATACCGACGGGAAAATTTATTAGTATATACCGAGGGAATTACTAAGGGTATTGCAGTGAGATTAAAAAAAGTTTAATCATACAGTAACATGATATTTTTAACGACAAAATGACCAATGAAGTTAGTGATGGAATAATTCCATTGGTAATGTCATCAGTGATATTTAATTTATGACCTTCTTCTCGCCCTTCCTCATTTCTCCTTCTTTCTTATGCATTTTGTTTTGCAACAAACAATCATCCTCCTCCAATCTCAACACAATTCAACCTCCTGCAACAAATCAAACAACCACAATTTCAAATTTTATTGAGAATTCTCCACTCTAAGTAAGCAAATCTATCCTTTTTTTTTTATTTGAACTCAATTTTAAAATGTTGATTTTTTGCGTATTTTTTGTAGTACATATATTTTGTTTGGGTGTTTACTTGTTTTATAGTTTTTTCTCATACAAATTTCTTGTATGGATTTATGATTTGTACATGTTACAGTTTGTTTTAGATTTTGTAAAATTATTTTGTTTATAAATTGATGAAACTTATATTGAATTTTTGACTCAGGTGTTTTGTGATGAAATAAATAATGGCTTATTTAATGGGTATATTTTATATTTTTTCAATTTTATTACCGAGTTGAAATTTTTGGTAAATGTATAGAAATTTAAATTTATATAGATAATTGATAATAAATTAAGAGTACATTTAAAATAAATTAAATAAGTTTGAGCTAAATCAATATTTTTACAAATTATTTAGTTAATTAATACATGTTGTCATCATTATTTTATATAGGTTTGATAAAAGTAATGGATGATTATTCATGGATATATAGAGATTTACCCAAAGGGTTACAAATGATGAATTATTATAATGGGGTTCAGGATTTTATTAATTATGCACTATCTAATCCGAGAAATATTAATGGAAAGGGTATTAGATGCCCATGCAAGAGGTATAAAAATAAAAACTTTCTCGATCCAAATACTATAATTATGCATCTTCTACAAAAAGGGTTCTTGAAGAAATACTTGTGTTGGTATGCATATGAAAAACCATACGTTCCTCACGATACAATGGTAGAAATGATGGTTGGGTCAACATCTAGTTCTAGCAACGTGCATGAAGTTATAAATGACAATAATAATCCTTATAAAAATATGGTTATTGATGCGATAAAATTGAATTAGGGTCATAACAATCAATGTCCAATAGTAGATGGAGAACTTAATGCAGGCGCGACTTGATTTTTTTATATTTTAAAAGATTCTGACAAATTATTATGGGATGGTTGCAAAAATCACTGTAAATTATCAGCGCTTACAAGTGTTCACTATAAAGTCAGATCATGGGTTGTGTAAGACTGGTTATGACATAATTGTTGAATGTGTGAGAAGCATTTTACCTAAAGGGAATATATTAAAAGAGAACTTATATGCTGCTAAGTCCATGATGAAACCTTTTAGTATAGAATACCAGAAAATTGACATGTATTCAAACTTCTACATGTTGTACTATCTTGAAAATATAGAATTGACTAAGTGCTGAACATATGAGCATTCTTGTTATAAACCCATGACTAACAGGAAAAGACTCTTTTCACACACATAAAACTTAGATACTTTCCAAACACACCTAGACTGCAGAGGTTATTTATGTCACCAAAGATTGCTGAGCACATGACATGAAACCAATCATGTGATACAGTGGATGGAGTGATGGTGCAGCCCTTCAATTATGAAGCCTGGAAACACTTTATCATTGTGCATCCTTAGTTTTAAGTGGAGATAAGAAATGTGCATCTTGGGTTATGAATAGACGGAATCAATCTATTCTGGGCATTTAGTACTCTTTATTCTTACTAACCGGTGATACTCACGGTTTATAACTTGTCTTTGAGGATGTGTATGAGGCTGGAGTTCGTGTTTCTATCTATGATCATACTCGATCCTAATATTCCAAGTCAGAATATAGATGTTTGTCTTTGACCGTTGATTGATAAATTGAAGCAGTTGTGGTCATTCGGGGCTTTGACTTATGATGTATCGAGGAAAAATATTTTTGTTAGCAAAGTTGAAAGGGATATTGCATTGCCGCTTCTTTCGGGTGAAGAATTGTATAACATGGTGTTAGAGTATGATGACATTATGTTTGGTTTTTAATCTAGCAAGTAAAAATTTCTTGGTTTTGATTTGACCCACAATTGGGTAAAACAAAGTATTTTCTAAGAGCTTTCTTATTGGAAGACCAATCTCCTCCGTCATAACCTTGATGTCATGCACATAGAAAAGAACGTGTTTGGGAATATTTTCAAAATGATTATGGACATGAAGGGGAAAACAAAGGATAACATCAAAGCTTGAATGAATATAACTTTGTTTTGTCACCGTAAAAATATAGAGTTGGTTTATGTTAGGTCATGGATCGCAAAGCCTAAACCCAGTTTCATCTTAGATAAGAATGCATAATTACTTATCTACCAATGGCTTAAAAGTTTGTGTTTTCTTGATGGACATGCCTGAAAATATCAAGGTTGATGAATTAAGAGGATTGCAGATTGTATGGAATAAAGAGCCATGACTACCACGTGTTTATGTAAAAACTCAATCCATTAGTTTACCAGGATTTATTCCCAAAGTGAATATGAGATGTACTCAAGGAGATCAATCACTTTTTTAGAGATATATGCTCCAACAAGTTATAGACACAACACATGGAGAGGCTTGAAACAAATATCGTCTAGACAATATACAAATTTGAGATGATATTCCCTCTATCATTTTTCAACTCGATGGAGAATCTACCTATACATTTACCATTTGAGGTAAAAGTTGAAGGCACAATCCAATATAGATGGATGTATCCATTCGAGAGGTTAGGGATTACACATGCATCATAATTAAAATTTTATTATCTTTCTTTATATATTTCAAAACATTTATTTAATTCCATACATGTACCTGTTCAACCTTAAGAGAAAAGTAAAAAACAAGGTGTATGTTGAGGCTTCAACATGCGAGGCCTATATTATTGAAGAGATATCAACATTTATCTTGTACTATTTCAAGCCTCAATTTAGAATAAGAATCAACCACGTTCCAAGACATGATGATGGTGGGAAAGTATCTTTGTGTAAGAACTTATCAATATTCTCTCATCCTAGATTACCCATACCAAAAAATGATGTGAGGGAAAGATATTTGTCAGAAATAGAATTCATACAAACACATAATTATGTGCTATTTAACTGTGATGAATTAAGACCTTTTATTCAGTAAGTATACTACTTAACATGTCATTATTTTTGAACAATTTATCTCTCATAATATTATAAACTAATACATTGTTAAATTCCTTATATGCAATATTGTCAATATTTACTGTCCCGAAACTCATAGCTAATTAAATCTTAAATCTTTCGATTACAAGAAGAACAATTTTTCATATGGTTTAGAACACATGTAAGTAATGTTTAATTATTCTTATCTCTCGGGATACTTAATTTCATTACACATTTCTCGTTAACTATTCATGATTGTACTTTATGTACCAAGTTTATCAATTAGGAGGGAATGCTAGTGTTACTTTGTCTTTACTAAGTCTGAGTCCTGAAAGAAAAGTGAAGTGCTATAACATGTATTTCGACAATGGACATGTGTTTCATACTGAAGAATATAGGCAGAGTAGTACTACAACAAGTATTTCGTCAATGGACATATAATAATGAAGTTTGTGTTAAGTGATCGAGTTTTAATGAGTTTGAAGTTGACTACTATGAGAAGTTGGAAAAGGTCATTGAATTGCAATATCATAGCGAACATAATACATAATTTTTATTCAAATGCTATTGGTAGAACACCACTGATAGAGGAATCAGAGTAGATCTTCATCATGGTTTGGTCAAAATTAATTCAAAAGTTAGACTCCGCAACATCAACAATGTCTTTTTTTTTTGCTAAGCAATCAATGCCAGTAATTTTATAACACATACATTCTTTCCTTTAGAATGATCATTGAAGAGTTGATTGATTATTTGTAGTGAAAACCAAACTCAGGGGTCGTGTTGAGGTTGTTCAGGATGACAACAATGAATTAACTATGAGAGATGATATTTTTCAACTTGGTGAGCTAGTTGATCCATATCGAGTTGCTCCATCTAATGACTTGGAAAAAAAACTCAAATTTTTGCATCGCCGAGAATATTTTTGTTGATATTGATGTTGATGTTGATGAGTTGAATGTTGTTTTGAGCTCCAACGCACATACAGAAGTCGATGAAGATAATAACAACAAAATCAATGTAGAAGATTGCGATGGAGATAAGGATGAGTCAATTGACGAAAAAGAAGACAATTCTGATTAATTTGTACAACACAAATGTGTAATTTCATAAACAAGAAAGTAATATTTATGAACAAAATCCAGTTCAATGTAATAACAATGATGTTAATTTATTATTGAATGACAAGGAAATATTTATTTTATTATTGTGATGTGAACTAGTGTTATTGTGTTGTGTGTGTAACAATGAATTTAAGTATTTGCAATATGGATAGATATGGAATACATATACAATTTGACATCAAACACTATTTTACATCGATGAAAATATCGACAGAATGTATCCGTTGGTATACTCCAGAGGCTATGGGAACTGTTTCTCTTCTTACTAACATTGTTCACGGTGTTCATTACATACGGTTATACTTAGAATGTGTCTGTCAGTATATTCCAGAAACTATGAGAACTGTTCCCCTTCTCTCATTTTCCGTGACAATGTTCACAGTGTTCATTACACAAGGGTATATCGACGGAATGTGTTCGTTGGAATATTCCAGTGACCATGTAAACTATTCACTTATCAATGAGCTGATAATATTTAGAGGGGCATTCTGTTGATTTTTTACGGGTATACCGACATGTTCATGGTTCCATTACCACACATATTAACGGTTTCATTCCATTAGTTTTGCATGCAAAGCGGATGATAGGATTTTTTTTTATTACATCCAATTTTTAGTAGTTGTTTTTTATAAATATATGTAACTGATAATATTTTTTTTCTTGCAATTTACGGTTCTTAGACGTGAGCGAAGCCCGATGGGTGACTGGGTGCTGCATTTTATGGATAGCCGAGCTAAACACTTTGTGGTATGCTGGTTTTCAATTTTTTTTTTGTCAAGTTATTATTTCCTTGAATTTGATGAATTTATTTTTTCTTTTCAGGATACATATAACAGTCAGTTGAAGAAGAGATACGAGGATGATTCTTTGACCCATCCAGATCTCAACCTTAATTTATGGTTGGAGGTAAGATCGTTCAGTGGATCCGATAGAAATCGGGTGTACGAACTCTCTAACATTACGACTAAGAACTTGTGGATGACCCATAGTGCTTTGACCGTTGGATGCTCGCAATCGATTCTGAGCACTCAAATTCTAGAGTTCACGACAATGTTAGACCAATGAGTACAGGCTCAGTCGACCCATCTTAATGATAAATGTGAACGAATCACTGCTAATTATGAAGAACTTCGCCAATTGGTAATGGAGATGAGACCACATACGAGTGATTCATGTACACCCCCTAATTGGCCCCACGGTCCCAGCGACGACTAACCTCCTCCTTGTCATCGTCATCCTCCTCCTCTTTCAGCGCCGTCTCTATTTTAGATTTATTATATTTGAACGTACAAATATTTAAATTTGTTATAAATATTTGATTTTTATATTATATTATTTGATTTGATTTTAATTATTTTTCTACTTTTGTTCAATATATATATTTTTAAATTATTACTAAAGGGGTTAACGATGAAACAACTCCGTCGATATATTCCAGAGAGAGTTGAAAAATAATTACTGCAATTACCACTCCTTATGTTAACTCACCGACAAAATTACAGATAATATTCTGTTAGTAATATGTTATATTTGCCGATGGACAAATAAAAACACTGATGACATTACATAAAGTTTTCCTGTCGGTGATATGTTAAATTTACCAATGGAGATACCAACGAAATAAAACGGGCAAATTTTTTTGACGTGATTTGTCTGTCAGTAAATCCATCGGTATATTTATTACCAATGGACTCACCAACAAAAAATAAATTACCGATGAGAGTTTTTTTAACGGACTGTTTCTTTCCATAAACTTGTCAATAATATACGTACTGACGGATTATGAGTGTAAATACCAATAAAAATTTTCATCGATAAAACGATTAAATCTAGCCGTGCAAATTTCCGAATCTAACTCATTTACATTAATTGATGAGCTTGTAAGTGATTTAATTTAAATTTTACCTATTTTTCATATTGTAGACCCATAGAGCCATTATCAGAAAGGAAAAAAAAAGTGAAAATAATGGAGGAAAAAAAAAGTTTAGCTTAGTTTCATTTATTTTTCCATTATAGGCCAATCAAGCTTTTAAGTAAGTTCGTTCACAAATTTAGCTTACGATCTTAATTGAACTAGCATGTGCACCTAACCGAACTAATTTTGATTAAGTTTAAACTATATATAAGCTTCAAATATAGACTTATATTAATTTCTTAACAATAGCAAACGAACTGTTATGAGTCCTTAGTATCTCAGTTTCGAACTTCTCACAATCGTCCTTTATTCATTTGATCTTCAGCGAATATAGATCCATGATATGCCATCTTTCTTTTTTCCGGGATGAAAGAATTTATGGCTGATTTTTTTTCTTATAGAAATTAAAATTAATTGATTACAACTCTAAAGCGTAGATAAAATTATAGAAAGAAATTTGATATATTTTGAAAAGTTAATAATTTATAAACTGACTTTAAAAATAACAAATTAACTATTTTTATAGTGTCAAAACTTACCTAGCCTATATAGGAAAAAACAAATCAAAACTAAATAAAAAAAATACAATCCGAAAATAAATATAAAAATAATTAAAATTCTAAAACAATATCTTTCTAGTCTAGTCTAGTCTAGTCTAGTCTAATTATTTAACGGTCTTTCTAATCTCAGTTTATTATAACTAACTAACCCCCTATAAAATTAGGTTTGTAGAATTTGGTCAAATTTAAATATTGATTGTTTTTTTCAAAAAAAATAAAATAAATTATTTGACATGTTCAAAATTTTTTTTTAACTTTGTTCTGGTATTTTGTCCATAAATACTTTAACAAGAAATTCCACTTTAATTATATATATATATATATGCGCGCTACATATATTTTAAATATAGTTACTTAATAATAGATTTGTCCATTATCTCTCTTTTTTGCCTTGGGTTTCCCTTGGTGTTTTCGATGCATTCTTTAGGCTTATAAAAAAAAAACTTGAAAAAATGTGTTTAAGTATATATAGTGTAAAATTATAGAAACTCATCAATTAAACTTTTCACTTGATATAATTCCTTCACATGATCATACAACTCTTTCAATTTCTTAGCGATGGGGCCTACCTTATGTCTTCAAAGGAGGCTGAGCTTAGGAATTTGCCAATAATGCATAGTAATCATTAGAACATTGTCCGTGATATGGACGTTGGAGTTCAAATAATTTTTTTTTAATGTAAAAAAATAAAAGGTAAAGATATTGCTAAAGTGCTAGTAGTAAGAAAAAAAACTAAGTTGGGTGGAGCTTAATTTAATATGATTTAGTAAATTTGATAAGTTTAAAAATAATCTAAATGATTGTTAAAAATATAGTTTAAATAAAAAAATCAAGATATCTTGTTTTTTTTAAAAAAATATTGAGACGAAAACATATTAAATCGACCTAAATCAACCCGGATTAACCTAATAAATCCGTGACTTGGATCACGTGATCAAAATAACCTCATATAAAGCAAATCAATACAAATTATAAAACTTAATTTTCAATGAAATTAATATTAAATGATGAGATTTGAAAAAAAAAATTAAAAAATTAAAAACAAAAAACACTTGAGTAAACCTAAGTTAACTTGCCAAACTTGCAACCCGTATCATATGATTGAGATAACTCATAGAAAGCATATCAAAACAAATTATAAAACTCAATTTCTAATCAATTCAATGCTTAAAGATGATATTGAAAAAAAAATCAATTAGAAAAGGATTAAAAAAACCTAAACCGAGTCAACTCATGTTCGGGTTAAACCTCTAAACTTGTGACCCAAGTAATGAGATCATGATAACTTCATAGAGAGCAAATAAAAAAAAATTATGAAGTGTAATTCTAAATCAATTAAATGTTGAAGGATAAAATTAAAAAAAAATCTAATAAAAAAATATTAATTAATCTGCCAAACTTGAAATCTGGATCATGAGATCGAAATAAAAAAATTTAATTTTAAAAGATGAAATTCAGAAATAAATAAATAAAAGAAAAGCATTGGTCAAGTGAATAGTGAGAGAAAAATTCCCCTCCTTATTTATTTATTTATTAATAATGTTAGTTTTGTATACTATTAAGCAATCTATATGATTTGAAAGGTTATATATATATATATATATATGCATTTAAAACTTCTCTACTACAAAGTAATTAATTAATATGCATGGGATTAACATACTGCAATTATATTTATAGCATCCAGAATTTACAAATGGCATTTTTATTTTAGATGAAATGACTTATCACATACGTGATCCTTAAATTGTAAGTTTAGTTTAGATTATTTTCATATTTACCATTACATTTTTAGTTAATTATATGTGATCCTTGCACTACTATAAATTTAGCAAATATAATCAGAAACACCAATGAATTTTTTTTCATTAGTAGACTGCGATGAATTTTACTAACATACTTTTCTATCACTATATCTATTAGTATTTATCGACGAAAACATTCTATTGATATATATATTAAGGGAATTGCAATGAGAAAATAATGAATAAAAAAATCCAAAAAAATATGATGAGATGTAACTTTTACCAATAGTTTTACCGACGAGATTAACCCGATAATAAAGTTCGTTCGTAAATATACCAACATAAATAATTCTTGGTATATACCAACGAAATTAAGGAAAGTACTACAATGGGATTTAAATAGGCAAATTATATGGTAACGTGATGCTTTTTATCAACAGAATGACCGATGAAATGTCCGACAGGATAATTCCATCGATAAATATATCAGTAATATTTAATTTATAACTTGACAATCGACTTTACTTTTCCCCTCTTTCATTTTTCCTTCTTTCTTATGTATTTTGTTTTTACAACAAACAACCACCCCCTCAATCTCAACACAACTCATCCTCAATCAATTCAACTCATCCTCAATCAATTGATTATAGTCTAATTTTTCAGTTTAAATGAGATACAAGAATGGCTTATATTCACTCACTAACGGAGAGTGTACCCTTAACATACAAGGGTACATAAATCAACTAATATTCATGTTTTTCTATCTCGACTCACTCATAGAATTGCAATTTCACCCAAATCAGTTATTGAATCATATGAATAGTTCTTTTATTTAGAAAAAAAATAGTAATTAGACCAAAATTGTCCAATTGATCGATATGGTGGAATACCCAAATGACATTATGAAATATTCTTGTAACATGATTAAGGTTTGCTTAGGTTTAAATGAATAGTAGGATTGTGTAAATAATTTCTCGAAACAAGCCCTTGAGCTTTGAATTTCGCACTCGTGCTTCGTAGAAATAACACTGGATATCGCGCATCTGCTAGTTAAACTAGTTGTCTAATTCTTCCCCAGCAAATAAAAAGACTATACTGACAGCCGAATCTGGAAACTGCCCTAACATGTCAATTTGCTATTGTTAACCTCTCTAAAGTTTAATTACAGCCTGCCTTCCTCCAGCCACATGCATACTTGAAAGCATTATAAAAAAAATAAAAATCATGTGGAAGTAGTAACCCTAGCTAGTGATCAAGCATTTAGCAATGTGAGCAGTACTGTATAATATTTTAATTACTCTACCAAAGATCAAAGTTAATCAAGATCAGGACTGCGCAAGAATAATGATGGGATATTAGGGAGGAGGAGAAGATCCCTTGAAAGACTACAAAATCCATATGTTCCCCAAACTATGCTTTAGCTTTACCATTCTTTTTTCCATTGTATCTGAGCTGCCCACCACATGGCTCCTGCACCTTATGCTTCCATCTCTCTCTCTCTCTCTCTGACAGACACTGTTAACGGCTTCTCTATTTATTTGTTTTTAAAGACAAAAAATAAGGTGAGAGAATAAGAAGCACAGCATGCAAGAGCTAGCACTCCGGAATAAAGCATTGCCATTTCTATGCTTTGAGACTGAGATGTAACTTGGACTCCCCACATGGAGCCCTGTTGTCCTGTTTCTCTTGGAGTTTTCACATTCTCCCCAACGTTGAATAGGCAGTCTCATTCCCGTTCAAAAAGTAGCAACACCCAATAGCTCACTGCCTCACAACCTTTGATGCTTCCAAGGTGATTCTTGACGATATTATTAGTACTAAACTAGGTGTGCAAAATATAGTAAATACATTCTCCTATGTATGAAATAAAGTCCATAAAATAGTACTACAGTAGCTTATCTGCTTGTAATGTCAAACATGATGTATCATTCATTCTTACAAAAGGGAAAAAGAAAGAAAACAAGAACAAGCCACTCTTTGAATAAATACTCACATCGTGCTTGATTGGAACCTTTTAATTTGCTGTATATTAACATCCCATCCAATTCAAAAGCTAGTGTACATTGATATGATATGTGCATCACTGGATCTTGGTATGGATTGGATGTTGTTTTTTAGGAGCACCGTCATAAGTACTCCCTTGTTGAAGCCATTGGCCATAATTTGTATGGCGTATGTGTTCACATACATAGCATACCATTCAGTATATAAAATATAATAAACACAAGAAACTAAAGTGGAAGTGGGATTTGCTGTGTGACTGCATTGGGTCTTGAGCTCTAGGGATTCCCTCTATGTATATCTGTGGATTTCTATCTATCTAATACGAAGGAATGTTACGTATAGTGATGGTGGAATGTGTAGTCTCTCATATGTTAAATGTTCTTTCTTGAACAGCTCAAAGATTCATCCCTAGCTCCACTTTACCTCCCTGTCCTTTTCTTGGATTTTGAATACATTGTATGTCCCTCCATATATTCTTTTGCATTCTCTTTTAATAATTTCACTTAAAAAAACAATCTACCCAAATTCGATTTTAGACCAGACCCCATCACGTGAAATTCTGACTAACTAAATCACACAAATTCTGATGTTTGCTAATTAATCACACACAGACTTTCTCTCTCCCGGGGGGGGGGGGGGGGGGGGGGGGGGGGGGGGGGGGGGGGGGGGGGGGGGGGGGGGGGGGGGGGGGGGGGGGGGGGGGGGGGGGGGGGGGGGGGGGGGGGGGGGGGG
>Ga0307515_10020465_pt1 | contig 11801 bp, 12 predicted proteins | sample 17_EM_MG_FD_194513 | JGI IMG/M metagenome (GOLD analysis project Ga0307515, IMG submission 194513) | Populus trichocarpa ectomycorrhiza microbial communities from riparian zone in the Pacific Northwest, United States - 17_EM | ecosystem: Host-associated > Plants > Roots > Unclassified | place...
AATCAATGTATTGGAATGTGCAAATTTCGGAGCTATTGGGAGTATTGGGAGTATTGGCCGCGTCTCCAAGACTATTCCGGTGCACCTCGAACCAGGAGGAATACACTCTGGAAGTGATTATTATAATGTTTAAGTCAAATAGTACAATTCGATTAACAATCTTCCTCCTGCACACTTTGATCCAGGCATGTAAGTTTAATATACAGTCCAGTAGGTATCTAAATGCACATGATTATTTACAAGCCATACGCTATCGATTCTATCAGATGCAACATTCTCTTGCACCAACTGTGCCAGTCCAACAATTGCTCCGACAGGTACAGTATGCATCTTATCAGTCTGTTTGACAACCTGGATGAACCCATCAACACAATCAGCCCAACCATGCGGATCTTTGTACTTTGTTGGAATCACCACTACATATTCTTGAGGTTGAGGACGTAATATCCATTGTTCAGTCTTCTTGCACCTCTTGGAAAAGGTTGGTATCATTTTTCCGGCGGGCAGGTGCTCCTGGAATTGGAGGATCTGATTTGGTGGAGTCCAGCTGTAGTATAATACAGGAAAAGAAGGAACACGGCCTTGGAAGGTGTTATCGAGGTCACTTTCCGTATATTGGACCCAGATGTCATGAGATTCAGGCATGATCCCTTGGTTAGCATTGGTATATTCCACCTTGCAATCAAGTCCCAGGTGCTCAACAGATGTAGGGCAGTGAAATGGTTGACGGTAATACAACAGCCCATTGTGAAGTTTAATAAATATACTGTCTATGAGTACATTCTGATCATATCCGAGCACCAGTCCACAAACCTCGTGTCCCCAGTCCTCTTCAATTTGTGTATGGAATAGCTGACCAAAGTTGGAAATTCCGAAATCTTCCGAAGCATCTCTGAGTGAGGTTAATTTGATACTTCTGCACACGCCGCGGATATGGGTTTCTCTCAAATGATGTACCTGTTGTGATACAGGGTGGAAAAATGGCTCTTCCTGACAATGCTGGACGCGTATAAGATGGGCTCTGCGAGTATTTCACCGTTTATCGGTAGTGGATAGTGGGTTGGAAACTTTTGCAGAGTCAATATCGTACCAGCCTTGGAGGGCAAGATGAGACAGAGTCTCCTCCATATAGTCAAGACTGGTACACCGGTCATTGTGCTTGAGCATCTGTCGAATGTCATTGTCTTTATTTGTAGATTGATAACTCTCTTTCACATTGGCGATATGCAGCCGTTCAGAAATATCAGTGGTGAAATTGTCGCCAGAACCCGTTCGCTGAATTGACTCTGATATATGGCTCACAAGATGCATCTTTGGATATCCGAAATTGATTACACACTGTTTGATGGTTTTCTGGAGCTCCTGAATGCCAATTGCCTGCCACCAAGCTTCAAATTCGATCAAGCGGATGGAGAATTCCTTCTTGAAATGCATCTGGTCATTCGAAGTGACACTATAAATCTCTCTCTCCAGCTGATTCGCAATGCGGTCCGTATCAGCGATACTCGAGGTGGTGGCTTCAGTCTCAGCATCGGATAGACAGACCTGAAATTCCGCACACTTGTCAGCTGTCATGTTTGCCACTCCACAAACCTCTTCTTCTGCAGCAGTTTTCATTTGAGCAAGTTTTTTGGCGAATGTGCTTCTGGGACTGGTTGCTTTAGTCGCAACTTCCTGCAATAGTTGTCGCATATGATGTCGGAATAATTTATCGAAAAGCTTCCGTTTAACAGGTGTCACCCGATGGATTTTGTGCTCCAATCGCTCTTTTGCACTCTGCCGATCAGGATCTGACAATATGGTTGCCCCTTGTCAGGCTCTATTCAGGCGCACCTGAAATTGCCTTCGTTTTGTTGTTGTAACCTTCTCAGCCCCGTACTCCTGAACCTTGATTGCACCACGGATTTTATGAATCTTTTGTTCTCGTAACTGATGGGATTCTCTTGCCAACAGTTCATCCACTTCGGCCTTCGCAGACTTCGACATTTTCTGTTCTCGAATAGCGCCCTTCTTCTTATAAAATCAGTTCAGCGCATCATCTAGTGCTGTGAGGGATAGGTCAGAGTGATTTTGTTGGCTGACAAGTAGAGAGAATTCACATAATGCCCGCACTGCTCCCATCACCATTTCATCAGAGGCTGTTTCCGCTGGAGTTTTCCCATCATCCTTGCAGCAGTCAAGAATTGGAGCGCAATTCACTGCCAGTGATCTGATCATGCCCCGGATCTCTTTTCCCTGCCAGGAGCCGCTTTTCATCGAATCGAATGGTATAGAGAAGAGCTGGAGGCCCAGATATCGTGGTGCCGATGTGAATCGATTGTGAAATTGATACTTGACATTTCTAGCTTTCAGGTATTTGAGCAGCCAGTGCAATAAGTCTTTAACTAAACCCAGGAGCAGCTGATGCAATTCATCAGGCTGCCAAACAGGATATACATTGCAGAGAGGGTATTGCCAGAACTGGTTGCGGATTGGATGAACACCAAGAGTGTGCGGAATATCGATATAAGTTTCGTCCAGAAGCTCCAAGTAAACATCCTGATCTCTTGGGTTATCGAGTGGTCAAATAGTGGAATATCCCATTGGCGCACCTTTAGGAATTTCACACATCGGGCATGAGCCATATGAGACTTGAGCAATCATGACTTGTTCTGGATAATCCCCCACCCAGGCTGCCAAAAGAGGATAACATTGTTGCTGGAATCCATCAGCACAATTCCACTTCAAGCTGGGACCAGTTATGTCAAGATTCCGGTGTGGGGACAGCACGGTTCCAACCGCAGAACGCCATGCCTCGTCAGTATTTTTGGCACCTTTTGGGGGACAGGAGATCAGCCCAACGAGAATCCAGCCACGCATTTTAGGTGTACAGCGGATATCTTTTCGAATATTACAAATAGTGATATACAGCGGCCAGGCATGCTGATCACCCGAAAAATTGGTCAAGTGAGTCTTGTCGGATGCACATATGACTGGGATAATTGTCTCTCCGGCAGGAAGCTGATCTTGCATATCCCGCCACCAATTGCCCGTATTTATCTCGCTGTATAATCTGCAATTTTCCGAGTCTGCGAGGGGCACCGGTTCAAAATCGAGGTGCGCCTGAAATGGGAGATGTGCTAACAGGAACTGTATACATTTGAAAATATCCCTGTAGTATAATGTTCCGAAGATATGTGAGTCACCTTCTATCCAACAATTATCGCCGAGTCCGAAATCGAGTTGAGAGAGGAGCGTTCGCAGGGCATCTGCTGATTGGAATGATTCGATTTTGAAGTTGTCCAGTCCACACCTCATATGTTGATCCATCACCGTGTTTGTTTGCAGGCTAAATGATTGAGCATGTTGGAAGTTGTGTGCTGACTGAAAAGGATGCCATGGATTCCATTGTTCTGAGTACTCCCGATGCTTGTTGTACAATCCAGTTGCTTTATCATATGCTTTCCCCCCCGCATTATCCACTCCAACTACCTTCCTATGAGCCTTCGTCTTTGTTGGATCAGGGGTACAAGTCAGATCAGGCTTCTGGGGGTCTATAGTTTCATCGTCGGGAGTATCTTCAGGTGGTGGCGCACCAGGTCCATTGTCTGTGGTTAGATCATGAGTTGACTAGTTGATCAATGGCCATTCAGGTGCACGGACTGAAGTCAAACCATGATGGCTCGGGTCGATCCCAGCCTGCAGGAGGTGAAATCACATCAGGTAATAGCCTTTCATTCATCGATATTGAGTGACATTGTTGATAGTGAGCCTCGAGTCGGTTCGGGTCGAATAATTTCTTTTTGCAGATAAAGCACTTAACGTGTTTCCGGCGAGTGTTGACCAAAGTCGAGGAATGGTCACTGAACACGTATTCGGATAAATCTTGATGATGCTTCAGGGGGTGATTTAGAGTCTCAGGGATATAGGCTTGAAAGCGAGCTAACTCAATTTAGCGTATCACAGCCGCATTGCACCTCGCCAAATGCGGGGTAAAATAAAGTCACCTTATGATCAGCTTTCCTCATGAACCAGGATATATATATCATATCCCGCACAATAATCATACACATCGTCTGCTGAAAGTTGTTAGCAGAGAAGAGAACGTTTCGTTTGTCTTCACTGCAGTCGCCACGATGGGCCTTACAGTATACTATGTCATTGCGGGATTGTGAGTTTATACATATGCTCAAGCCTCCGAGCAGTTGATAATGAAGGTAGATCGTCTTACAACAATGAATAGGTGAGCTTCCTAGCTAGCTGTATGCCCGCGCAATAATCATCCAGAACTGATAGGATGGTTGCTTCAGTAACGATCCTTGACTGGAGCGTGGATCCTGAGGAGAACAATGATGTTTAGACAAGGAGCTCAATAGGAAGCAAGCACTGTTGCTGCTCGACTCACAGGGCTCCTATTGAGTGAGGTTGCAAGGTCGTACACACATAACTTATGTGTAATATTGCTAGTCGTGCTAACCTTCATACTGGATATAGTTCTTGTTGGGTTCCTTGCAATATCATATGATATCCCGTCTATGATCTGTAAAGTCATGGAAGCGTACGAAGGTGAACACCTATCCAATGTCCTAGTATATGGATTCGAGCATATAACAAAGAAAGGCGGGATGTGTGTGATTAAGGTTTCTTTTTCTCAGCCGGGTTGGTTTCATAGATCAAAGGTGGAGTGAAACACCACATTTCGTGACGACAGAATGGGATATAAGAAGCGCTTCATTCCGCCGAAGGTCACTGCTACCTGCAATATACTTAACCATACTCTGATTTATTCTATATCACTTCTCGCATCTATAGTAGTTTACCACCATCTTTGTTCACAGACTGTGTCGACGAACGGATCTCCACCGAAGACCGGGAACATGGCTCGTCCAGGGGGCCTATTTGGCACGCAACAACGCCGTGAAGACAATTCAGAATCATCGGAAAACAGTTCACATACTGCCACTGGCAAAGACAGTCCATTTGGGAAACAAACCTATCAATATCAACCGCCACATGGGTATGGTTACCCGCTTTCACAGCAGCCATTTCCAGGTGCTCCGCAGTTTTATCAGCACTCTCCATTCAACATGACATACAGTTCACATCCAACCACCAGCGCAAGGCAAGGATATCAACATTATGGGCCACCGTGGCAAGAATATAACCTCCACCAAGGTGGTTATGGTGGGTCTCAAATGTTCCCCCCTCCGCAGATTCCAGGACGAGGGCCGTCATCTCCAGGTGCACCAAGAGTGCCTCCAGGACCGCCGGAAAACCATCCAGTCAATCAGCTAACATCTTCCAGCTCTAATCCTCCACCTGGAACTCCTTCCGGCGCACCTAGGAGACCCCTGATTGGCCTCCCAATGAAACGATTCCAACCGCCCACGGAACGGCGGGAAACACATGCCGCAAGGATTGCAGAATTGCCCCCATTGCCGGAGTTGTCTTACGGCGAGTATGATGCAGATGATAAGAGTGACGATTCGTCGGACTTGGGCAGTGCAGAAGGCAAATCGATAGTCAGCCTAAAGCAAACAGCATTCTCCTTGAAGCAATTTGCCAAAAGGATGGGGCAGGCCAACTATAGTGCGTTCAACAAGTGGAAGAAAGTATGGGTTGCTGGGTTCTTGGAGAAGAAGCATCGGTCCATAATCCGGGGGCAGAACGATCTGAAACAGGTTCGAGACGGACCCCTGTACTGGGCGACGGTTGTTGCAGATTTTTTGGAGACATTTGAGGTCTGGCTGCCGCTGGATAATTTCGATAATGCTGAGTGGATTTGCCAGCAGTGGGTGGAGATGTTTTTGAAGAAATGTGCAAGTGAAATTCGGGAGCCGAGGAAAAAAGGAAGGCGAGGCAACAAACGACCAGCGACGGATTTGGGCGAGAAGTAACCTCCCCGAGTTGCCAATTACAATGTTCATGGTTGTCATTAGCTGGGTGTCGAATGGCCAGGATATGGTTCTAGCCCCCAAACATCTCCAAGCCTCGTATACAGATGTGAGGCACCGGGAGGAGCAGATTGATTTCATCGACAAAAACAGAGGCCAGAAAGAGCCATACAATATGACATCGATGTTCAAGTGCACCTTGGAGCAGGACGAATCGGAAGAAGAGCATATGGGATTCTATACACATGGGCAAATGATAATGGACCCCATATATGGCCAGATTTCGTACAACTGTTGCCTTTCAAAGGCTTGCAAGTTGAAACTTGGACCCAATCCGAAAATATTTTTGGTCGAAATTCAGAGAGCAACAGAGAAGGAGATTGCTGAGCACGTAATTAGACTGACATAGGTAATCCCTGCTAGCCATGTTAAGGCTAGATGTGTGCAACTGCTAATCATTATACATAGACTTTGGAAGGTTCTGAAGAGGGTGGAAGAGAGGAGGGAGAGGAGGATGGTGGGCAAGAGAATGATACTTGTATTAATGTAAGTTCTGATTGAAAGAATAGAATTGATTGTGTTGCATCCATAGATATTCGTTCCAATGGTTTCTTGTCTGTGAAATACCGAACATCGCGATGAATTTCAGGAGCGCCGGAATATGAGCCCATCTGCCCAGCTTACATCGGAGCAACTGAAAGAGATCATTGAGGACGAAAAGAACACACGCAAAGGTGCAAGGGAGGTTCAGGAGTAAGTGGAGGATGGTGAGGAGGTCATCGATCCAGCAAATACAGGCTCAGTATGGAATACAGTTCTCAGTACAATCAACAACGAATGTGAACACGAGTGTCTTGATGAGGCAGTCAGGCTACTGAATGCCCATCCTATTCGTCAATCAACAGATGACCGGGTTCCAGGCCACAAGTATTCAATTCCAGGCCTGCCTGGAACTAAGATTCTGGTTCACCAGGTTTGGGCCATCTGGTTCATCGTGAGGTGATGGGCTTGGGATACTGATATGCCAGGAACACTGGTGGCAGATGAAATGGGTCTTGGAATGACTTTCACCTCTGTTGCAGTGGCAATGCTTTGCAAATTGGTGACTGAGAAAGTTGTAATGGGGTTGCCACTGTCCATTTCATGGGGGAATACCCTTGAAGAGTGGGTGATTTTGGTGGACAACGACTTTCCCGGCATTGTCGGTGAAGAGCGGGAGTGGTATCCGCTCCAGAGATTGAATTCTGTGCCCCACCGCCTGTTGGAGATCCAGACAACACCACCTCACAGGCATCCAGCACTCGTATCAGCCCTTGAACCTATCCTGGTGGTAACAATGCCCGGAGTGGCAGAGAAGATCAAGATTGTCATCAACGAGATGACACATGGAACCGATTTCAAACTCGTGAACTTGTTGCACACCCGAAATGCTAATCTCCCCCACAATGATCTGAACACCAGTATTGATGAGCCGGAAAACCGATGGAATATCCACCTTGTGTCGTATGATACCTTAACATCCAGAGCGAAACCATCATGTAACGGCCAACTCTTCTATTGTGCATGGAGTTTTGGGATTGTTGATGAGTCCCATCGGTACAAGACTAAGAAAAGTGTGGGCTGGCAAATTGCGATGAATGTGAAAATTGGATTCAAACTTCAAGCCACTGCTACACCGGGATTCCACTCACTCTATGACTGGTGTTTTCAGATGATGTGGCTGTTTTCAGGTGCGCCTGAAGATCCAAAGGATGATACTGTAATGGAGAAGCATGGTGCTGAGGCGTTGGATTCAGCTGTGAAGAGTTTGATGCATGCTATCCGGACTGAAAACGAAGAAGCTCAACAGGCTGCGGCGCACCAGATGATACAAATTGCAAAGCCATGAACCATAAGGAGGTGGTCGGAATCGAAACTAGCCAATGGAAAAACAATCATTCAGATACCAAAGGAGAATGTAGACCTCATTGATTTGGAGTGGACTGAGGACGAGCAAGCAGAACTGGAGACTCTTGTGGAGAGATACACTTCGCGGGGTGCTTCAGGAGCATGGAGGGTTCATAGATGGCGGCCAGCATGTGTCTCGTTAGTGCTGGGAGATACAGAGGATCGCAACGACACTTCTGGACAATGGTACGATGAATGGCCACTCGATACTTGGGTGGATTCTCCGATTTTCCGATGGCTGAGAGAAACATTTCTGCCAATGCTTGTCAATGAACCTGCCGAGTATGCCGAACCTGACCAGGAGGCTGAATCAAAAGAGGCACTCCTTCCGGAACAAGACCGATATGAAATTGCACTCCCTGGTGCACCTCCTCCACACAAGGCGGTGCTATTCTGTCCTCTTCCTGGCCAAGTTCGTCATTTGAAGTTGTGGCTAACGAAGTTTTTTGCAGATAATGTGGATATATTCCACATGTATGCGGAAATGGGCAATGATGAACGCACAGAAATGCAGCTCAAATTCCAGGATTCACGAAATCCCTCTGTATTCATAACCACACCCAAAGTGGGCGGGACTGGCCTAAATCTTACAGAAGCAAACCATGAAGTAATAACTCAGAAGTTCTGGGTATTGAATGAGCAGCGGCAGGCATTTGCACTAGTTGTCCGGCTAGGGCAAAACCGAGTACCACACACATGGTTACTGAATACAGGTCCTGGTGGTTATGATAACCGCACGAGTGATCTCCATCAACTCTCCGGAGTTGCACAAATGAGAGTCCTGCATGGCTTGATGAGTCGACGGAACATCACGACGACGATGATATACCAGATTCTGGAGTCTCGTGAAGACAATACCAAGTGGCTGACAGAGAATGGAGACACGTTGCAGTCTGATGAACCATCATCTTAGATTGTTAGGACGATTCATCAAGGTACGCCTCTTTAGACAGGCACCCAACATAATCTTAACTAATGCAAATAGTCAAAATGGTTGTTTGTAAGGCACACTATACTGCATAGATAAATATTTTCTCTAAGTCATTTTTGAAGCAAATCAAAGATCAGATGGTTGAATTGTTTGAAGAGGATTTCATTGGCGTTCTTGATTATTAATAATGACGAATATGAGATGAAGTCAATTGATAAGCTACATTACGCGTTCCCGGCTGGCCTATCTCACGATAAATGGCATAAGTTGAATATTGAGCATGATATAGCAATGGGCTTCAAATCATTTGCCCATTGCGAATTTGTGGTGCATCGGAAGCCTGAGGCCATGTATGCATTTCGAAGTCAAAGACATGGAAAAACACATAATTCAACGACTTTCAGGAACACCAGGGAATCCTCGGGACCTGTCATGAGTCTCGTGACCACAGATTAAGCCCTGCATATTTGCCAATTCCATTTGGCAATAATGTCAGGCAAGGCGATATTGAGTTGCTGTGTCAGAATACGAGATACCGGCTCACAGATTCATAGCAATGCCGCAGCATTTGCTGGCATATGATCGAAATTCAGGTGCGCTGGAGAATCCTCTGCATATGTCTTGAGTCGCGTTATGACAGCTCCAGCACAGCACATTTGCCAATCGCATTTGGCACTGAGACACTCTAGGCGATATTGAGTACTTCAGTGAGAATATGAGACATGGCTCGCTTATTTGAGGCAAACCCCCAGCTTGTGCTGGCATTTGATCGAAGTTCAGGTGCACCAGAAAGGCTCGAGTCCATATCCATATGACCGATCGATCACTGCATTTTGGCCAATCACATTGGCAATAAAGTAAGTCTAGGCGATTTTGAGTACTTCTGTCAGAATATAAGACATTGGCTCACTGATTGGTAGCAAAGTTGCAGCTTTTGCTGGCACATCATTGAAGTTCGTGCGGACTCAAGATCCGGATCGCAGAGTGTCGGATACTGCATCAGCACAATGTAAATCCATGCAGAAGCCATATGCAAACCTCCCAGACACTCTGGTAGCTCTCACCAGTGCTTCTAAGTACTTCCAGATGCTCCCAGCCCCCCCTGGACTGTTGCAAGGTGCTCTCAGACTCTGCAAAAGCATTCACAGGTGCTCCTGGGAGCACCTGCAGTTATGGAGGTGCATTCAGGATGCTACGAGATTTGACGATCAGAATATTCCAATTTTGGAGCTTTTGAGACCTCTGCGCAGGTCTGTGGGAGACTTCAAGAGCAGCTGAGACCTCAGCACAGGTCCGCAGGAGACTTCAAGAGCAGCTGAGACCTCAGCACAAGCTCTGCAGGAGACTTGATGCCATATTCTCACACCAGTGGTTCTTAGCGTTCCACAACCACAAGGCATTTTGTCTGTCATATTTGTCTTTGCTACAGTCACAAGATTTGGTACATCATAATATGGCATGTATTATCTAAGTATCTGTATATATATACATACGGAGATACAGGGATAACAGAGATAGGCTCACTGACAGTGAGTATATATTTGGACGACCCCAGTGTAGATAGACATCGTCTCATTCTGAAAAATACACACTCTATTTTTCCCAACACTTGGTCTCATGCACTCTTGCCGAGCTTTCATAGATCGAAGCAATTTGGGCTGTTCATCATGGTGGGTTTCCCTTCATATGCTCTCACTCTCTTTGTACGCTCCTCGAGCCAGAAGCGCTCAGTCTCACGAATTCCCTTCGGATGCCATGCGAGGTGTGCCGGAGTGTTGATGATGGGATGTTTGCATTCTAGCTGCAGCATTTCACAACACCATGGAGTGAGCTTAGAGATGCACTCGGAGGCTGTGATCGAGTGAGTTGGGAGATACACCTGGAGGCTATGATCGAGCTAGTTTAGAGATGCACTTGGAGGCCATGATCGGGCGAGATTGGAGCAGTACCTGGGGGCAGTCAATCTTGAGGCGGTAGTTCGGGAGGGAAGGCGCGACGGGAGCTGAGACTGTATTCATTGGTTAACTCGTAATGGTGGGAATGTAGAGAATTCAGTACAACATGGTCTGCCAACAGATGAGAGACTGGCTGGGAGCGGGAGACAGTTGGTGTTGGCATGATGCAGTACGCAGTGTATGCAGTAATCATTGTATGCTGTACTCGGTGTTAACTCTTGATCATGGCATGGAGAGATAAAGTGGGATGACTCAACTTCATGTTCTCAGGTGATGGTAGAGTTAAGGATGAGAAAGAGAGAGATGAGAGGAGATGGGACAAATCATCATGAGAAACAGGGACTTAAGAGAATTTCGTGTGCTAGTCAATTTACCATCCTCGAGATGGCAGGTACGAGTCCCGATCCGATGTGTACTTACATCGACACAAGGTCTTCGCAACCTGATGAGGCAAGTCGTCCCCTTGATTTCTCATATGCACTGGTATTCACTATATCCTTCTCATCTTTATCCCCCATCTCTGTATTTCTCGTCCACAGCTCTACCATCATCACAGAACACAAAGTTAAGTCATCCCTCTCTATCTCTCCATGTCATGATCATGAGTTGACACTGAGTACAAGCATACACCGAGTACAGCATCCACCCAAGATTGTTTGTCTTTCCTTCATTCTCACGATTACAAGTTGACCCCTGAATGTAGCTTCAGCTTCCGGCGTGCCTCCCTACACAATCGACTGCCATCAGCCAGCTCTGCATGACAGCCCAAAGGTTAAGTCCATCAGCAAAAAAATATTCCGTTTGGGCGGAATGGCTCCGTCAGAGTGGACGCGCTCCGTCAGAGCCGTCAGAGACACCCCGGTGGTGGATTACTCTGCGCCGAGCGTCAATACAACGCGTCGGGTTGTATATTGCCCTCCGATCGCTGTTTCACTGTCTCTTCGCGTTCTGTCGGTCTCCTATTTTAAACGATCACTCTGGCGTTGTGGCCAACTGTGACAATACGTCGGAATGGGTTCATCGGGTACGCGCTTGCATCGGGATTACAATGCGATGGGTGACGCTGCGAATATCGCTCCTCGCGTTCCTTCTACC